>JACCDT010801210.1_pt1 | contig 11369 bp, 10 predicted proteins | sample 7446291 | NCBI WGS metagenome assembly JACCDT01 (sample SAMN15323446, study PRJNA562643) | freshwater metagenome | isolation source: river surface water | place: USA:Blue River Watershed | collected 2017-08-17 | reverse complement strand
TCAATTGGCACAAATTGAACGACTCTATGCGGATCTAAAATCAAGCATCAACTACGCCAAAAGATTACAAGATTCCATCCTTCCATCACCCTCATCTATTCAAAAATTATTTCCTCAGCACTTTATTCTCTTCATGCCAAAAGATGTAGTAAGTGGTGATTTCTACTGGATACAGGACCAAGGGAACAAAACTCTCTTTGCTGCGGCAGATTGCACAGGACATGGAGTCCCAGGGGCTTTCATGAGTTTGATTGCGCACAATGCTTTGAATCACGTCACCAAAGTGTACACAAAGCCAGGACAAATATTAAATCAAGTCAATAGAATTGCGAGCGCCGCATTTAACGCTGATCAAGACGAAAAAATAAAAGACGGGATGGACATAGCGTTGTGCTCATTGGACAGATCCAATTTGACCTTGGAATACAGTGGGGCTCAAAATCCAATTTATGTCATAAGAGACAACGAGCTTATAGTTCTGGAAGGAGAGAAAAGAAGCATTGGAACAGAAAGCAAAGAACATCGATTATTCGCGTCTCAAACTTTTCAATGTCAAACCAATGACATGCTCTATCTATTCAGCGATGGTCTATCCGATCAGTTTGGCGGTCCCAAGAATAAAAAATTCATGCGCAAGCAAATGAAAGAAACGCTTCTTCGCATCGCCCATGAAAATTGCTTTGAACAGAAGCAACACATTGAAGAAACCATACTAAACTGGAAAGGTCAAGAAGAACAAACCGATGATATTCTATTGATGGGAATTCGTCTTTAACACTTGAATTCTACCGGAATAATGCATACCGGGATGGGATTCATTTTATGCTGGTTAGCATTATTCATACGCATATAAATCCTCAACACTTCCTGCTGACGCGGATTTGTCAATGCCTCATATGCGCTATCCCAAATCCATTTGTTGTTCTGACGAATGCCATGGAGTGACAACCAATCCATCGCCCACTCCAACTCAGGATAGGTAGCGCCCATTTGATCTTCATCTGAACGATCATCTTCCCACAAGCCGTCAGTGGGTGGTGCTTTTAAAATGGATTCAGGCACGCCAACGAATTTGGCCAATTGAAAAACCTCAGTTTTGGTCAAGTCTGCAATGGGTGAAATGTCTACTCCACCATCTCCATATTTGGTATAAAAACCAACACCAAAATCTTCCACTTTGTTACCTGTTCCTGCAACCAAACTGGATCTGGTTCCGGCATGATAATACAAGGTCGTCATTCTTAATCGAGAACGAGTATTGGCCAAAGTCAAGTGCATGATGTGTTGGTTGTCGGATTTTTCCCAATCGGATACCAAATCATCAAAAGCTTGCGTCAAGTCAACACGCTTGCCAGAAGCATTGCTAAATCTGGACTGCAATTGCGACATGTGCTCTTGCGCTCGGGACACTTGTTGTTTGGGTTGATGAATGGGCAACTCCAACAACAATGTTGGCAACCCTGTCATCGCGCACAAGGTGGAAGTCAGCGCAGAATCAACTCCACCACTTACTCCTACAACAAAACCTTGTTGTCTATTTTCTTCAGCGTAACTCTTTAACCAAGCTACAAGATGATCAACAACTTGCTGATGCAACATTAGAATATGATTCCAACGTTTAACTCAATCAAATTGGCCGCAATTTTTCTACCGGTTGTCTCAACAGACTTTTTGTCGGTAGAAAAAGTTGGATTTCCGGAGGTCAATTTTACAACTTCGTCTTTTGGTTTATATGTGCTGATCAAACCGCCGTTGTAAGTAATACCTGCCATTACAGCCGTAGATCCTGAAATGGGATACTCAATACCTGCAGCAATGATCATACTCGCACGAACCGGCATCAATTCTTTTTGAATTTCATTTCCTGAATCAGTTACGATCGAGCCAGGGTTTGAAAGGTAAGCTGCATTAGGCCCTCTCTTCTCATATTTCTGTTGGAAGGAATCATCGCTATAGGCCTTGTACAAATAACTTACTCCAGCTCCAAACTGACCCCAATACGTAACCCCACCAATTGGGGATGTTCTCAATTTCAAGGTCAATGGAATTTCGATATAAGTCAACTTGTGATCTCGGGTAAGCGAATAAATGGAAGATGTGTCAGCAACATTTTTGACGTAAGAATACTGCGTTCTTCCACCAACGCGATAAATATTCACCCCTGTTCCTATCGCATAATTTTCAGCAAACATTTTATCCACTACCAATCCAAAACCGAATTTCAATGGCGCACGATCAATCGAAATATCACCATTATCAGATTTCATATAGGAGACATTGGGGCTAACTTTAATTCCAATTTTGTATCCTGAAATTTGCGCCTGGCTGGCAGTTATCGCCATCATGGCGAATAGACAAAGCATTACTTTTTTCATGTGTTTCCTTTTAATGAATTAACTTGCACTGCAAATGCAAGGCTAAGCTAATCATGAATTGGGAATCTAAAAAACTATTTGTCGGACTTCTTCTGCTTTTCACATTGGGCATTGGGTGCGATGAGCACAATGACCCCCGAAAAAATATAGAAATTGAAGAGACGGAATTAACGCCGATTCAATTTACACGCTTAGATACTGTCATATTTCACACACCTGCGGACACCCTTTACAGAAAAAAAATCCAACAACTTCCACATGAGATATTGGATCATTATCTGCAAGAGGTGATGAGAATGGGCAACCCAGATCAGGCCGATTCATGGAATATTCTGCAACAATTTGTTGCATTTAAAGACATGAAAGATTTACAGACGGCAATCGAAAAAAAACACACACCTGCTCAAATTGCTCAATACAATCAAGAATTTGCTCTGACCTTTGCTCGATTATCCAAACAACTCCCTCAAGAGAAGAATCCCCACGTTGTATACATGAATGGTGGTCTAGGCGCTGCCTCCTATGCCATTGACCAATTGCTTTATGTTGGCTTGGACTACTACTTATATCCTGATCCATTGGTCAATGAGTTTCCAAACGACAGATTCCCGTTGTATAAAAAGAAGAACATGCAGCCTTATTACGTTGTTCCCAATGCCATTTTCAACTGGTTAAGTTACCGTTACAATGATTATGATAGCCTACCTCCCGAAAAAAATGACTTTCTAAATTCACTCGTATACACGGGGAAATTAATGTACGCCATGGACATCGTTTTGCCTGAGTTAGCCGACACCACCAAAATGATGTGGAGCGAAAAGGAATGGGAATGGGCCAAAGAAAATGAAATGAACATTTGGAAGGAAATGGCCCGACAAGAAGTGATGTTTGGCACCAAAAAAGAAGACATCTACAAATGGTTCACTGAAGCCCCCTTTACCAATGCTGGAAATCTTCCTCAAAACTCTTCTCCACAATTGGGATTGTGGATGGGATGGAAAATCGTTTCAGCTTACATGGAAAAAAATCCAGAAATTACACTTGAGCAATTGTGGAAAGAAAGGAACAATCAAAAAATTCTTTCTGCATTTAAACCCAATATTTAGATCATGAGCAAAACATCCAATATTCAAATCGACATCGAACTTGATGCCAATAAAGTAGCCGAAAACATTTCTTGGGAAGCCTCAGAAACAGGTGATCGTAGAGATGCCAAAGCCATGATTCTTGGCTTTTGGGACAAACAAGAACGCAACACCTTGCGTATCGATTTGTGGACCAAAGAAATGACGGTAGAAGAAATGAAATTCTTTGTTCACCAAACCTTGCTTACACTATCAGACAGTTTCGAAAAATCTACTGGAGACCACAAAATGGCCGCCACCATGCGCGACTTCTGTGAGTACTACGCGGAGAAGATGAATGTTGGTCCCAATCAATAAGGTTGTCGATTTAAAACATACGACTCCTCTATCTTCTCGTGATTTTCATTTTCACCCTTCAAGGTGATTTGAACTTCATCTCCTTTGATGTGGTATATAATTACCTGTGGAAAATCGTGCTTGAAATTGCTCACCTCCAAATGATTCTTGGATACCTTCTCCAATTTAAACAAAGTGGGTTTCCTTGTCATATTGGGATAAGCGCAATAAAAAGTTCCAGCGTCCTTTTGCATCAATTCAAATTTTTCTTTGAAAACTGTATCGCCATCTTCCATTATCCAAGCTGTTCCATACGCTTCATTTTTCAAATCAGAAATATTCCATTGCTCATAAGAAATACCTTCACCGCTTGTCTCGCCTTTCCAAGTTCCCGACATGTTGGCAACAAATGATTGGGTTGAATTGCAACCCAAAAGAAGAATTCCTGTGCCCAAAACACAAAACAATTTCTTGCTATATTGCAGGAAATTGTAAAGTGTACCATAACTCACCTTACTTACCATAAACGAAAGATAATGAACGCACAACAAAAAAGAGCATTTACCGCTTTGATCTTGGTTTTTTTCTTCTGGGGATTTGTAGCCTCTGGCAATGACATCCTGATTCCTGTTTTCAGAAAAGCATTGGATCTTAGTCAGACACAATCGCAGATGGTATCATTTGCTTTTTACGTGGCCTACACGGTTGGCTCCATCGCTTACGTTGTCATTTCAAAATTGAGAAAGAAAGATATTCTGGCCAGCATCGGATACCGCAAAGGACTTGCGCTGGGCTTGGCCATTAGCGCTGTAGGTACAGGAATGTTCTACCCAGCTGCGCAGCATTACGTAAAAGCAGAGACACATTACCAAGAAGAATTGGTTGCCTATTATGACAGAATGACCATGATGCATACAGGGCAATTGACATTGGATTTTTATACCCAAAATGAAAACACCAAAATTGTTGCGCAAAACGAATTCAAATCGGCCAAGAATACCGCTTTTGTTTTATTCATTAGTGGATTATTTATTGTAGGTCTTGGGTTTTCATTACAACAAACAGTCGCCAATCCTTTGGCGATTGTATTAGGTAATCCAGCAGAAGGAAACAACCGTTTGAGTCTTGCGGGAGGAATCAACAACATTGGAACCACCATCGCTCCGCTCATCGTTTCATTCGCGCTGTTTGGCAAAGTTGGTGGAAACAATGATTTGGATGTAGGTGCAGTGAAAACGCCCTATCTCATTTTGGGTCTTGCATTTTTGGCTGCAGCTTATTTCTTCTTGAAAAGCTCCATCCCTGATCAAATTGAAAACAACGAAGAGCAATCTGCTGAAACCTCAAAGAAGAGTGTTTTCAAATATCCACAATTGGTTTTGGGTATGGTTGCCATATTTGTTTATGTAGGCGTTGAAGTTTCTACAGCTTCCAACCTACCTGAATTCATGAAACAAAAATTACATGTTCAAGAAAGCGACATTGCACCCTACGTTTCTTTGTTTTGGGCCAGCTTGATGATTGGCCGTTGGACATCTGCAGGAATGGTATTTGCCAAAAGTGATCGCCAGAAAATGTTGTTCCGTTGGTTGTTGCCCTATGGTGCGTTTTTGGTTTTCTTGCTGAGCAATGCCATTGCGGGTCGTGATGTTACAGTATTCTTTCCATACGCCGGAGTAATTGCATTGCTGGTATTTGCAGATTACATCAGCAAAGGCAATCCTTCCAAGCAATTGATGATTTATTCAACAGGTGGGATATTGGCATTGGCGGTTGGCATTTTTGGTGACGGCATGTTGAGTGCTTATGCCTTTATCAGTGTAGGTTTATTCTGCTCTACCCTATGGCCATGCATTTATACTTTGGCGATTTCCGGACTTGGCGCCAAGACCAATGAAGCGTCTGGTTACTTGATCATGATGATCATGGGCGGAGGATTTATCAGTGTAACGCAAGGAGCTTTGGCTGAAATTTCTTCTATTGGAATCCAAACTTCGTACTGGGTGGGCGTGGCATGTTTTGTATACTTGGCTTTCTATGGCATGCGCGCTGCGCAAATCCTTAAGAAGCAAGGGTTATCATTGGAAACCGTTCAGGGCGGAGGGCATTAATTCCCAATAAATCTAAAGACGCTTTTTTCCTCCATTTTTCACCACCCAAAAGGGAGGCAATCCCTTATTTTTGTTTCATTCTAAAAAATCAAATTGATGAAACAAATTTTTGTCTTGGCAATTGGCTTGTTGACCTTGGTCAATCAAGGATCTGCCCAGAATATTCGCTTTACCGAATATGACCTCAAAAATGGACTTCATGTCATCTTGCATGAAGACCACACAACACCTATCGTCGCTGTTACTGTATTGTACCACGTAGGTTCTAAGAACGAACAAGTGGGCCGCACCGGAATGGCGCATTTCTTTGAGCACCTTTTGTTTGAAGGAACCGAAAACATCGGACGTGGCGAATACTCGAAATATGTAGAGAATGCTGGTGGTGGTTTAAATGCCAACACTTCTCAGGATCGTACTTTTTATTACGACCTACTTCCCAGCAACCAATTGGAGTTGGGTTTGTGGTTGGAAAGCGAGCGCATGATGCACGCCAAAGTTGAGAGAGAAGGAATTGAAACACAACGTGAGGTTGTGAAAGAAGAAAAACGTCAGCGCTACGACAACCAGCCCTACGGAAATCTATTTCCTGAGACTTTGAAGCGCGCCTACAAAAACAATTCCTACGCTTGGGCACCAATCGGTTCATTGGATGATTTAAATGCTGCCAAAGACCAAGACTTTGTTGACTTCTACCACATGTATTACGTACCAAACAATGCAACTTTGAGCATCGCCGGTGACTTTACACCTGAGCAAGCCAAGCGTTGGATCGAAGCTTACTTTGGACCTATCGCAAAAGGAAAGGACATTGTTCGTCCAACTTTCCAACCAGAGCCCAAAGGTGAGGTTCGTGATGTAATCAAAGTAAAGGATCAATTGCCTTTGATGGTTCAAGCTTATCGCATTCCAGCACAAGGAACTCCAGAGTTTTATGCGGTTGATATGTTGAACACGTTGTTGTCCAATGGTACAAGTTCTAGATTAAATAAAAGTATAGTTGAAGAAAAAGAATTGGCCATCTTCAGTGGTGCGTTCACTTTCAACTTGGAAGATCCAGGATTGACTTTATCATACACTGTAGCCAACATGGGTGTTGACACACAGGAATTGGAAAAGGCAGTGAACGATGAATTTGTTCGCTTGCAAAACGAACCCATCACCGATGCGGAATTCCAAAAGTTGAGAAACCAAATCGAAAGCAACTTCATTTCAAGCAATTCAAGCATGGCTGGAATTGCAGAAAGCTTGGCCAACTATCACACATATTATGGTGATACCAATTTGATCAATACTGAAATTGAACGATACATGAAAGTGACCAAAGAAGATTTGATGGCCGCTGCAAAAAAATATTATACCCCAGACAATCGCGTGACGTTGTTCTTTGAACACGATCCTTCATTGTTAGAAAAATAATTCTGAACTCACATGAAAAAATATATTGTATCCATTTTCTGTTTCGCCCTTGTATTGGGCGCAGCAGCGCAAAAGGTTGACAGAAGCAAAGCTCCCGCAGCAGGACCTGCTCCCAAGATTCAAATCGGTTCTTATCAATTGTTCACTTTGGACAATGGATTGAAAGTAATCGTTGTAGAAAATCACAAATTGCCAACCGTATCTTATTCTTTGCAATTGGATTTAGACCCGATCAAAGAGGGAGACAAAGCAGGTTATACTTCGATGGCTGGAACATTGATGAGCGCAGGCACAGAAAGTAAAACCAAAGATCAAATCAGCTCTTCTGTTGATTTCATCGGGGCTAATTTCTCTACCTCGTCTGATGGTATCTATGCGGATTGTTTGACCAAACACAGTGAAACGTTGTTGACTATTTTCAATGATGTATTGCTTCATCCTTCATTCCCTGAAACTGAGTTGGAGAAAGAAAAAAAGAAGACCATCAGCGGATTGGCTTCTGAACAAACCGATCCCAATTCAATTTCAAGTAGAATTGGAAACATGGTGAAATATGGCAAGAATCACCCTTATGGTGAGCAAATGACCGAGGCCACTTTGAAAAACATCACACGTGACGACTTGGTTACTTATTACAACACCTACTTCCGTCCCAACGCTGCTTATTTGGTGATTGTTGGTGATATCAACATGGAAACAGCCAAAGCACAAGCCAACAAATATTTCGGTTCTTGGGCCAAAGGAGATGTTCCCAAATTAAAAGTAAGAGCACCCAAAGTACCCGCTGGAAATGAAGTGGTATTTGTACCCGTTCCTGGAGCGGTACAATCTGTAATCGACATTACTTATCCCATCGATCTTTTGCCCGCCACTTCTGATGCATTGGTAGCAAGTGTATTGAACAATATCCTAGGTGGAAGCGGTTTCCAAACACGTTTGATGCAAAACTTGAGAGAAGACAAAGCCTACACTTATGGTGCATATTCAGAAATCACCCCAGATGACTATGTGGGTTATTTCAGCGCCGGTGCGAGTGTGAGAAATGAAGTGACGGATAGCTCAATCACCCAATTCATGTATGAAATTACAAAATTGACCACCGAGCCTGTAGATGAAAAAACTTTGCAAATCATCAAGAACATCATGACGGGTCAGTTTGCGCGTTCATTGGAGCGCCCTCAAACAGTTGCGCGTTTTGCAAAAAACATCGAGCGTTATCAATTGCCAAAGAACTTCTACGAGACTTATTTGGAAAGATTGAATGCCGTAACTGCGCAAGACGTAATGGCATTGGCTGCTCGTGTTTTGTTGCCAAACAATGCATACATCACCGTTGTTGGAAACAAGGAAATTGAAAAAACTTTGTTGCCATTTGACAAGGATGGAAAAATCATGAAGTTCAATACGGATGGCTCCGTGTATGTTGAAATGAAACCCATCCCTGCAGGTGTTACTGTTGAAACAGTCGTGAATCAATATGTTCAAGCTATGGGCGGAACAGACAAATTGAGCAAAATCAAAACGGTGGTTCAAAAAGGATTTTTGGATGTGGGCATGGCCAAATTGGACATGACCACTGAAATCATCGCCAACCAAGCATTGAAAGTGACCATGTCCATGAATGGCAATCCAATGATGATTCAGACTTGGGATGGCACCAATTTGAAAATGTCTCAAATGGGACAAAATATTGAAGCCGATGCTGCTGCCATCCAACAAGCTAAAATCCAATGTGATTTGTTGGCTGATATTCATTTGTCTCAATATGGAATCACTTCCGTTCTAAAAGGAATTGAAGTGATGAATGGCAAGGACGTTTATGTTGTTGAGAATACTGATTCATTCGGTAGCATTTCTACAGATTACTACGATGTAGCCTCTGGATTGAAAAACAAAACCATCAGTGTTCAAAAGCAAGGTGACAAGACAGAAACATCTGAAACTACCATTTTGGAATACAAAGAAGTGGATGGTATCAAATTCCCTTCTAGAATCAAAACCTCAGCTTCTGGACAAAACATGGAAGTTGTAGTAAACGAAGTAATCTTGAATGCCAAATTGAAGAAAAAAGATTTGATCAAGTAATAGAAAATTCATTGTCAATAAAAAGGGCGGTTCTATCAAGAGTCGCCCTTTTTTATTTCTAATTTCACCTCATGAGCCAAGCCATTGTACAAATCGTAAAAGGAAACATTTCCCAGTCTAAAATTCGAATTTTGGAGAACATCAATTTCGATATTCAACCAGGCGAATTTGTTTTTCTCATCGGAAAAAGTGGAAGCGGAAAAAGTAGCTTTTTAAAAACTTTGTATGCGGATCATGAGATTGATGCACATGAGGCTACCTGCTGTGGCTATGATTTGAAAAATATCAAAAGAAAAGACATCCCCTTTCTTAGAAGAAAAATTGGAATCGTATTTCAAGAATTTGAATTACTCAGTGACAGAACGGTATATGAGAACTTGGCCTTTGTACTAGAAGCAACAGGATGGAAAGCCGAAGAGGCGATGCGTAGCCGAATTGAATCATCACTAGAAAGCGTTGGCCTTCATGACAAAAGTGAAAAGAAGCCACACCAATTGAGTGGCGGAGAAAGACAGCGCGTTGCGATTGCACGTGCATTGCTCAATACGCCTTCATTGATTATTGCCGACGAGCCGACGGGAAATCTTGATCCACAAATGAGTTTAGAAATCACCGAACTCTTGTATCAAATTTCTCAAGCCGGAACTGCTGTGCTCATGGCTTCTCACGATTACATTGCCATGCAGAAATTCAATGGTGATGTTTGGATTTGTCAAGGAAACACCCTAACCCGTGCAGAAAACAAATGACGCTCATCAGTGTCATCATACCCTGCTACAACTCTGGCGAATGTCTTGAAAGGGCCATTCTGTCTGTCCTTGATCAAACCTACCCGCATGTCGAGATTGTCGTTCAAGACAATCATTCCCAAGACGAAATCACGACTTCCATTCTCAAGAAATTTGAAAACAAAATCAATTGGCACCGAGAAATGGACAGCGGCATTTATGATGCATTTAACAAGGGCATAGGTCATGCCCAAGGAGAGTGGTTATATTTCATGGGGGCTGACGATCGTCTTGCCAATGCCGATGTATTTCAGAAATTGATGGGTTATTTGTTCCATCCCAAGTACCGCGTTGCTACAGGAGATGTGATCAATGAAAACAGAGAAAGTGCATGGGTACCCGAACGATTCCATTCTGAGTTTGGATGGAAAATGATATGGAAAAATAGCGTTCATCAGCAAGGATGTATCTACCGAAAAGATTGCTTTGATTCGAACTTATTTGACCCCCAATGGAAGGTATTGGGCGATTACCAATTCCATCTCAAACTAAACCAAACAAAAGGCGATAAACTCTCCACCCAACTTGTTTTCGCACATTGCGAAGCCACCGGCATTTCCAAGCAATTCAATTCGAAACTATATACCGAGGAATTGCGAATGAAAAAATCTACATTGCCCCCAATCTGGTATGGCCTGAATATTCCTTGGATTACCTTGAAGCGAATGCTCAAGGCTAAAAATTAAGACAACTCATCAATCCATTTTTCAATGGTCGTTACTTCCTTTTCCCACGTGTTTTCTTCCGCGGCAAGACGCGTATTATTTTTCCAAACGATGTAATGCTCGCTATTCAATATTTCTTCAATCTGCGTTGCGATTTCTCGAGGTGACCACGACCGCAAAATCTGACCCGCTTCGTATTTCAAAATCAACTTCTCCACCTCAATCATCGGACTCGCCAAAACTGGAATGCCCGCCTGCCAATAATCAAACAACTTGTTGGGGAGAGAGTATTTGTAATTGTCATGCGTGGGCTTATCCAAACTCAATCCCAAATCACATGCGGCTGTTATCGACCGAAGTTTGTCATGCGACATACGATCGAAAAAAATGACATTATCACCCGCTGAACTTTTCATGGCGGGAATTGCCCTTCCACTGCCAACCACGATAAGATGCACAGCAGGAATAAATCGCATTGCCTCTACCAACTCCTCTCCACCGCGATCGG
>JACCDT010544828.1_pt1 | contig 11371 bp, 9 predicted proteins | sample 7446291 | NCBI WGS metagenome assembly JACCDT01 (sample SAMN15323446, study PRJNA562643) | freshwater metagenome | isolation source: river surface water | place: USA:Blue River Watershed | collected 2017-08-17 | reverse complement strand
TCTGCTAATTCTTCGGTGGTTTTACGGTTGAGGGTGTAAATAATTCCACTCTTTCCTTTATGCTGTGAAATAAATTTTACAATATGCTTTACCGTTTCTTCTTTTTTTATTTTAGGCTGAATTTCATAAAATAAATTAGACCTGTTAAAACTTGAAAGAAAAATATTAGCGTCGCGTAAACCTAAATTTTTAACAATATCGCTTTGCACTTTTGGCGTAGCCGTTGCCGTTAAAGCAACAACAGGCACCGATGGATTGATGATATCCATCATTTCTCGTAAGCGTCTGTACTCGGGTCTAAAATCATGTCCCCACTCCGAAATACAGTGGGCTTCATCTACGGCAAAAAAGGAAATTTTGAGGTCGCTAAAAAAATCAAGGTTTTCTTGCTTGGTTAATGTTTCGGGCGCCACATACAATAGTTTGGTTTTGCCATTTAGCAAATCATCTTTTACTATTTTTATTTGACCCTTATTTAAAGAAGAATTCAAAAAGTGTGCTACCTCATCATTTTCACTATATCCGCGTACCAGATCTACCTGGTTTTTCATGAGGGCAATAAGTGGAGACACCACAATAGCACATCCCTCTTGGAGAAGTGCTGGAAGTTGGTAGCATAAACTTTTACCGCCACCAGTTGGCATGATAACAAAAGTGTCTTTACCGCTTAATAAACTGGTAATTGCCTGCTCTTGGGTGCCTTTAAACTCCCTAAAACCAAAATATTTTTCGAGGCCTCCGTATATATCAAAAGTGCTCGGGTCTACTAGGGTGCTGGCCTGTCGGGGGCCTTTTATTTTAGCTGGTGCCTTTTTAGGGGCTGCTTTTGGGGTTATTTTGGTGGTTTTACTGCTTGTTTTTGCCATTTCTCATCTGTATTTCCTTCATAATCAACTAACAACGGATATTCGTACTTTGTTTAAGTTAATCCTTTTTTTTGAAAGGATGGCGAAGTTAACAAAGAATGACCTGAATACGCTTGCTTTCATGTTAAAGTTTACCTTTGCACTGCATGAAAAACGCAATACTAGAAACCGCTTTACAAACCGTTCAATTAGAGGCAAAGTCAATTGCAGACCTAGCCACATTTTTGGATGCTTCATTTGAAGAAACGATTGAACTTCTAAACAATTGTAAAGGCCGTTTGGTTTTTAGTGGGATCGGAAAAAGTGCACTCATCGCACAAAAAATTGTAGCTACACTTAATTCTACCGGAACACCTTCTTTATTTATGCATGCCGCAGACGCCATCCATGGTGATTTAGGTACGGTACAAAAAGACGATATCGTTTTAATCATTAGTAAAAGTGGAGAGAGCCCAGAAATCAAGGCCCTTGTACCTTACATTAAAAACTTTGGCAATAAACTAATTGGCATTGTAGGCAATACTTCAAGTTATTTAGCGGCGGCGGCTGATCATATTTTAAATACAACGGTAAGTGCCGAAGCATGTCCTAATAATTTAGCGCCAACCAGCAGTACAACGGCTCAACTTGTTATGGGGGATGTTATTGCAGTATGCCTCATGCAATTAAAAGGTTTTACAAGTGATGATTTTGGAAAATACCACCCCGGGGGTAATTTAGGTAAGCGCTTGTTTTTAAAAGTTGCAGACCTTACAAGTACAGATCTTAAACCTACCGTTGAACCTCATACGCCATTAAAAAATGTGATTCTTGAAATTACTAAAAATAGATTGGGCGTTGCAGTAGTTATTAATAATGGTCAAATTGCTGGTGTTATCACAGATGGTGATTTAAGACGCATGCTTGAAAAAACGGTAAACATAGAAAATATTACAGCAGCAGAAATTATGTCGCATTCCCCCCAAGTTATAGATTATCAAACGCTTGCTGCTGAAGCTATTGATAAGATGAAGCAACATGAAATAAGCCATTTGATTGTTACCAAAGACGGTCACTATTATGGCATATTACATATCCACGAACTTATAAAAGAGGGACTCATTTAGTTATGAATAAACACCATTACGTAGCCATCATGGCCGGGGGGATTGGCAGTAGGTTTTGGCCTATGAGTAGAACTGCATACCCAAAACAATTTTTGGATATTTTACATACTGGGAAATCACTGATACAGTGGACTTTTGAAAGGTACAAGGCTTTTATACCGCTAGACAATATTTACATTGTTACTTCAGAAGAATATGTATCTATTGTTAGGGAACAATTACCTGAACTTCCCGTACAAAATATATTAGCGGAACCTAGCAGAAAAAACACAGCTGCATGTATCGCCTATATTTCTTGTAAGCTACTCCAAAAAGACCCAGAAGCTTCTTTAATTGTTGCACCTTCCGATCATATGATTTTAGATGCAGAACAGTTTAGAGAAACGACGAGCAAAGCACTAGCATTTATTAACGATATCAAATCACTTGTTACACTTGGCATTAAGCCAACACATCCAAACACTGGCTACGGTTATATACAACATGATAGCATAGAAGCGGGCGATGGAATTTTTAAAGTAAAAACATTTACCGAAAAACCGGATATAGAACTTGCTAAAACATTTATTAGCAGTGGCGACTTTTTATGGAATGCAGGTATTTTTGTTTGGAAAGTGGCGCAAATTGTAAAAGCATTTGAAATGTTTCAACCAGAAATGTTTGAACTATTTGATGCGGCTAAAGACAAGTTTAATACCCCGCAAGAAAAAGAAGCCATTGATACCATATATCCACTCTGTGTAAATATTTCTATTGATGTAGCCATCATGGAAAAAGCAGACAATGTATATGTGATTCCATCATCGTTTGGATGGAGTGATTTAGGAACATGGAATAGCGCTTACGATAATTTAGAAAAAGATTATTTAGGTAACGCAGTAGCTTCAGATAACGTAATCGTAATTGATGCTACAAAGTGCATGGTGGCAGGACCCGAAAATAAACTCATGGTATTACAAGGGCTCGATGATTTTATTGTAGTAGATTCGGAAGATGCTTTACTCATTTGTAAAAAAGAAAAGGAACAATCCATTAAAGAATACGTTGCAGAAGTGAAACGCAACAAAGGTGACAAATATTTATAACCCAATATTCATACATGTCTAACTTAAAAACAATTATCACAGGTTCAGGTTCTTATATACCTCCAGGCATTAAAAAAAATACTGATTTTACCAATCATCGTTTTTTTACTGAAAATGGAGAAGCCATAGAAACGCCTTCATCAGAAATTGTTGAAAAATTTAAAGACATAACAGGTATTGAAGAAAGACGTTACACGAGTTCAGATGTTAACGCTTCTGATATGGCCACCATTGCTGCAAAAAAAGCAATTGAAGATGCTGGTTTAGATCCAGAAACACTAGATCAAATTATTGTAGCCCATAATTTTGGAAACGTACTAGATAAAACCATTCAAACAGATGTTTTACCTGCATTAGCATCAAGGGTAAAACACGATTTAGGCATTAAAAATCCAAACTGTGTAGCCTACGATATTTTATTTGGTTGTCCAGGTTGGATACAGGGTGTGATTCAGGCAGATGCATTTATAAAATCAGGAATGGCAAAAAAGTGTTTGGTGATTGGTGCCGAAACATTAAGCCGTGTGGTAGATGATTATGATAGAGACAGTATGATTTTTAGTGATGGCGCTGGTGCTACTATTTTAGAAGGCAAAGAGGATACCAACGCTGGTATTTTAGCAGCAAGTGTTCAAAGCCATTGCAACGATGAAGCCTATTATTTATACATGGGCAAATCCAATAAACCAGACAGCGATCCTAGCGTGCGTTATATTAAAATGAAGGGCCGTAAAGTATACGAGTATGCCATAAAAAATGTGCCTCTTGCCATGAAAGAATGCCTAGATAAAGCAGGCGTACACGTGAGTGAAGTGAAAAAGTTTTTCCTCCACCAAGCCAACGAAAAAATGGATGAAGGTTTTATTAAAGTGCTATTTAAATTATACGGCATCAAAGAAATACCGGAGCATATCATGCCAATGAGTATTCATAAACTAGGTAATAGCTCTGTAGCAACAATTCCTACCTTGTATGATTTAGTAAAACATGGTGAATTAGAAAATCACAACCTTCAAAAAGGAGATATTGTTTTATTTGCCTCTGTAGGAGCAGGTATGAATATCAATGCGGTGTGTTATAGGATGTAAAGCCTATTAATACCCTCGCTCGTTTTTTCCTTCGATATAATTTAAGAATGCCTTGTTTACCACTTTGTTACCACCAGGTGTTGGATAGTTACCTGTAAAATACCAATCACCAGTATTAGTAGGGCAACAAGTATGCAAGTCTTCGATGGTTTGATAAATAACTTCTACCGGTGTAGACACTTCTGGTGGGGTAATTAATTCCGCTATCTTGTCAGAAATTTGAGCCGTAGTAAATGGCTTATAAATATTACGAACCACATTTTCTGTGTGTAGTTCACCAGCCGCATCCAATGCTTTAATTTTTTCGTGTACCTCGGTTAAGATATGTTCTTGCTTTGTATCTTTTAGTAATGCAACGGCTGCTTTAAAAGCAATAAAATCACCAAGCTTACTCATATCAATACCGTAACAATCGGGGTATCTAATTTGTGGTGCCGACGATACAACAATAATTTTTTTAGGATTAAGTCTCGAAAGCATACGAACAATACTTTCCTTTAAAGTAGTACCGCGCACAATACTGTCATCAATAACTACAAGCGTGTCTTCACCACTACGTACCGTACCATACGTAATATCATACACGTGTTGTACCATTTCGTTGCGGTTGGCATCTTCGGTAATAAAAGTGCGCAGCTTAACGTCTTTGATGGCAATTTTTTCTTGGCGAATTTTACGGTTCACCATTTCTTCTAATTTCTCAGGCGTAAAATCTTTACCCCAACTTAAAATACGTTCTACCTTAATTTTATTTAAGTAGGCTTCCATTCCTTTTACGAGTCCGTAAAATGCAACTTCGGCCGTATTGGGTATATAAGAGAAAATAGTATTTTTTAAATCATGATTGATTCTTTCTAACACCGTTTCACTTAATGATCTACCGAGTGCGATACGCTCACGATATATTTTTTCGTCGCTACCTCTAGAAAAATAAATTCGTTCAAAACTACATGCTCTTCTTTCTTTTGGTGCTAGAATTTGTTCTATTCTATAGTTTCCATTAGGATCTACCAGTAGTGCCGTGCCTGGCATTAATTCTTGCACTTCATTTTCACCCACATTAAAAGTGGTTCTAATGGCAGCACGTTCAGATGCAGCTACAATCACATCATCAGAGATATAATAATACGCGGGTCTAATACCATGCGCGTCACGCATGATAAAACTACTTCCATTACCAAGAAGCCCACCAATCGTGTAACCACCATCAAACATAGGTGTAGCCTGCTTTAGCACGCTTTCGATATTAGCAGCATTTGGGTTTTTATCATCTTCTTGTACTAAAAAATGATGCACCACTTCCATCATCGCTGCTAAATCACTTTGCTTTTGAAACGCACCTGGTTCAAAATTTATTTGTGCAAATAAATCGTCGGTATTTACCAGATTAAAATTACCCGCAAGTGCTAGATTTTTTCCTGGAGAAATATTTCTCTTTATAAATGGATGACAAAATTCTACATTGTTTTTGCCTTGGGTACCATATCTTAAGTGGCCTAATAGAAGTTCACCTAAAAAAGGTAAATGCCCCTTCATTAAACCCGGATGATTTTTAATATCGGGTTGGTGCTTTTCTAATTCCTGAATTTCTTGACCAATGTTATAAAATAAATCCGCTATTGGCTGTGGAGCGCTACTGCGCATTCTGTGTAAATACGGATTACCCGCTTCGATATTTAATTTTACAGCTGCAATTCCGGCGCCATCTTGGCCACGATTGTGCTGTTTTTCCATTAACAAATACAACTTATTAAGGCCGTAGGTTACGCTACCATACTTTTGTAGGTAGTAAGAAAAAGGCTTTCTCAAACGAATAAAAGCTAAGCCGCATTCGTGTTTGATATCGTCGCTCATAGTAGGTATAAATGAGAAGTGGCGAAGTTAATAACTTCGCCACTTCTCTACAATTAAATATTAAAGGTATTTTATCATTTATTTGGCAGCTAGTGCCTCTGCTAACCATAAAAACTCGCTGGTAAATGTATCCACCGATTTTTGGAAGCCAGCGTCAGTTAATTCGCCTTCGGGAGAGAATTTTTGGTCTAAAAATGGAACCAACAGCATATTAGGAGCTGCAATACCAAATAAAGCAGGCACCAATAGTAGTAATTGCTGACTTGCCCTAGCACCCGCTAAAGCACCCGGAGAACCGGTTACAAGCCCAAAAGCCTTACGGCTTTGCTTGGGGAAATGGTCTAATAGGTTTTGGAGCGCCGCCGAATAACTACCATTGTATTCGGGGGTCACTAGTATAAACGCATCGGCAGCAAACATACGGTTAGCTAACGGCTTTAAATGATCTGGGGCCTGATCGGGCGTGCCAATTACAAAATTTAGTAAAGGCATGTTCCAATCTCTAACATCTAGTAAGCCAATGTTATGTTGGGTGTTCGCAGCAAAATGCTTTTGCAAGAACAATGCTAATCGGTGTGTGACACTGTTTGTTCGAGGGCTTCCTGAAATAATTTCTATGTTCATACTAATTTGTACCTATTTAATGATTCCGATGTATTTTTCTTTGTGCTGATAAATAGCAATGCCATTTAACAATAGAAGCAATACACCAATACCAGGTGCTTGTGCAATTAACAATTCAAACAATAAAATGTTCACAACAATAGGTGCAAGTAGCAACAAGCCAAGTGCACGTAAAGGTTTAATGAACAATAATAAGCCAACCACTACTTCAAGTATTTTAACAACCAACAAATATTTTGTTGGATAAAACAAATCAAAAAAGGCTTTTACGTTTCCAGTTGGCGCTGGCATAGGCATGAAATTGAAAAAGTAATTAGCGCCAAATACAACAAATACAAAGGCTAATAAAAAAGAAGGGGCTTGTTTTAAGTAATTCATAGGTGTGTGTTTTTAAAATTATAAATTAAGTATTACCACTGCATAGGTACTTCAATCAGTAGTAATGAAGATTTTGCTGTAGCTGTAAATTCAAAGGAATCTGTTTCTGATATTGCAATAGCGTCTCTTGCACCTAGTTCCTGCTCACCAATTTTTACTTGTCCATTTACAACAATAACATACACTCCACCGCCTGATTTATGTAAGTTGTAGGTTTGTGTTTGGTTGGCATCAAAATCACCTAATGAAAACCAGGCATCTTGATTGATCCAAACAGCATTGTCATTATCAGGTGCAACAACTGTTTGAAATTTATTGACACGGTCTGCTGCACTAAATGTAAGTTGCTCGTAACGGGGTTTGATGTTTTTTTCTTTTGGAAAAACCCAAATTTGAAATAGTTTAACAGGCTTATCATTATTGGCATTATACTCACTATGGTAGATACCAGAGCCGGCACTCATAATTTGCACATCGTTAGCCCTAATAATTTCATCACGACCGGTAGAGTCGTTGTGGTGTAAATCTCCTTCTAGCGGTATGGTTACAATTTCCATATTATCATGCGGATGCTTGCCAAAACCCATACCAGCATCGATATGATCGTCATTGATAACGCGCAGTGCACCAAAATGAACCCGCGCAGGATTATGGTATTGTCCAAAACTAAAATAATGGTAAGTATCAAGCCAGTCAAATTTTACGTGGCCTCTACTTGCAGCTGTATGTAATTCTGTTTTCATATTTTGTTATTTATATGTATATACATGAATAGGTTTAAAAAATTAATCGATTTCTTTTTGGCGCATTTTTTCAAGTAACTGATTGAGTTGTTGCGCCTCTTTTTCAGTTAAATTTTGCATACAGGCATGTAGCTTATTAAGCTTACTGGTACTGGATTCTAGGATTGCTAAACCACTTTTAGTAATAGTAATGAGGGTTTCTCTTTTATCCGTTTCAGACACTGTTCTTTTCACTAGTTTTTTAATTTCTAGACGGTCAATGATGCGGGGCACATTGGAACTTTTTTCAATCATGCGTCTAGCAATATCTTTTACGCAAAGCTGATCGGGGTATTTACCTTTTAATATTCGAAGCACATTGTACTGCTCATGGGTAAGGTCAAAATCCTTCAATTCCTTACTGGTAATGCTTTTGAGCCACCATGCGCTATACAAAACATTAAGTGAAGCTTTTTGAACTTCACTAGAAAATTTAGTACTTAAAAGGGCGTTTTCTAATTTCACAACACAAATGTATGTATATACATGTATTTTACAAAAATTAATTTTTTTCCTATGGCGCGCTCCGCGCGCCATAGCGGTCGCCCACGCACAGGGCCAAACAAAAGCGCCCCACCACCGGTGGGGCGCCATATATACAACATCCTTACACTTATTTCCTATTTGCAGTAGCCTTAGCCGCCGCATCTTTCCAATCTTTTAAGCTATCACAATTACCGTATTCTGTATCGATAGACACAAAGTAGGTAGGGATATGGTCTTTAAACCATTTTTCTAACACGCTACCCTTTTTTTCTTCGATGGCGCGCTGTGCAATACGGTTGTAATCGTCCAGCATATTTTCGCGGTGTGGTTCTGTTCTACGCTTTAAATTAATAAGGCGTACTGCTTTTCTATTACGCTCGTCTATGTATACTTGTGGTGCACTGTATTGTCCTGGCTTTAAATTTTTAAGTGCCACTACCATGTCTTTGTCGAGCATGTCAATGGTTAAAAACACAGATCCATTTGGACCAGCCACCGAGCCCGCACTAAACTTACTGTTTTCGTCGTCACTAAATTTACTTACTGCTTCATTAAAAGCAAGTGTGCCGGCAATTAATGCCGTTTTAATAGAATCCACTTTTGTAGTGGCTTCTTTAATTTCATCATCTGTTACTGGAGGAATACGTAAAATGTGTCTTACCACTGCTTCGTCGCCACTACGGCTTACAAGTTGTATAATGTGCAGTCCATACTTCGATTTTACAATGGGAGAAATTTGACCTTCTTTTAAACGAAAAGAGGCCGACAAGAAAGCAGGATCCCAAGTTTTTTCGTTTCTATTTAAAGTGTACTGTCCACCAGCGTCTTTACTTCCTGGATCTTCTGAATATAATTTTACCAGCTGCTCAAATTTTTGTTTACCAGACTCCACTTGTTTTTTATAATCAAGCATTTGCTTAGCCACATACTCTTCTACGTCTTTATTGGCTTTAGGAACGATGACTACTTGACTAATTTCAACTTCGCTCTCATAAAAAGGCAAACTATCTTTTGGAATTTTTGCATAGTAAGCGCGTACTTCGTTGGGTGTGATTTTTACGTTGCCTACAATTTTCTTTTGCATTTCTTCGGCAAGCTTTTGCGCTCTAAATGCTTCTCTAAAATCTTCTTTTAATTGGTACACTGTTTTACCAGCAATTTCTTCTAGTAAATCTTTAGAACCATATTGTTGAATCGCGCCTCTAATTCTGTTATCTAGTGCCGCATCAATTTCATCTTCACTAATTTTAAGTGAATCTTTTTCACCTTGAAGCACAAGTGCTTTTTGAATGAGCTGTCCTTCCATGATCTGACATGCAGTAGGTATCGTTACATTTTCTTGACCCTGCGCCTGACGCTTTAAGTCTAAGAGTGCATTTTCTACATCAGAACGCAAAATAATTTTATCACCTACCTGACCAATAATTTTATCGGCAACCACTTTTTTAGACTGAGCCGCAGCATGCTTCGTAAACAAACCCGCAGCAGCAATCATCACAACAAACAAGAATACTTTTTTCATAAAATCTAAATAGTTACTCAAATGTACTAAAAGCGCAATCCCGACAACAGGGTCGGGATCGCTTTTAACAAAATTTATAAGGTACGTTTTACTTCCTCTTCTTCAAAGGCCTCAACAATATCCCCTACTTTAAGGTCACTAAAGTTTTTGATGGTTAAGCCGCACTCCATATTGGATGCAACTTCTTTGGCATCATCTTTAAATCTTTTGAGACTTCCAAGTTCGGCTGCTTGTCCTTCTCCTTTAGGATATTCAACAATACCGTCTCTGATAATTCTAATTTTACTGTTACGACTAATTTTTCCGTCAAGTACAAAACAACCAGCCACAGTGGCTTTATCAAATTTGTATACTTCACGTACTTCAACGTTGGCAATAATTTTCTCTTGGTACTTCGGTTCAAGCATACCTTCCATCGCGCTCTTGATTTCATCAATTGCGGTGTAGATGATAGAGTATAATTTGATTTCAACACCTTCAGTTTCTGCAAGTTTATTAGCCTGCATAGAAGGACGAACGTTAAATCCAATGATAATTGCATCAGATGCAGCAGCAAGTAATACATCAGATTCTGAAATCTGACCTACACCCTTTAATACCACTCTAATAGCAACTTCGGCAGTAGATAATTTTTGTAATGAATCAGATAATGCTTCTACAGAACCATCCACGTCACCTTTGATGATGATGTTTAATTCTTTAAAGTTACCTAGTGCTAAACGTCTACCAATTTCATCAAGTGTGATATGTTTTCTAGCACGTAAACCTTGCTCACGTAAAAGTTGTGCACGTTTAGTTGCTACTTCTTTTGCTTCAGCTTCGTCTGTAAATACTTTAAACTTCTCACCTGCTTGTGGTGCACCATTTAAACCAAGTATCACAACTGGTGTAGATGGAGGTGCCACTTCAATACGCTGGTTGCGTTCATTAAACATCGCTTTTACACGACCATAATGTTGTCCAGAAACAATTAAGTCTCCTTGACGAAGCGTTCCGTTTTGTACTAAAATGGTAGCCACATATCCACGGCCTTTATCGAGTGATGCTTCAATAATAGTTCCAGAGCCTTCTTTATTAGGGTTGGCTTTTAAATCTAATAGTTCAGCTTCTAACAATACTTTTTCTAAAAGCGCGTCTACATTTAAACCTTGTCTAGCAGATAATTCTTGGTTTTGGAATTTACCACCCCAAGCTTCTACTAAAATGTTCATTTGTGAAAGTTGCTCGTATATCTTTTGCGGATTTGCTCCGTCTTTATCAATCTTATTCACCGCAAAAATCATTGGTACGTTTGCAGCTTGTGAGTGCGAGATGGCTTCTTTTGTTTGAGGCATCACGGCATCATCGGCAGCAACTACAATAATTGAAATGTCGGTTACTTTAGCACCACGCGCACGCATCGCGGTAAACGCTTCGTGACCCGGTGTATCTAAGAAAGTAATCGCTTTTCCTGTTGGCGTTGTTACCTCATAGGCACCAATGTGCTGTGTGATACCACCCGCTTCACCTGCTACTACGTTTGCATTACGGATATAATCTAGTAATGAAGTTTTACCGTGATCCACGTGACCCATGATGGT
>JACCDT010983682.1_pt1 | contig 11372 bp, 8 predicted proteins | sample 7446291 | NCBI WGS metagenome assembly JACCDT01 (sample SAMN15323446, study PRJNA562643) | freshwater metagenome | isolation source: river surface water | place: USA:Blue River Watershed | collected 2017-08-17 | reverse complement strand
TGTACTATGATCCCATCGCGAGGCTGTACTATTCCAAGCTGAAGGATGGGACCGACAGTGCCGCCATAGAGGTCGGGCGGGTCTACCACGATCTCCGATCGATCGTCATCACGCATCCGGAACTGCTCACCGCCTTGTCCTACAAATCCAACAGGAACTGGACGCTTCCTCCGCTGAAGCTATCGCTTGAGTCGAACTTTTTTCCGGGATCGACGGGCTTGTGCCAGAACGACTACACCTATCTGGTCACATATGTGATGGAGGCGAACCAGACATACGCATCGGCCTCCACTTTCTCCTATAGGGACTGGCTCCACTGTGGGCACATATCGCGCATCGATGGCATTGAGGGCAGTCCCCATCTGCTAATGGCGCACATCGAGGACAACCACTTCCCCTATATGCGCAGTACCGGAATGGTCGGGCATTCCGCATATTCCGGTACCGGATGGAACGCCAACTCCATGAACATCCTTGTCAAGGAGATACCCACCAGCGAGTTCAGCGGTCTTAGCCATGTGTCTCACACAGGCTGGAAGAAGCTCACGGGCGGCGGTGCCTATAGCCTTCCCGCTGGTGCCTCAACCATATCCGCCAGTGGACTGACGAGCTATCAGTTCGTGATGACGCGCGCTGATTATCTGGCGGCCACGGACTACACCATAGGGGAACTCACTGGCCATGAGTACGACAGGACCACCAGCGGATTGACCTATGGTGATGAGACGTTCTTCTATGGTAACATCGAGTATGACCTCGTGAAGGACCCTGAGCGCATAAGCCTGAAGTTCGCCCTTATGCCCAACAGGTTCAACTCCACAAAGAACTACACGTTCGGGGACAAGAACGAGAGCACCTACATAACAGGGTTGTACGTCATGGACGACCTCGATCGCGTGGTGGCCGTGGCCAAGCCCTCTCGTCCTATCAAAAAGAACTACAACCGCTATGTGGAATTCAAGCTTGACCTGATATACTGATCCAATGGCATTCATCAACAAACACAGCAGCATAAGGATACATACCCACCTTACTCAGGAGGGCAAAAAGCGTTTGGCCGATGGCGACATGCGCATTGAGCGCATCGCGTTCTCGGACGCTGAGATAGATTACTCGTGCGGGTCCGGCATCACGTACTCATCGATACTCAATAACATTACGGCCATGCCCTATAGGAAGGGAGGGGTCGTGTCCATGAACTACGATGGTACCTCTCCGTATCCTTTGGACCCCAATAACGTCATCAGCATAACAGAAGTGACGGGCGAGCCCGTCCCCAACTTGGGCTTCTACGATAACATACTCGGAACGAACGAGCTTCCGGGCTACCGTTTCGATACCTCCCTGTGCATAGCCACAGGATGGACGCCGACGCAGTTCAATCTGGGCGTGTTCGGCCAAACACCACAGCGTACGCGGTTCATTCTTTGTGGAGCCACGAGCATTCCTCCCGAGGAAGGCATCCTGTTCGCGCGATTCGTTGCACCGTACGGCTCGGCCATCGATGAGGCCGGACCGAACATCGGTTACTACGCCAATTTCTATCGGTACTTCTACGACTCCGGCACCAGCATTGTCCATGTGGACCGCGCTCTGCCACGATACGATGCTTATGGCACCATAAAGGAGCAACCACTCATGTTCTACCCCTTGAGCGGGTACAGCCAGTACTACGGAAGTGGCACCACGACCGTATGTCCCATATGGAACATGAACATCTACAACAGGGTGACCCACATAGCAGGAAGCGAAAGCAGCGGCGTGATGACATTCCCGAGCCCGGACTACTTTGACCTGAGCTACCCGAACACTCTTCATGAGAACAATTACGGATCACGCCACGTGGCTGGTCTCGTCAAGTCGTTCGGATTGGACCATCTTCCGCGCTGTGCCATCATCCACTACAGCAACAGCTACAGCGGTGACGTGTATGGTGATTACCTCATGCCGCGCGAGACAGAGGTGGACATCCCGCACATCCTGTGGCACCGCAACGGTAGCGGATTGAACGGAACATCATTGCGCGGCGGCATCAAGCTGATCGATGCGGGCAGCGAGATATTCTACGATACCACCGGCAAGACCAGCTATACGATACTCAAGGACGGCATAGGTCCGAACGCACAGGTGGTCGGACGCGTGTATTTTGAGATGAAGACCATCGTGCTGACCGATCAGGAACTGATCACGGCGCTGGATGCGAAGAACAACAGGAACTACACGTGGCCTCCAATGAAGGTCGAACTGGTGTCCACCACCAGCAATCCGCTCATATCGGCAGGCGGCTATACAGGACTCGCGGAGCAGGGCAAGCGATATTACGTCACATACCAGCTTTCATCATATCCGGGCGCAGGACCGCGACAAGGTGTTCCTTGCTCCTACATACAGGTCATCGATGGACAAAATGATGATGATGGCAACCCCATGTACATCAAGGGCACGTTCCCTCCTAATTCATTCCCGTTCCTGCGCTCACACTTGAACGCATTTTCGGGAGCGGGCGGGCATGCCGATGGTGTCCACATGATCGTTCAGGAGGTCGACAACGCTGACGATACCGGCATTCTCGGGCTCAGCCCGTTCAAGTGGTTGATAGCACCCACTGGCGTGTACGGCGTGTCCAGATTCGGTAACATAGGTATCTCCACCTATATTTCCGCAACGCAGATGAACGCGTTCACGTTCTATGCTACCCGAGAAGAGATGGATGGATCCAATTACTTCAACATGTCGGAGTTCACGTTCTCCACCGGCATAGGACAGTCGCTGTATCCGTTCGACAGGGAGTTCTGGCACGGAGACACGGAGATGTTCTTCGGGAACATCACGGCCAAGAAAGTTCGCAAGAGCTATGTTCGCAGCGTTCGCTTCTTCATCGAGAAGGATTACTTGAACACCACGACGAACTTCACCTACACATCCGGCAGTACGTTCATATCGGAGATATACCTGCTTGGGGGGGATAACAAGATACTCGGCATCGGCAAGCCGGACCGTCCCATTGAGAAGAACGACACGATCATGATCGACCTTGCGCTGAACAGCTACTACTGATCAACGGTCGGAACTCTTCTTGACGGTCACTGAACTGCCATTGCCTTGGTTACCGAAGGCTGCGTTCGGCGCTGCTGGATCTTCCGCTATCCTGCTATCGACGTACACCCTCAGGGTCTCGCGTGAGCCAGTGGCACCTGTGGCGAAGGAGGAATAGTTGATGATCCTCTGCTCCACATCGAAGATGTTCATGATCGACTTCACATTGCCAATGCGATAGAGGAACACACTGTTGGACCTGATGGGAGCGTTGATCCTCCTTGTTTTGATCGACGTACTCCGTTGTGAGCCAACGACGTCCTGTGCGGTTGAGGTGTCGATGGTCTGCTCTAGGCTGTTCTCGGTCTTCTCGCGGAAGTATTGGGTCACACCCGAGAATGTGCTGGTGTTGGTGAACCCCGTATCGGTCATGTCGTAGGTCACCTCAAGCACAAAACTGTCCCCATCCTCCACGTTCGAGAAGTTGAACGTGGGAGTGAATGTGCCCGTCTCGGTTATAGAGGAGGCCACGAAGGGGAAGTGCAGTATAGGCTTGCTCGGAGGTTGGAAACACGTGAAGAACAATCCGTTCACTGACATGCCGCTCCAACTTCCCGTTGTTATGAAGGCCTGACGATCATTGGAAAGAACGAACGTATCGGCCGTGTATGGGCGCGACACGATGAGCCCGTTCTCGTCCAGCACGCTGTAGGTCAACGTGGTGGCGGTGAGCCCGCTGGTTGCCCCGCTGTTGATGATGGTGGTGCCGGTGTCCCCCGACGTGGAGAACAGGAACCTCATGTTCATGAAGTACTGTGCCCTGTCCTCGAATATCTCCTCGGTATACCTGTCTTCAGGCTTGATGAACTGGTCCGGGAGCACCGAAAGGGTAAAGGCGCTGGTGACAGCGGATGTAACGGCTGAGTAGGTCACTATGGGCGTACGAATTGACTCCGCCACCCGCTCCCATGTCAATTGTGACCCGGTCGACCTGTACTCAAGCACATCATCGTGGTCCACCTTGTACAACTCCTGCATGACGCCTTGGAATCTCGTATCCGATGTGAACACGTTGGTATTGCCGGTGAACACGAACGAAAGGGATGGTCGCGTGTAGATGACGAATACCGAGTTGCGCTCTGATCCATAGAAGTCATACGTCCCCGTGGACGATGAGAACCCCGGCAGAACGTACACCATCGGTTGCTGATCGACCGTGCGCTCCAGTACGAAGTTGTTGTTGTAGAAGACATGTCCGGGACCATCCTGTGATCCAGCGGTCCGGAAATATCGTATGAGCGGAATGCTATAGGCCATGAGCGCGTGCTGCGCTCATAAATATGCCTCTCTTTAATTGCGCACCCCTATCATCGGAACCCCCGTCTTGGGATGGTGTCCGCAGCGGACGCACGGCAATTCCGTTTTCTTGATCCGCCTTATGCGCAGGAACGGGAATATGCTGAACAGAAGGTCTCTGAGGAAGTACATTGTTCGATCATCGTTTGGTAATGAAAATGGATGAGCAATCCGTCAGCTTCAGCCCACGGTGCTCATCCATTTCCGGTGGCTCTATCCTTACTTGGAGAAGTCCTTGAAGAAGGACATGATGCCCATTCCGAGGGCCAGTCCGGCCAAGAAGCCGTTATTGGCGACGAACCACATCAGCAGCGTTGCGCCACCGAACAGGGCGAACTTGAACCACCACGCGTTGAAGATGGTCTCCACGTTCTCTTTGGATGCATTTGGATCTTTCATAGTCATATTGCTTTGCCATAAATAGGGCGAGGTCACACCAACCGCTTCAGCCAGACTTCCGGGTAGGTCTTGACCAAATAGAGAAGCCTCTGTGGCGTGCAGTTGATGCGATTCACCTCGCCGAACTCGAATGTGTTGTAGGTCTTGTCCCCTATGGAGACATCCGGGGTCGTCAGGGATTGATCTCCGTCCAAGAAACGAGCGGCGGCATAGTGCGCCTCCTTGAGTATCTCATGATGCACCTTGACGTTCACCGGGTCGTTGGCGATTCCGTTGTATACCAAGCGTATCAGTTCTTTGCGGTCAAGGACCTTGAGAGCCTCTTCGTTCAACCCGGTGATGCGGGTGAGGTAGGCCAAAATCGTTTCTCCCATTGTATCAGATGTATTAGAGGTAGTAGAATTGCTTATCAATTGCGGCAAGACCGAGCGTATCAAGGGGAAGGATAGCGAATCAAACTTGGCCTTATCCTCTACAGAAGGAGGCCCAAGCCCTGACTTCGGTATCCCCATTATCCGTCTCCTGTGGGCGATGTGGTCGCTCATGGATGAGCCAGTGGAGCTAAACTGTGTTGTTGTGGCTGTAAATCCCATGAGATCATGCATTATCTTCTTATCGACCGACTTGGCCACTTCATCCACCAATGTTGTTTGCAGTTTCTCGATGGTATTTTCCGCCACCCATTGCGGCTCCACGGATATTCCAATCACATGGGCCGATGTCTGAGAGATGTGGCCAAAGAACCCTGCTGCCTCAAGCCCATTATGACAGTGTTCGGGCAGGTCCACCTCCTGATGGTACTGATCAAATGACACCCCGACCTTTCCATTGTGGAAATACAGACTGAGGCTTGTGAGGCCCTTGGGGTAGTCGATCGACATGTCAATGTCGAACTCGCCCCCTTCGGTCACCAAGTGCAGCTTCACATGGTCCGGTGTGAGCCGTACGTACCCGTTGCGCTTCAGCGTGAGCACATCCATGATACCGATGGTCTTCACGTCCAGCCGGAAGGAAATGGTCACATCCTTCAACGGGATCCAATTCTCCACCAGCGCGTACGTGGCATTGAGCGTCTCGTCCTCGTCCACACTGAGACATGCGTTCTTCTGGTCGAAGAAGAGCATGTCATTCTTGGCTATCGCCTTGTTGTCACCTGACTCATCGAAAAGCGCGGACGCGCGCTCATCGTACATCGTGATATTATCGAACCTGAACTGATAGAGTTGCACAGCAAAATGTACACAAACAGAAACGGGTTTCCAAGTGAATGGAAACCCGTTTCTGTTCTAAAGGCCTGAGATTACAACCTTAGCAGCAAGACTTTCGTGAGTTGTACCCGTTTTGAGGCGGTTGACTCTCTTATCCACTTCCCCTTTCGAAGAAGTCCCTTGCCAACATCGGTGAGGTTACGCGTTCACCACGCTTAGTCGTTCCGAGTTCTCGACGAGCTATCAACCAATCAACGTCAGCATAACGCTGACAGGCCAATCACTTCATCAACCAATGGCAGCTTGCGGCTCCATTGGCTCGCCTTATGGTTTGACCCACGACGAGTTTAGATGTCCTTCCTCAGGAACGCCCGGCGCACTTGTGCGTTTGTTCATTTTTTCCATTAGAAGTGGATCGCCTTCTGAGGGGCAAGCGTATGGCTCAATACTGAAAGACGTGGCGCGCGGGCCTCTGCTCCCTTGCCTTTTGAGCTAGGGAATACAAAACATCTCTCTATCCGACGTTGAGGTGTCGGAACGTCATACATCATCACTTCTGGTCTACTCCTGAACGACCTTGCGGCCGCCCAAGTGCCCATGCTTTCGCACAAACAGCAGAAGATTGACATACAACCAAACATCGCACTAAGATTCTCAGGCCCTCGCACTTTAACAGACCAACTGACCAAGTCGATCCATCTCGGGTTTTCCCCGGATGTTTGCACCGCTTCTTCTGGAATCTCACGACCCATTCAGCGCCACGGTTTGACGCTACTCCCCTCAACCGTTAGGTCACTAGGAAGCATACTCAGTGCTGCTGCTCATTTCCATACCAATCTTGCGACCAATACAGAACGGGGAATGTCGTTGAACCTCTGGCGCCTTTTAACGAGCGCCCACCCCCTTTATCCTTGTTGCCAAGTTTATTCTCCGCTCCACACTTGCGCATGAAGCGGCTGTCATTCCACCAGCAGGTCTGAAGGTCGGTCGGCCGAAGCTTTCCATTCCCCCTATCAACTGGCTGAAGACGAGGCCCCAGCGGACCTCAAGAATTTCGTTACCTCAAAGAACAGGTGCTGGTTGTTGTCAGCGAGGGCAAATATAGATACAGTTCGGTCATCTGCAAGCAATACTCGAAAAAAAATTCCAACCCCCTCCTCTCGGGATATTTATGAACAAACGTCCGGATGAAGGAAAGAATCACTAAGGGCCAGCTTGCCTCCTTGTTGGCGGACAAGATATCGCACCAACTCTCCAAGCTCTCGCTGGAGAACACCAAGCAGGGCTTGGAGAAGTTGCTGGAGAGCCTTAACACGGACGACCTGTTCGACGCTCGGGCCGCAGCACAACAGGACATCGAACAGGAGTTCGGAGCGGATGAGTTCCCGGAGTTCGGGTCCATGGAGGACCCCAAGACATTCGTCAAGAGCGTGGACAAAGCACCTGAGAAGGGCGCCAATGCCCACGCATCCGCGTGGAAGGAGCACTATTCCAACTTCAACGAGAAGGTTACCGAGTTCCTCACGGCCGATCCACAACTGGCCGCCTACAGCGAACAGGACGCGCATGGATTCTTGGACTCCATGGCCGTGGCCATGTACAAGTTCATGATGGACCACAACTCCAGTTCGCCGTTCATCTCCTCTGTCCAGCAATGGATAATCGATCTGGACGACACCTTCGACCCCACGAATGATGAGACGGGTGAGGTGGACATGGACCCTGTGGCTTGGCGCATCTACAGGTTGCTCGGCACCTTCGCCAAGCAATACAACAGAAGCGTTCTCAAGACAAGAGCCCAGCGACTGGCGGAGCAACGCTTCAAACTGAAAAGCGCATTGACCAAACTCAATGAGGCGTGGGACTGGAATTACGGTCCCGACACGGACGACGTCATCACCACGAACCTGTACGCCAAGACCAAGGAGGTTCTTGTGGACATCATGGGTGAATGGGAAGCGTACATCGCCTCAGGAAAGCAAAGCTCCGTTATGGCGGCTGACTTCGAGGCGGTGGACAAGACCAAGTATGCGCAGATGCCACACCAACGTCTGGTCGACATCATATTCGCCAAGGCAAAAGAACTCAACACGGCCGACAATGGCGGTTTCCACGTCTGGATGTGCCCCTATGGCTGCAACACCCACAAGGTATCGACCCAAGACCCTTGGGAGGCAGACCGGGTGGCGAACGACGCTGCGGATGGCATGATGGAGGAAGATTGGGACAACATGGACCTCGATGGTGGAGAGTTCAGCGACGACCAACAATCAATCGATAGCATGGCACTGGCTGACGACGTTGACCACGGCTATTATATCGTACCTCCAACGGATAGTAATCCATACTGGTACGTGGTGAACTCCGATAACGACCCCGTGGGTGATGGTCATGCAAGTGAGCAGGAGGCCATGGCGGCCAAGGCCGAACTTGAACAAGGCAATGGCTATGGTACCCTCTACAAGGAAAGTCGCATCGCTCGCATGAGCAAGCTTCTGGATGAAGCGCAAAGCCTCATCAGCGAACTCTCCAACTATCCGATGGGAGCCATTGACGCCATCGATGCTCCATACAACCAAATGGACCCTGTGCCCGCTAGGAAGAAGCCCAAAACGGTGTTCTCGCTCACTGATGCCGACAAGTCATGCGTGATCGTGCATCATGGCGGCGACTATTACGCCATGGACCTTCAGGGCATGGACGACGACACCGCACGCAGCATTCTCATCGACTTCGTGGGCGTGTCCGACGATGGACCCATTGGTCACTACAGCGCGTCCCATCTGCCAGCGGAGGCCATCGTAGACTACATCAACGACAATGTGGGAAGGCTCAAGATCGGCAGTGGGCTACAGGACTGGGAGGCGGGAATGAGCGATTTGGTGAAGATCGATCCGGCGCTTGCTCAATACTTGAAGGCGGACCACCCTAGGCTGTCTGTTCCTGTTTGAGGACATCAGGCGACAGAACACCGCGCTCCGTCAGGAGCCGTACGAACTTATGCACCTGCTCATTGTGACCAAAGGCGTACAGGTTCTCAACGCCCTTTGCCCGTATCTCCTCGTTGGTGAGGATGGCCGACAGGCGCACCCATTCCATCTGGAGCATCTCTCCCGTGAGGATGGCTTGCGACGGCGGTAGCAAGGGACGCTCGCCTTTGAACACCACTCCGTAATGGAGGCTAACGTTCTGTCGATTGGACTTTGGTGATGACTCAACATCATGCGGCATCTTCAGGTCCTCATACAGGATACACTGAGGGTCGAGCGCATCTATGTCGAACGCGGCCTCCTCATATACCTCTCGCTTGACGGCTTCCTCCAATGTCTCGTTCCAATCCAAATACCCGCAGATAATGCACCACTTATGGGGATGATCCAAATTGGGACCTCGCTCTCCCATTAGGACGAACAGTTCTCCATCATGAAGGCACATGATGATGCAGGTTACGGCATCGGACCTTGAGTGCCACACCTTCTTCCCGTCAGGAAGTTCATGACATGGATTCTCCTCGTTGTGGAATACCGGCGCTGGCCTGTTGTGGTCGTACACTTGCATGGTCACATTGTTATACGTACGAAGTGAACACTTTGTTACTTCAGCAACAAAGATACATCACGGCTGCACTCCGTCGATCACATTGACCACAAAGCCTTTCGCATCGGTGTATGTGCGAGAGACGCGTCCACGGAAAGTGTATACATCACCCTGCCGCATCTCGTACGGATTATGGGTCAATATCTTTCCTTTGCCACGAGCGACGCGCATGTGTATAGCGGGTGGAGCGCCAACTTTCTTGTACCAGTTGTTGGCTTGGTCCTTGAACCAGCAACTTCCGGTGTCCGGAGCGGTCCGTTTCACTGTAAACAAAGAGGCGGGCACCTCGCCTCCATCATAGGTGGCCTTCTGCAAGCGCAGCTTATAGAATACTCTGAGCTTATCCGTCTCCTGTTCTTTGCTGGCCATCTTGGACAACTGCAACTCGTATTGATGGACCATTTTGGCCACTGAGTGCAAATTCCGTACGAGAATGTAAGAACCATGAAGCGATGAGGCCGCTTTGGCGGCGAGCAAAGGATCGCGCAAATGTATCTCGCGTTTGTTCAAAGCCGTCATGAACGCGTCAACGAACTCTTGGTCCACCTCAACGGTCTCAAGTTGCGGATCATTCTGGATGGCCGTCAATATACGGTCGTACGTTGCTTTTACACCAGCATCATCGACCCTCGCGTGGCCATACCTCTTGATGAGTCTGTGTATCAACGAGAGGATCTTGCCCTTGTCAAAATACATCCTTTCGACATTGCGACCCCAGTTGGTGCTCCTGTCGTGCGGCACGCCGAATCCACCCACAGCAACAAGCTTGTTCCTGCTGTCCAACTCTTGCAGACATGATCTTATGAGAGAACGCAGGTCCATGGTCGCTCATAAATATGAGCGAACCCGCCTTTCAGGCCTCCTGCTTGGCTCTTCCGAAGATATCGCAGGTGGTGACCTCCTTGGCGTTCAAGGCGCGCTTGAGGTCGGAGACCCTGCCCTCTATGGGACTGCTGATGACCTTTCCGTCAACAACGTAGGCATAGCCAAAATGCACCGGGTAGGAGTCCTCCACGGAGTGTTCATTGAGAGGTTCCCCCATTGTCCTGAAACGAAGACGCTCATAGAAGAGCATCGCGTTCTCTCCGGTGGCCAAACCTGATACCTGTCCATCGCCACATTCCAGCACCACCCAAGCATCGTCAGAAAGGGCGAGGTCCACCGTATAGAAGCCCTCATCCAATCCGGCGAGTTGCTTGATGAGGTCCGTTAGTGGCACCTTGGTGTTCTGCCACTGGGCGCGCAGGTAGTCCCACGTGCAACCATTGGGCTTCACGCTCAGGATATGACCACCATAGAAGAACGCACGGAATTCGATGTTGTTCCCTTCGTCATCCTTGCGGATGTTCACGCGCTGCTTGAACACGATGCCGCGCTGGAACAGATCGCCGCGCTCCCTGATCATGTTCTCTATGACCGTCCATACCTCACGCTTATCGGCACTGTCTGTGATGAACATGGCGTTCTCCGCTCCTTTCGCGGACTTCACGTGATCCTTCACGACGATGGGCTCTCCACCGAAGAACTGCTTGATGTGCTTGACGGAGAAGGCCCTGTCGTAGGTCCAGAAACAGCGCGGTGACAGCGAGCGCAGGAACGGATGTTTCTCATAGGCCTTGGGCCAATAGTGCATGCTCTCGTACTGCTGAGGCGATGTCAACATACGCGTGTCCTCTTTGCAGAACTCGGCATGAAGAACCGTGTACTGCTCCAGCGTGAGCATCCAACCGCGCAGGATCACTGTGGTGTTCTTGGGGTACTCGCTGAAGATGACCT
>JACCDT011247432.1_pt1 | contig 11396 bp, 9 predicted proteins | sample 7446291 | NCBI WGS metagenome assembly JACCDT01 (sample SAMN15323446, study PRJNA562643) | freshwater metagenome | isolation source: river surface water | place: USA:Blue River Watershed | collected 2017-08-17 | reverse complement strand
TGACGGTGCTGAAAACGAAATTATAGATTACGTTACTGAAGGAATAGATATCGAGGACATTCGAGCAGCTTTGGGTGAATCCATTTCCCAACACTACGAGCAATCCAAGAAATCAACCAGTCAGAGAATAGACAAAAAAGAAAGCAATATCCAGGAAGATGGAGAATAATAAAATTTTATTTGAAAGCCCCAATCTAAATGTGGTTGAAAGGGATGGTATGGTAGGTATAGTTCCTACTTACATGAATGTCGTGATCATGCCTTTTGTTTCCGATTCCCAAGGGCTGCCTTTGGCAATCGGTATATTAAAAGAACCAAATCCATTCAGGGAAGGTGGTACTTCAATTTCACTTATCACTGGAACAAGCGAGGAGGAAGATCCTGATTTGTTGAGTAGTGCCAAGAGGGAACTGGAAGAAGAAAGTGGCTTCAAGGCGGAAGAAAACTCTAGATGGTATTACCTTGGTTCTGTAACCTCATCAAAGTTTGTGGATCACGAACAACCCTGCTTTGCTGTTGATGTAACTGGTTTGGAAAGGGGTGAACCTAAAACAGATGGTTCTGAACAGGAAAAAAATATGGAGTTTAAATTTATTCCCGCTAACGATGTTGTAAAAGCGAAAGATATCTTTATTCCTGGTTTATTTTTAAAATTATTCAAATACGTTCTTGGGATAGATATACAATCCGGGAACGACCAAGATAATACAAACGGATTTAATTTCACAATTCAATGAGTTTAGCAAGAAGACAAAGAAGAGAATTAGCCAAACAATTTGGCTATTTAGGTAAAAAAGAAGGGGTGAGCCAAATGCGTGAGAGACTTCAAAGATCACAAAAAATGGGCAAGCAAATGCACCTTCAGCATTTGGAGAGAGTCCAGAATGATTTAATTGAATCAAGAAGAGAAAAAGAGATCAAAAAGCAAGAAGAGTTAGCTTTGGATCTTTCCGCTGAAAATTCCACGACTGAAGAAAAAATCTCTTTGACGAATTCAGCTTTTGATTTTCTAAAAAATAACACATCGGATTCCGAACCTTCGGCTTCTGCGGAATAAAAGGATGCTAATGTTAATGGTTGAAGAAACCCCAACAGTTAGATTCATTTTGACCTCTAAGTCTCTTAAGGAGGCAAAGAGGAAATATTGCGATACAAAATCATTTTATATAGTTGACATCGGGAAGATTATTAGGGATCTTGGTTACGATGTCAATACACTTACAATAGAGTCTGAATTTGTAATCAATTACGCTGTTCAGAAGAAAATTACTCACGGAATATATAGTACTAGATGCAATGACATCTTAGTCGTGTACAAGAATATCTCAGAAAAGTTCGTCGATAATTTAGAATATTTTCTAAACGAGGAAGTCGAAGAGATTTTTCAGTTCACGATTGAGGTGGACTGAAAAAAGTACTATGTTTAATGTCCGGAACATTCAATAATACAAATTCTGGTTCTGGTGGATCTGTTTCAGAAGGTCTTTTTAACCGTCAGAGCAGATTCAATTACAGAGGTGGTAATTTAGCCGCAAATAATCCTGGGGTTTCTTCAGCAGAGGCCCAGTTAGATAGTGCTTCGGCACAGCTTACAAGCAGAATGTCGAACCTAGGTTCTGCTAATGTAAAAAAGGGACCGACTGCAAGAACCCTTTTTTATAATGGCGGGTTTTATAATACGGACAATGCCAAATACGGTCAATTCTTACTCTACTCTTTTGGTAACAACCAGAACGATTTCATCCAAGAATACTATAGATCCGAAAACAGACTTTTTAACGGAAATATATCCTCAGTTTCACCAGTAACTGGAAGTGGTGGAAGTAAAAATCCTTCAGCTGGACATCTAGTACGTATAACTGCTGAACTATTAAACCAAGCACAATCCGACGAAAATAGCGACGAGTCTTCTGGAAGCTTAAGCACCAGGATCAATAGGTCAGAGATAATCGGTGGACTTTCGGCTCCATATTATTGGAAAGATTTTTTGTATTGTAAATATTATGGTACTATTCCAAACAACTACATGGTTACCTTAAGGAGGTTTCCTGCGCCAATGAGGGATAATTTGAGTATTCCCGAACAACTTCTTTCAACAGACCTTTACAGAAAACAAGGAGCAGGTAGACCAGTTGCACAAGCGGTGACCTGGTGGGGAGGAAATACTGGAAACACACTAAGTAGTATAATTGGATTCTCAGCAGGTCTCGAATGGGAAGACAAATACCAACAGGAAGTCCAATATCAGAAGGGTATGGACCAGGGATTTTTTAAGAGTGTTCTTGGACGTGCTTTCGGGGGTGCGGCATCAGGAGCTGGTGCAGCTGAACTACTTTCCCAGCTAGGAGATGTAGCTAATTTGGCTGTTGCTGCAACAGACGGAGGAAGATCCGAAGTAACAATCCCTAAGATTAACTTTGCTCTGAGAGATAAAATGACCCGAGAAGGAGGTCCATTATCGGATTTTATTTTTGTTTCTGTTGATACAGTGGACAAAACGTGGGTAAGAGGGAGAGGTTTAACTTTTGGTGAAAGTACGATAGATCTCAATTTTCACTATGAACTTACCTCAGTAGGAGAGGTAAACACCAAAGCAGCAATGCTGGATATTATAGGTAACCTTCTTGCAATTGGAACCAATTATGGACAATTTCTAAGTCCTGATATCAGATACGATAATGGATTCCCTGCTATAGGATTTCCTGGTGGGAACGACGGTCTTGTTGCTTTTTATTCTAATCCAATTGAGTGGACCAAAACAGCAATTAAATATTTAGCAGATCCCGACGGAACAACAATGAACAATCCACAATCACAGGATTTCAGGGAATCCATGGATAGAATTGATCAAGCGGTAGCTGACCTACAAACAACAATAAAGCAATTAGCGGAAAACGACCTAGGCCAAATTGCAAATATGATTGATGACGATTCAGGGATTGGAAATTTGATTGCTTTCGCACTTGCAGACGATTTCATAGAAAACATCCAGCTTCCAATCTCTATACAAACGGGTGCTCCTACTGGAGAATGGCATTTAGTAGTTGGCAATCCAATGAACCCAATCGCCATGATTGGGAATCTAATTTGCGATGGTGTTGATATCTCCTTTGGTGAAGTTTTAGGTCCAGATGATTTTCCAACCGAAGTTATTGCGAAGTTTACTCTTAAACACGGTAGGGACCGAGAAAGAGGTGAAATTGAAAGTATGTTCAATAGAGGAGATGGTAGATTATACCAAAGTACATTACCTACGTACGCAAACAATCAATCAATCTACAACATTGGAACTTCTGACGGTAATACAATTCCTTTACCGATGGGTGGTGATCCTGCAACTGTACTCCCTAGTGACATTGCTGCTCAGGGTGGAGCTGCACAACAATAAAAAAATAAATTATGCTTAATCTAGACACTCTTTCAAGGAATAAAGACATTTTTAATCCGAATTCTCAAGATCAGGAAAGGAACTATGGGATTTGGGATTTAGCCAGATCCAGCATGTCATTCAAGAATTCAAAGGTTGAGTTCAAGAAGTATGTTGTTGTAAAAGAGGAAAATCAAATGAGACCTGATATAATTGCTTATAAGGTCTATGGTGACTTAAAGTACACTGGTTCCTTAATGAAGATAAATTCAATTTCAAATCCATTCGCAGTCGCTGAGGGTGATGTGATTGCGGCACCTACTGTTAAAGCTATAGACTCAGCTTTTAACACAAAAGCTGCTACTCTTAAAGCCTCTGAAAGTAATAACAATAACCCTAATACTAAGTTTAGAGATTCTCAGGAGCAGAAAAAATTTCAAATCAGCAATTCAAGAAAGAATTTTCTTGATAGAAGAGCAGTAGGCAAAAATCCAACTCCGCAGATACTTCCTCCAAATATTTTACAAGAAGGCGAAAGACAAACAGTAAGAACTAATTCTGTAATTGGATTGGGTCCAGATGTGAGTAACGCTGCACCAAATCCGAATGCTAACATCTAAATTCTCCGATGGCTTCACCTCAGATCATTATTAACAATTTTTCTAAAACCAACATAACTCTGGATGAGCTAGTTGTACCTAATAGGAGTGGTGATGCTAATGAGAACGAAACGTTATTTAGTGACACTGACGATAAATCTTGGGGTGCATATCGCCCGGTTATTTTCATAAACGGTTACTATGCTGATCAATACTTAGATTATTTCGAGTTTTGTCAGACTGATTTTTTACCGATCATAAGATTCAGTTTCACAATGGATGATCCTCTTTTCATCAGTGTGAATTATCCTAAGGATGGTGATATTGCCTCTGTTTATATAAGATCCAAAGAAGAAGTATACAAGCCAATTAGGATGGATTTCAACATACTAAAAGTAAGCTCTTCACAGTCTATAGATCCGGAAGGAAACAAGATAAAGTTCAATGTTTTGGGAGAAGCTAGAATTCCTAGACTTTATTCCGAGGTTTCCAAAGCATTCAGGGAAAGAACATCTTATGAAGCGCTTTTTGATGTTTCCCAAGAATTGGATTTAGGTTTTTCGTCCAATGACGACGGACTGGAAGATACGATGAACTGGATTTGTCCAAACTTTTCGTATTACACATTCATTCAAGAAGTAGTTGAAAGAGCCTATAAAAACGACGAAAGCTTCTATAGTTGTTGGGTAGATCCTTATTACAATTTGACTTTTGTAAATCTGAACAATCAAATTACCGCTGATGACTATGTACAAAACGTAAAAGTGATTCGGGGAACTGGAACGGATTTAGCAAATGATACGTATGTTCCCCAGACAGAGCTGGAAATGCAGGAAATGCCATTAGTTCTAACTAATCAGAAAGGATCTGGCGATTTGCCCTTTTACATCCAAAATTTTTCTATGATTTCCCAATCCGGAAATTCTGCAAACGAATATGGCTATGTACAAGAGATCCAATTCTACGATGAAAATTTAGTTACTGATAATCCATCGGAAAAATATGTAAATTACACGATAGAAACGGTTACTACTGAAAACGTTGGAACCAACCAGGTTTTACAAAAGGGTAGAGTTAATGAGGATGAGTATAGATTAGAAGTAAGAAAGCACTGGCACGGTTCTCTGAACGGTGGAGTACATCCAAACTTCATCCAAGCTTTAGTTCAGAATGAATTTAATAATGCTGATTTGACAAAATTTACACTACGTGTAGAATTATCTGGGTATTATGCTGGAATCATTCGGGGGCAAGCTATTCCGGTTTTAATTTATGTTAATGAGCAGGGAATTAGAAAACAAAACACAGGAACCTCTAACGATCAAAGACAAGAAAGCGATGTGAATCCTGTACTAGATACTTTTCTTTCAGGTAATTATGTTATTAGCGGAATGGAAATAAAGTTCGAGCAATTGAGGGGAATGTATCAAGTGCTTTACTTGAATAAGAGAGAATGGACTCTCAGTAGTGCCGGGACGTTTCCTAAAGTATTTCCTATTAACCTTCTTTCCAGATAAATATAAAAAAATAAATAGGTCCAAATGGGGATTCAAGCAACAGATAAAAATAGAAATCTCTTCCTCAAGGGATTTCAACTTTCCGAGTCTGGGAAAAACGAGGATCCAACATATCTTGGGTTTAAGATAGTTTTTGATTTTGGCGTTCTTCCAATTAGCCCGGAATACGGATGGGCACCAAGTCCACTTCTAAAGGCTGGAAACTATACCTTAAACGATACTGCGGCTGCTGCAACACAGCTCGGTAATCCATTTGGGCAACCACAATACATTGCTAGACAAAGTGACGTTACGTATTATTCGGCCTATCGATATCTACTGGAAAGAGAAGCTAATTTTCCAGGAGAAAACAGTAGAAAGAGAGCAAATGCTCTAAGACAGTTTACTAAGCTTCTTCAGGAAATCAATGAAAATTCACCATGGTTTTTTCAGTCAGTTGATGGATTAAATACACTCGGTCAGATTAGCAAATCTGGGTTTCAGATAGAAGATGGGTTTGATTCGTTCGAGCCACAAAGAACTAAGGATGGAACCCTCACAATTAATTGTTTAGAATCACTAAACCTAAGGATAGCTGCTTTGGGTGAACTTTATAACCAGGCTACTTTTGATGCCGATAACATGAGATGGTTGGTTCCTAGAAATTTGAGGAAATTCACTATGTGGATTTTTGTTACTGAGATCAGAAATTTTTTCAAAACCAGTAGATTAACTGCATCAAGTACAGCTCTAACAGCACTTGATAATTTCTCTTCCCTTATTGGAACAAACAGCAATCCTGGATCATCCATTGTCGCTTCGCAAAGTGGAGGTCTTTCTGTTGGTGGATTTAATCTTGGATCTGAATCAAATAACAGCGGGGGCGGAGGAGGAGCATTTGGTTCTTTCGTTAACAATGTTTTCGATGGGTCCGGGCTATCGAACGATGTTTCGGCTTTCAGGAACCAGCAGGACCAGTCAGGCATTAAGCCTGTTATGATTTATGAATGCCATCAGTGTGAATTCGATTTTAGTGAAAGCGTGCCTTTCAAAGATTCTATCGATATGGGATCTAGCACAGCAGAACCTGAAACAAACTCTTTCAAAATACACGTTGGTAAAGTTAGAAAGAAAAGCCAGTTTCCTAATATTAGAGGAGATAAAAAATATCTTGTTCTAGCCGATGCTTGGGATCAAAATAGATCGAGCGTTCAGGAATTAGGTGACGACACACTTGATTTAGAAAGTGTACTAAATCTTGGACAACAAGCACTAACGAATATAGTTTCGAGTGCTGTTTCCGATTTAGTGAATGAAGGTATAAGTCAATTCATCGATCCCTTATTGAGTGGGGTAGATCAATCGATGCTAGGAAACATATACACCTTAAATCCATCACAGCTGCTTCAATTAACAAATAATGGAGGAAACTTTGGATTTAACAACCTTGAAAACTTTTTAGGGGGAGCAGCGGAAACCGGGATAGACAACATATTCAAAGGTAATTTGCCAAATCCGCAAACTCTAGGAGATGGTGGTCCACCACAAAGGGTTTATCCACCGGTTCCTCCTACCGATGTTTATCCTAGGGTTCCTGGACAGGATCTGAGTGTTCCTGGAAGGGTTTATCCACCCCCAAGTGGGGATGCTTACGGTAACGTCCCTGGTTCTGATCTTGGGTTACCTGGAAGGGTTTATCCAGCTCCTGGAGGGGATGCCTATGGAAACGTTCCTGGAACGGATTTAGGAGTTCCAGATCGTGCTTATCCCGGACCAAATGGAGATGCCTATGTAAATGTACCTGGGTCAGATCTTGGTGTTCCCGATCGAGTTTACCAGGAACCCACAGGAGATGCTTATGCAGATGTACCTGGGATAGATCTTGGTGTTCCTGATAGAGTTTATCCAGAGCCGACTGGTGATGCTTATGCTAACGTTCCCGGAACTGATTTAGGCGTTCCTGACAGATCGTATGATTCTAATTTAAGAGATGATGTTTATAGCAATGTACCTGGATCTGATCTAGGAGTACCAGGCAGAAGTTATTCGCCGAACTTAAATGACGACGTTTACACGCAAAATAATAATCTCGGAAACCAGCTCGGTTCTAGCAAAGTTTATGAGGAGTCTTCCTTGGTTTCGTCCAGAGGTGAACTTAGATCTCCGGAAAATAATTTTGATCAACCGCCAGGAAAGGTATATCCACAAGCATCTAGAAATATGACTACCGGAGAACTTGGAAAAATTTATCCAGTTACAACTGGAGATTTTATTATAGAGAAGCCTCTAAATCTTGGGAACGAAAAACCAGCAGGACAGTATAACGTTAGTCTGGGTGATCACAACCCAGACGAATACGATGAGCAATAATATCCTGCATAATAATGAGTTATAGTCCTCCTAAAATTTATCTTGGTGAAATTGTAGATGTTCAGGATCCTCTCAAAGAGGGAAGAGCTAAAATCCGGGTGTTTGGACTTTTCGATGGACTGGAGCCAGATGATATTCCATGGGCAAGTCAGGTAACGTTTGTTTCTTTTAGTGGTAAAGGTAACGGTGCGATATCAGTTCCGAGGGTTGGTACTGTTGTGGCTGTAGAATTTGATGGGCAAAACTATTACAGATTTTATTATTACGCTGAATGGGAAACGAATCCTGACCTCCTTGAAGAAATCTCTGACTCTTACGAAGGAGCACATTCTTTGATCTATGATTCTAATGCAGCCCCCGGTCCGCTGAAAATATTTTACACACAAAAGAAAGGGTTAAATCTAATCTTAGGTGATGCAAAAGTACAGCTTGACACACAGGACGGCGGACAATTAAGGGTTGTAATAGAAATGGGTGAAGACCAAATAAGGATGGAGAATAATAAGGTAATTATAAACTCCTCCAATATTGAACTAGGAGAGGCAGCGGTAGAGGCTGTTATAAAGGGTAATACATTCCAAACTTTTTTCAACTCACATACTCATATAGGTAACTTAGGAGGTCCAACTTCGCCACCAATTATTCCTTCTGATCCCACTCACTTATCCAATGTTTCTAAAACTCGATAATTCATGGCAGTTTTACCTAATAAAATATTGGAAGACTATGAGATCGAAGCATTCGTTGATCGAGTAAACGATTCTTCCCGAAAGATTATTTCTGATAGCCAATTCGAAATCAGCAACCCAAATCTTCCTGGATTGGGACTTTTGCTAAAACTCCAAATCAGAGCTTTCGAAAAGGGACTTGCTTCTTCTTTTGCTCCTATATTTCTTGCAAAAAAAGCTCTAACTGAAGGGGTGTCCGCTGTTGAAGATGCATACACTGCGATTAAAACAATTTTTGAAAGTCCCCTACAATTCCTTCTTGACGAAGGTGTTAATTCAACATTGGAAGAATTCCCCTTTCCGATCAGGTTGGAAATTGGAGGAGGTCCTTCCGGGGATTCCCTGGATAGACTTAAGAATCTTCTATCCGATAAGAAACAAGTGGGAGATACCGCAGGGTCTCTAGAAAACTTCAATTATGTACTAGTATTCAATTCCAGTTCCTTGCCATTGTCTGGAGAGATTACTACTCAATCTTCGTCCTTACAGGATATAAGCTCTATCACGGTAAGTGCAACCACAGAAACCTCAGAAAATAACGATCTTATAGGGAATTCACAAGTTGGTGATAAAATACAACTTTCGGATGACAAATTTTCTGGAAGCTATACGGTAACTGGGGTTAGAATCAATCCGGATAACTCAGTAACCCTTTCTCTGACCTTGGATTCAATTTCGGAAATCGGGGTGAATTCAAAAGGCGATGTATCCGTTCCTGGATTCAAAAATGCTACTCTGTCTACAGAAAGGAACACACTTTTGCGTTCTTTCATTGATGATGAGGGTAGGTTGAAGATACCACTTTCTGCATTAGGACTCGATTTGCCGCTTCTTTCCTCTTTTTCTGTTGTGCTGGGTGACTTCAGCAAATTGAAAGATTCCTCCTCCACCAAGCAGTTCATGGATAGATTAAGTGAAAGAAGTGGTCTCAGCTTCGCTGAAATTTTGAGCGGGATCATTGAAGGCAAGTTCCCAAAAATAGATTTCGAACAGCTACAGAAAGATTCTCTGGACGGAAACAACGAAAGCCCAGAAAAGGCGAAAGAGGAAATGACGGCTTTGGCAAGACTGATTCAAATAGGAACAACTGACCCATTTTTTCTAATCAAAATATTATTCAATTACGTAAAGCTTTTATTATTGCCGATAAACGTAGTTGTTGGGGTTCTAAAAGGTTTGGGTGAACTAATAACAGGTCCCGTATCTTTAGTAAGAACTTTATTCAAAGCCATAACTAATCCACTTGGATTGATCTGTGACCTTATTTCTAAGGCATTTTTAGAAGTTCTAAGACCTTATATTCAAAATCCTATACTGAGCGCTGGGATGACCTGGGGTGAAGCTTTAAATGATCCAAATGAGGAAGGCAGAGGGTTGCAACCTATGATATCTGATATGGTTTGCGGAAAATTTTCAAGGGGTTTAAAGGACTACACACCAAATCAAAGTTTTTTTGAAAATCTAAATAAAAACTTACCTGAAGATCAAAGCTCTTTTTCGAATGGCCCACAGATTCCTTATGACACTTTGTTTGATTCTGAAGATCCATCACCTGGTGAAATTTCTGTAAATAGCTTTGATGCAAAACAAATAACGACTTTCAAAATATCAAACTTCAGCAACACTGTTGAAAACAGTACACCATTGCTTTCTACTTTAAACGTGGGTGACGAGTTTACTTTTAGTGTCTCAGACAATTTTGCTAAATATAGAATAAGTTCCAAGGAATTCGTTCTGAACGAAACGTCTCCTTATTTCAAACTTGGAGTTCAATATCTTAAAAATGCTGTTGAGACAGCAAAAGAAAAATCAATAGAGGAATTACAAAAAGAGGGAATAAATTTCTCTGCTTTGAAATCTTCTCTGAATGTTAATAATCCGGACAAAACCCTCCTCTACATAGTAGAAAAATACTTGCCTATAAAACTAGTTCCGATTTGGCAATCAATAAAAGGTGTTATAGCAATCTTTGGTGGTCTTGCCCAGCAGGTTCCTTCTTTGTTTCCTGCAGTTCTAAGAAGCTTATTTGGCCTAACCCAAGGAAAGACTAAGGAAGAACTTTTAGCACTCATAGACGCAGATAAAAACGGTGTAGGTGATTTAGCAGTACCTAGTTCCATAGAAACACTCAATCTTATTTACAGTGGTGATAAATCCTTAATGTATTTGGGAACCGATAATGAATCCAGGAGTGGAAGCAATTATAATGTAGGAGCAAGGGATACATTGGTTGCCCTTATACAAAACAGTAGTTCTTCAAACGATCCCGGGATCGAAAACGTTTTTTATGATTTATCTTTTTCTTTAAAGGAATCTGGGAAAGATGCAGCTATCATAAGGGATAAACTTTCTACCTCCTCTGGAGAAAACACACAGCCTAACGTTAACACACTTGGAAGTATTAACAGTTTTCTAAATCGGGAAAGGAATAATGGGGATCTCGTTTTTGCAAAAAACGCACCTTCAAAAAACGATTTTTTCTACGGAGAGCTTTCTTTGATAGACGTTGGAAATAGCGTCAAGGTGCTTTCTGCAATAATGCTCGAAGTTTATAATACCTATTATTTTAGCAATTCTAATATTGATTTGGAAAATAATTCCATTATTGTTTATGTAAGACCAGCGGGTGGCGGAGATCGAGTTAGGCTTTACGATGGAAATATTTATACTGCTTTGAACAGATTCAAGGTTACCAAACAGCCAGTAGAAAAGACTATAAGTTACAGGGATCTTCGAATTATTATAAATCTGGAAATAAATTTTTTCGTAAAGTTTGGATTGCCGTCTTTGGAATAAAGATAATTTTTTTGTTAGATATATAGAAAGGTTAACTTTT
>JACCDT010869560.1_pt1 | contig 11399 bp, 9 predicted proteins | sample 7446291 | NCBI WGS metagenome assembly JACCDT01 (sample SAMN15323446, study PRJNA562643) | freshwater metagenome | isolation source: river surface water | place: USA:Blue River Watershed | collected 2017-08-17 | reverse complement strand
TAATGCCGCAACTGTTAATGCTTCATCAGTTGTAACGGGCCACTGGCCTCCGCCTAATGCCGCTTTAACTAAGTTGTAATACTGAGCATAATTTCCATCTTCACACTCATATGGAATTTTTTCATCACCAAATTGCAGATATGCGCTGCTCTTAGCGCCGTTCTTCCAAGCACCGCCTTCTGGATACAAACCATTACGCAACATAGCCTCTTGTGGATCTAAATCGGTAATAACTAAGGAGCCTTTATCCCCCGTCAGGCGAATCCTTGGACCTGGGGCACCATTAATTGCACTAGCTGAAAGATATGAATCAACTCCGGATTGGTGTTTGAGTAATATTGAAATGTCATCATCTGCTGCGCCACGAATTGAACGAACCGATGAAGTGATTAATGTGGCCGGGCCAAACCAATCTAAAGCTGTTGAAATCAAGTGAGGTTGTAGATCCAATAGATTTCCACCGCCTTCGGCTGCGGTTGATTCTTCCCGCCAAGAGCCGGCGGTTAATTCAGGCCTAAATCTTTCAAATCTAGAATCTAATCTAAATATATTTCCTAATCTGCCCTCTTTGATTATTTTCTTAATTGTTAAAGAGTCGCTATCCCATTTTCGGTTGAAATATGTACTGACAGCTACCTTGCACTCATTTGCAACATCGATGATTGATTGTGTTTCAGCCAGAGTTCGTCCCATTGGCTTATCAACTACAGTTGGAATTCCGGCCCGTAATCCCGCAATCGCAATTTCAGCGTGTGAGTTATTAGCTGTGGCAACTACCAAAAGGTCAAGATCTAAATTTAGTAATTCAAAGATCGAGGTAACTACTTGAATTTCTGGAAAATCACTCTTGGCATCCTTGGCACGCTCTGCCTTAGTAGTCATCGCCCCAACAACTGAAAATCCGGCACCTTTTAATAATGGTGCATGGAAAAAGCGCCCAGCTAATCCATATCCTGCGATACCGACGCGTGGCGCTTTTTGTGAAGCTGAGTTACTCATTACTGATGTATAGATTACTTCTTCTCATGTTGCAACTTTGATGGCCACCAGATCTTTGGTCCAATCTCATGTACCAAAGCTGGAACCAAAATTGAGCGAACAATGATGGTATCTAGTAAAACTCCAAATGCCACCGCAAAACCAAGTTGGGCAAGTGGAACAAGTGGCAGTAAACCTAGTACAGCAAAGGTTGCGGCAAGGACGATTCCAGCAGATGTAATAACCGCTCCGGTAACCGTTACACCTTTTGTAACACCAGCACGTGTTCCAATCTTCATCGATTCCTCGCGAACACGGGTCATCAAAAAGATGTTGTAATCGATGCCAAGTGCAACCAAGAAGATAAATGCAAATAATGGGAATGAGTTATCTCCCCCGGCAAATCCAAATACATGGTTAAAGACCAGCGCACAGGCACCTAATGTTGCAAAGTAGGAGAGAACTACAGTACCCAGCAGAATTACCGCGCTTAAAATACTTCGCAATAAAATTCCTAGAATTAAAGTAATCACCAATAAAATTATTGGAATAATTGTTCGATTATCACGCTTGTTCGCTTCACGAACATCGTGGTAAACCGCACTGGTTCCACCAACTAATGCACTGGAGTCTGCTGCTTGGGCAAGTTCGCGGATCTTTGGAATGTCATTTCCAGCCTCGACACTATCTGGTGCCTTATCTAATGTGACATTTAGGATCGCTTTGCCATTAACAATCTTTACCGCAGGTAGCGGCTGACCTGGAACTGGCATTGATTCCAGCATCGGTGAAATTTCAGTTACTCCTGGAGCGCCTTTAAGTGCTGCAGATACAACTGCGATTTTGTCGGCGCTTACAACCACCTGTGTTGGATCGCCCTCGCCGCCAGGAAAATGCTTCAACAGTAATTTTTGTCCTACAACAGATTCAGGCTTGCCCGTAAAGGAGTCAACAGTTCCAAGTCCATCAGTTTTTAATGTCATTGAGGTAAATGCCAAAGCCAGCAAAACTCCACCAGTAACAATCCAAGCTCTGCGTGGCTTGCTTTCTATTGCCTGCGCAACCTTCGACCAATTGCCAGACATAACATGATCATCACCATCATTACGTGGAATTCTTGGCCAAAAAATCCAGCGGCCAAATACCAGTAACAATGCAGGTAACAGAGTCAAGATTGTGATCATGGAGCAAACAATTCCAATTGCACCAATTGGTCCAAGCCCTGCCGTATTTGTTAATTGGCTAAACAAAAGAATTAACAAAGAGATTGAAACAGTTGAACCTGATGCCAGGATTGGTTCCCACACGCCTTTATATGCAGCGCGCATGGCGGTGAATCTATTTTCATGATGATGTAACTCTTCGCGATATCTGGCAATGAGCAATAATGCGTAATCAGTTGCAGCACCAATTACCAAAACGGAGAGAATTCCTTGTGATTGACCATCAACATCAATAATGTCATTTTTAGCAAGTAAGTAAACAATTCCGCCTGCAGTTGTTAAAGCAAATAATGATGAGAGTAAAGGAATTATCCATAAAACTGGTGATCGATAAACCACTATCAAAATTAAAGCCACAACACCTAATGTTGTAAGCAGCAGAGTTGAGTCGATATCACCAAAAGCTCCAAATAGATCTCCGAGAATTCCAGCCGGTCCCGTTACATAAGATTGAACTCCCAAATCTTTAGCAATTGGTGCAACATCGGCTCGCAGCTCTGCAATTATCGCAGGAAGTACTGGTTCATCATTTGGTAAAAGCTTTGAAATTGAATTTCCATCCAATGGAATATTTGCCAAGATTGCTTTTCCATCTTGAGATGGGAAAACAGTTATTCGTTGACCAGGTGCAAGATAATCAGAGATCTTCGCCTCTGTTTCAGCGAGTTTTAAATCGCCTGCTTTAATTAAATGATCATTTATTGCGGCAAGGGTTGCAGCATCGCCCTTACCTTCAAAGAGAATAAGAGTCGGAAAATTAAATGAATCTTTGCCAGAAAAAGTTTGGATAACTTCAGAGGCTTGAGTTGCCTCAGCACCCTTAGGCAAGAAGGATGAGTTGTTGTTTTCTTGAACAGAGGTTAATTTTCCAAAGAGCGGCCCAAATACTCCGGTCAAAATGAACCAACCGATAACGACCAACATTGAGATCGCATACGGCTTGCGGTTCTTGGAAGTAAATTTAAACATGCCAAACCTCTTTCAATACTTTGTTGTTATTTTTGGTGTGATTTATGGTGCCAAGTCTATCTGAAAGGTATTTATATCTACTTATTTTGAGATCAATCGCAGGTAAACCATCATATTTCGCCAAAATTTGATTGCTCAATTAGGCTTAGATCATGTCCGCTAATAACCTTACAAAATCTAAGGTTGCGGTTTCCTATCTTGGAGTGGTTGATTACTTACCAACCTGGGAGCTGCAAAAGAGTATTGCGACAGATGTAGCCTCCGATAAATCAGAAAATACTTTGCTTTTGCTGCAACATCCATCTGTTTATACAGCTGGCCGCAGAACTGAAATCTCAGATAGACCACAAAATGGAACGCCAGTAGTAGATGTTGATCGTGGTGGAAAAATTACTTGGCATGGAGTTGGTCAAATAGTGGGTTATCCAATAATTAAATTAAAGAATCCGACAGATGTTGTTGGTTTTGTAAGAGAGATTGAAACCGCACTTATTGATCTATGCGCTGAATTAGGTATTGCTACGGAAAGAGTTTGTGAGCGATCTGGAGTTTGGGTAAAAGATTCAAATGGTGATCGAAAGATTGCCGCAATTGGCATTCGAGTTGCTAAGGGAGTAACAACTCATGGCTTTGCCATCAATGTGAATCCCGATTTAACTGCCTATGATCAAATTGTTCCATGCGGAATTGTTGATGCCGGAGTTACCTCTATTGCAAAGGAGTTAGGCAAGGATGTAACCATCGAAGCGGTGCTTCCGCTTATTGAAAAGCATGTACTGCCAGCACTGGATAGAGTTATTGCATGAGTTTAGCTCCAGAAGGTCGCAAATTACTTCGTATTGAAGCACGTAATGCGCAAACACCAATTGAACGCAAACCGGAGTGGATTAAAACAAAAGCTGTAATGGGTCCGGAATACACAAAATTAAGATCCTTGGTTGTAAGTGAAGGTTTGCACACAGTTTGCCAGGAAGCAGCATGTCCTAACATCTTTGAATGCTGGGAGGATCGGGAAGCAACATTTTTAATTGGTGGCGAGCAATGCACCAGACGATGCGATTTTTGCAATATTGATACCGGAAAACCACAACCACTAGATCGAGATGAACCTCGCCGGGTAGCAGAGTCTGTAAAAGCGATGAATTTGAAGTATGCAACAATTACTGGAGTAGCACGTGATGATCTAGATGATGAAGGTGCTTGGCTTTACGCCGAAACTATCGCACAAGTTCATCAAATGAATCCCGGTGTTGGTGTGGAAATGCTCGCTCCCGACTTTAGCGGCCATCCACACTTGCTTAATCAAGTTTTTGAAACTCAACCAGAGGTATTTGCCCATAACCTAGAAACAGTGCCGCGAATTTTTAAAGAGATTCGTCCGGCTTTTAGATATGAAAGATCACTAAATGTGATCACGCAAGCAAGAGATTTTGGATTAATTACCAAATCAAATTTAATTTTGGGTATGGGCGAAACTCGTGAAGAGGTTTCACAAGCTTTGCAGGATTTACGATCTGCTGGTTGTGATCTAATTACAATTACGCAGTATTTGCGACCTACCGCAAAGCATCACCCAGTCGTTAGATGGGTCAAACCAAATGAGTTTGTAGAGTTAGCGAAGGAGGCCACAGATATTGGATTCCTTGGTGTCATGAGTGGGCCGCTGGTTCGTTCAAGTTATCGGGCAGGACGTTTATATAATCAAGCTATGGCAGCACGCGCTGTTAAATAAGGAGAAGCAATGTTTGGAAGAAAGAAAAAAGCAGCTGCGGCTAGTAATGATAAGAATGCTGCGCCAGAAAAACAATCCCAACTTGCTGTCCTTAAAGATGCCTACAAATTAGTCCGCAAGGAATCTCCGCTTGGCATCATTTACTCAATCCTTGCATTTATAGTCGTGCTAACTATTGGAATTCTTTTTGGACGAAGCATTGGTCATCCAATCTACCTAGGTTTTATCTCGCTACCACTTGCTTTTCTAGTCGGATTTTTCTTATTCACTAGATTTGCTAATAGCGCAGCATTCGCATCAATAGAAGGACAACTTGGTGCCGGTGCTAGTGTCTTGATGTCAATTAGAAGAGGTTTTGTTACAACTCCTGCGGTGAATGTTTCTCGAAATCAAGATATGGTCCACCGAGTATCTGGCAAAGCTGGAATTATTTTGGTTGGCGAAGGTTCACATTCAGTTAGATCCCTTCTACAGGATGAACGCAGAAAGATGGAAAGATTTTTATCTGGAGTTCCAGTTACTGAGGTAATTGTGGGAGATGGTGATGGTCAAGTCTCAATTCGAAAATTGCAGAAACATTTAAAGAAGTTGCCGAAGAAGTTAAGTACTGCCCAACTTCGTGAGGTAAGAGCAAGAGTTAGGTCTGTTGGTGGATTAAATATCCCAATGCCAAAGGGCCCAATGCCAACTAATGTTCGGATGCCTCGTCGCTAATTAAAAGTAAGTTTATTTAATACTTACCACGCGAGAGTATGTAAGTACGTTGTGATAAGGCTCTAGATCTTTAGTAAAAACTGCTGGTAAGACCAAAATTATCAATGTGGTTCTAATTAAGGTGCGACGGAATCCGATTCGACCATGTGTTTCCTTATCTACCACCTTAATTCCAACTAAAAATTGACCCATTGAGCACTGCAAAAAATATGTAACTAACAGTACTTCGATGTAAAAAACCAGCAATGTTGAAATTGAGGTCTCCGGAATTACATTTGGCGTTAATAGGGTTGAGATTGACCAAGCGATTGCCCAATCAATACAGATTGCGATAAATCTCTTCCCCAGGCTCGCCTCTGGTAGATCTGCTTGATTTGGCCGAATACTCATGCGCAAACCTTACCCCTACCCCTGCTTTTGAAACATAGATGTAACACAAGGGTCATAGATTTTTCACCGTAACCAAGTAGGTTTTCCCCATCTGATTCGAAGCAATGTCGCCTCTTAATCAGCGTATTTTGTAATCGATTTTAAAGAGGAGATTAGATGTTTAAAGATTCATCTGAAATTTTTTCTTACATTAAGAAAAATGATGTAAAGCTAATTGATGTACGTTTTATCGATCTACCAGGTATCCAGCACCACTTTAATGTACCGGTTGAATCATTTGATGAAGCGGTATTTACAGAGGGCTTAATGTTTGATGGTTCATCAATTCGTGGTTTCCAAGCAATCCATGAATCTGATATGAAGTTATTACCAGTTCCATCATCTGCGTTCCTTGATCCATACCGCAAAGAAAAAACTTTGGTTATTTTATTCTCGGTTCACAATCCAGTAGATAACACTCCATACTCTCGTGATCCTCGTGGTGTTGTTGCAAAAGCTGTTGAGTTCATGCGCTCCACTGGAATTGCCGATACCGCATTTTTTGCTCCTGAAGCTGAGTTTTATGTCTTTGATCGAATCAGATTCTTAACTGGAATGAACCAAGCATTCCACCATATTGAATCTTATGAAGGTGCATGGAATACCGGCATTGAAGAGGATGCCGATGGCACTCCAAACCGTGGTTACCGCACAAGAATTAAAGGCGGCTACTTCCCTGTTTCACCAACAGATCAATTTGCAGATCTACGCGATGAAATGGTTATGAAGTTAGGTGAAGTTGGTTTACAAGTAGAACGTGCTCACCATGAGGTTGGCACTGCAGGTCAAATGGAGATCAACTACCGCTTCAGCGATATCTTGACCGCTGGTGATGAGTTAATGAAGTTTAAGTACATCATTAAGAACACTGCATGGGCTGCTGGTAAAACTGCAACCTTTATGCCAAAGCCATTATTTGGCGATAACGGATCTGGAATGCACGTGCACCAATCACTTTGGAAGGATGGCAAGCCATTGTTCTGGGGAGATGGATATGGCGATCTCTCAGATATTGCACGTTGGTACATCGGTGGCTTGTTAAAGCATGCTCCATCGCTACTTGCATTCACCAACCCAACTGTTAACTCATACAAGAGATTAGTTCCTGGTTATGAAGCACCAGTTAACTTGGTCTACTCAGCACGTAACCGCTCTGCCTGTATTCGTATCCCAATCACCGGATCAAATCCAAAGGCAAAGCGCATTGAGTTCCGTTGCCCTGATCCATCATCAAATCCATATCTAGCATTTGCTGCGATGTTGATGGCAGGTCTAGATGGAATTCAAAATAAGATCGAACCACCAAAGCCAGTAGACAAAGATCTATATGAGCTGGAGGGCGCAGAAGCTGCGGCAATTCCACAAGTTCCAGGTTCGTTAGATGCTGTTCTAGATAACCTAGAAAAAGATCATGAATTCTTAACTCGCGGTGGAGTATTTACCAAGGATCTCATTGAAACTTGGATAGATTTCAAGCGCAAGCAAGAGGTGGATTATGTACGACTACGTCCACATCCAGCAGAGTTTGAACTGTATTACGACTTATAAAAATCAGTAAGAAGTGAAATAAAAATGCCCTCCAGAAATGGGGGGCATTTTTTTAAGAGTCTAAATTGATTTATGAGCGAAGTGCTGCTGCTAAGGATCTGAAATCCTCAACCAAAATATCAATCTCCTTCTGGCCATGTGCCAGCGAGATCAACCATTGCTCATCTAATCCTGGTGGCGTGATAATTCCGCGATTGATTGACCAAAGCCAAGATAGTTCGGCAACTTTGAAATCAGTAGCTTTGTAATCTCGATAATTTCGCACTGGAGTTGTTGACCAAGTAATGCAGCCTTTAACACCAAATCCCACTGTGTGAGCTGGCAATTGATACTCAGAGATAATCTCAGAGATTCTTTGTAGTGCTTGGCGATTAAATTCCTCAGCCTTGCCCAGTGATTCATCGGTACAAATACGATCTACGGCGCGAACTCCTGCCATCGCAAGTGGATTGCCATTAAATGTACCGAAGTGCGCCATCTTTCCAGAGGCAACCGCATCCATGTACTGCTTCTTGCCACCAAACGCAGCAAGCGGAACTCCGCCACCAATTGATTTAGCTAAACAAATTAAATCTGGTTTAACACCTAAACGTTGTGCCGCACCTTGTGGACCTGCAGTTAAGCCAGTCTTTACCTCATCAAAAATTAAAATAATTCCATACTGATCACAGAGTGCGCGAACACCCTCTAGATATCCATCATCAGGTAAAACAATTCCAATATTTTCTAATACCGGCTCCAGAATAAAACATGCAATTCTTTCAAAGTTGCGCTTAAACATAATTTCTAGCGCCTCTAAATTGTTGTAAGGAACAACAAAAATTTCGCCAGGGACAGCTGATTCAGGAACAACTGGAGTTGGTGCTTCGGCATCTCCTGCTTGATTTAAAGCTGGTTTGCTGGAAACCATTAACGGGTCATATGAACCGTGGTAGCCGCCCTCGATCTTAACAATGGCGGTTTTGCCGGTGTAGGCACGCGCAGTGCGAACTGCATACATCGTTGCTTCAGTACCTGAGTTAGCAAATCTAATTTGATCAATTGCAAAACGTTTACATAGTCGCTCTGCTGCATCACGCGAGATTGGTGATGGTGTTACAAATAAGGTTCCAACATCGAGAGTGGATTTAATCTCTGCCACTACATCGGGATTTAAATGGCCGGCCAACATAGCGCCAAAGCCCATTGAAAGATCTAGAAGATCACGTCCATCAACATCCTTCATCCATGCGCCTTTAGCGGAAACAATTGAGATTGGATATGGATCCCAATGCTGGAAGCTTGAAGGAACACCAAGTGGAATTACTTGATGGGCTAGCTCATTTTCTAAGCCTGATCCAATTGTGGATTTTTTATACGCCGCCCACTCTTGGGCAAGAAGTTGATCTACCTTTACGGAATCTAATGGCTGTGCATCAATAGCGGTTGTTCTAAATGCTTGGGGATGATGCGATTTTGTTTGCATGATTAGTAAGTGGTTTCAAAAAGCTCCAATCGAGCCCTACTTTGAAATACACACTCCAAACCTTTAATCGCGATTTAAATAAGTACCTTACTTATTTAATATAAGCCAAATCTAGCAGAGTATAAAAATTTGTCTAATTATAAAAAATCTATGCGTGTTTACGCATGATTTCTGCGACGGTATGCGTAAATTCCAAAAAATAAACTTGTTGTTATCAATCAGGCGGTTGCAATATAAATTCCAATTGGATATTTACTTTTCTCTTCATTTTGTACACCCTCGGCAGTTTCTGCACCTTCTTGCAAAGTACCAAAGTTAAATGAGTACTCACCCTCAACCGGATGGCCATCGGCAGAAACAACTCGGTAATAAACTAAAACTGGTCCAGTAATTGTGTTTGGATCTAATGAAACTGTAATTTTTGAGCCATCTAAAACTTCATCATCCGCGCTGATCTGATCCCCTACTGCATTGTTTACTACGAGGAAATTAGATTTTTCATTGCCGACGGTAAGTAAATCCTCGTTAAAGGTAACTGAGATCTGAGCCGGCCACTCCTGAACCAAGCTGCCAGCGGCGGGATCGCTTGACACAAACTCCGCATGTGCCAGTGCTGGAGCGGTTGTGAGGGCGAGAATTAAGCCGCATGCAACAATCGGCTTGAAGGCTTTCACTCCCTCATCCTATTGCTTTATTAATGCTCATTTATTGCAGATGCAAATGATTTGCATTAACATAGGGAGGTGAGTAAAAAGCCTTCTCTTCGGCAACATCTTCGTTTTGAGAGAAGTGAACTTCCTGCTTTATTCGGAGTAATAGGCGTTGTTGTATTTCTTCATGTTGCCGGCTGGGGACTCTTTATCCACTTTAACTCCGATCCGCAATATCACTCCCTCACCGACACTAAGGGTGTTTTGGTTTACGCCGGCGCCGGCGCTTTGGCTTATTCATTTGGCTTACGTCACGCATTTGATGCCGACCATATTGCCGCAATTGATGACACAACCCGTCTGATGTTAGCTAAAGGGAAAAAACCACTAGCTGTAGGTCTCTTCTTCTCACTAGGGCATTCAACAATCGTTATGGCATTGTGCGTTGGAGTTGCTTTTGCTGCCAAACAAGCTACTAAATTCCAAAAAGATTTCGCTGAAACTGGCGGAATCATTGGCGCATCGGTATCAACATTATTCCTATATCTCGTTGGAGTACTTAACCTTGTTATTTTAGTTGGAATCATAAAGGTTTGGCGTCAGGCCAAATCAGGTAAGTTTTCTCATGAGCATTTAACTCAACTTTTAAATGAACGTGGATTAATGAAGTTAATTTTTCGCGGAGCATTTAAAAAAGGCTTTGATAAATCATGGCAGCTATATCCAGTAGGTGTTTTATTTGGTTTGGGCTTTGACACCGCAACCGAGGTTGCACTCCTGGCCCTTTCGGCCACTGCTGCAGTTGGAACTGTAGGCGGAACGCTTCCACCTCTTGCAATTATTGCTTTACCTTTAATTTTTGCTGCTGGTATGTCTTTAATGGATTCATTGGATGGCATATTTATGACAAAAGCCTACGCATGGGCATTTACATCTCCCCTACGAAAGATTTATTACAACCTAACTACTACCGGATTGTCTATCTTTGTTGCATTCGTGATTGGAACTATCCAGTTGGTAGGAGTACTTTCTGAGAAAACTAGTATCGCTAAATATCAACCATTCACAGCGATTGCAGAGATTGATTTAAATCGCGTTGGCTATTTTATTGTGGCCTCATTTGTTGCTGCCTGGCTGATTTCGGTATTAATCTGGAAATTTGGAAGATATGAAAAGCGGTACTCCTCAGGAATTGTTGAGACCGACCATGTTCATACTGAAATCAAGATTGATTAATTACTAATCAATAAATAAATCAGGAATAAACTCAGTTGTTCCTGGCGCCACTGAATACTTCTCTAAATCTGTAATTCCTTCGCTGGCTAAGACCTCGTCATCGATAAAGAAATTGCCAGTGCACTCTTTGCTAGATCTATTTAAAACAATATAGGCACTATCGGAGTAAATCTCTGGTTTGCGACAGTACTCACTTTCAACCCCTGGAATCATGGCAAGTGCTGCAGTATCAATTGCAGTTCTAGGCCATAGCGCATTTACGCCAATGCCATCTCGCTTCAACTCCTCCGCTAATCCCAAAACGCACATACTCATTCCATATTTGGCCATCGTGTAAGCAAGATGGGGTTTAAACCACTTTCCACTCATGGATAACGGTGGTGACAACATCAGGATGTGTGGATTGAAACCATCCTTAGCGCTTTGTCGCAGGTATGGGATCGCTGCTTGAGAGG
>JACCDT010642959.1_pt1 | contig 11402 bp, 8 predicted proteins | sample 7446291 | NCBI WGS metagenome assembly JACCDT01 (sample SAMN15323446, study PRJNA562643) | freshwater metagenome | isolation source: river surface water | place: USA:Blue River Watershed | collected 2017-08-17 | reverse complement strand
TTTTAATCTTTTTAGAAATACCGGCACAAGTAATGCATCATATTTAAGCGCTAATTGAGCAGGGGTTGTAGTTGTAGTTGCTGGTTGATTAAAAAAAGGGACACGAATACTAGATGATAATCTTTGATCAATCATTAATGCTAAAGGATTATTAGTGGCAATATGTTTAATTAATTTTTTAGTTCCAGTAGTGCCTTTTTCTATTTGAATTGGGCATATATATTTTTTTCTAATAAACTCCATAACAGGGTTTAAAAAGATATTATTGAGAGGCCTATAAATTGCACCAATGTTAAATCCTAATTCTTTTAAACATTTTGCCATTAATTCAAAATTTGCAAAATGACCGGAAAAGAAAACTATAGGTTTATTACTTTTCTTTAAGACTTCGACATTATTTTTGTTTACAAAAGCTATCTTATTTTTTTTTTGGTCAATAATACTAAATTTATTTATATGTATGTATTCTCCAAATATTCTTCCTATATTTTTCCACATCTTATCAATCATCTCATCAATTGTTTTTTCGTCAAGATCTGGAAATGCTATTAAAATATTTTTTTTAGCTATTATTTTTTTTCTAAATAATGGACCAAAGTATTTTCCTATTATTTCTCCTAAGTCAGAAGATAATTTGAGACCTATGATTTTAAATACTAAAAAGAAAAAGATAACTAGTATAAATTCTAGAAAATATCTGAAAATTTTCATTAAAATAATTTTTTAAGTTCTTTTTCTAAAGATTCTTTTCCAATTAATAAAGTACTCAGTTTAGTATAATAAACTCTATCTTTAAATTGTTCGTCAATTCTTACCCAATCTTTTTCTGTAGTTATTAAGTTGCAATTATTATTTTCCGCTTCTTGAAATAAAACTTTATAATTTTTTTCAGTAAATTGAAAATGATCTGGATAGATAATTTGTTTTATAATTTTTATATTGTTATTTAGTAAAGTATTGAAAAAGCTATAAGGGTTGCCGATACCAGTAAAGGCTATGAAATTTTTGTTCTTTAATGTTTCGTTATTTTCAATTCTATTTTCAGCGTAAATAATTTCAATATTTGGACTTATTTTTCTTATGTCGTTTTCAATTATTTGATTTTTTTCTCCTTTAATAATTATGAAATTAGCTTCTTTAATTGATGTTAGTGGTTCTCTAAGCGGTCCAGAGGGTATTAAATTATTGTTTCCGATCCAATTTTTTGAGTCAAAGCAAAGAATATTTAGGTTTTTAAATATTAGATGATCTTGAAAGCCATCATCTAAAATAATCGCGTCGTATCCTAATTTGATAATAGTATTTATAGCCTTGGCTCTGTTATTTGAAATATAAACATGTCCATATTTATTTAATAGTAATGCCTCATCCCCCGTGTCTATCGTGTTTTGATTGGATATGTTCAATTCATTTAAATAAATATCTTTCTTGCTTTTCCTTCCATATCCTTTTGTTAAAAAACAGATTTTTTTAGATTTATTTAAAATTTTAATTATTTCTATAGCAGCAGATGTTTTGCCAGTTCCGCCAATATAGATATTTCCTACACAGATTATAGGAATGTTAAATTTTTGAGGGATAGAAATTTTTTTTCTTATTACACTAATTAGGTAATAAATAATTGATAATGGATATAATAAAATAGATAAAAAAGAATTATTTTTTTTATCCCAAAATTTTGGTTTAATAAAATACATTAAATTAATTAACTATATATTGATCTAATTCTTTGATTGTTGATGATAAAATCTCATCTCCCATTCTAATTATTTTTTCTTTAATATTTTTGTTTTGGTAATCATTAATTTTTTCTTTTAGTTGATTAATTAATTCTGCTCCCGAGTTAATCTTAAAAGCAATATTTTCTTTATTTAGGAAGTTATATATTTCTGTGAAGTTATGTACGTGCGGTCCATGAAAAATTAAAGAGTTGTTATAAGCAACTTCAATTGGATTTTGTCCACCATGATCTACTAAAGATCCACCAATAAAGACATATTTTGATGACTTAAGAATTTTTTTAGTATTTCCATATGAATTAATTATTAAAATATCGGTGTTATTTTTAAAATTATCAAGAGATTCTGCAATTAAAAAATTTAGCTTAGTATTTATAATTATTTTTTGTATTTCGGGAATTCTATTTATGTGTCTTGGTATAATGATTGTTAATAGGTTAGGATGTTGTGATTTCAAAGATGAATGTATTTTTATACAAACCTCTTCTTCTGTAGGATGAGTACTTAGAGCTATAAATACTAATCTTTTTTGCAAATTTAAGTTTTCTTCTTTATTTTCAAAATCTTCTGATACCACAAATTTAAGATTGCCTAATATTTTGATATTATTATTTCCAAAATAATTAAAATAATCAGAACTTTCATTGCTTTGACATAGAATTAAATCAAAACAATTTAATATTTTATTCATAGTATTTTTTATTAATTTCCATTTAATAAATGATTTATTGGAGATTCTTGCGTTAAGTAGGATTATTGGAATATTGTTATTTTTTGCGTAAAAAATCTGATTTGGCCATATTTCAGATTCAGTAAAAAAAATAATATTAGGATTCCATTTTTTAAAAAATTTTTTAATAATTTGCGGACTATCAATAGGAGCATATTGATGGATGATATTATTAGTATTGTAATATTTTTTTTGAAAAACTTCATTTGAGCTCAAGGTAGAAGTTGTAACTAAAATCTGGTTTTTTTTTAAATAGTGATCAATTATTGGAAATATACTTTTTAATTCCCCAATGCTCGAGCAATGAAACCATATTAAGTAACCATTATTTCTGGTTTTAAGAGAAATTCCTAGTTTTTCTTTATAGCGTAATGGACATTCTTTTTTTTTTAGAATTCTAAAATAGAGGTAAGGATATAATAAATAATAGAAGACCGTTGTTATTAAATAATAAGCAATCCTCATTAACTTATAATTTGTTTTTCATATAAGTTTTTGTATATCAAAGAATTGTTTACTAGAAATTCATGACTTCCTTCAGCAACTATTTGACCACTATCAAAAACTAAAATTTTATCACAGTTCATTATCGTTGATAGTCTATGAGCAATTATAATTGTTGTTTTATTTTTAGTTAAATTTTCAATAGCTTTTTGGATGACTGCTTCAGACTCAGAATCCAAGGATGAAGTAGCCTCATCTAATAATATTATTGGAGAATCTTTTAATATAGCTCTTGCTATTGACAATCTTTGTTTTTGTCCTCCAGATAATTTTATTCCATTTTCGCCGATGATAGTTTCATATTTGTTTGGAAGTTTTTCTATAAATTCTTGAGCTGCTGCAAATTTACATGCGTTTATTATTTCATCATCAGATGCCGATGCATTTCCGTAAAGTATATTGGATCTAATAGTGTCATCAAAAAGTATTACGTCTTGACTAACTATTGAGATTTCTTTTCTTAATGAATTTAAATTTATGTTGTTTATATTTTGATCATCAATAAGAATTGTGCCGTGTTTTAAATTGAAGAATCTTGGAATTAAATTTAAAAATGTAGTTTTTCCAGATCCGCTTATGCCAACTAAACCAACTTTTTTTCCACCTTCTATTTTGGCAGATAAATTTTTTAAAGCATGTGTGCCATCTGGATATGTGAAACTAATATTTTTAAACTCCAATGTTGCATTTTTTAATTTTAAAGAAGGAGCATTTTCATCATTGTAAATCTCATTTTTTTGATCAATTATTTCATATATTCGTTTAGCAGCTGTAATACCTTCTTGTATACCAACGTTAATCCCGGCCAACGCTCTAACTGGCTGATAGGCCAACATCAAAGCTGCTAAAAAAGAAACAAATTCTCCAAGTGTTATAGCGCCTTGCATACTTCTGTAACCTGCAAAAAAAACTACAATAGCAATGGCAATGGCTGAAATTATTTCCATTATTGGGCCGGCACCTAATCTTGTTTGCTCAACTTTTCTTATAGCTTTAAATCGTTCATCAATAATCATGCTAATTTTTTTTAATTCATCCTCTTCTTTTTGATAGATTTTTATTAACCAGGATCCTTTGATTATTTCACTTAAAAATTTCATAAATTTATCCGAAGCTTCTAGACTTACATGGACTTTTTTGCCCATTTTTTTTCCTATGTTTTTTGAAGAAATAGCAGCAACAGGTATCATTATCATGGCTAACAAACTTAGTTGCCAGTCATGGTAAAACATTAACGCAAGCAATGCTATTAATGTAAATGTTTCTTTAAATAAAGTTACAACCACACCAGTTAAAACTGTAAATAATATAGTTGTATCATTAGTAAAGTTAGACAAATATTTTCCTGAATGTTTTTTAGTAATATGTGAGATGTCAGATAGTAAAAATTTTTGAGCCATTAGAGTTTGAATATTTTTAATTATTTTTATCCCAACTTTAATTGTAATAATTCTTGTTCCATAAATTGAAAAAGCTTTTATTATAAACGTAAAAACTATTGCTATAGGGATAAGATATAACATTTGTTTATTTTTATTTTCAAAAATTTCTTTAATAGCAGGATCTAGTAGCCATGCTGTGGCAGCCGTTGTTAGAGAAGTTAAAACAATAAAAATAAAGGTTATACTTAGTTCTGGAATATATTTTTTAACCTGTGTTTTAAAGATTCTGTTTACAAGTTCTAATTTAGTCATTTATTTACCCGCGATGCTTACTTTATTAATTCTAATTGTTGGAGAATTAGTTCTAGATTTAAATTCTAAATCATTTGCCAATAGCATTTCTTTGAACATATCTTTAATATTTCCAGCAACTGTGATTTCACTAATTGGATAAGTTATCTCACCATTCTCTATTAGAAATCCAGAACCACCTTTGCTAAAGTCACCTGTCACACTATTAAATCCAGAGCCAAATAATTCTGTTATGTAAACTCCCTTTTTAATATCTTTCATTAAGTCTGTTTTTGTTAATTTTCCATTTTCAAAATAACAATTCGTAGTACCACCGCATCTTCCATTAGATTTTTTATTTAACATTTTACTAGAATAAGTATCTAAAACGATCTCATTAAGTTTGCCTTTTTTTATAAATTCTAATCTTTTACAATCCACACCTTCAGAATCAAAATTTCTTGAACCTAATCCTTTTTTTATTAGCGGATCATCAATGACATTAATATTTTCTTGAAACAAAATTTCTCCTATATCACCTTTAATAAAACTTACTTTTCTAGCTAAATTATGTCCAGAAATGGACGATATTAAATGAGACAAGAAACTCGAGGCCACTCTTGGTTCAAATACAGCAGGTCCAGTAAAAGAATTTATCTTTCTTGGACTTAATCTCTCACTTGCCCTTTTAGCCGCGATTCTTCCAATGTCTTTTGGTTTAGTTAAATCACAAAAAAATCTTTTAGATGAATATTCATAATCTCTTTCCATACTATCCTCCTCTTTTGCGACAACATCGCATGAAACACTGAAGATCGATGATTTTCTTCCATCACTAAAACCATTAGAATTTTTAAGTATAAAATTTGATTTAGCCTCAGTAAATGAAACTCCATTAGAATTAAATATTTTTTTCTGCGCTAATGCTTCGGCTTCGCATTCAGAAATATAATTTTTTTTAGCTTCATAAGAAATTAATGAATTATCAAATAAATCTAAATCAACATGATCTTTCTCAAGACCATTATTTTCCGGAAGACCGCAATATTTATCTTCCGGTGTATTTTTTGCCATCTCATAACATCTAATAATAGCTTGCTTGATGTTATTTTTAGTTAAATTAGAAGTTGAGATGGAAGATTTTTTTTGTCCAATATAAGCGGTTAGCCCAATGCTAATATCTTCAGATCTTGTGACTTCTTCAATTTTTCCATTTCTTTGTAACATATCTTCAGAAATTGAATGTGCCACAATTACTTCAGAGTTTGTTGCACCAATTTTTTTTAATTCATCAATGCAATATTCACCAAGATTATTTAAGAAGGGATTGTCTTTAAGCATAATAGATTTCTAAAAAAAATATTAAAAATATTAAGATTCCAAAAGAATTATTGCTATTAAAAACTATTTGAATTTTCTCTCTATTATTAGATTTTATTTTTTGAATTATTATAACTTGATAGGCCAAATGTAACCCCGCAATAGCTAATAATACAAAATATGCAAAAGATCTATTTGTTAAAAATCCTAAACCAATTAATAGAGTTATTGTTGAGATATAACAAAAAAACAAAAAATTTTTTATGTCATATCCAAATTTAATTGCTGTAGATTTAATTTTTATTTTTAAATCATCACGTCTGTCTTGTAAGGCATAAATTGTATCATATCCTAAAGTCCAAAAAATCCCTGCCATATATAAAATAATAATTTCTGTTGTTAAGTTTTCGAAGAATACTGACCAACCAAGTAATACACCCCAATTAAATGTAAACCCAAGAAATAACTGAGGCCAAAATGTTATCCTTTTCATAAAAGGATAAGAAATAATTAACAATCCAGAAGACAGGCCTAAAATTTTAGAAAAATTATTAAACTGAAATAATATTATGAACGCAGGTATTAGTAGTAATAAAATAACAACCCAAGCAGTTTTCGTTGTTATTTTTCCTGAGGCTATTAAACGTTTTTTTGTTCTTTTAACTTTGATATCAATTTTTTTGTCTACAATGTCATTATAGACGCAGCCAGCACTTCTCATGATTATTGAACCAACAAAAAATAGAATTAAGTATTTAATAAATAGATAATTATTAACAACGTACCATTGGGTCATTGCTAAACTCCAAGCGCAAGGCCAGAATAGTAAAAAAATTCCTATTGGTTTATTTAATCTTAATAGGCTAGCAAATTGGTACATTTTGTAAAAATTAGATAATTTAGTTACAATAACAGTTATGTCTTTAAAAGTAAGAATTTATTTAGATAAAAAATTAAACCTAGATTTAGTTTTAATTTTAGAAAAAGAAGATGCTCATTATTTGACGAATGTGATGCGTTTAAGAGAAGGGGATAATCTTTTTTTATTTAACTCTAAGGATGGAGAGTTTAAAGGAGAGATCATCGCCTTTGATAAAAAAAATATAAAGGTAAAACTAATTTCAAAAATTGAAAACATAAATAAACCTGGAAAGATATCTTTGATATTTTCTTTAATTAAAAGTTCAAAATTAGATTATTTAATTCAAAAATCTACAGAAGTAGGTATTAAAAGTTTTTACCCTGTTATTTCTGAAAAATCGGTTGCTAAAAATTTAAATATTCAGAGAACAGAAAAAATCATAAAAGAATCTTGCGAACAATCTAATCAGTTATATTTACCAGCTATTCATTCGGTTGAAAAGTTAGAGAAAAAACTCAAGTCTCTTGATAAAAATTCTATAGTTTTTTTTGCAGACATTAATTCCTCTAATAAAAAAATTGAAGAAGTTATTAAAAATAATAAAAATCGCGAATTTTATTTATTAATTGGTCCAGAAGGTGATTTTTCATTAAAAGAAAGAGATTTATTAAATAGCATGAGTAATTGCATTCCTATTTCCTTAGGACAGAATATTTTAAGATCAGAAACAGCAGCCGTTGTAGGCCTTGCTATATTAAATTCTCAGATTAATTAATTTTGAGTTCCACCAACAGTAATACCATCAATTAAAATTGTCGGCTGACCAACACCAACTGGTACCCATTGTCCATTTTTACCGCAAGTTCCAACACCAGCGTCTAACTCCATATCATTACCAACCATTTTAACTTTTGTAAGGACATCAGGACCGTTACCAATTAGTGTTGCGCCTTTTAATGGTCTACCAATTTTTCCATTTTTAATTTCATAAGCTTCAGTGCAAGAAAAAACAAATTTACCGTTTGTGATATCTACTTGCCCACCGCCAAATGCAACGGCATAAATTCCCTTATCAACCGATTTAATTATTTCGTCAGGATGATATTTTCCAGAAAGCATATAAGTGTTTGTCATACGAGGCATTGGCATATGTTCAAAACTTTCTCTTCGACCGTTTCCTGTTGGCTGCACGTTCATTAGTCTTGCGTTTAATCTGTCTTGTATATAATTTTTTAATATTCCTTTTTCGATCAAAACAGTTTTATTGGTTGGGGTTCCCTCATCATCAATAGTGATTGATCCTCTTCTATTTTCAATTGTCCCATCATCAACAACTGTTACTTGTTCATCAGCTATTTTTTGCCCCATTAAATTTGAGAATGCTGAAGTTTTTTTTCTATTAAAATCACCTTCAAGCCCATGCCCAATCGCTTCATGCAAAAGTATCCCAGGCCAACCAGGTCCTAGCACCACTTTCATTTCGCCAGCAGGAGCATCAACACTTTCAAGATTAATTAACGCTTGATTTAAGGCTATATCACAAACCTTTTTCCAATTTAATTCAGTGATGTATTCATCTAATACTTTTCTACCACCCGTTCCATAGCTTCCCGTTTCTTTTCTTCCATTTTTTTCAACCATGACTGAAACATTAAATCTAACAAGAGGTCTTTTGTCGGAATAACTTTGATTGTCGGGTCTTATAATTTCTATTTGTTGGTATTCAGAAAATATTGAACTTGAAACTTGTTTAACATATGAATTTTTCGATCTTAAATATTTATCAATTTTATTTAGCAGATCTATTTTTTCAGAAAAATTTTTTGCTTCGATAGGATTAACATCTGTATATAGATATTTATTAGTTTTTTTTGGTCCTGAATTTATTTTTCCAGAGTAATTTTTATTAGCGTCCAGAATTATTTTTGCAGATTTTTTTAGAGATTCTTCTGTTAGTTCGTTGGAATGAGAATAGGTTGTAATGTCATTATTAACTGATCTTAAACCATAACCTTTGCTAGAATCGTAACTCGTATTTTTGATTTTTCCATCATCTAATACCAGTGACTCTGAAACGGTAGATTCTAGGAATAACTCACCGTCATCACACTTAAAAAGAGTATTATTAACTATTGTTTCTGCTGACTTTTTTGAAATTGAATTTTCTTCTGAAAAAAACTCATTTAAATTTGGGTTCATTTTTAGATAAATTGTCGCAAATTTTTTGTATATATTTGTGATAATAATATAGTTTAATAACTATATTTACAGAGTATATCTTTAATAAATGACAAAAAAATTACTTAATAAATTTTATTTATCTTTAGTGCTTTTTATCTATCCAAGCATATCATTTGCAGCGAGCAATTGGCAAATGGGTTTTAATGAGTCAGTAACTTCTGTCATGGACGACATTGTTCATCTACATGACCGTATTTTACTTCCAATTATAGTCGCAATATCTGTTTTTGTACTTTTTTTACTTTTGTATTCAGTTATACGATTTAGAGCTTCAAAAAATCCAGTGCCTTCAAAAACATCACACAATACTTTTATAGAAATTTTATGGACAGTTATTCCTTGTTTGATTTTAATAGTAATAGCGGTTCCATCATTTAGATTACTTTACAAACAAGATGTTATTCCAAAAGCTGACGTTACTATCAAAGCCATAGGTTATCAGTGGTACTGGGGTTATGAGTACCCAGATCAAAATATTGCATTTGATGCTAACATGGTTGAGACAAAAAATTTAAAACCAAATCAACCAAGACTTTTAGAAACTGATAATCACGTTGTTGTTCCAGTTGGTAAAGTTGTTAAAGTTTTAATTACAGCTAATGACGTGTTGCATGCTTGGGCAATTCCGTCTTTTGGAGTTAAAAGAGATGCTGTTCCAGGAAGAATAAATGAAACTTGGTTTAAAGCTGAAAAAGAAGGGGTGTATTATGGACAATGTTCAGAATTATGTGGGTCTCGACATGCATTTATGCCAATAACAGTAAGAGTAGTTTCAGAAAAACAATATAATGATTGGCTTAAGGAAGCTAAAGCAAAGTTTGCAAAATACCCTGAAAATAATGTTGTTGCAGAGAATTTAATAAAGGAGAAAAAATAAATGGCCAATACAAGTTCTGATCATTCTCATTATCCAAGTTTTTGGACAAGATGGTTGTTTTCGACAAATCACAAAGACATAGGAACTTTATATTTAATTTTTGCAATTATAGCAGGAATAATCGGAACAATTTTTTCTGTATTGATGAGAATGGAACTTATGTATCCAGGAGATGGAATTTTAAAAGGTGATTACCATCTTTACAACGTTCTCGTTACAGGTCACGGCTTGATAATGGTTTTTTTTATGGTTATGCCGGCAATGATAGGTGGTTTTGGAAATTGGTTTGTTCCTTTAATGATTGGCGCTCCTGACATGGCATTTCCTAGAATGAATAACGTTTCTTTTTGGTTATTGCCTGCAGCTTTTATTTTATTAATCGCTTCTATTTTTGTTGAAGGTCCTCCTGGTGGATCAGGAGTTGGGGGAGGCTGGACAATATATCCTCCATTATCTTCAAAAGCTGGACAGCCAGGACCCGCTATGGATCTTGCAATATTAAGTTTGCACCTTGCTGGAGCTTCATCAATTCTTGGCGCTATTAATTTCATAACTACAATTTTTAATATGAGAGCACCTGGAATGACGATGCATAAAATGCCTCTTTTTGCATGGTCAATTTTAGTTACTGCATTTTTATTACTATTGTCTTTACCAGTACTTGCCGGCGCAATCACAATGTTGTTGACGGACAGAAATTTTGGAACAGCTTTTTTTGAACCCAAAGGAGGTGGAGACCCGGTTTTATTTCAACATTTATTTTGGTTTTTTGGACATCCGGAAGTTTATATTATGATCCTTCCAGGCTTTGGAATGATTAGTCATATTATTTCAACTTTTTCAAAAAAACCTATTTTTGGATATCTTGGTATGGCTTATGCAATGGTATCTATCGGAGTTGTAGGTTTTGTTGTTTGGGCTCACCACATGTACACAGTTGGCCTAAGCGTAGATACAAAAGCATACTTTGTTTTTGCAACTATGATTATTGCGGTGCCCACAGGTATTAAAGTATTTTCATGGATTGCCACAATGTGGGGAGGTTCTATAACTCTTAAAACACCAATGCTTTGGGCTATTGGTTTTATATTTTTATTTACAGTTGGAGGCGTTACGGGAGTTGTTCTTGCAAATGCTGGAGTTGATACATCATTTCACGACACTTATTATGTAGTAGCTCATTTCCACTACGTGCTTTCACTGGGAGCGGTATTTTCGATATTCGCAGGATTTTATTATTGGTTTGGTAAAATGTCTGGATATGAATATTCAGAAATTTTAGGAAAAATACATTTTTGGCTAACATTTGTAGGAGTAAATCTAATTTTCTTCCCTCAACATTTTTTAGGATTAGCAGGAATGCCACGAAGATATGCTGATTATCCAGATGCTTACGCGGGATGGAACTATGTCTCCTCTGTTGGTTCTTATATTTCTGCATTTGGAGTTTTAATCT
>JACCDT011345657.1_pt1 | contig 11403 bp, 9 predicted proteins | sample 7446291 | NCBI WGS metagenome assembly JACCDT01 (sample SAMN15323446, study PRJNA562643) | freshwater metagenome | isolation source: river surface water | place: USA:Blue River Watershed | collected 2017-08-17 | reverse complement strand
AGCGCTACCGCGACTTCTGGCAGACCTACCACCGCATGACCGAGCGCAAGGGCGTGACCGCCCCCATCGCCAAGATCGAGATGCGTCGGCGCCTGTCGCTGATCGGCGCCATGCTGCTGCACAAGGGCCATGTGGACGGCCTGATCTGCGGCACCTGGGGCACCAACGCCATGCACCTGCAGTACATCGACCAGGTCATCGGCAAGCGCGCTGGCGTCAACACCTACGCCTGCATGAACGGCCTGCTGCTGCCCGATCGCCAGGTCTTCATCGTCGACACCCATGTCAACTACGACCCCAGCGCCGAGCAGCTGACCGAGATCACCATCATGGCGGCCGAGGAGATGATGCGCTTCGGCCTGCGGCCCAAGGCTGCGCTGCTGAGCCACTCCAACTTCGGCAGCAGCAACCAGCCCAGCGCCGTGAAGATGCGCCAGACCCTGGAGCTGCTGCGCGTGCAGGCGCCCTGGCTGGAAGTCGACGGCGAGATGCATGGTGATGCGGCCCTCGATGCCGCCTCGCGCCAGGCCATCCTGCCGGGCAGCACCCTGAGCGGCGAAGCCAATCTGCTGGTCATGCCCAACATCGATGCGGCCAACATCTCCTACAACCTGCTCAAGACCGCTGCCGGCGGCAACATCGCCATCGGCCCGGTGCTGCTGGGTGCAGCCCAGCCGGTACATATCCTGACGGCGAGCACCACCGTGCGGCGGATCGTCAACATGACCGCGCTGACCGTGGCGGATGCCAACGCCACCCGCTGAGCCAGGACAAGAGCAAGCACCAACTTTGTTGACCTCATCAGCGCAAGGGCCTGCCCAGTAAATGGGCAGGCCCTTGCTTTTTGGGAGCAGATCGGCGACACTCTCGGGCTTGAATCTTCGGGGTTAACCCGTAGAGTAATAACAAAATCGACTCATGGCACGCAGCTCTGGCATCAAGTTGGTACTCACTGGCTTTTTGCTGGCGGCAGCTTTTGTGTCCACTGGCGTGCAGGCCCGAGGCCCGGCACCCGAGGACGTGGCCGGAGTGGTGTCGGTGGCAGAACTGCCACGCCACGGTGCGGAAACCTATCGCCTGATCCTCCAGGGCGGGCCGTTTCCGTACGAGAAAGACGGTACGGTGTTTGGTAACCGTGAGCGCTTGCTCCCGGCCCATAAGCGCGGCTACTACCGCGAATACACCGTTCCCACCCCTGGGGCCCGCAACCGGGGCGTGCGCCGGATTGTGTGCGGCGGCGCGCCGAAGGCGCCCGATGCCTGTTATTACACGGCCGATCACTATGCGAGCTTTCGCAGGATCGTGCCTTGACCGGATCAGTGTTTTGAAAGAAAGTGACGCGGGGATGGATACACCACTTCGTTCTGTAAGAACCAATATCGTCCAGTCGATCCGTGCCTTCCGGGTATCGGATCTTCAGGAAGCCGCCCAGGGCCTGGGTCATCATTTCCTGTATGCGAACCTGGCGCAGGCGCAATCCAAACAGGATGTGCTGGACCTGATCGCCCAGCAGTTCATGTTGCCGGCCAATGTCGGCAAGAACTTCGACGCGCTCTACGACTGCCTGACCGACCCGCTGCACAAATCGGGCCCCCAGCCCGGTTTCATCGCCGTGCTGGAGCACATCCCGGCCAACGCCAAGTTCGACAAGGAAGCGCGCGAACAGTTGCTCGACATCTTCCGGGATGCGGCGGATTACTGGAGTGACCGCAAGGTCCCATTCCGGTGCTTCTATTCTTTTCTGTAGCCCGTTCTGCACAAACCAGCCAAGCAGAACGGGCGAATGAGGCTAAGGTGGAAGGCGTCGCAAACGAAGCCGCACCGGTGGGGATGGATCTGGGTGAAGAGGGCGGCGAGAAGATGCCGACCGACAAACTGCTCGATGTGTCGCCCCTGGCGCTGCGCATGAGCAGCCCCTTCAATGCGGGCTACTGGCTCGCCGCGGCTTGACTCGCATCAAGTCCCCATGAAAAAGCCCGTCCCCGACGGGCTTTTTTAACGTCTGGCGGCCGGCCGCAAGCCCGACCACAGCCACGCAGCCGGGATACAAGGCATACTTAAGTCAGGCTTTTCGGTGTATGTCCAAGACAGTTCACTGCTGACGACTCTGAACGGCCGCTAGGGGGTCGAAAGTGCGCCGGTTGAACCTTGTCGGGTTGCTTGTCTTTGTCAGCTTGCTGCTTTTCAGTGGCGTGCTCGCCCGGGCGCAGGGCGCCGATCTCCGACCTGCAGACCCGCCCGCCAGCGCCGGTGAGACCAGCGGGCGCGGACTGAAGTTCTCAGGCTCCGGTTTCCTCACGCTGGCCGTGGGCAGAGGCCTGGGCGGCACCAGCGACCCGAGCGCCAATGTGGGCTACGACTGCCCCTGCTTCATCGCCGACTACGGGCGAGGCGGCATCTATGAGAACAAGCGCTGGCAGATCGGACCCGACAGCCGGCTGGGTTTGCAGGGTACGGCCGCCACCGAGAGCGGTCGTCATTCGGTCACCGCGCAGGTGGTGGCACATGGTGCGCAAGGCGGTGCAGCTGAACTGGAGTGGCTTTACGGTACCACCGAGCTGAGCAGCGAGCTCACGCTGCAGGTCGGTCGCAAGCGGCTGCCCCTGCTGTCCTATTCCGAAGTCCAGGACGTCGGTTACGCCTATCCCTGGGTCCGGCTCTCGCCCCAGGTCTATGGCTGGGACATCGTCAATTACAACGGCGCCAACCTGATGTACCGCAGCCGGCTTGGCGACGCCTCCACCATGGTCAACGTCTTTGCGGGCAATGAGACGGTCAAAAACTCCGGTTATCAGAAGATTTATGGCGGGCGCGATTACCGTGTCGATACACGCTGGGCCAACATCTTCGGCATCGAAGGCAAGGTCGGTCTGGGCGATCTGGACGTGCGCGCCGTGTTCATCACCTCGGACATCCAGGCGCGCGATGTCTCGGCGGGCGAGACCGATTATTCCGGCGCCGTGCGCCAGAAGATCTGGGGCGGCTCGCTCAACTACAACCACGCCGGCTGGGTGCTGCGCACGGAGTACATCTACATCAATCGCCGCAACGATTACGGCTACGACCGGGCTTACGAGTTGTCTGCGGGCCGCCAGTTCGGGCGCTGGATGGCCATGCTGTCCTTTTCGAACTACCGACAGGAAGTCGTCGACCCCACCAATCCGCCCGAGGGGCACGACACCACCGCCTTCGTGCTGCGCTACGAGCTGAACCACCAGTCGGCCCTGAAGTTGCAGCTCGATGCGTGGAAAGACCGCTCGGCGCCCGGCTTCGCGTCCCCGCATGGTGACTACCGGCTGCTGTCTGCCGCCTATGTCCGGGTGTTCTGAGCTCGCATGATGGACACGTCGCGTCACCCCTGGACCGCACCCGCCCTGCGCCGGCTCAGCCGGGCGCTGGCGCTGCTGGTCCTGTGCACGTGTGCGGCCCAGACGCAGGCCCAGGACATGGTGGTCATCGCCAACAAGGACAACCCGGGCCAACTCGATCAGACGTATATCCGGCAGCTGTACACCGGCGCGGTGCGGGGATGGCCTGACGGGTCGCCCGTGCTCGTGCTCGACCTGCCCGAGGGCTCCCCCGAGCGCGAGTTGTTCGCCACAGCCATCGTGGGGCGCAGTTCGGCCAACCTGCGGGCGATCTGGGCGCAGAACATCTTCACCGGTCGCGGTCTGCCGCCCAAGGTGCTGGCCAACGAGGCCGAGGTCAAGCGCATGGTCGCCACCCATCGCCATGCCATCGGTTATGTGCGCGCGAGCCAGGTGGATGCCAGCGTGCGCGTCCTGCTGCCCTGAGCTTATGCTGGGTCGACTGATTGCGCTGCTCCGTGGCGCCAACCTTGTCGCCGGGCCGTCGCGCGGGCCCGGCCCCGTGGTCGAGCCCACCTCGTCGCAGGAGCAGACACGCATTGCGCGGCTGATCGGCTGGATCGCTTTCTCGCTGTCCATCATCGTGGCCATCGGTGCGCCCGCCGGCTATCTCTGGCTCTCCTACCGCTCCGAATCACGCGAAAGCGAGATTGCCGCGAAACTGCATGCCGCTTTCCTGACCCAGGTCATCGCGCAAGCACCGGCAAATTGGCAAGACAGTGTGGCGGGCCTGATCGACGCCGAGCTCACGCTGAGTCAGCTTCCCGAGCAACGCATCCTGAGCAATCTGTCCGGCACGGAACTGGCCCGCAGCGGGGCTGCGTTTGGTGCGCCCTACCTTTCCAGCACCATCACCCTGCCCGGCCCCGAGGGCGCGGTCGGACAGATCACGGTTCGGCGCTCCATCCAGCCCCTGCTCTGGCGTGCGGCCGGCATCGGTGGCTTGAGCCTGGTCCTGGGCCTGGTCATCTACCTGTCGCTGCGCGTCTTGCCGATGCGGGCGCTGCGGCGCACCTTGCGCGCGCTGCGGCTGGAAGAAGCCAAGAGCCGACAGCAGGTCGAAGGGCTGCTGCAGATCGTGTTTGAGCAGGCCATCGATGGCATTCTCATGTTCAACCAGCAGGGCCAGGTGGTGTCGGTCAATCCGGCGGCGATCCGCATGTTCAGCGCCACGCCGTCGTCCCTGATCGGCCGGCCGCTGATGGACCTGATTCAGCACGCGACCGAGACCGGTCCGGATCAGCTGCTCGCACCAGGTCGCTTCGAATCGGTGGCCGTGTCAGAAGACGGGCGGCAGTTTCCGGTGGATGTCACCATCAGCGAAACAGGGGTCTCGGGGGACTTCAACCGGATCGCCTTGCTGCGCGACATCACCGAGCGCAAGCAGAATGAGGCCAGTCTGTCCCGGATGGCCAACTTCGACAGCCTGACAGGCCTGCCCAACCGCCACCGCTTCCGCGACCGTTTGCACAAGGCAATGGAGCGCTGCGAGAACTCCAGCCATCAGATGGCCCTGCTGTTTCTCGATCTGGACCGCTTCAAGGTCATCAACGACAGCCTGGGCCACGATGTGGGTGACAAGCTGCTGCAGCAGGTGGCGGTGGTCCTGAACTCCTGCCTGCGCGAATCCACGGATCTGTCGCTGCCCCGAAACCCCTCCGACGTCTATCGGCTCGGTGGTGATGAGTTCGTGGTGCTGCTGGAGCATCTGCCCGAAGTGTTTCATGCAGCGCATGTGGCGCAACGCATCCTCAAGGCCCTGGAGCAACCGATCCAGGTCGGGGAAGACCATCTTTTCATCTCGGCCAGCATCGGCATCACGATTTTCCCCCGGGATTTCAACAGCCTGGATGGCCTGATCAAGCAGGCCGACATGGCCATGTACGAAGCCAAGGCCATGGGCAAGGGCACCTTCCAGTTCTTCAGCACGGAGCTGGGTGCCGAGGCGTCGGCACGGCTCGACATCGAAGCGGGGCTGCGCCACGCCATGGCGCGCGGAGAGTTCAGCCTGTGTTACCAGCCCAAGGCCGATCTGGCAACGGGCCGGGTGACCGGGGTCGAGGCGCTGCTGCGCTGGAACCGTGGCGACGGGCAGCAGATCGGACCGAGCGAGTTCGTTCCCATCCTCGAAGAAATCGGACAGATTGTCCCGGTGGGCAACTGGGTCCTGCGAGAGGCGTGTCGCCAGATGGTGGCCTGGCAGCAGGCCGGCATGCGCCCCATTTCACTGGCGGTCAACCTTTCGCCGCGGCAGTTCAGCCAGCCCGATCTGCTGGAACAGATGACCACCGCGATCCGCGACTCGGGCCTGCCCCCGCAGCAACTCGAGATCGAGATCACGGAAAGCACGCTGATCCATGACCTGCACGTCGCGATGGACATCATGCACGGCATGACCGCCATGGGGGTGAGTGTGGCAATTGACGACTTCGGAACGGGCCACTCGTCGCTGAGCTACCTCAAGCGCTTCAACGTCAACACCCTGAAAATCGACCGCTCCTTTGTCATGGATCTGCCCCACGATCCGGAGGACAGTGCGATTGCGCGCACGGTCATCGCCCTGGGGCACGGCTTGAACCTGAGGGTGGTGGCCGAAGGCGTGGAGACCCAGGCGCAGGCGGACTTTCTGCGCCGCCATGGCTGCGACGCCATCCAGGGTTATCTGCTGAGCCAGCCCCTGGCCCCCGATGAGTTCCCGGGCTGGCTGGCCCGGCAGGAACAAGGCACGGGCCAGGCCTGAGCGCCGGGCAACTAGGCCGTGCGTACGCCGCCGGGGCCGGCCGGCACGCGCAGGGCCAGCGCCAGGTACTCCGCCACCGGGACTTCCTCGGCCCGGCGTTGCAGGTCGAAGTCCCCCGCCAGCCCCTGCTCCTCGAGCCAGCGCCCCAGGGTGTGGCGCAGCAGCTTGCGGCGCTGGCTGAAGGCGACCTGCACGATCTCACCGAGCCGCTTTCTGTCGACAGGTGCGGGCTCGGCCAGCGGCACCATGCGGACCACGGCGCTGTCCACGCGCGGCGGCGGATCAAAACTTTCAGGCGGCACGAAGAGCACGTTTTCCATGGCGTAGCGCCATTGCAGCATGACGCTGAGGCGGCCGTAATCCGATGTCGCGGGCGCGGCCACCATGCGGTCGATGACTTCCTTCTGCAGCATGAAGTGCTGGTCTTCGACCACGTCCACATGGTCGAGCAGATGAAACAGGATGGGGGTGGAGATGTTGTAAGGCAGGTTGCCCACCACCCGCAGTTTGCCGGGCGCTTGGTGCGCCTGGGCCAGCGCAGTGAAGTCCACCTTCAGCACATCGGACTCCACCACCTCGAGCTGCGCATGGGCACGCAAACGCGCGGCCAGATCGCGGTCCAGCTCGATGACCAGCAGGTGCCCCAGACGCTCCACCAGCGGCTGGGTCAGCGCCGCCAGGCCCGGGCCGATCTCGACCATGGTCTGGCCGGGACGCGGATCGATGGCGCGCACGATGCCATCGATGATGCCGGCGTCAGACAGGAAATGCTGGCCGAAGCGCTTGCGCGGGATGTGTTTCATGGTCGCGACGCCGGGCCGCCCCAAGGCGCGCAACGTGGTGCGGCCAGAGGCAGGCACCTCTTCGGCCCGTCCAAGCCTGCGCAGGCAGGCTTGGAGCCGCGGGCCTCAGCCCCCGCGGGGGGCAGCGCAGTAAACGCAGTGTTCTCGAAAAGCGGCGTAGCCACAAGCGTGGGGGTCAACATGTCATTGAGGCGCGTCGCGCAGCTCGACATAGGCACGCGCGCGCGCATCGCGGATCCAGCTTTCGTAGACCTCGCCGTATTTTTTCTCGCGCAGCATATTGCGTACCAGCTCACGCTGCTCACGTGCACCCAGCGTGGCGTTGCGCCGCTCGATCAGCTGGATCAGGTGCACGCCGAAACGCGAGATCAGCGGCTGGCTGATCTGGCCCGGGGCCAGCTGTGCCATGACACGCTCGAACTCGGGCACAAACATGCCGGGGTTGGCCCAGCCCAGGTCGCCGCCCTGGGCGGCGCTGCCGTCCTGCGAATGCTCGCGGGCCAGGGCAGCGAAGTCGGCCTCACCGGCCAGGATGCGGCGGCGGAAATCATTGAGCTTGTCACGCGCCAGGGCCTCGCCCATCTGGGTGCTGGGCACCAGCAGGATGTGGCGGGCCCGGCTCTGGGTCACGGTCGTGGGCGGCAGGCCGGGCTGGCGACGCTCGATCAGCTGGATGATGTGGAACCCCGCGCCGGAACGCACCGGCCCGGCCAGTTGACCCGGGGCCAGGGCGCGCGTAGCTTCCAGGAAAAGTGGCGGGTAGCGGTCCCCGGGGCGCAGGCCCAGCTGGCCGCCGCCCTCGCGGTCGCCCGCGTCAGAGTACTGGCGCGCCAGCGCCGCAAAATCCTCACCGGCGCGCGCGCGCTGCAGCAGGCCCTGGGCCTTGGCCTGCAGTTCCGCCAGCTGCTCGGACGTGGCGCCTTCGGGCACGGCCACCAGGATGTGGGCCATCTGCAGCAGCATGTTGGCCGGATCGGCGCTGCGGGTCTGCTGTTCACTCAGGTACTGCTCCACCTCGCTGTCGCTGACACGCACGCGCGGATCGACCTCGCGCTCGCGCAGGCGCGTGAGCAGCAGCTGTTCGCGCAGCTGTTCGCGCAGACGCAGCGGATCCACCCCTTCGCGCTCGAGCTGGCGGCGCATCTGCGCCACCGTGAGCTGGTTCTGGCTTGCAACGGACTGCTCGGCCTGATCGACCGAGGGCTCGTCGATCTTGATGCCCTGTTCACGCGCGAGCTGCAACTGCACCCGTTCGCTGATCAGCTGGTCCAGCACCTGTCGCGCCAGCTCCCGCGGATCGGGCAGGGGCTGACGCTGGGCCGCGAGCTGGCGACGCACGCGCTCGACCTCGGCCATGACCTGCAGGTTGGTGATGGGCTCGGCATTGACGACCGCCACGATGTAGTCGGCGCTGCGCACACCGGGCACCAGCGCGGCGACAGGTGGTGCCAGCTCGGCCGAGGCGGGCGCAGGCGTGCCGGGCGCACGCAGGCCCTGGGCCAGGACCGGCAGGCAACTCAGACCCGCCAGTAGCAGGGCCATGGAACGGAAACTCGTCATGGGATCAATCGTAATGGCTGAACCGGCTGGCCGGGGAAACCTCGTCACGGAGGAACTGGTAGCGCGGGATGTTGCGGCGCAGGGTCTGCAGCGGATCGATGCCCAGGCGCGAGAAACCGACGAACTCCAGCTGGAACATGATGCGCCGGGTGCTGGTGGCCAGGCCGGTCTGCAGCCGCTCCAGCACCACACGACCCAGCCAGCAGCCGGCGTCATACTCGAAGCCCACGATCGAATCGACGAGCTTGCGGTCTTCCAGGCTGTAGTTCAGACGGCCCACGCTGTACCAGCGTCCCGGCCCCTGGCCCTGGCCGCGCCCCAGGTCCTGGCCGCGGTCGCCCCACAGATCATTGACGGGCCACTGCCAGCCGATGTCAACCAGTTCGCTGAGGTCGCGCTGGAAACGGTAGGCCATGTTGAGCACCCGGTAGTTGCTCGGGTTGTAGCGCGCGGCCACCGTGGCGCGCTCGGAATCGCCCGTCTTCTGGTTGTACTGCACCGTGGTGTCCATGTACCAGCGCGGGTCGATCGTGAGGCCGGCGCCCAGCAGGATGTCGCTGATGCCCTTGGGCGAGGGCGTGCCGCCAGGCAGGGTCACGCGCTGGTCTTCGAAACGCAGGCGCTGGGCAATGCCCAGCCGCAGGATCTCGGCGCCGCTGTCAGCATCGAGCAGCCGGCTGGACACGCCGGCCGTCAGCAGGTTGTTGTCGGAGATCCGGTCGTTGCCGACGAAAGCGTTCTCCGTGTAGATGCTGGCAAAGTTGAAATCCAGCGCGCCCGAGTCGTAGTTGGGCAGGTAGTTTTGCGCGACAAAGGGCGTGTAGGTATAGAACAGCCGTGGCTCCAGGGTCTGGCGGAAGCGGTTGCCGAAGTAGCCGGCATCGCGCTCGAACACCAGGCCGCCGTCCAGGCTGTAGGTGGGCACCGTGCGTCCGGCCTGCTGCTGGCCACCGGCCAGGGCGGTATCGAAGTTGTAGTTGGCCGAATTGAGCAGGACCTTGGGCACGAGGAAGGCGCCCGAGCCGCGCAGGGGATAGCTGAGCTGGCCGCGCAGCACGCTGCGCTGGGCATTGGGCTGGCCGGTGAGCGCGCTGTTCGCCTGGAAGGCGGTATAGTCGGCCTCCAGGCCCAGATCGAAACCTCCCGCATCGAACTGCTGGTAACGGGTGACGATCTGGGGCAGGCGGTCGTAGGGCGGGGTAATGGGCGCCAGCGGGTCCTGCAGGGTCTGCCACTTCACGGTGCGCAGGCTGGCCGAATACGGCCCCTTGCTCCAGTTCAGGCCGATGTCGTTGGCCAGCAGGCGCTGGGTCAGCGAGGTGGTACCCCGCGGGAAGTCACGCCAGAAGTTGTCGTCGCTGACCCGGTTCAGGTTCAGGTTCAGGCCCAGGCGTCCGAGCGAGGTATCGTCGATGGCGCCGAAATGCTGGTAGGAGCGCCCCCAGCGGTCGCGGTTGCGCAGCTGGTCGTCCGGCAGGTAGTCGAAACGCAGGCGGCCCTGGTAGGCCGATTCGAGGTAGCGGAACTGCCCGCCGTAGTTCACCCCGCGCTTGCTCATCACCGTCGGGTAGAAAGTGGCGTCGCGGTTGGGCGCGATGTCGAAGTAGTAGGGCACGGTCACTTCCGTGCCGCTGATGTTGTCCGCGCCAAAGGTCGGCGGCAACACACCCGAGCGGCGCTTTTCCGTCAAGGGGAAGGACATCGAGGGCAGGCTCAGCAGGGGCACTTCGTAAAAGGTCAGCGACACGCCCTCGCCCTCGGCCGTCTCCTCCTCGGTGTCGAAACGCAGGGTGGCCGCGCGCAGCAGCCACTCGGGCATCCAGTCCGGCCCGGGCTGGCGCTGGCAGGTGGTGAAGGTGGCGTTGCGCACCACGGCGCGCTTGTCGTCGAGGAAATCGATGCGCTCGGCCTGGCCGTGGGCATCGTTGGAGCGCAGCTTGTAGCTGGCCTGCTCGACAAAACCTTCAAACGCATCCACCTTGAGGTCCAGCGCGGGTCCCTGGAACAGATTGCCGGCCTGGTTGATGCGCACATTGCCACGCGCCTGGACCAGATCACGCGCCTGGTCGTATTCAATGCGCTCGGAGCGGATCACGAGATCGGCGCGCCTGAACTCGACATTGCCTTGCAGGATCAGTTCATTGTCGGCCTGGGCATCGAGCTGCTGGCCGATCACGAAGGTCGGCGCGCTCGTGCGCTGCTCGGGCAGCACGCGCTCCTGCAGCAGCGGGCTCATGCGCAAGGACAGGGGAGGCGCGGGCGCCGCTGTCACCTGGGCATGCGCTGCGTCGCCCTGCCACAGCACACAGGCCAGCAGTGCCAGTGGTTTCAGCACGGGACGCAAAGGAATGGACAAAACGCGGGGGCCCAGGGAAGCAGGGTTTGTAGAATGGATTATCCATGAGCCTACCCTCCTCCCCTGTGTCCGGCGCGCCTGCAAGCGACAACCCGTCCCACGTCATCCCCTGGTCCAGCCCGGACCGTGCCGCCGCCTTCGAACGCTGGCTGGCTGAGCTGGCCACCACGCAGCAGCTCCAGCCGGCCAGCCTGCGCCCGGCCTCGGCCGACGCCAGCTTCCGGCGTTACCTGCGCATCGACAGCGCACAGGGCAGCCGCATCATCATGGACGCCCCGCCGGAGAAGGAAAACTGCCGGCCCTTTGTGCAGATCGCCGCCCTGATGGCGCAGGCCGGACTGAACGTGCCGCAGGTCCTGGCCTGGGACGAGCCCCAGGGCTTCATGCTGCTGTCCGACCTCGGGGGTCTGACCATGATGCAGGTCATCGACCCGCAGCAGCACGGCGCCAATCTGCCGCTGTACCTGAAGGCGGTCGATGCCCTGGTCACATGGCAGCAGGCCTCGCGTGCCGACGTGCTGCCCCCTTACGACACGGCCCTGCTGCGACGCGAGCTCGAGCTTTTCCCTGAGTGGT
>JACCDT011167993.1_pt1 | contig 11404 bp, 13 predicted proteins | sample 7446291 | NCBI WGS metagenome assembly JACCDT01 (sample SAMN15323446, study PRJNA562643) | freshwater metagenome | isolation source: river surface water | place: USA:Blue River Watershed | collected 2017-08-17 | reverse complement strand
CTCGCAGGAGGCGGGGGTGGGCCTGGAGGTGGAGGAGTGCAGCCCAACGGGCAATTCGGGATGCTGATGCGCACATGCCCAATCGTGTAGATGCGAGGATTAGGCACCGTGTCAGCCCCGCCATAGGTCTCTGTCCACACCCAATTATTGAAGCCTCCAGGGTAATTCAAGGTCGTATAATTCGCGCGTAGCGTGCCGTTCGCCCACCATTTCAAGATACCGTCACGCGAGGTTGAGGTCGTGCTGCGCTTCATATAGACCTCAAACTTTATGAAGGTATCCTTCGCGAAATTTGTCGCATCGACGTTAGGGGTGCAGTACCCCAGCCCTAATCCGCCTGGACAGATGTGTGAGTTATCGAGCCCGCCTCCCGTGTTATGCCCAAACCCAATATTCCAGGTCGACGCAGTGGGGGAACTGAGGGTGACGCCAAAAAATCCATTGGTGACCGCCCCACGCATGAACCACATCTTGCTCGCACAGCAGATGAATCCTTGGAATTGCGAATTGATTTTGAGCACCATGCCAACAAACATCTCGCTGCTATTTGTAAAACTGTACTCAATTTGCGAGCCCCCACTCGTGGCGCCAGCCGCCAACGTCGAAAAGGCGACGGACGACGGAGAGACGGGATCGGAGGCATCAGATCCGTAAGTCATCGCGTTATACACATCCAGCATCCCGCAGGACGATACTGAGACCATGGGGCAGTCCGCTAAGACGGTGGCTCCAGACGGCTCATTCGACCATTGCGCAGTCGCAACAGTAGGGAGCAGGAGCAGAAGGGCAAAGACGTGAAGCAAGCGTGTCATTGCGTGACCTTTCCGAGCGCTTCATCGAGCGCCTTGAAGCAAGCGGTATGGGCCAGTTTCCGATCAAGGCAGGTGTTGACGCCTTCGTGAATGGCGTCTTTCAGGGTGATGACTTTCTGCATGATGACGGGCTGCGCATCCGTCGGGGTTCCGTAGATCGTGCCCTGGGTCTGCGTGACGACAAACGGAATCGCGCGCATCTCATAGATCACTGATGGCTCAAGCCCCTCGATGGCGCAGGGAGATGAGGCGCAGACTATTTCTTTCGCATCACCCCAGCTGGCGGGAGCGGGAGACAGCCGCACCGCGACTTTCCCCCGGGTCGGCGCATCAAACGTGACAGACAGTGAGGTCTGCGCCACGGACTGAATGGCAAACCCGGTGATGGGATCAGGTGGCTTGCAGGCCAGCGCCATCCCTGCTGAGAGCAGCAGGAGCATGATTGCGAGCGTAGGGAGTTTCATGATGGACACTCCTAGGGCGTACAGTTGGGCTGAATCACGTTGCCGGTGGTCCGGATGCAGGTGACGAACTGCCCAGGATGGGCGGCAATGACGGCTTGTAATGCCGTGGCTTGCGTGGTCCCAGGGCGAATCAGGCAGTCATAGGGAAAGTTATCGACCACGAACCAGGCCGTTGAATTGGTCCACAAGCTGACCGCCTTGATCTGCGTGTAGGTATCGAGGACGGCGTTAAATCCTGCCGTCACTTTGGTCGCCCCATAGGCCGTGTTGCTGTCCATCCCATCGGGCATCCCAAATTCGGCCATCAGTACTGGCTTGCTCGTGACGCCTGCCACTTGCGTCATCATGCGATTCAGACTGTTCAGCCAATCGGCGTTCGAAATGAGGATGTCGCTGCCGGTCAACCACGACCATCCCGCATCGTAGTAATCGAGGAAGTAAAAGGTCAGAGACACCCAATCGGTATACGCATCGCCGGGGTACCAGTAGGCAGGATCACTCGCCCGCTGGAGCAGCGTGAGCGCGTAGGCTTCGTGGCCGACATAATCGGCCGAGTCGTACTGATCTTGATTGTCTACCGTGTCCTTGTAGTAGCGGACATTGAATCCTTGGCTGTCGAAGGTCAGGAAGTTGAGCCCTTCCCGCCGCACCATGAAGTCGTAGATGTAGCGTTGCCCCGCCTTCAGGCGTCCGATCCCGTCTGGCATCGTCGCGCCAGAGCAGCCGCTATACAGATCGGCCGGGGCGCCGCTTGGAACGGATGGGGGAGTAAAGAGGTTGTACGCGCTCTCGTTGGTGATGGCCCAGCTCAACGACTGGTCGCCGAGCGTGCCGAATCCACCCATATAGTCCTGGCCGACGCCGTTTGGTTCGCGTCCATTCTGAAACCAGACGGGCTTGCCGAAGCTCGCGAGTTCGAGCGCAAACGTATGCAGGTTACTGTCGTAATCCCCAGCCAGCAGCTTATCGACGGTGAATCCGGTTGGATGCTCATCGTCGGTCCCGGCATAGAGGTTGTACGCCTGGACGACAATGGCCCGCCCAGCACTCCACGCATTATTGGCGGCCGTGACGTCGAGGTGAGGGTGCCCAGAGACGTACCCTGTTGCCCATGATCCTCGCCCGCTGTGATAGTGGGAGGTGTGGATGCCCGCCGCGCTTTCGACGGTTGCGATATCACCCGCCGTCCATTCGTAGGACCCGAAATAGATTCCGCTTGTCGGGGCGACAATCTTCGAATTGGCCAGCGAGGGGGCCGAGAACGTGCCCACTCCGCTCATCATCATGCGGCCATTCAGTGCATGTGCAGATGGGGAGCACGCCACCAAAACGAGCAGCAGTCCGGCAATCCATCGTCTTAACATCCGCCGATCCCCAGGAGCGCAAGCGAGCCCTTGCAGGATGGCGCGGGGGCCGATGCTTGGAAGGTCGCAATCAACGTGATGTTATCGGCGGTTGCGAGGCTATTCGTGAACGTCGCCGCAATCGCCCCGGCTGTCGACTGCACCTGATCTTCATGCAGCGTGTCGCCAAAGACGTTCGTGCGTCCTGAAAATCCTGTGCCGGCCGAGATGGTTTCTGTTCCAACAATTAACGCGGTTGACCAGCCAACAATCAGCTGCCCATCCGTTACCGTGGTGACACTGCCAGAGGTTACGGCATTGACCCCGGTCCCAGGATCGGTCTGACTGTTGGAGGCGAATTTATCGAGCGGGCTGGACGTGGCGACCCCGCTATATTCAGAACATTGGAGTGAGGCATAGGTAATGGCTCCGACAAACGTCACCGTCACCGTATCGGCCCCCGCCGTCGTGTTGGCGAAATAGAAGATGGCCAACGAGAATGTCGCATTATCGGTAACATTCACGGCGCTCGAAAAAGTTTGCGAGCGAGAATCCGCAACCGTCGAAATCCCATGGTTCGCGTAGATGTAGCAGACGAGCAAGCTTCCGGCCGTGACATTAGAGGCAAAAGGAATAGCGATGGTTGTGCCAGATGAGGCCGTCACCGGAGTCGGCGATTGCACATGCGCCGGCGCTGCCCATGCTGACGAGCACCAGACGAACACAAAGAGGAAGGCCCAGGCCGAGATCGACTTTTTCATTGTCATCATTTGTAGAACACGTTCAGGACGAAATCGTTCGTGCCTGGAGCTCCAGTGTCCGAATCGGCGACACCCGTCGTCACGGCCGCACTGAGCGCCGTCGAGAACGGAATGCCGTGTGAATACTCCACATGACCAGACGCGCCGGCCGCGACAGGGAAGGTCAGAATGGGCGTGGTCGATCCAACCGTGACGCTGGCCGCCGTCGCGTTGTAAAACTTCAGATGGCGCACGCCAGCGGAGAGATTAGCGAAGTAGTACCCGTACAGCTGACCAGCAGAGGCCTTGACGTCCTCTTCGGTTTCATCGAGATCGATCGAGCGAAAGATTGATAACCCGCCAGCCGTAGTCGGGGTTGGCGTCATCCACACAGCGCCAGAGGCATTGATTCCAAGTGGTTCATAGTCTCCATCGGTAGGGCCTGCTGATCGCTCAGTCGGGGAAGCCGCTCGCACGCCGAGCATCATCACGCCAGTGTCCCCCGTCGCGTGTGCGCCGTCTTCAGCTTTGCCCAGATGCGTTGCGGCCGTTCCTGGAGTCACTGATCCGGCGACAAGCCCAATGAGCACGCGTCCCGCCGAATCAGTTGCGATGGGCGTATAGTCTCCATTGGTGTCAGAGAGTGTCGTTGAGCCGTTATCGTTCCGTACACCCAACATCATCACGCCGGTATCTGCTGAGGCATGAGCCGCGTCTTCAGCTTTCCCGAGATGAGCCGCTGACGTTCCAGGAGTCACAGAGGTTCCGATTGTGCCGATGCTCGCCAGCACGCCAGTGGAATCGTTCGCGATGGTCACGCGTTGCGTGTTGGCATCAACCGCCCCGTTGCCGCCTGTGCCCTTCGCGCATCGGTCCCAATTCGTGCCATCCCAGCACATATTGAAAGACCCCACGCCAGGGACGGTTGGGTTCGAGGTGTCGTCAGCAAGCGCCTGCGCCGCAGGTAATTCTGTATTGGCGTTTGTCAGGAGTTCATTGCTGGCATTGACGTTCGCCCCGCGCTCGTTCCCGGCTGCATCGCGGAGCGTCGTGTAGATGTTTCGGTTGGCCGACATGCGCGCGACGCCACCGTCGCCTTCGTTGACTGAATCTGGCGACACATCATCGAATAGGAATCCGGCAGGCGTGATCGAGGTCGTCGCAGGGGTAAAGGCCGCGTCATCCGTCATGGCCGTGCCACCGGATCCCGCCCCAGCCTTGATATTGACCTTGAGATAGCCGTTGCTATCGACTTGGAGGACGGATCGATCGCCATCCGTCGAGAGCGCGGCGTCTGCCGATTGCTGAACGACGCCGGCCATGGTGACTTGATCGCCAGACACATGCGCCGTGTCTTCCGCGTATTGCGTGCCGCCACCTCCACCGGAGCAGCCCAATTCACAGCGTATGTGGAGGGACCCACCAGTTACCGATGCCGTGTTGGCTGATGCCCCGCCACGAATGCTCGTCGTTTGGGCCGCGCTTTCGCCGGCACAGAACAGGATGAGCAGGAGCGCGAGCAGGCTATTGGTAATAGACGAAATGTACTGTCGCATCTTCGGTCTCCCTGATGAGCTTCATCGTGGCCAATTCCACCTTGGAGAAGAACTCCTCGTACCCGTCATCGAACGTGATGCCGGTCGATCCAGATACCGGGTTGGTGCCATTCAGCATCAACCGGACGCGTCCACCCCTGAAGTACACCCGGGCCATGCGGCACCCTTGCGGAACGGTCGGACCAACCGCGACGGTACTGACCGTCAAGGCCTGCTGGCTCATGACCTTGTAGTAGGCGTATTGATCATCGGCGGCAAACTTCGGCTGAAAGATCATGCGTTCTTCTCCATGTAGCGTTGTGTCGCCCCTTTGACTTGCCGAGATTTCCGCCTCGTCATCCTCGCGGACCACCAAAGAATCGCACCCACGATGGCAGCCACACCGGCCAAACCGACCAAACTGAGCAGGAAGAGACTGATCCAGATCAGCCACAGTTCCGCCATTACTTCGGAGCCTCTTCCGGAAGCGCCGGCTTCAACTTAGCCACTTCCTCTCTGAGCTTTTTGATTTCAGCCGAGGCCGCATCGTTCATCCGACTCAAGTCCTGATTGGCGCGAATGGCTTGCGCCAAGCGCTGTTCGTACTGGTCTCGAGACTGCGCGACCAGCAAGGTTTGCGTTTGCGCGTTATGCAATTGAATCGGACAATTCTGCTGTGCCGGCTCAGTCGCCCATGCCGCACCAGCCAACAGTCCCACCACCAAAAGGAACACCCATCCCGCCACGTATCCCGCCATCTTCAACATGCCGTTCTCCTTGTTCATTGCTGACACCAGTTCTGTTTCTCTCCTCGCCCCCAGTACACAACCGCATAATGCGTCTCGACCAACATATCCGACAGATTGACGCCATCCGCCACGACATGGGCATTGAGACGGAAATACTTGTCTCGGTTCACTTTCGTGAGCCGAATGTCTTTGGCGTTGCGAAGATGCGAGAGCACGACCGTCTTCGCCGCCAGGGCCTTAGCCTTTTCGGCCTCACACTTGCCGTGCATCTCAGGCGTGTCGATCCCTCGAAAGCGCACCTCCATCTTGCGAAAGATGCTGGGCGCACCAGGAATCTCGAAGGTGCAGGTATCCCCGTCGTAGCAGGACACCAATTTCACCTTTTCGATGTCGTCATGCGCGAGCGAGGTTCCGGCCCACGCGAGAACAACCAATGCCGCGGCAACGAGGAGCCTCAATGCTTCACCACCACACCAGGCGACTCGAACACGGGAATGTTGGTCTGAGTGCCAGATTGAGTCACGCGAGCCCCTGCCCCACGAAGCCCATCACGAATCAGCCCCGCGCTACCTAAAAAGGCCGCAGCTTCCAATGTCTTTGGGCCCCACTTGTCGAGAACCGATTCCATGTACTGCGCGAGATACACATGGCTGTCATAGGCCTCCTTCGTTCCAGGAGCCGGGCAGTAGTATTTGTCGTCTTTATCTTTCGCCTGCTGATCCCATCGGCAATCGGTCTGATACACGTCATATCCTTCGACAATCGCCCGATGCTCCGACGTGGTTTTTTGCCGAGCCATAAAACCGTCCTTCGTGACTTTGGTTTTGGCCGGCATCATGCACCCCGTCATTACCACCAACATCAGCATTGCAAATACCGTCATGAGTCGTTGCATAGATTCCCCCTATTGCGTTCGTCGTTTGTCCGTCAGTCTTGCTTTAATCGTCACCCACCAAGGCGCGTTCTCGTCCCACGGCAGCGCGCCGGCCCATAACACGCACCCATCCGCCTGCTCCATCACCACCTGGACAATCGTCGCCCACACGTCGGCATCCAGCGGCACGCCACTCTGCTGCTCGAATGGCTGAATGTAGGGGTAGATCGGTGACTCCATGCGCCCGTAGACTCGGCGCACGCGCTTGACCTCATTCAAGTTCTCTTCGAGGTACGTGGTCAGGTGCGGGATGAGGTGAGAGGCAGAGGCCCGCAGAAACATCCAGTAGAGACTGGGCATATAGATGTCGGTGTACGGAGCCAACACTTGGGACAGATCGTTATTCCACGATTGCCACACCTTATAGTCGGACGATCCGACGCCTGAAACGGCTTTGTAGAAATCCTTCCGCACAGGATCTTGATACCAGCCGATGCGCCATTGAGGTTTCCGTGCCTTGATTTCCTGGTAGATCGTGACGTATTTCGCCGCCGTCGCCTGTCGCTCTGCCTGCGTGCCATACGGCCAATCTTCATGGTCGATCAGCACAATATTGCGAGGTGCCTGCGCTCCACCAGCAGAGGTCACGCTGTCGTACCACTGCGCGGTCGGAAGACCTAACGGATCAGTCCATCCAGGGTAGCCCGTGCGATGAATCATGGGGATCTTCCCCATTCGATACAGGGCCTCAAGATCAGGCTTCCCGGTGTGAAGCAATCCGTCAAAGATCGGTTTGTTCTGTGCGTTCACTTAGTCTCCAATCAGCAACACAAGGTCCGCGAGTCGCTGCCCCATGATCGATGACCCATCGTTGTAGGTCTGCCCAGGATGCACGCCATCGCCTGACCCCCACGAGGTCTTGAGGTCGCTGTTTCCGTCGTTCGCATCCGTGAACACGTCATAGACCGGATAGCCAAGCGTCTTAATCCAGGCGTTATACCCATCCATGACGGTCTGCATCCCCGCATTCGCCGCGTTGTAGGGCGGCACGGTCAGCAGAATGATTTTCATCCCACGCGCTGTCGCCGCGGCAATCTGCGCCAAGCGCCGGGACTGCATCACCGCGAGCGTTTTCGCCTGCGCGACATCGTTCGTCCCTCCCTCCATGATGCAGAGGGTGTACGGAGAGACACGAGCACTCACGTCAGTTTCAGTGAAGGATGATGCGATCTGCGTGGTGATTTCATCGGTTTGAGCACCAGCCACGCCGCGAAAGTTCACGGCAATCGGCCTGTTCCTGAGAAACCGCCGCATGTGCGCCGGGAAATCTCCCCAGGTTGACGGCGTGTTCTCTTCCTCGTTGGCCCAGCTATCCCCGATGACCAGGACGCTCGAGTTTGATGGGATGGTATAGGTGCTGCCGAGTGTCGGCGTATTCACCAGCGTGCCCGTTAAGGTCGTGTCGTAGGTATAAGCAAAAGCCCGCTCATCGCCAGGCGTGACGTATTCCCATGGCACCGCTCTATCTTGCGGAACTGGCTGCTCGACCATGATGTTCCCAAAGCGAATCGTCGCGTTGTTCGCATTCGCACTCAGCACGCCGATACCAATCTTCACGATGGTGGTTCCGGTCGAGGTGGAGGTGAACACCATCGTATGGCGTCCAACGGTCAGATTTTGGATTGATGTGGTCCCGGTTCCCGTTCCAGAGGCCAATGCGACGTGGTAACCGTTGAACGTGCCGGTCTTGGAGATCACATCGAACGAGACAATGTATTTCGTCCCCGAGACGGCCTTGAATCCGAACTGTGCCCAGACCCGCTCGAGGGTCGTCACGGTCGAGGCGCATTCAAACCACTGACCCCCATCACCATTCGCCCCCCACGTTATCCCCGCCGTATCGGTCGGGAAATCTCCCCAGGAGGTACCCCCGCCCTTTTTGTAGAGCTTATAATTGACCGACAGGGCATTGCGGACGATGCGCGGCGCGGTCCGGTTCGAGAGTGCCGGACGTGACGCCACATTGATGTACAGCGGATTGAGCGTGACCGATGGACGATCCGCGAGCGCCAAGGATGGAGCCAGCGTCAGGCATGACAGGAGCAGAAAGAGGACGCGCCTCACGACGGCCTCCACAAGACCAGCACCAGATTGTCATCGGCGGCGTTCGAGCAGGTAATCGTCAGCCCTCCAGCGCTATTGATGGCGCCAAGAAAATCCTTGTAGCCCACCGATCCAACAGGAAGCGTGTAGGTCTGTGCGGTCCCATCGGTATCCGCAAATCCTGTGATCGCACAGGTACCCGTCAACGCCGTATGGATGAGCAGGCCCATCAAATGGGTATCGCCCGCCACACCTCCACCAATCGTGACGGCGGCTGTCTTGGAAATGACCGACGCATTGGCTTCCTGCCTGACCACCCGATACCCGGTGATTGCAGACGAGGGATTGCGTTCTCCGGCCTGAAGCGAATCGATGAAGACTTCCGCGGCTGATCCGATGCCCCCCAACTTCACATGATTGCCGTTGCTTTGCGGGAGGCTGATTTCTTCCGCGGCCTGCACCGACAGGGGCAGCAACAGCGCCAGCGCCAGAGTAAATGTCAGCAGACGTCTCATTTATGCCGCCCTCCTCAAGTCATCAGGTTGGTCAATCGTGCGCCAGGGGTAGACCTTCTTCGTCTTGCACTTGATCATCCCTTTGACGTTGGTCGCGTAGTTCGAGAGGTTCGGCACATTGAAGGTGGTCGAGCCATCGCCAGTTCCGAACGTCGTCCCAATCGCGGCAAAGAGTGCGGCATAGGTGGTGCGACTCACGGCTGATCCGTTGGTGAGCAACCATCCAGACGGCGCGCTTCCACCGCCCCAGAAATGCACGGTCCCTGGAGGAATGACGCCGACGTTCTCGCGCGCAATGGTGATCGGTGCCCCAGTCGGGAAGCGCACGGCGAGGACGGTATTGCCGGACCCGTCATCCCGCGCGTAGAGCATGAGGTTATTAGTCGATGGCGCCGACGGATCAGAGATCTCCGCCATGCGCATGCCGCCGAGTAGGCCGAGCCCGCCAGCCGTGAGGCTGGTAGAATCGGTCGAGCCGACCAGCATGATGCCATCACTGGTCACACGCGCTTTCTCGCTCAGGCCTGCCGAGAATCGCACCGCGTTTAAGGTGTAAAGATCGATGTTGCCTGAGACGACTTGGAGATAGCTGTCCGATGTCCCGTCATTCAGTTTCAGGTAGGGGTTGGCCCCTCCACCGGTTCCAGCCACGCCGATGCGCATGCGTCCGCCTTCGGTGTTGACTTCTCCGGACGAGACATAGAGCGCGTAATTGTTAGTCGCTCCGCTTGGCGCCCCGTTTATGCGAACCGTCGCGGCGTTTCCCACGCCAGCATTGGCCGTGAAGGGTTCCGCGTAGATGCTTGCAGCCGCAGAGACGTTCGCAGATGCCGCATTAATATTTTGGATCGTGGCGTAGATCCCACTCAGCAGGCTATGCGTTCCAGTTGAGGCCTCTGTGAATGATGGATTGACATGCAGCCCTGATCCATCAATGTTGGCACTAGGAGAGATAACTTGATCGACTTGCAAACCTCTCGCAGCCGCTCCGCTTCCAGCAAACGTCCCCGTAAGATAGAGTGAGCTTCCTGTGTAGACGCTTCCCCCAATTGCATGTGGACCAGTCCCGCTTGCCGTAATGGAGCCAGTAATGATCGGCGCGGCGATGGTCTTATTCGAGAGCGTTTCCGTTCCGGCCAAGGTGGCGACCGTGCCGGAAGTCGGCAAAGTGACGGAGGTGGTTCCAGTGAGATTCAGCGTGAGATCGTAGGCCCCATTCACCGCGAGCGATTGGGGAATGCTGATCGTTCCAGAAGCTGTCGTGATGGCCGTTCCTGACCCATTGACGATCAAGAGCTTGTTCGCGTTACCGGACAACCCGGGCAGCTTATCGAATCCAGCCGTGATGAGATCTAATTCGGCGCGCATGCCGGCCGAGGTCGCGGGAGCCCCAGGAGCCGGAAAACTTCCGTGATTGTAAAAATCATTTGCCTGCGCCAGCGATGCCAGCCCCATGATGAACGCGCACAGTAGGAGTAATCGCTTCATCGCAGTGGTCTCCCGAGCGAGTAATGAGTAACAACGCTATTCACGGTGAACGGATAGATGTAATCCGTGGTCGAGGCGAGGATGATTTGCACATTCTCCGCGCGCCCGCCCATCTCCACCTCTGTCGGCGAGAGGGTGCGCCCGTCCCAGATGAAGGCATCCCAGCTGGAGACATCCCACTGGCCCGCGCCGCCCAGGTTGGAGTCGTAGGAGACCGGTTGCGGTTGGTCGATGAGTTCGCTGTTGTAGCCGAGGGCGTAGTTGAACTGGATGCTGGCGTAATGCTCGCCCTGCATTTCGACGGACGCGCCACGGAATCGCTTGATCGTGCGCGGCGTCTTGAGGAAGTTCCAATTCAGGGTAATCGAGGCATCGATATTATCCCCGTCAAAGCTGGATCCTTTATCGAGCTGATAGACATAGCCCCCCGCTAAGGCCCCGACATAAGAGACATCGTTGCCGTTAGCCAGCTCCCCATTCCATGCGCAATTCATCGCATCGGGGAACAGGATCGGCATGGCCCCCTGGAACTGTCCGTTGACGATGGTGACGTAGAGCCCGCTGCCATCCGAAAAGAAGGCGCGATATTGGCTCTTGTCCTTGCTGACACTCGAGCACAGGGAGAGGCTTTGCTTTTCGCTGACGTAGGTTTGCAGGCGTTGCGTCAAGGTGGCCTGGAGGAAGTTGCCGTACTCTTGCGCGGCCGCCAAACTGACCAATCCGCGATCATCGAGCACGTAGCTTTGTTCGAGGTTCTGCGCCATGTAATCAATGCCACCGG
>JACCDT010603168.1_pt1 | contig 11406 bp, 20 predicted proteins | sample 7446291 | NCBI WGS metagenome assembly JACCDT01 (sample SAMN15323446, study PRJNA562643) | freshwater metagenome | isolation source: river surface water | place: USA:Blue River Watershed | collected 2017-08-17 | reverse complement strand
AGCAGCTATGATCGTGGATCGTACTGCGTTCGACGTGATCTACCCCAACGTACAGACACGCACCCTTGATCCGATCACGGCAATGATCCTTGCTGGTATAGCACGGTACTACCACGTGGATTCCAATGCGGAATACATCCACGTAGACACGCTGTGTGACCAGATCATCGCCGGTCTTGCCAACCCCAAGCATGGCCCGGAAGTAAAGCAGCATCTTGAAATGGTGGCTGCCATGGCACCTGACGTGTCTTCCAAGAACGTGAAGGAAGTCTTTCGTATCTACAAGGAGGACTCCATTGCACGGCAGCTAGCAGCTACGCTTGCTTCGTCCAACCGCACTGGTGCTCAGGACTTGATGGAAGAATACCTCAAGCTGAATGAGGTGGCGGACTTTGAGAAAGAGCCAGAGCTTACTGCTCTTATCACGGAGCGGTTCAACAAAGAGGGCTTGATGCCTATCATGCCTATGGCATTGAACGAAGCGTTGGACGGCGGTGCCCGCAAGGAACACCACATCTGCGTGTTCGGCAGGCCGGAGATGGGCAAGTCCCTTATCAGTCTGAACATCAGTGCTGGCTTGGCCCGCTTCGGACACCGGGGTATCTTCTTTGAGAACGAAGATCGTACTGATGACACGCGGCTGCGCATCTGGTGCAACCTATCAGGTATGAACAAGGAAGAGATTCGTGCTAACCCAAGCGAGGCGCAGCGACTGGCCCGTGCCAACGGCATCGGTAACATCCGAGTGCAGCCACTCAGTCCCGGTACACCCGGCGAGATCAAGTACTTTGTCAAGACAGAGAAGCCAGACTTTATTGTTGTGAATCAGATACGTAACCTGCACGTCAAGGCGGGCACACGTACTGAGCAGTTGGAAAGGGCAGCGACTGAGATGCGTAACCTCGGCAAGAAGATGGGCGTGCTTGTAGTTTCCATCACGCAGGCTGGCGACAGTGGTACTGACAAGCTGCTGCTAGATCAGGGCGACTGTGATGGCAGTAATACTGGGATTCCAGCGCAGATGGACGTGATGCTTGGCGTGGGCGGTAACGCACAGTATGACAAGCAAGACATGCGCCATCTGAGTACGTGCAAGAACAAAATCGGAGCAGGCCGTAGGTGGGATAAAGCATTCAAGATTGATCGTGGTACTTCTTCTGTACTGGAGTCGGTGTGATGGCTACTACATTCGTGCGAGTCACTGATCCGGATACCCTGTTTGAATTGTGGGTTGGGCAGTTGCTTTACAATAAATACGACGGCACTGACAACTCCCTAAATTTCTGCAAGTATGAGGCGTTCGATAATGAGTCCATTGAAGAAGCACGGGCACACTACCTACCATTCTGGCGTAATGGAGAGGGCATAGAGCCTGACGATATATACGGATACTTACAGGAGGATTAGGCATGCTAGCAAAAGTACAGTCACTAGCCCTTGCTATTGAGTTGTATCATGCTGGATTGTTGCGTTGGCATGACGGTGAAGAGTGGTCTTTGGCTAACCGATATGCGTGTCCAAACGAGTGGGACTGGGACTGCGCTCACATATATCTGGAGGACTAATACTCCATGCCTAACCTACTCGAAAGAGACAACGACTACAGTGACGTATTGCCTATGTCACTTAGGCCACCAGCTGCGGGCATTAAAGTAATCTGGGACGTGTCTGTTGCCCGCGAGTACTTGCATTCAGGACTGCTGCGATGGCGCTCAGGGGAACCCACTAATTACCTCAGCCCTACGTGGGTGAATCAAGGCTGCTTTGGCATTTACTTGGAAGATTAGAAGGCACGCAGTGCCGAGGAGCGTAGCGAATGGCTACTAGATTTGTACCGTGCACCAGTGCTGAACAGGCGCTTGAGTTGTTTGAGGCGGGATTGCTTTGGGTCAACCAGTCAAGCAGACAACCAAGACATGGACAGTGGGAGCCTGCATATAGCCGCTGGAATCACATACCAAAAGAAATAGCCTACGCATTTGAGCACCGTAAATGCGCTGACGAAGGCTGGTACATGGAAGACTTCGCTTACGTTGAGGAGGACTAACACATGTGGAAACCAGTACCTAATCCGGTTGAGGCTTGGGAATATCTACATGCTGGTCTGCTGTGGCATGGGTATCCAGAACGAAAGGACATGACGTTCTATCCAGAGAGGGCTATACACAGGTGGACTGAAGCAGGTCTGGATCCTTGGATAGAAGCAGTACGTGAGTCACCCATCTTCCGTCCAAACTACATTTTACTGGAAGACTGACAAGTCGGGGGACTGAGTTGTGTACAAAGACGTAACTGATTATCCTAACCAAGACCTGATGGACTTGCACAGCGCAGGCTGGTTGTTCTTTGGTATGGATAAACACCCGGAATTTCCAATACAAAGCACGAAACAGTACGTTCAGTGGAGTAATGACGATAACGCCTATCGTCTGCGTAAGGATAATGGTATGTGCCAGCTGTACATTTCAGTTGAGGAGTAAGTTATTGTGCGTATGATTGACACAGACCCGACAGTGTACGACTCACCGCTGTACATGGTCCTTGACTTGGAGTTCGACGGGCATCCTCGTGACCCTGACGGCAAGGTAGTGTTGGGTGTGTCTGCTACCTTTGGGAGTACGACTGGCAAGCAGTGCCTTGAGCCCAGCATGGGCGAAGCACAGGAAGGCGTATACGCTCTTTGGGAGGGGGGGTCAGTACTACCCTACCGGCCACCCTCTGAAAACGCAACACAGAGCGATCTAGACCCCTTCTCGGGGCATCCACAGGGCACACCGTCGGGTGGTATGCGGGAACTGGTTGCTGAGGTAGAGAAAGTATGCAATGCGGGCGGGTTCTTGGTAGCCCACAACGCAGTGGCTGAGTTGGGTTGGCTTGCCAAGCACGGCCTTGATCTTCGTGAAGTGGTGGTGTACGACACGATGCTCGGGGAGTGGGTGCTGCAAGCTGGTATGCCCGCCCATCAGGGGCAGCTTAGCCTTGAGGGTACAGCTGCACGTCGTTCAGTAGGCGTTAAGTCTGAGTGGACTACTATATTGTTCAATGGAGTTAGGGCTTCAGAGATTCCCTATACAGCCCTACTTGAACGATGTACCAATGACGTGCTTCTAACAGCAAAGAGCTTTAAGCTACAGCTACAAGAGCTAAAGAGCAAAAGCTCTTGCTCTTACGGCTCTTATGATAGCTCTTACGTAAAGCTCAAAGATCAAAAGCTAGAAGCTAAAGAGCTAAGCACTATAAAGAACACTATAGAAAGCTCTTCTATAGAGAGCTTTATAGAGCAAGAAGCGTGCCAACAGGGAAGCATAGCGGCTAAGCAACTGCATCATAGCCTCGTTGCGGTGCAATTCTGCCGCTCCATGATGACCCCCATGTTGTGCGATATGCAGCGTGAGCCTTTGCTCTTGGATAAAGCCCTTGTGGATTTTGAATACCAAAAGGCAACAGCCCGAAGGGAAGAGATACTGCGTACGATGTACATCCTAACGGGTGGCATAAATATCAATAGCAGACCGCAACTTGCTACGTACGTTTACGGCACGTTAGGTTTTACTTGCACCGAGAAGACTCCAAGCGGAGCACCATCCGTCAAGGAGGAAGTGCTAGAAGCACTCGTCGCAAAAACCAAAGAGCAACGCGAATTCAAAGAGCTGATGTCAGAGTACATCGCGTTGAACACAATGATCTCCAAGAATTTGGAATTGTTTTACGGGCTATGCGATGAACAAGAATCAAAGATGTGGGTAGAAATACGTCAAGGAACAACAGCCACGCATAGGCTTAGCTCTATTGGTGTACCATTTAAGCATTCGCTTTGGAAGCAGCCGAAGAAAGCCCAAGGTCAGAACATCCCACGCACCCTGAAGCATTTGTTTCGTGCACCCGAAGGGTACAAGATTGGGGAGGTTGATGGGTCCGCACTTGAGTTCCGTGTGGCAGCTTCAATGTCCGGCGACCAAGTAGCGTTGCAAGAGATCGTGGCCCTGTATGATATTCATAGTGGCACTGCTGCCGTGTACAAGTGCTCCCGTCAAGACGCTAAGCCCCGGACCTTCAAACCGTTGTACGGTGGCACTGGCGGTAGCACTGCCGATAAGAAGTACAGTAAGTTCTTCCGTGAGAAGTACCACGTAATCAATGACATGCAGGAGTCATGGGTTACTGAGGCAATGCTGACTAAGCAAGTGCGTAGTCCACTGGGTCTGGTCTACAACTTCCCTGACATTAGTGTTGACGCCCGTGGATACTGCAACCGTAAGCGCGACATTTATAACTACCCAGTGCAGGGTGCAGCGACAGCAGAGATCATTCCCATTGCCATGCTCCTGATGTGGTACAATCAACCGCAAGGTGTGCGGATGGTGCTGCAGGTTCATGACTCCATTGTGTCGTACGTCAAGCCGGAAGCTGAGCAAGAGTGGTTGCGGATGAGTACGTGGGCACTGACTTCCGGATGCCGTGACTTCCTGAAACGTGTGTACAAATATGATCTTGGGACAGTGGAGCTAGGCATAGGTGCTAAGCTGGGCACCCATTGGGGGACAGGTGAAGAACAGACGTACCAAACAACCCACGACGGTACTATATTCCAAGTGGTTAAAGGACAAGACGGATGTAAGACGAAGGTTATTGTCACTGGAGGAAGCAATGAACGTCAGTGAGATCGTGGACGTATGGATGCAAGATTCCGAAGGATCAATAGCACCGTTCGACATGGACAAGTTTCTGTTGGACAGGGAGCATGATCCGTGGCAGGACATCTTTGTTACGTTGGAGGACTAAGCCGTGGCTATCCGATTTGAGCAATGTGTAGACACGGCGCATGCAGTGGCTTGCTGTGAAGCGGGTATACTGTACTTAAACATGGGGGCTGTGGGTACGGGGCAAGATTGGGTGCTGAATGATCCGATAAAAAACGGGCCAGATGACATTGAGCACATGCACGGAACCAACCGTAATGGTATGTGGCCTCCGTCTGAGTTTGCTATTTGTTTGGAAGATTAAGGATTAGCTATGGCACTACATTACAAACGCATGACAAGCATTGCAGAAGCCCGTGAGTACCTAGCTGCTGGGTTGTTGTACGAGAACCTATCTTCAAGTGGGAGTCCTCGATGGCAGTTAGCTGATAGGTACACTCCACAGCAACTGCGCAACCTAGAGGCATATCCGAAATACGACACATGGCCCATTACAGACTATGCCATCTTACTTGAGGACTGACTATTGCCCAAAGAACCAACAACAAAAGAGATCAAACGCTGGCAAAGAATACAAGAGATAGGCTGCATTGCCTGTATGCTAGACGGTGTTGGGCAGGTGCCCTGTGACATACACCACTTGCTATCCGGAGGTAGACGCATAGGACATTCACATTCGGTAGGGCTCTGTTCGTGGCATCATCGTGGTATACTACCAGAAGGCAGACGAGCAGAAGAATACTCGGCAGTGCACGGACCCAGCTTAGCTGCTATGCCGCGTGCTTTCCGCAAGAGATACGGTGACGAGTTTGAGTTGTTTGAAATTCAAGAAGCTTTACTAGACCGCTACGAGGAACTACGAGATGAGTGAAGACACTGTAATTGGCGCCATCGAACGAGTCAGCGAACGTACTACTCAGTACGGTGTGATGTATGACGTTGAGATCAATGGCAAGCGCTACGGCCATGGCAAGATTAAGCCCAAGTTCTTGGCCGGTGACTGCGTGAAGTTCAGCGTGCTGCGCAATGGGCAGTACACGAATGTAAAGCCGGGCACTATGGAGAAGCATGATGTGGAAGAATCCTCACCTGCTACTGCGGTACTGGGCAAAGTTGAAACGGCAACGCCAGAGCGGCAGGATGCTCGACCCGCAGCTGCCAAGCCAGACACCTACGCCAACAAGGAAGACTCCCGGCAGAATAGCATCGTTCTTCAGAGCGCTCGTAAGGACGCTATCGAAGTAACCAAGTTGTTGCTGCAAGCGGACGCTACTGGCATCAAGGCGAAGGACACGTGGGCCACGAAACATGAACTGCTGCTGGCTCTGGTCAATGACTTGACTCGCCGGTACTACCATAATGTGGTAGACTGGAAGGACTTTACTGGCCCGACTCCACCGAAGATTGCGGCGCAGTCCCAAGGGGACGTATCTGTGAACAATAACGAAGAGGAACTGTAACATGGAAATTGCATTGACACTGCTGTTCTCGGCTATTGCATTTAGTGCCGTACTCTCCGTAGCTCCCTGCTTCTGGTCAGAAATCAAACCACTGAACAGGCGCGGGATTTTGTGGATGTCTGCCAACCGTGGTAACTACGAATTGTATGAATGGGTGCGGCGCAAAGAGGGGCGCGTATGACCATTGAATTCCAAGAGTGGCCCAAGATTGCGCGGGTAGAGAACAGGCGTCCACCAATCTTTAGTGAAAAAATTGACGGCACCAATGCCTGCATCATTGTTACAGAGGACGGAGAGTTTGCCTGTCAGTCCCGCTCACGCTTGATTGTACCGGGTGACGACAACTTCGGCTTTGCTAAGTGGGCTTACGAACGCAAGGACGAATTGATTGCTGGGCTGGGTGTGGGTTATCACTTCGGAGAATGGTGGGGGCAAGGTATCCAGCGCACGTACGGCTTGGATCATAAGCGCTTCTCGTTGTTTGACACACGTCGTTGGAGCATGGAGCACCATCCACCACCGGAAGGTGTGCACTTGGTCCCGATTCTTCCTGTGTCCACTGTTGAAGAAGCACGGTACTTCCTGCGTGAACAGGGCTCACAAGCAGCGCCGGGTTACGACCGACCCGAATGTGCCGTGATGTACGACCCTGACACACGTACACGATTCAAGATCATCATTGACAAGTGAGCCATAAACATGAACACATGGCCTGACGGATTCAAGTGTGCAATAGATCAAGCACGGCACCGACAGTGGAACATAGGACGTTACCCCGGAACGAGGCAACTATGTGCTGAATGCTGCCAGCCTACAGGGCGCTGTGAAGAAGACTCCCTTAATACAGAGATTGGTCCTGTATGCGAAGAGTGCTGGCCCATGTATCAAACGAAAGAGGAACAGTAAATGTACAACACAATAATGTTGAAGATGCTGGATAATGCAGTGCTGGGCCACGAAGACGCTATCAAGTGGGTAGTTGAGAATGTACGTGGTATCTTCGACGAGATGATCCGCCTTGCTGAAGAAGCAGAAGACGTGGCAGCTGATTCACGTAATTACCGGGATGAGATTGCTGACCTAGAGAATCGACTGGACACCCGCGCTGGTGAAATCGAAGACCTTGAGGAAGAGATTGGCACGCTGGAACGTGCTATCATTACCTTGGAAGAGGAGCTTAACGAAGCACGGCAAGCTCTTGACGAAGCACTGAATGAAAGCCCGCAGGGCTGAAGGACAACGGACATGAACAACGTGAAATACATCCACCGACCTGACCACGGACTCACTGTTGGCTACATTGCAGAACCACTGCAGGACCGTATCAAGGTCAAGTCTGCTTACTCCATTGTCTCTAACAAGGATCACTTCAACCGGGCCATTGGCCGATCAGTAGTGTCCGGTCGTCTGCAATGTGATCGTGCTAACAAGAACTACCCACACCACCACGAGTTCTTCCTTAGTGGTAAGCTGCCAGACACAGGTGAGAAGTGGCGCGAGTTTGAAGCCGCAGTGATTGCACAGACTGGCGAGTTCTATGACGCAAAGCAGCAGGCTCGCAAGCTGGAGCCATACTCTGAGGAAGTACGTAACATGATGGAGCGCGCAAGTAGTATGGCTGCTTCGTGTGCAAACGACGATGGCAACTAAGACACACTCGTTCCACCACATTGGCCTGACCTACGTACACTATCAAGTGTGTGGTAAGTGCGGGCTTATCAAACTAAACAACGAAGCAACCAACTGGAGAAACAACTATGAGCCGCGTTAAAGTAGCATGCGACATTTTCTGGGCTTTTACTCAGAAGGTTTCTGAGATGTCCCAAAAGTACGAGATCACGTTTGGAAACCTGTCGCCCGCAGCGGTGACTAACCTTAACGGCATGGGCATCAAGACCCGCTCTCGTGCTGATAAGCCGGAGCAGGGCAACTACCTCACATGCAAGAGCCTCATGCCTATCGAAGTGTTCGACGCCAACGGCAACAAGTTGGAAGCACTGATTGGCAATGGGTCCAAGGGGATTGCTACACTGTCTCCGTATGAGTGGGCTAACAAGTTTGGTAAAGGCATCAGTCCTTCCCTCAAGAAGCTGGTAGTCACTGACCTTGTACACATGACCGGCACGGAGGAAGACGATGCGCCTGTTTTTTGATGCTTGCAGGTGCTTGGGAGAAGAAGGAGACTACGTGTGCTCTGTTCGGGATTCATGCTTGCGCTACTTAGCAGCTAAGCAGGGTAGCAACGGTGAGCGTGTGCCATACGCTCAGTGCCTGAGAGCAGTGGGTGATCCAATGTGTACGTACAAGATTGAAAGGGAGAAGTGATGGCGTATCAATTCAGGACGGCCATTGGCCAGAACATTTACAACCAGAAGTACAGCCATGAGGGGGCCTACACTTGGCCCCAGCTGGCCGAGCAGCTAGTCAGTGAAGTGCTGGGATGTGAGCAAGCGGATGCGGTGATTACCTCCGCAGATATTGCGGAGCTTACGCAGTACGTCACTGACATGAAGTTCATACCCGGTGGTAGGTACTTGTACTACGCAGGGCGCCCGCTCAAGGCGTACAACAACTGCTATTTGTTGAAGGGGGAAGAAGACACACGTGAGGAGTGGGGCTCACTGCTGAAGCGTGCGTCGGATTGCCTGATGACAGGTGGTGGTATTGGCATTGACTACTCCGTGTTCCGCAGTGAGGGCACGCACCTAAAGCGAACGGGAGGTAAAGCAAGCGGACCCATCCCGCTGATGCACAGCGTCAATGAGACTGGTCGCAATGTTATGCAGGGAGGTAGCCGTCGTTCAGCAATCTACGCTTCCTTGAACTGGAAGCACGGAGACGCTACTTCATTCCTGAAGATGAAAGACTGGCATGACATGCGTATCGGCAATCAGCTAGCAGACGGCGGTATGCCGTACACCGTGTGGCATGCGAAGCAAGAGGACTTCAATTACCACGCACCGCTTGACATGACCAACGTCAGCCTGAACTACGATGACGCATGGCTATTCATGAAGGACCGGGACAAGGACGCTACCTTCCTGCAGAATGTGAAGCAGGCACTGCGTACTGGTGAGCCGGGATTCAGTTTCAACTTCGGCACCAAGCAGAACGAGACTCTGCGTAACGCCTGTACAGAAGTTACCAGTGCTGACGACAGTGACTGCTGCAACCTTGGCTCTGTGAACATGAGCCGCATTGAGTCCATCGAAGAGTTCCGGGACGTGGTTACACTAGCATCCAAGTTCTTGGTATGTGGTACTCTGTGCGGTGACGTGCCATTTGACAAGGTACGGCAGATCAGGGACAAGAACAGGCGCCTTGGCTTGGGCTTGATGGGCATGCACGAGTGGTTGCTGAAGCGGGGATACGGCTACGAGGTTACACCCGAGCTGCATAATTGGTTGTGGGTGTATCGTGAGTACTCCAAGAAGGGAGCAGATGAACTGTGCGACGCGCTGCATATCTCGCGACCTGTAGCGTATCGGGCAATTGCACCAACGGGTACTATTGGCATGATTGCAGGTTGGTTTAGTAGCCTGCTTTGGCGGTAACGCCTCAAAATAAACTGGGTGAATTCAGGGGAAGTCTGGGAACTTACACGATCCCTCTTGTGTCTGTGTAACAATAGGCATGGAGGTGATAGATGGAAGTAGTAAAGTACGGTTTGTATACCCTAGTAAGCAACGAGCAACGAAGCAGCAAGGATGGTAAGCGGTTAGCGCATGTTAGATGCGCTTGTGGTAAGGAGGAATACAAGCGCCTGTACCACTTGAAGATAGGTAGATGTACATCTTGCAAGAGTTGTGCATCAAAGCGCACGGCAGTCAAGTGCCCTCCGCCAGTAAATCGGACAGGGTGTGCAGGACTTTCAGGCACGTACTGGGTACAACTTAGGGCAGGCGCTAAGCGAAGAGGTATAGCGTTTGATCTAACGCCAGAGTATGCGTGGTCCCTGTTTACTGGGAAGTGTGCGTTGACCGGGGTCGATGTGACCCTGACGCCTAAGAACAAGACTGCTTCGCTGGATCGGATCGACAATACAAGGGGGTACGAGGAAGGTAACGTCTGGTGGGTTCACAAAGAAGTGAACCGTCTGAAAAACAACTACCAGCTAGCCGACCTGTACAAATGGTGCGAGCTTCTACTGTGTGAGCGAGATAGACAATCCTGAGCCAAGCTAGCCGAATGGAGATGTTTGTAGGCTAGAAGGTGCAACGACTAGGTGGTGAGGACTCCACTCCAATAACCCGCCCACGAGCGCCCAGCCCCTAGCAATAGGGTGAAGATATAGTCTGAGCTGCAGGGAAACTTGCAGAAGCTAGGATAAAGAGCCTAGTGATAACATACCTGACTACTACGGGTATTGAACCTCTGTTTGCAGTAGCCTACAAGCGTAGATACTTGAAGGGATCGCGCCAGTGGTTCAGTCAGTATGTTATTGACGGCACGGCTAAGACTCTCATCGAAGAGTACGGCCTTGCTCCAGAGAGTATTGACTCTGCGTACGGCATGTCTCACGACTATGAACGGCGTATCAAATTCCAAGCTGACGTACAGGACTACGTTGACATGGCCATCAGTTCCACTATCAACCTACCAGCATGGGGCAGTGACGAGAACAATGAAGATACAGTGGAAGAGTTTGCTGCTACGCTTAGCCGCTATGCTCCTCGCCTACGAGGGTTCACTGTCTATCCGGATGGCAGTCGTGGTGGCCAACCCCTGACGGAGTGCACGTATGCAGAAGCAGTAGCAAATGGTGATACTATCTTTGAAGACAATGACAGCTGTAAGGGAGGCGTGTGTGGTATCTAAGTATGCCCCTACAACGCAAGGAGACGAGCTGTGACGAAGTTTCTATGGCTACCCCTAGCCACCCTACGGACCCCGGTCCTTGTGGCGCTTGTAGCGCTGCTGGGTGCCTGCGCAATCGCCCCGCAGACACATACAGTGCGTCATGAGGTAGTAACCAAAGAAGTAGTGGAACAAGAAGTACAGGGCATGTTCCGTGGTAGTTGGACAGACAAAGAGAAGCTGGCGTGGGGAGCGTCAGCGACTGCCCACATTGCCGATCTTGTTACTTCACTGAACAGCCCCAACTGTGTGGAGACTAACCCACTGCTGGGTGACAATCCTTCTAACGGTAGCTTGATTGCGGTCAAGGCAGGCGCCATTGCCTTTGAGTACTGGCTCCAATCACAAGACTACGAACATTCTTGTGTATTCAGCGCAGCGTCCACAGT
>JACCDT010222352.1_pt1 | contig 11406 bp, 11 predicted proteins | sample 7446291 | NCBI WGS metagenome assembly JACCDT01 (sample SAMN15323446, study PRJNA562643) | freshwater metagenome | isolation source: river surface water | place: USA:Blue River Watershed | collected 2017-08-17 | reverse complement strand
TCCCAGCCATTGCTGGAGACAAACAAAATGTCTTGCTTTTCAGCTTTGATGGTTTGTTGCACCAAGCCGTAGGCTTCAGGCGATGTTTTGAACAAACGAATGGGGTCAACCGAGATGACGTGGTCAATCAAGTCGTTCATGCCTGCGCTACTCACCGCCGTGTGTAGCATGTCAGGGCTGCCGTTGGAAAGGATGGCCGTGGCAATGCCGCGTTCTTTCAGGCTTTGCAATACGCCCAAGTTTTCAGCGAAAGGTGTGAGCTTGGCGTATTGGCCCATCAAGGCGTCGATGTGTTCGGGCTTGGCGTCGAGTTTGAAACGCTCTAGTGTGTAGAGCAGGGCGCTGCGCGTGATGTCCCAAAACGATTGGTAATAGCGGCTGCCTTCCGCACGGTGCGGGTCAGACATGGTGATGAGCCGTGTGTAGTCAATCTGCTTGTCGCGCCACAGCACAGAAATGGCTGCACCTTGGCCCGGATACAACTGCTCAGCCAATGCGCCGATGGAATACACATCGAACAGCGTGCCATAGGCATCGAACACCACAGCTTGAATGGCCATGTTCAGCTTTCGTTGGGCAACAAGCAGCAGGTGTCGCCGCTGGCGGGGCGTTCGATCTTGACGCGGTGGATGTTGGGCAACGAGCCTTTGAGATCGTTGTAAATGAAGGCGCACAGGTTCTCGAGTGTGGCTGGGCCAATGCCTGGCACTTCGTCAAGGAAATGATGGTCGAGCTTCTCACGCACCTTCTCGACTTCTTTGCGTAGAAAAGCAAGGTCCATCATCATGCCGGACTCGGGGTCTGGCTTGCCTGCAATGGTGACTTCGGCGTGGTAGGTGTGGCCGTGGATGCGCAGGCTGCCTTCGGCATCGATTTTGCGGCGCAGGGTGTGGGCCGCTTCAAAGTAGAAACGCTGGCTGAGTTCGTATTTCATCGGATGCCAATCAACTTATGGGTTTGCACGCTCAAACGCCAGCGCGGGTGCGCTAGGGCATAGGCCACGGCCGCCGCGGTGTTGGCTGCGGCGTTGGGCCCATCCATGGGCTGCAAATAAAAATGTTCAAAATTCAAAGACTCATACAGCGCAGGCTCTGCGCCCGCTTGCGGAAACACCAGCTTGAGCTCTTGACCTGCGGCCACAACGCGTTGGCTACCCGCCTTGGGGCTCATGCACAACCAGTCAATGCCTTTGGGGGGCAAGACTGTGCCATTGGTTTCTACTGCGATGGTGAAGCCAAGGGCATGCAGGGCATCGACCAAGGCGTCATCGACTTGCAGCAAAGGCTCTCCCCCAGTCAGCACCACAAAGCGGTGTTGGGTGTCTGTCGCAGGCCAAAAGCTGGCAATGGCTGTAGCCAAGGCTTGGGCGCTGTCAAACTTGCCGCCGTGCGTGCCGTCGGTGCCTACAAAGTCGGTGTCGCAAAACTGGCAAATGGCAGTGCTGCGGTCTTCTTCGCGTCCGCTCCACAGGTTGCAGCCAGCGAAGCGGCAAAACACCGCGGGTTGCCCTGCATTGGCGCCTTCACCTTGCAAGGTGTAGAACATTTCTTTCACGCTGTACGTCATCCCCGTATTTTCGCAGCAAGTTACGTGTCACCTTTTTGTGGGCCAATTGAGGGATGACACACACTGCCCAACATCTTGTAAATACCTTCGCACCCACGGGTGAACTGCGCGTCGCCATCAACGTGGGTAACCCCATCTTGGCGCGTCGCCACCCCGACACCGGCGAGCCCGAAGGCGTGTCGATTGACTTGGCCACTCAGCTCGCACAACGGCTGGGCGTGCCCTTGAAACTGGTGGTGTTCGAAGCGGCTAGCAAATCAGTCGACGCTTTGTCGCAAGACGTGGCCGATGTGGGCTTTTTTGCCATTGACCCCACACGCGGCGAAACCATTGGTTTCACCACGCCGTATGTGTTGATTCAAGGCGCTTATTTGGTGAGGCAGGATTCACCTCTGCAAAGCAACGACGAAGTGGATCGCGCAGGCCATACCGTGGTGGTGGGCAAGGGCAGTGCCTACGATTTGTTTTTGAGCCGTGAACTCAAAGCCGCAGAGCTGGTGCGCAGTCCCACCTCGCCTGAGGTGGTGAGCTTCTTTTTAGAGTATGGCCACGATGTGGCGGCGGGCGTCAAGCCGCAGCTCGAAGCTGAGTTGCCCCAACACCCCCACCTGCGCATGCTGCCTGGCCACTTCATGGTGATCTCTCAAGCCATGGGCCTGCCCAAAAAACGTGGGGCCGAAGCGCAAGCCTTTCTCACGCAGTTTGTGGAAGACATGAAAGCCACAGGCGCAGTGGCGCAAGCCATGGCCAAGCACCGCATTGAAGGTGCGACACTGGCTCCTTTGGCTAGCTAAAGAGGTTTCGGTCGATGGACGTCTTGACGACGCAAACCCTCTCGGGGGTGCAAACCAGCATTGAGATAGCAGGCACTGTGGCCTTTGCCCTGTCTGGTGTGATGGAGGCCGCACGCAAAAAACTCGATGCGGTGGGCGTGTGTGCCGTGGCCTGTGTGGCTGCGTTTGGTGGCGGCACCTTGCGTGATGTGTTGTTGGACCGCCGTCCGCTGTTTTGGATTGAACAGTCTTGGTATTTGTGGTCGGTCTTGGCACTTTGTTTGGCGGCGATGTTTTTGATGCGCGCCAAACATTTCAAGCCTACAGAGAAGTCGATGCTGTGGCCTGATGCCTTGGGATTGGGCCTGTTTGCGGCCAGCGGCACGCAAATCGCACTGGGGCTAGACATGCCCGCACTCATCTCTGTATTGATGGGCGTCATCACGGCTACGTTTGGTGGCGTGCTGCGTGACATCGTGTGCAACGAAATCCCCACCGCTTTTCATGATCACCACCCCTATGCCGTATGTGCGTTTGCGGGTAGTTGGGTGGTGGTGGTGTTGCACTACTTGAGCTTTGACCCCAATGTGGTGATCGCGATTGGCGCGGCTACTGTGACGCTGCTGCGCTTAGCGGCGTTGCACTATGAGTGGCGATTGCCGACTTGGAAGATTGAAGATTGATCTAGCCATTTGCGCCTGCACGATACCCAAAAACAAACCCGCTTAGGCGGGTTTGTTTTTGAATGAAGCGTTGTTTATGCTTTTGCTACTTCATGTGCAGCCATCAGCTCCAGCGACTTGACCAAAGCCGAATGGTCTAGCTGACCCCAGCCATTGGATGCACAGGCTTGCATGAGCTGTGCAGCCGATGCTGTTTGCGGCAGCGACACACCAATAGCTTTGGCACCATTGAGCGCCAAGGCCAAGTCTTTTTGGTGCAAGGCAATGCGAAAGCCAGGGGCAAAGGTGCGCTTGATCATGCGCTCACCGTGCACTTCCAAAATACGGCTAGAGGCAAAGCCACCCATCAGCGCCGCACGCACTTTGGCAGGATCAGCACCTGCTTTGCTGGCAAACAGCAAGGCTTCACCCACAGCCGCAATGTTCAAAGCCACGATGATTTGATTGGCTACTTTGGTGGTTTGGCCATCGCCGTTGCCACCTACTAAAGTGATGTTTTTGCCCATCAATTCCAGCAAGGGCTTGACAGTATTGAACGTAGTTTCTGAGCCACCCACCATGATGGTGAGGCTGGCTGCTTTGGCGCCCACTTCGCCACCTGACACGGGTGCATCAAGGTATTCGCAGCCAAGTGCGTTGATTTTTTGTGCGAAGGTTTTGGTGTCCATCGGTGAGATGGAGCTCATGTCCACCACGATCTTGCCTTGGCTCAAACCTTCGGCCACACCGTCTTTGCCAAACAGCACGGTCTCGACATCAGGGGTGTCTGGCAGCATCAAAAAGATGATGTCTGCGGCGCGTGCCACATCGGCATTGGTGGCACACACATGAGCACCGGCCAACTCGGCGGGCACTTTGCTGCGTGTGCGAATGAACATCTCGTGTTTGGCCGCCAACACATGTTGCGCCATGGGTGAGCCCATGATGCCTAAGCCGATGAAACCGATTTTCATAAAAAATTCCTTATGCGATCAGTACGTGCCCGAGGTCGAAGAGGTCTGACCTGCGCGCATTTTTGAAATGACTTGTTGAGAACCCGCCGCCATCAGGCGTGCATCTGAACTCACTGTGACGAATTGAAAACCTTTGGCAATGCGCTTGAGCGCAGCCTCCGGTGTGCCGTTGTGAATGCCAGCAACGACACCATGGGCTTTGGCACGGGCCAAGATGTGGTCCACCGCTTCGGCGGCTTTGGGGTCAAGGTCGTCAAATGTCGGGTTGCAGCCCAAGGCGAGGGAAAGGTCTGAAGGGCCGATGTAAATCGCGTCCAAGCCCTCGACAGACAAGATGTCGTCCAAGTTGTCGAGTGCAGCCGCAGTTTCAATCATGGCAAAGGTGATGATGGTGTTGTTGGCGTGCTTGGGGTAGTCCGCGCCGCCGTACAGCAGTGCACGCACGGGGCCAAAACTGCGTGTGCCTTGTGGTGCGTAATGGGTGTAAGCCACGAGTTTTTGCGCGTCTTCTTTGGTGTTGACCATGGGGCAAATCACGCCATAGGCACCTGCGTCTAAGGTCTTCATCAAGATGCCAGGCTCTAGCCATGGCACGCGCACCACCGGCACGGTGTCAGTGGTTGAGATGGCTTGCAACATGGTGACCATGGCTTGGTAGTCAACCACGCCATGCTGTAAATCAATGGTGAGTGAATCCCACCCTTGATGGGCCATGGTTTCGGCTGAAAAGCTATTGGGAATGGCCAACCAGCCGTTGACGATGGCACCACCGGCTTGCCACACTTCGCGAATTTTGTTGGGACGCATAAAACTGAATGTGAAAAAGTTATCGAACCATGCAAGGACGCTTGTGATCAAACGTCCAACCTGGAATGAGGTACTGCATGGCCAGTGCGTCATCACGTGCGCCTAGGCCGTGTTGCAAATACAGCTGATGGGCTTTCTCGACGGCCCCCATGTCAAGCTCGATGCCCAAGCCAGGTTTTTGGGGTACTTCGACATGGCCGTTGACGATTTGCAAAGGCTCTTTGGTGAGACCTTGCCCATCTTGCCAAATCCAGTGCGTGTCGATGGCAGTGACTTTGCCTGGCGCTGCAGCTGCTACATGGGTGAACATGGCAAGTGACACATCGAAATGGTTGTTGGAATGTGAGCCCCACGTCAGACCCCAATCGCGACAGGTTTGTGCCACACGCACCGAGCCAGCCATGGTCCAGAAATGGGGGTCGGCCAGTGGAATGTCCACGCTTTGCAGCGAGAGCGAATGCACCATTTGTCGCCAATCGGTGGCCACCATATTGGTGGCGGTGGGCAGGCCTGTCTCACGGCGGAATTCGGCCATCACTTCGCGACCGCTGAAGCCTTCTTCTGCACCGCAAGGATCTTCGGCGTAGGCCACCACACCGCGCATGTCACGCATCAGGCGCACGGCATCTTTTAAGAGCCAGCCCCCGTTGGGGTCGAGCGTGACCCGTGCTTCTGGAAAGCGTTGGTGCAGGGCTGTGACAGCTTCAATTTCTGCCTCACCTGCCAGCACACCGCCTTTGAGTTTGAAGTCGTTGAAACCATATTTTTCGCGAGCCGCTTCAGCCAAGCGCACCACCGATTCGGGGGTCATGGCCTTTTCGTTGCGCAAGCGAAACCACGCGTTATCGGCATCGTGCTCGGTGCGGTAGGGCAGGTCGGTTTGTGTGCGGTCACCAATGAAAAACAGGTAGCCCAGCATTTCCACAGAACTGCGCTGCTGACCCTCGCCCAGCAGGGCCGCGACAGGCACGTTGAGGTGTTGGCCCAGTAAATCGAGTAGGGCCGACTCCACTGCGGTGACAGCATGGATGGTGGTACGCAAGTCAAAGGTTTGCAGGCCACGCCCGCCCGCATCACGATCTGCAAACTGTGTACGCATGGTGTTGAGTACGGCTTGCACATTGCCAATGCTTTGGCCCACGACGAGTGGTGCGGCGTCTTCCAAGGTGGCTCGAATTTTCTCGCCCCCCGGCACTTCGCCAATGCCAGTGCGGCCAGCGTTGTCGGTCAGGATGAGTAAATTGCGCGTGAAGAAGGCGCCGTGAGCACCGGAGAGGTTCATCAACATGCTGTCATGCCCTGCAACGGGAATGACGCGTAAATGTGTGATGACAGGACAAGAGTGGGGCATGGTGTGCGTTTGACTTAGTCAGCTTTGATGTTGCGAGATTCGATGAGCTTTTTCCAGCGTGCGAATTCAGCAGCTTGAAATGCGGTGAATTGCTCGGGGGTGTTTGCCACAATTTCAAAGCCTAAATCCAATAATTTGGTCTTGATCTGTGGGTCATTGAGCCCAGCCACGATGGCTGCATGCAATTTCGTTTTGACATCCGCAGGCAAACCTTTTGGCGCTGCAACGGCTTGCCATGAATACACATTGGCTTCTTTGATGCCCAGTTCTTCCAAAGACGGGACGTTAGGCAGCAAGGGAGAGCGCTTCAAGCTCGTGATGGACAGTGGACGCAACTTGCCAGCCAAAATTTGAGGCATGGCTGTGTTGATGTTCATGAACGACGAATCAACTTGTCCTCCGAGCAAATCGGTCATCACCGGACCACCGCCTTTGTAGGGCACATGAATGCCAGTGGTACCTGTTTGTTGCCAAAACAATTCTGCAGTTAGGTGATCGCTGCTGCCATTGCCTGAAGAGGCAAAGGTCATCTTGTTAGGGGTTGATTTCAAAAAAGAAATCACATCAGCCATTGATTTATGAGGAGAGTTGGCTGGTACCACCAAAACGTTAGGGGCTTGAACCGCGATGCTGATGTAGTCGAAGTCTTTCAATGCATCGTAAGAAACTTTGCTCAAAAGGTGCGGCGCAATCACATATGGGCCAAGGGATGCGACCAAAAGCGTGTGCCCATCAGCGGGTGCGCGTGCGACAAATCCTGCCCCAATCGTGCCCGTAGCTCCTGCTTTGTTATCAGTGATGAAGCTACCTCCCAGCTTTTCTTGCAATTTGGGAGCGAGCGTGCGAGCAATCATGTCGGTGGCACCACCGGGTGGAAAGGGCACAACAAGGGTGACGGGCTTGTCGGGCCAAGCGAGCGCACTGCCAGAGAGTGTGAAGCCGAGGACGATGGCTAGAAGCGAGCGACGTGTTGATTTCATAGGGTGTCTCCTGTTTTTAATGAAATGGTAGCGCTACCATTTGGGTCAAATCCTAACCAAGGACACGTCACGCGTCAATCTTTTTTTATGGGGGTTTACGCGAGTCGGGTGCTGTCGCGTTCGATGATCGAAAAACCGACATCGACGATGCCTGGCTCTACAGGGCGGCCTTCTGCACGGTCAATTAGGAAATGGGCGGCTTGTGTCCCAATTTGACCGCCATTGATGCGAACCGTAGAGAGTGAGGGATACATATCAGCCACAAATGGAACATCACCAAAACCGATCACAGACAGGTCGTTGGGCACAGACAGGCCGCGTGCCCGTGCTTCGGTCATCACCCCCAGCGCCAGCAGGTCAGAGCTACAAAAGATAGCTTGTGTTTCAGGGGCTTCATTCAAAATTCGAGACAACGCTTCTCTTCCGCTCTTGAGTGAACGTGAGGAGCCCACATTGGCGACAAAGGCCGAGTTGATGCGTTGTGCCAGAAGTGCATCCTGAAATGCGATCGTGCGTCGATGCGCGCGTTCATCTTCAGCCATGACAATCGCAAACTTTTGATGCCCCTTGTCTAGGAGAAATCGTGCGACCTCACGCCCAATGTCTGAGTGGGAAAAACCAATCAGCATGTCAATCGGGGTGGGGGTGAGGTCCCAAGTCTCCACCACAGGAATGCCAGAAGCGAGCAAGCGCGTACGCGCTTTGCCTGGGGGCAAGATGCCGGTGATGAAAATGCCATCAGGGCGACGCCCGATGATGGCCTCGAGCAGCATCTCTTCACGCTCAGTCGAGTAGCCCGACTGGCCCAGCATGAGCTGATAGCCTTGATCAAACAAGGTGCCGTTCAAAGATTCGATGGTTTCCATGAACACGGACACCACGGTACTCGGGACAACTGCAGCAATCAAACGGCTTCGTGCCGAGGCAAGGCCGCCGGCCATGCGGTTGGGGACATAGCCTGTGCGTTGAACCGCCTCTTGTACTTTGCGCAAGACATCAGGCGAAACTTGGTTGGGGGTGTTGATGGCGCGTGACGCCGTGATGGGGGCCACGCCCGCGATCATGGCCACGTCACGCAAAGTGATGGCACCGCTGCTGCGGCGTGAGCGTTTGGGCGGTTCTCGATCGGTCATGTTTTGTTCTTGCGTAGAGCGCAATGGTACCGCTATCATTGCAGTTGTAAAGACTTTGTCTTAAAGCCACATGATAGGAGACTTGGATGACCCCGCTGACCATACGCATGAAGCCTCAAGACAACGTGGCGATTGTGGCCAACTTAGGGGGCTTGCCCAAGGGGGCACAACTGTCAGAGGGCTTGTGTTTGCAAGATGCAGTGCCGCAGGGGCACAAAGTGGCGTTGGTTGATATTCCCGCGGATAGCGCTGTGGTGCGTTATGGCGTGGCGATTGGTTATGCGCTGAAAGACATTCCTGCTGGCAGTTGGGTGCATGAGCGCTTGTTGCAAATGCCGCAGGCCCGAGAGCTTGACCACCTGCCGATCGCGACGGTCAAATCGGAAGCTATGCCACCCTTGGAGGGTTACACCTTTGAGGGCTATCGCAATGCGGATGGCTCTGTGGGGACACGCAATATTTTGGCCATCACGACCACGGTGCAATGCGTGTCTGGCGTGGTCGCGTTTGCGGTTGAGCGCATCAAAACCGAGTTGTTGCCAAAGTTCCCTCATGTCGACGATGTGGTGGGGCTAGAGCACACCTATGGCTGTGGGGTTGCGATTGATGCCGATGGGGCAGACGTACCGATTCGCACCTTGCGCAACATCAGCCTGAACCCCAACTTTGGCGGCGAGGTGATGGTGGTGAGTTTGGGCTGTGAAAAACTCCAGCCCGAGCGATTGATGCCACCTGGTGCCATTCCCATCAACGATCAGCGGGGCGAAGCGCTGGATGTGGTGTGTTTGCAAGATGAGTCGCATGTGGGTTTCATGTCCATGATTGATTCGGTCATGAAAACGGCAGAGCAACATTTGCAACGTTTGAATCAGCGCCGTCGTGAAACCGTGCCTGCCAGCGAGTTGGTGGTTGGCGTTCAATGCGGTGGCAGTGATGCGTTTTCAGGTGTCACGGCCAACCCTGCTGTGGGCTATTGCACGGATTTGCTGGTCCGAGCTGGCGCGAGTGTGATGTTTTCAGAGGTGACCGAAGTTCGTGATGGCATCGATCAGCTCACCTCGCGTGCGACCACGCCGGAAGTGGCTGAGGCCATGATTCGCGAGATGGCCTGGTACGACGCTTACCTTGCCCGTGGCCGCGCAGACCGAAGTGCTAACACCACGCCAGGTAACAAAAAAGGGGGCTTGTCCAACATTGTTGAAAAAGCCATGGGCTCCATCGTCAAGTCGGGTTCTGCCCCGATCTCAGGTGTGTTGTCGCCGGGCGAAAAGCTGCGACAAAAAGGCTTAATTTATGCCGCCACGCCTGCGAGTGATTTCATCTGTGGCACCTTGCAATTGGCTGCCGGTATGAACATGCACGTCTTCACCACAGGGCGAGGCACGCCTTATGGCTTGGCTGAATGCCCCGTGATCAAAGTCGCCACACGCACTGACTTGGCCCGTCGTTGGCATGACCTGATGGATGTGAACGCGGGCACGATTGCCGATGGCACCAAGACCATTGAAGAAGTGGGCATGGAGTTGTTTGAACTCATGTTGGATGTGGCCAGTGGCCGCAAGAAAACATGGGCCGAGCACTGGAAGTTGCACAACGCCTTGGTGTTGTTCAATCCAGCGCCCGTGACCTGAGGCAAGTGCTGTGACAATTTTTCCATGGTGCCCATTCTTTATTCGTTTCGTCGTTGTCCGTATGCCATGCGTGCGCGTTTGGCATTGCGGGTGAGCGGCGCTGACTACGAACACCGCGAAGTCGCGTTGAAGGCCAAGCCTGCCGAGATGTTGGCAGCTTCGCCAAAAGGTACCGTGCCTGTGTTGTGCCTGCCAAGCGGCGAGGTGCTTGAGCAAAGCTTGGACATTATGTTGTGGGCCTTGCAACAAAACGATCCCCAAGATTGGCTGCCCAGAACGCCCGAGGCTTGGGCCTCAGCATACGAAGGCATTGCTTTGAACGATGGTGAGTTCAAAGCTCATTTGGATCGTTACAAATACCCGCAGCGCTTTGGTTTGTTGGATGGCTTGCCCAGCCGCGCCAAAGGTGCTGAGCTGTTGATGGGCTGGCAGGCTCGTTTGCAAGCGCAGTCGTATTTGTCGGGTGATCGGTGGGGTTTGCTGGACGCATGCGTGGCCCCGTTCGTTCGACAGTTTGCACGCACTGATCGAGCTTGGTTTGATGCTCAGCCTTGGCCTGAATTAGCGCAGTGGCTGTTGACGTTTGAAAATTCTGAGGCGTTTTTGGCGGTGATGCACAAGCACCCGTTGTGGGTGTCGCCACAAGCCTAAACACGGGTGACTAGGGCGGGGGTGCAAGCCGCACAGGCGTTGGCTCTCAGCGAGACGTCTTCAAGAAATCCATCACCAATTGCCATTGTTCAGGTACGTTCAACGCAGGCGCATGGCCGCAGCCTTGAACCTCTTCGGCGCGTAACAAGCCTTTGGCCCCAGGCCCGCGAGTGCGCATGGCTTGTATGGTGTCGGTTGAAATCAAGTCTGACTGTGCGCCACGCAAGGTCATGACGGGGATGTCGAGCGCGTCGTATTCCGTCCACAGAGGGTACTCAGGCACTTCACGGAAAAACTGTTGTGTGATGGCAGGGTCGTAATGTGGGGTGAATCGGCCATCGGGCAAGCGACGGGTAGAGGTTTCGCACAAGTGTCGCCACTGTGCATCGCTGAGTGCACCAAATGGCGCATAGGCGGCACGGAAAAAAGCCTCTAACTCTGGCACGCTGTCAAACGCAGGAGGTTGACCGGCATAGGCTTTGATGCGCTCCACAGCGGCCACCGAAATTTCGGGCGCAATGTCGTTGAGCACCAAGCTGCGGATGCGCCCTTTAAAGCCGGGTTCAACCCATCCCGCCGCACACACCAAGCCCAGCGCACCGCCCATGGAGGTGCCAATCCAATGCGCTTGGTCGATGTGCAGGGCTTGCATCATGTCCCAAGCGATGTGGGTGTAGGTGACAAAGCTGTAGTCTTCTTTAGGGGCGCGAGCCCATTGGCTCAAGCCACGACCAATGGTGTCGGGGCAGACCACGTAGTAGTCGTGGCAAAGCTGTTGCGCGATCCAGTCAAAGTCGCGTCCCGTGCGAGCTAAGCCGTGCCAAGCGATGACGGCGGGTTGGGTGGCATCGCCCCACGTGGTGACATGCAAATTGAAC
>JACCDT010195509.1_pt1 | contig 11407 bp, 8 predicted proteins | sample 7446291 | NCBI WGS metagenome assembly JACCDT01 (sample SAMN15323446, study PRJNA562643) | freshwater metagenome | isolation source: river surface water | place: USA:Blue River Watershed | collected 2017-08-17 | reverse complement strand
TCGGCTTCGGCATTGAAATAAGCCACCATCCGTTCAATGCGTTGCGGACCGGTGAAATTAGCAGCCATGTCTAGCGTTGAAGTGTTGCCCCATGTCAGCTGGATATCGTCCCCAAACTGTGGGTCTGTTTCACGATGGCGGGTGCCAACACCTGAAACATATCGAAAATTGTCTGTGTACAGCTGAGCAAATTGCCACACATTTGAAACACTACCGCCCAACTCATTCAGCGTTGCTTGGTCGTTGCTATTGCCCGTGCCATCAAAGGCAAACAACACCAAACCATCGGGGTCGACATAGGCCAGTGGGTTGTGACCCACATAGGCATAAGGGTTGCCGCCATTCGGGTGCCCCATCGGGTCAGGGCTGATGTACTGACCCGCTTGCGGGTCGTAATAACGCTGGCGGTTGTAGTGCAGTCCTGTTTCCACATCAAAATATTGACCCGGCAAGCGCAGGTTCAATGCAAAGTTGTGTGATGCCAAGCTCTGACCTTCTTGCACGGTCGCAGCGCCAAAGGGAGCGTAGCGCGCTTGCCAAAGCAGTTGACCTTGTGCATTGGTAACAGCCTCGGGAGCGCCTAGGTGGTTGGTGTGCAACCAAGCCCATGCCCCCATGCTTGCTTCTGCGCTGAACCAACTTGTCAATGCATGCCCCATGTCTTGCAAAACCATCCACGCCTCTTGCGTCACGGTGGTTTTTTCGTTTGAAAGCGTTTGCCCCTCTGGGGTGTCAATCAGCGCGAAGGGCAAGTTGCCCACATAAATGTATTGACGGGTGATGCGTCCTTGGGCGTTGAGCTCTGCCAAGGGTTGCCGATCTGTGTCGTACAGGTAATGCGTCACATTCGTTGGCGACTGCACAGTCTGTGCTGCAGGGCTGGTCACCGCTTTGCTGATGCGCAGACCTCTGTGGTCATAGATATGGTCTGCTTCTGTGCCGTTGTCTGTTGTGATGTGGGTCAACCTTCCTAAAGCATCCCATTCGAACTGACGGTTTTGCAATTGACTGGGTTGACCGTTGGGCGTGTACTGCGCACCCGTTTGCACAGGTCGGTGGGTACCGATTTGAAAGTCTTGCGCTTGGGTGCCTGCTTTTAATTCATTGGGGTCGTTGACATTTTCTTGACTGAGCACACGTCGCCCCACCTCGTCATACGCAAACCGGCTGTGGTGAGACCCATCCACATCGGTCACCGCAGAGCTGGCTGCGATCAAATGTGCTTTTCGGTCATAGGCGTAGTAGCTTTGTCGCACACTTGGGCTGAGCGTGATGTCACCCTTCGCCGTTGCCACAGGCTCAACGCTTTGGGTGTGCAACAAATTGCCGCGTGTGTCCCACAGATAGCGGTGATCGATGAATGCTGCTGTGTCTTTCGGAAAACCCAGCGCACCTGGCAACTGTTGCGGCGCAGGCAATTGGGCTGCGTGCGCACTGTGCACCCCCAAGAGCATGGCAATCGTTTCTTGTGTCGTCTGCCCAAACAAAATGTGCGACGCTGCGCGCTGCGTGCTTTCCAACACTGTCAACGGTTTGTCTGTGAATGGCCCTCGTCGATACACCACACGCGCCAAATCGCCCTGTGGGCTGCGCTGCAAGAGCGCGTGTACGCCGTTGCCGTTTGTGTAGCTCGCCAAGCCCACCACATCGCGCGTCACATCTTTCACAACGGTTTGCTCTTGCCCAAGCCAGCGCAACCAGGCGGTGCGAATCGGGTTGCGTACCACTTGCGTGACTTGGCCTTGACCATTGCGCACATACTGCAAAAGCGTGCCATCTGGCAAAGTGCTCGCCTCAAGTTGACCATGTGCATCGTAGGCATATCGGGTCACTGCCTCGTGTGATGGATCGGTTGAACCAACACCCGATTTCAGCGTCACCACGCGTGTCGTTTGCAAACCGCGTGCGTCATAGGTGTAGCGCTCTGATTGCGTGGGGTGATCAAGCGCGATCAACTGCCCGAGTTTGTTGTAGCGCCACTCGGTGACGAGCGTGTTGCCTGTTTGGGCTTGCGTCACACTTTGTCGTTGAATGCGACCTTGCGGCGTGTAAGCGTACCGCGCCACATGCCCACTGGCGTCGGCCATCTCCACCAGCCGATCGGCTGCGTCATACACGCGTTGGCTGCGACCATGGTCGGCACTGAACATGACCACCACACGCCCAAAATCATCCTTCAATGTGTGCGGCAGGGGCAGCCGTTCAGCTTGTTGTAACTGCCGTGCTGACACGCCTGCTGATGTGTGCACAGCTGATGTGATGGTTTGCGGGTGCAGCCACTGACGGCCTGCGTTATCCATCACGCCGGTCAACTGACCTGAGCCGTCGAAGGTTGCGCGCTGCTCAATCGCCATGCTTTGGCTGTAACGACCTGTTTCTAACAAACGGCTTTCTAAGTCGTAACGGTTTTGTATCAACACACCTAGAACTCCGGCATGCCACAGCAATCGACCTGCGCCATCAAAACCCTGTCTTGCATAAGGCTTGAAAGTTTTGCTGGTATCCGTGGTTTCGCCCAGCCCCACCTCTGTGGCGCGACCCAAGGCGTCATAGCGATAACTTTGAATACGCGCTTGCGACCAACCTGCCCCACTTTTGCGCGTGGTCACGAGGCGAGTTTGCGTGTCATACACAAAGTCTGTGTGATCGCCCTCCGTGTTTTTCACTGCACTGAGCAAACCCGTGCTGAGTGCATAGCTCAGGGTATGGAGATGCCCGCCAGGCACCGTCACGGTCTGCACTGCATTGCCTAGCTTGTCCCAGGTCAACTGCGTGATGTCAGAGTCTTCAGGGCTGTTGAGTGGCCCATTGGGCAAAGGGCCATCGATGGCCACCAACAAACTGTTGCGATTGATGTTGTCGTAGGTGTAACGGGTGGTTCTTTGAATCGTTTTGCCGTCCACCGGCGCATATCCCGTTTCGGTCACTTCTGTGGGCTGACCCGATGCGTTGTATTGCACACGCATCTGACGCTCTTTGCCAGGCACCACACTCGGCCAAGCCACCAAACTCGGCTCGGTGGCATAGGCCGTTGGATAGTCGTAACGCACTTGCCATTTGGTTTGGATTGGTTTGCCACCTGCATAGGTGATTTTTTCAATCTTGATCGGTCGCCCTTGCACATCGAGCGTGGTTCGTTGCGTCTGTAACGCCTGACCTTGAGCATTCAAAGTGGTTTGTTCGGTTAGCCGCCCCAACTTGTCATAGCCATAACGCATATTGGGTGGCCCACATTGGGTGCAACCCGCACCCCGCGACTCCAACAATCGCCATTGCCCCGCGATGTCAGCATGTTTGTAGGTGGTGGTTTGGCCTAACGCGTTGGTCAATACCGTTTGTCCGGGCGTTCGGGTGTCAAGGCTGATCTTTTCTACCCCATCGGCTTTTTGCGACAAAACCGCCTTGCCCCAACTGTCATACCCATAGGTGCTGATACGCTGATGCATTGACACGCCGTCACTGCCATTGCCTTGCACACTGATACCCGTCAGCAAGGTGGGAAATTTAGCGTCTTCGTAGTGATAGGTACGTGTGATGCTGGAACGGCTTGGACCAATGTTAGAAAAGGCGTGCATGCGTTGAGAAGCGTCATGCCAAGTAGGAATAGCCACCTGTGTCAAATTTGCGGCAGTGATGGTGCGAGGCAGCTTGCTGTCTTTTGGCAAAGAGCTGCCGTATTGGTAAGTGAATCGCCCCACTGGACTATCGATGCTTTGGACGCCACGCAATGTTTGTGCGCCAGCGCTGCCTGCTTGAATGGTTTTTGCGTCTGCATAGTTGAGGTCTAACACGCGACCCTGCGGATCACGCACTTGCAACAATGCACCTCGTGGCGTGTAGCGCAAAGTCACAAACTCTCCGGTCGGCGCGGCAATTTGTACCAACTTGCCCTCCTGGTCAAACAGCAGTTCGCGGCCACCGTTTTTGCCGTTGCCAGGCCAACGCCAAAGATATTCTTTGCCCTGAGGCGACTCGCGAATGGTGACTACCCCGTTGGCAGGGTTTTGTGTCACACAATGGCTTCGATCGGTAGGGTTCTTCTGAAAAATCAAACGTGTGCCATCGGCTTGCACAATTTGCAAACCCAAGGCCGTGTCATACAACTCAGTCTCATACGAGAGCTTCCAACCTTGTCCCAAAATGCCAGCTGGCACATTGGGCAAGCTGTATTGGCTGTTGTAGTAACGGACCAACTCCAAACCGAGCACACCGGGCAATGCCGGCATGTCCGCCTCCATTTGAAATTTGTTACCGTTGATGATGTTGATGGGGTTGCCTGCACCTTGCTCGGTGCCGCTGGTGTTGCCTTGCGAGGCCACACTCGACCCACCACAGGTGTTCCCACCTGGTGTGGGCTTACACATTTGCCCCCCTAGACCGCCACCACCAGAGCTAGGGTCGCAACTTTGCATCGTTGGATCACAGGCTGCGGACTGCACTTGGGTGGTACACAGCGCTGCCCAAAAAATCAAAACCATATAACGCAAGAGTTTGAAGGCGAGCATCTGTGTCATGGCGTCACTTCCTGATAAGTCTGCTGAGCTTGAACTGGCTCTTGAACATCTGTCTGATCGTCATCTTCAGGTTGCGCCTCCTGCTGATCGTCTTCTTGCTCAGGGTCTTGTTGTGATGCGCCATCTTGTTGTGGCGCGTTCTGCGGCGTTTGCATTTCGCCTGGCATTTGTTTTGGAGGCGGCGCGATTTGTACCGCTGATGTTTGTGACGGATCGTGCTGAGGTTGCAGCGGTTGACTCAGGTGAGGCGGTGGACCAAGTTTCTTTTTCAAGCGTGTTTGCGTTTTCTGAACGCGGTCTACCAAACCAGGTGTTTGGCTGTCAACGATGGTGGGCGTGACAAACACCACGAGTTCTGTTTCGTCGTTTTGAAACCGTTTCGAACGAAACAAAGCTCCCAAGATGGGGATATCACCCAAACCAGGCACTTTGTCGATGCTCAAGGAATTTTTGCGCGAAATAAGTCCCGACAAGACCAAGGTGTCGCCTGCTTGCACATTGAACTCGGTACTTGTTTTACGCGTGGTCAACGCAGGACCTGCGGGTGTGCTCAGACTGGTGTCAATCGCACTGACCTCGCTGTCAATGATGGCGCGCACCACACCATTGCGATCCACCCTTGGCGTGATGTCAAGCTTGATGCCATAAGGTTTGAAAATCACGGTCGGGCCGTTGATGGTTGAGACCGAATAGGGGTACTCACCACCGGCCAAAAAACTGGCCTTAGAACCGTTGCGTGCAGACAGTTGAGGTTCAGCCAGCACGCTTGCCTTGCCGTTTTGCGCCAATAAATTTAACTTGCCACTCAGGCCCGCATTGATCGCTGACAAAGCTTTGAGTTGAAGCGGGTAATTGAGCGTAGCACCCGCCACCGCTGACCCAACCGGACCACCGGGCACAGCAATGCTGTATTGCGTTGGGTCACCGCGCGTGGCAGGCCCCCAAATACCACCCACAGCCGCCCCACCGGTTGCATTCCACTTGATACCTGTCTCGCGCAACTCATTGACAGGAAACTCAACCACTTTGACATCCAACAAAACCATTTTTTCCCAACCCAAGCGATTGGTGAAGTTCACTATCTGCGGATAGCGCTTGGCCAGTTCATCGATCTTTGCAATTTCACTGTCAGCCAAGCTGTCGCCTTCGACAATGACTTTGTCGCCGACGATGGTTGTTTTAGCGCCAGCAATGCCAGTCAAAAATAAAGAAATTTCGCGCGCAAATCGCGAGGTGTCACCCTGACTGATGACCACCTTCAATCGTTGATATCGACCATCTTCATGCCATATGAACAAACTCGATGTGCCCACGGCATTCGCAAAAAGAATGACATCTTTTTTATCCAACGCCACAGCCGTCAAAATGCTGCCGTTGCCAACCGCAATGCGTCCTAACCCTGGTGCTGGAAAAACCTTGGACTCACCCACAAACATGGCTATTTCTGCCACATCCTCTTCGTCGCTTTTGGTTTTTTGGATGGGGCTGTAGGGCTGCGCGGCATTTTGTGACTGCGCAGGAGAAAAAGGAAATGTCAGAGCCAGCGATAAAAACACGCTGGTTTTTTTGACAACACGAACTGAAAGAAAGGACATAAATGACTTTGTGGGTTCAAGGTTCAAGACGCATCGGTCAAGGTTGATGGGCTGACGACAGGGGCTGTGGTTTCTCCCCATCTGCTGATGCATCGACGGAAGAGTTGACTGATGCGTTCGTGGTTGCTTTGGCTGGTCCGTCTGCTGCTATGTCAGACCTGATTGGCGACAGCGAGGGTGACTCAAGCGATAGGTGTGCAGCTCGCGTACGAGTTGCGTTTTTCAAATACAAACCTTCGGGCGGTATCTTTCCGTTGCGCCCCCCGTAAAGCACTGGCACCTGCCCAGAACTGCGCGCGTTTGCATTGGTGCGCATCTGTCCGTTGAGTCCAAACAAACTGGCGATGTCGCGGTTAACGCCTTTGACTTCTTGCACATCCGAGGGGTTGCGCAGCAGCGCGGTGAGTTTGCCTGCTTCACGCGCAGCAATCACGCTTTGGGCTTGCTCCAATGTGGTGTCGAGGGTCACGGTGGAGTACTGACGTCGTTCACCGCTTTTGGGGTCATCGACCGAACGCTGCCCCGTGGCCATCACTTTGACAACTTGCAACACGGGGAAGGTGAATTTCTTTTCTTGCTGGCTGACCGTCAACATTAGATCCACCAAGTCACCAGGTTCGAGCATGCCTGAAATTGAATTGATTTCATCCACCGGCACAGTGATCGCTCTGCGACCCGCTTCTACCTGGGCTGAAAACGTAGGTTTCTTTTGCACGCCAAGCATGCTCCAAACCACAATTTCTCCGGGATCAGCACCATAGGCCATAGGTTTGCCATCAAAGATTTCAAATTGATTGGGCATCAATGCATTTGAGTGCGCGAACTCCTTGGGAACAGGGCGCACCGCAACTGTTTCTGAGGAAATGACATCCCCTTTTTGAAGCTTGACTTTGGCCACCACCACATTGACCAAATTGGCCTTGCCCAGTGCCTCAATCGCCTCCATGCGATTGGACAAATAGCTGCGCGCACCCAAGGCAGCCAGTACGCCAATGAACAAGGCAGCACCCATCAAAGCCCATGATTTGTTCAGTTTGATTTTGTTCAGTTGTAATTTCATAATTTATGTAGGCAGTGAAATAGCAAAACTAATCTTTCGATAAGCCAGAGAAAAGGCATCCAGCAATTGCCTCAAGACACTGCTTTCATCGGTCATGCCCACACCCAGTACCAAGGCAATAGCGGCTGTCAGCAACAAATACTCCGCCATCGATTGACCGCGTACTTTTAAACCGCTGCATTTATCAGCCGTGAGTTTTTTGAAACGGGGTGTCATTGTTTGTTGCTTCCTGTGTGGTGTGTGATGGTGTTGATCACAATGTCTGTTTTGCCCGCTTCAGTTTTGCCAATGGTTGCTGTGGCTTCTTTGTGCACGCCTTTGAAAAACAAGCTCATGCCTGCGCGAGTTTCTTTGGCAGTCTCTCGTTCTAGCGAAAGGCCGTCCTGCTTCAAAGCGTCGATTAATGCCAGACGGTTGAGCTCTGCGCTATGACCGTTGCGCAATGACATGTACACCGATGTTTTTTGATGGTCTTGCGACGACATACGGTTCATCTCTTGTGTTCCAGCTGGCCATCGATCGAGCCAACGCGACACTTCTCTGACTTGCTGCGATTTACCCGCATTGAATGCGGCAATGTCGCTGACAGCCGTCAATCCTTTGACACCGCCAAAGCCACCTTCGCGCATGCTCTCAATTTGTACAGTGAAGTAAAACCCACCCTGCGCGCGCCCCAAAATGATTTGCTTGCCTAGCTTGTTTTCAACCAACGGCTGACCCATGCTGCGCTTGAACCAATCCACCGCTTGTGCGACAGTCATATGCTTCGCAACAAACCCTCGTACGCGCATGGGCACACCATTGGCAGTCAGTTGATCGCCAACGGTAAAGGTGTCTACATTGGGCGGCAATGCAATAACAGGCCACACCTGCGCCTGAACAACGGTGCTCATGCACACAGCCAGCCACGCCAAGCGATGCTTGAATTGCTGCATCACTTTTTCATGACACGATCAGCAGGCACATCGTCACGCCAAAAGTCGAGCTTGCCCAAATTAGGTGGGTCAACTCCTGGCTCCAACAACTTCACCAATGGATCAATCACGATTGATAGCAATGAAAACAACTCAAAATAAGGCTTGATCTCCAAAACTTTGTTGTCAACATCTGCTGGATTTCGACCTGGCCAACCATCGGTTACAACGCTGGTGCTGCGCTGCATGACAAGGTTGATCGTGTCAAACGGTTTGTAGAACTCAAGATTCGCGGGTAAGTTAGCCAGCTTGACGCTGACATTCGTGGTGCTGATACCCGACCCACCAAATTTGTGCATAAATCCGTATGCGTCCATGCCGTCTTTGTTTGATCTTTGCACCAGGACATCATCAAATTTTGCGATCAACGATTGGTCGTTGGGTGTACGCCAAAACAAATTTTGATGGGCTTTGAAGTTGCCCGCCACATCATTGGTTTTGATCGGCGCGGTGGAACTGCTGAAGAATCGCCGACGCACTTCGTCTTGCAGTTGCTCTATCGGTTTTTGACTGTTTTGTGTTGCATTTCGAACCATGTCATCAAATGCAGCGTATCGGCTGGCTATGAGTGTGCTGTGTGCGATGTCTTGGTATTTGGCAATGATGGGCAACAACAAGAAAAGCGGCAGCAAAGCAACTGCCACCACCAAGAACTCCATCAACGCTTGTCCCTGTTGATGGTGTTTGGCAAGCTTATTTACTTTGCGAGCCATCATGGCAAAACCACACCTTTTTCCAACATCGCTTGTTGACGCGCCCCCGAGGGCACCTCCATCAAATGCGTTTGCCAATAGGGGTTGAACAAACTTGCCAATTCTTTTTTGCCATCGCCTCGTTCAGTAGGCCGCTCGAAAAATGTTTCTGATGCGGCAAGGCCGACATATGCTTTTCCACCACTGCCAATATCTCCCCCGACACCGTTTGTGTACCGATTCAACCTAGGCGTGGTTCGAATAGCCGAGCGACCATCGGATGTTCGGGTTTGATCCGCCTTTCTGTAAACGCGAATTGCAAACTGAACCCGCGGATCGATTTTTGCCAACCCCTCTTCTGTCAAATCAAAGTAACTAGGTACGCCGCTGTATTCCCAGTTGTCGCTTTCTACATCGGTTGTGCCTGTGGTCGATGCGCGTTGATTTCCTTTGCCCAAAGAAGTGACTGATTCTTCACAGGACGGCAATCTACCCTTGGGGGTTTGCAAACGCCACCGGTGATAACTGGCTTGGTCAGCAGCGCGCCACTCGTTAAAACCGATGAGTTGTGTGCCTCCATCTCTTGTCACTCTATTGAAGTAAATACCATCAAAAACACACGAAACCACCAAAGCACGGTCTGACCACGACCGAAGAGGCGTGAAACCATCCTTGTTGACAACATCTACCTCAAACTCGCGCATACGGGTGCGCTCTTCAGTTTTGTACTCTTTGATGAATGAGGGCGTGTTCCCCACGCTCATAAACATATCTCTGATCGGGAAGAATTCGACTGTGACATCGCCATCACCCGCATAGTTGGCATCTGCAACCTCTTGCATCACGCTTGCACGAACTGTCCAGATGGAGGTTTTGACAACCGCTTGTGAGAGTTGAAGAATTTTTTTCGATGCTTCAGCCGCAATGACAATTGCACCCAAGACTCCTTGCGTGAAGTTCGTGGTAATGGCTTCAGCTTGCGCTGCTGTTCCTAGAATGGAACAGATGGGCGCATAGCGCAACATCATTTCAACTGCCGGCTCTGAGATGTAGTAATTTTCTGGATTGCAACCCAGTGACATTGCACTTTGGCCATGCTCCTCTAAATACTTACCCCAGGACGCCAAACTCACAGCTTGCGCAATCGTGACTTCATCCGCCACCATTGCCCTGTTGGTGTAAGCCATGTAGTTCATAGCACGCGCATGCATGACGCCCGCGCTGTACGCCACCGCATCGCTTGTATTGACCAACTTGGTTTTTTCTTGCGTCAGCTGACCCACATTGAATAGGAAATACAACGCAGCCACACCGGCCATGAGCATGAACAGACCATATACCAGCGCTTGTCCTGATTGCTGGCGAGCCGCAAACACCTCTTTGCAGTTACTGGCTTGACAGGACTGCCAGTAGCTGCGATGGATCATTTCGCGTTGGAGTTGTTGTAGCTACCGAGGCCCTTGGTGCTTCGCTCTGCATCTGTGTTGGTTGCGGCCGCACGTGCGGCGGTGATCGCCGCTTGCGCATTTTGTCCCGCCACCTCGTTTGCAATGCCCGAAGTTTGTGAGCGAATCGTTTGGCCAAAGAACTGAAATGCACCAATCGCAGCCACCGCAATCAAGGCCACGATGATGATGTATTCGGTCATGCCCTGACCCAATTGCTTTTTGACGCGCAGGCCAATTTTTGCTGTCTTGTTCAACACTGTCATTTGAAGACTCCTTTGTGAATAGGTCTCTTCGTCTGCTGGATACACACCAGAATGTGAAAGAGCCGATACAACTTTATATTTAATATTTAGGAGTACTTCTAGCGACTATCGGTTTTTGCTTGAGTTCAACCCTTGACCATTGATGAATACGGTCAAACAGTTTTTAAATAATAAAAGCGTGATCAACCGCGTCGCCAACCGTGACACATCAACCATTGCGTTGTGCTACAGGTCAACACCAACGCTGCATAAGTGGCCATTTTTCCGTCAAGGTTCCAGACATAAAGACCTATGCACAACACGACAACGCCTAACAAACCATTCACCAAAATTTGCTGAATCAACCCCCAAGTGGCCAAAGGGATCCAAGCGCGCGGCATCAAACGAGCCACGAGCGCGCAAAAAAGGGCCAATCCCCACGACGGCGCGATGAAGTTCAGCAGATGAATGGTTTGTTCGTAGGGGCCCATGGGGGAATTTTATAATCTGAGGCTATGGCAGTCTGGGCTATCGGCCTCAATCACAACACAGCCCCGCTCGATCTGCGGGGCCGCTTTGCGTTTGCGCTCGAACACACAGCCCAAACCCTGGGCACTTTGCGTGACACCTTTGCCGACAACAGCGAAGTGGCCATCTTGTCCACTTGCAACCGTACCGAAATTTATGGCGCCGGTGAGCAAGCGCAACTGCAACAAACGCTGCATTGGTTGGCGCAATCGGGCGGCGTGTCTGCCGATGCTTTGCAAGAGCACACCTACGCCTTGCTCGAAGCCGATGCTGCCCGTCACGCCTTTCGCGTGGCCAGTGGCCTCGATTCGATGGTGTTGGGCGAACCCCAAATCTTGGGCCAAATGAAAGACG
>JACCDT011812575.1_pt1 | contig 11419 bp, 14 predicted proteins | sample 7446291 | NCBI WGS metagenome assembly JACCDT01 (sample SAMN15323446, study PRJNA562643) | freshwater metagenome | isolation source: river surface water | place: USA:Blue River Watershed | collected 2017-08-17 | reverse complement strand
TCGGACGATCTGGGCCTGTGTGCGGCGGTGGCGATCAGGTTCGCCGATGGCGGGGCGACGCACGAACTCTGGGGCAGCGGGTTCGTTTCCGGCCCGATCGAACCCGGCAACTACACGGTTTCGGTCCTCGTGACGTACACGTGCAAGCCGACGATTCAGGCGTACGGCCCGCTCTCGCGTGCGATCCGCGTGCTGGCCCACACCGAGCAGGGCGGACTGCGGAGCGGCGTGCAGACCGACGACTACGCGGCAACGACGGACGGCGAAACGAGGGGGTTCTACCTGACGTTCGCGGGCACGTTCACGGCGGCGGAAGTCGAGCATCTTGCGATCTCGCATGAGGCGTGCCTGACGATGGACAACGAGTGCGACATTCGCGAGTCGATGTCGCTGATCGTGCGTCCTGCTGACCGCTAAATCGCGGTTCCATGTTACGGCGGTGTGTTGCTCCCTTTGGGAGTGCCCGCCGTTTTTCATGCGCCAATGATTCAGGCATGGCTGACGCGACCATCTACGCCCGCACGCTGGGCTCCGACTCGAACACCGGCCTCTCGGTTTCGCAAGCCGTTCGCACGATCGCCAAGGCAAGAGAACTTGCCGACGGGTACGCCGCAATCGATCCGGGAACTCGGGTCGTGGTGGACATCGAGGGATACTTCTTCATCGCGTCCGGTGCTGCGGCATCATCGGTCGTCTTCGACTCGGCACAGACCTACGACGATCTGGAGATCAGGATCGGCAATAACACGTGGATCGTCTACGGGACAATCTTTGCGTTGACCGGCAGCGGGTATCAGACGAACACGCTTTCGATCCCGTCCGGGGTGACGATCGAGGCGGTCGAGGTTGACTTCGAGATGACAGACCCGTCGCACGTCACGAGCGACGGACGCCGCAAGTTGTTCCTGAAATACGTGACGAGCGCGGCGTTGTGCCAGTCTACAGCCGGGTCGTTCTACCACACGGGCACGACGCTCCACGTCAACTCGACGCTCGCATCGGGCAACATCGCGGTTCGGTACCGTCCGGGTGCGGACGTGATCATGTTCAAACTGAACGGCCAGAATCTGCGGCTGATCGGTTCGGGTCCGACGACATGCGGGATTCTGTATCCGATGTACGTACAGGTCGGCATCGCCTGCTACGGCGTGGAGTTCAACGCGTCGCCGACGAGGTACACAAACTACGTTGTACGCGGCGTTCGCATGGATGGGACATGGCACCACGTCGGGCTCCTCTCGACCGGGGCGGGTGGCTCGCTGTTGTTCGATGGCCTGAGCATCACACAATGCGAGTTCAACTCCGAAGTCGTGAGCGAGATCACGAGCACCTCGTATAACCCGATCGTGGTCTACTCTGGAAACACGACGGGAGTTGTGGGTACGCCCGTCTACTGCGACATCTCACGTTGGACGGTCGAATCGTGTGTCTTCAACTGCTACCGCCCGGTGTATCACGACGGCACGTCGTTCTCAAGCACGGAGGACGTGTTCGGCACGGCGATCGGCGGCGGAACGGGCGGCAACAACTCGGCACAACTCATGTACAGCCACGGCGGTAATGCCTTCTGCCTGCCTCGGATCACGAGCGGTCGGATGGCGTACCGAAACACCGTCAACGTCTGGGACTATCAGGTTGCGGATCCGCACTTCGCACAGCGGACGTATCAAACGCTCACGTACACGCCGCACACAGATTCGGCGTGGGGATCGTGGATGGAAGAATGCACGATGAACCGCAAACTCACCTACGCGGGTGGGTATGCGGGCCTTGATTACGGGAAGATCTCGTACTCATCCGACTGCCACATCCGATGGAAGCGATGCACGTATCGATGCCCCGATCTGGCCGTCCACTCACTCGGAACCGGCGTCGGCTTCTTCAACATCATCGCAACGCTCGGGACTGGATGCGTGGTTGAATGGGAGGAGTCGATCTACTCCATCGAGGGGCTTTCTCAGGCCACATTCCACCGTCTCATTCAGTTCACGAACACCGGCGGAGGCACGCCCGCGTTCATTTTCCACGCCCGAAACTGCACGATCGCATCGGCGGCGACGACGCTCGCGGAATCCATCGTCCTGTTCGACGGCAACGGAACGCTCACGGCCAAGATCAGGATCTACAACAGCATCCTGCACTCCAACGACTCGGTCAACACGACGTACTGGGTGTTCGCGTTCGACGTGTCAACAACGCAAACGCCGCTGTACTCAAGCGATCCGACGTTCCTCGTGTGTCAAAACAACTGGTACTCCCGCATGGGGCGGTTCGACGTGTCTGGTACCGAACGCGACACGGCTGCGGAATGGAAAGCCAACTCGGGCGACGGCCCGCACGACGGCGAACTTGGCAACGGCGCGGGACGAGACGCGTTGTACACGTCGGCGGGAACATGGAGCGACACCACGCTCTCGTTCGGTGCGACCGATGCGGCCCGGACGTCGAAGATCGATACGTCGGTGACGCTGGCGTACGCGCCGACGAACGGCATCAATGGGCGATCGTTCGTCCGCAACCGGGGAGCGAGTCAGTATCCGAGCGTTGTTCCTTCCGCGTCTCGCCTCGTGAATGCGATGGCGGCTGCGGTGGGTGGACCGACCGACTACGATGACGACGAAGACGAGGACTGAACACCATGAGGCTACAGAATCAGGCACAGGGCGTCCGGCGTGGTCGAGCGAGCAACTCGACGCAGGGATCGTTCACGATGACGGCGGGCCGCAAGGCCATCGTCTGGACGAGCGGCGTGCCGACCGTCAATGACGGAACCAACACGCATCCCATCGTGCTCATGGGCCGGTTCCGAGGCGTGAACATCGGATTCGGCGGTGCCGGATCAAACAACCAGACGGCGAACTATCGCCTGTGGCTGTGCCGGTTCGGTGTGTCACGGACAGCCGAGAGCCCGAATCCGGACTTCACGCAATGCCTCGATGCGTCATTCGTCCCGTACATCGCGGACACTTCGACGATCACGCTTGGATCCGCAACGGGCGTGAGCGGCGGGGTGTACTCGGCGTCCGAACTGATTGCCGACACGATCACGGCGACGCTTGCGACGACCGCAACGACGCCGCCGGGTATCGGTTCGACGCTCGAGACGGCGTTCTCTCTCGGCAATCTGACGGTCTACTCGCCCGCTGACGACAAGGCCGCAAGGCTGATCATCCCGCACATGGGCGGATATCATGGGTGGTTCGTGGAGTTCGACATGACCGGCGCGACGTCGATGAACTTCGACTACGATCTGTCGCTCTGAGAGGACGAGTCGGTGAGTGCCTGCGAGCGGTTCAGGCGTACCCCAACCGCAAGGAGATTCGATCATGGCTACCCCGACTCGTACTCGTCAACTGATGGCCCAACTGCTGGCCGTCCATCCGATCTGCATCGGCAATGTGTTCTTCGTCGGCTCGACCATCACCGGCGCGGCGAACTCTGCCGGACGCGGGTTGCATGTCGATGAGGTGTTCTCGACGATCAACTACGCGATCGCCGCGTGTACGGCCAACAAAGGAGACGTGGTGTGCGTGGCCCAGAATCACGTGGAGACGGTGACTGCGGCTGCCGGTGTCGCGGCGTCGAAGGCTGGCGTTACCGTCGTCGGGCTCGGCAGGGGGCGCGCCCGCCCGAAGATCAACTACACCACGGCGGTCGGCGCGTCGGTGGACGTGACCGCCGCCAACGTGACTTTCCAGAATCTCGTCTTCACCCCGATCGGCTTTGACGCCGTTACCGCCGCGATCAACGTGTCGGCGGCTGACTTCGCCATGATCGGGTGCGAGATGGAGTTTGCGGACGCCACGAATCAGGCGACGCTCGGAATCCTCACGGCTGCCGGTGCCGATCGGATGCTGATTCAGGATTGCTGGTTCCACGGATCGGCGGACGCGGGCACTGCGGCGTGTATCCGCATCGCGGCTGGCAATGACATCCGCGTTCTCGGAACGACCATCAACGGCAACTTCACCACCACGCTCGGAGCGATCGACAACTCCGCCGCCGTCTCCCGGTTGCAGGTCAAGAACTGCGTTCTGGCGAACAACACCGCATCATCGACGAAGGCGATCGTTTGCCACGCCTCGACGACGGCGGACCTGTCCGACAACATCTACCGCATCCTGTCTGGCACGGCTCCCGTGACCTGTGCGGGCGGCTACGGTGCTGGCCGTTCGTACTACACGGCGGCGGTCGGCGTGTCTGCCGGTACCCTGATCTGATCCCTCTCGCCCCCCCAGCGGAGGACCGACCCCGACAGTCTGACTGGCTGTTGGGGTTCTTTATTTTCCGTTCCGATGTCGGTATGATGGGACCATGCAAGACAACGGGCACGCCATTCCGTCCAAGCCGAACCCCGCCCTCGTGACGCGAGACATGCTCGCGGCGTTGACGCTCATCGAGCGGTCGTGCAAAGAGGCGCGGGAGTCGATGGTGTTGGCCGAGGGGATCGAATCGACGATGGGGCACAACCGCATTGTCCTGAATGCGAACCAGCCGAGCGGGGACGATGTGAAGCGTCAACAGGTGAGCGGGCTCCGCAACAACATGGTCCAGCACATGGCCGAGGTGTTGGGGCAGACCGAACGACTCAAGGCCGCGTGTCTTGCGATGGGGTGGATCAAGATGGAGCCGAATGGGGGTTGACGGTTGACCGTCTACGGATATGCTACCGATATGAGCAAGGCACTTACGACGACGCAGGAGATCGCTGACCGAATGGGTATCACGCCGAGGGCGGTGTTGTCGCGTGCGGTGGCGAGGGGGATTGTTCCGGCCAAGCGGATCGGGGTGGCGACGCTCTGGGATCACAAGGCGGCGAGGGCCATCGAGCGGGACATGCCGAGGGGCCGAAAAAAATCTTCGGTGTCGTAACCCTTGCGGGAGCGGGGTTTACGTGCGGGGTGGGCGGAAATCAGATTCAAGTCACTTGCATAGGCTACCGATATCGGTATGATATCGGTGTTGTCGCGTGTGGGTGGGGAATCTGGAGTGTGAACATGAAGACGGACACTCGACTGAACAAGCCCGGAGGACACTTGCACATCGACTTGACGCGGGCACATGCTCGCGTCTCTCACGCGATGATGCTTGTCGAAGACGAAAAGGAACTCCGGGAACTTGCGGAGATTGAACAGCTCATCGAGAAGGCGATCGTGCGATTCTTCGGTGACGCGCCCCGCCCGAAGGTCGGTCGCGAGTAACTACTCCCCACGGTAAACGAGACGCCAAACTGAACGGAGGAGGTTAACAGCATGGACATCCAAACGATGAGCAATGAGGCTCTGATCGCCTTGGCCGATGACATCAGGAGGGTTCTTTCCCGCCGTCGATGGTCGGTCGGGGATCGTTGTTTCTGGCGCGACCGCGCCGGAGCGGTGCATCAGGGAACAGTGAAGGCCCTGCTCAAGACGGGGCTGCTCGGGGTCGCCAAGAAGGGCGAACTGCAATGGGGAAACGCCGTGGACCCGGTCCACGCTACAAAGACACTGGAGGCAGCGTAATGGCATGGAATCCAACGCCAGAGAAGTATCCCGGAGGCCGGATGCTCGGGCTCACGATCCGGGGTCGGCGCGTTGGTGCGGGCCTGACTCTGCGACGGTGCGCGGAACTGATGGGCCTCACGATGACGGACCTCAGCGCCGTCGAGCAGGGGCAACGGCCATTCACCGAGCAAGAGTTTTCGGATTTCAACCGGGTAGCGAACCTGACACCCGCTGGTGAACAGCGAGAGAAGGTTGACAGCGACAAGGCCGCAAAGACAAGGGCTTACGACGATGGAGACTCGCGCAAATGACCATTCCGAACAGCGTTGCTCTCAGGACCCCGAAAGGCACCCATGAGCAGTGAAGGACCGTCCTGTGTGCCGAACGTCTCCTCCGCAAGCGGTGGATCTACCGAGACGCCGATTCGATTTGATAACCCGCGCGGGGGCGGTAGGATCAGGAAACGGTGAACATGGAAGACAATCGCTTGGACGCGGTGCCCGCTCTTGTGCAGTCCACGGCCTCGCTGCTGGATTGCGTACACATCGACGGGATAAGGCTCCTCAAACTCGAAGCAAGAATGAAACGAGTCGAGCGTCGCACGCTGTACCTGTACGCGTGCATCTTCGGGCTCATCCTCGCAAACGTCGCCCAAGTCGTCAGGATCATCGACTTGCCCAATCAGGCGGGAGAAGGGCATAGACTACCGACATGGGTAAGCCTTCCAGAGGTTCGGGGTCAGGGGGACGCAATCGCGGAAAGCCGATCAGGTCCGTCTCAGACGTTGCCCACCAGCGACCGGAAGAGGTGAAGGCCGAGGGCACGACCGTACCGGCGTTGGGTCTGGACATGGCGTCGCGGTCGGATCAGGCGATGTTGCGGTCGGCGATGAGCAAGTATCAGACGTCGCTCTGGCCGCTGTTGACGGACCCGAAGATCCGGGAGGAGATCATCCTCGCACAGTTGGAGGCGTTGCGGGCGGCGCGGGTGAGCGGGAACAAGCGGCGGATTGACTCGTGCGTTCGGACGCTCTCGATGTTGCAGGGGCAGAACATTTCGGAGACGCAGTTCCAGTTCAGGCATGCGAACCCGGAGCCTGCGATTCAGGTGCAGGCGACGGTCACGAATGCGGGGAAGTCGCCGCATGACACGGTTCTGGACCTGATCAAAGACCCGGACGCGGCGAAGGAACTGTTGCGGCTGAGCGAGAAGTTGAACGAGGGGCAAGGCGTTTGAGCGTCGCCACCGAGACAGCACGCAGCATCGCCGAACTCAACCCCGCCGTGTTCGCCAACCGTGCGAGCGGCGGGGGCTTCGTTCTCTACAAGCACCTCGTCTACATCGGGGCACGCATCGCACGGGCAGCCACCACGCCCAACGCCCGCGTGATCGTCAACGTCCCGCCCCGCCACTACAAATCCACGCTCTGCTCGTTCTGGTCGCCCGTGTGGTACCTCCACAACTGGCCGACGAAGCAGGTGATGCTCCAGACCAACACGCAGAAACTTGGCAACCTGTGGGGGCGTCGTGTCCGCAATGAGATGCGGGCGAACCGGCACATCGGGACAACGCTCGCACGCGACGCGACCGCCGCAAATCTGTTCGCCACACCCGAGGGCGGGTCGATGAGCGTGTTCGGGCTCGACGCCGCCGCCACGGGCTTCGGTGCCGACCTGCTCATCATCGACGACCCGCACTCGAAGATGGAAGACCTGTACAAGCGTGAGGCACGCGAGAAGGTCCACCGCTGGTATGACGAGGTGTACTCGCGTCTCAACGGAGGTGCGTCCATCTTCGTCCTCATGCAGCGAATGCATCCCGAGGACTTGTGCGGGTACCTCATGAGCCAGACCGATGAGCCGTGGGACGTGGTGTGCCTGCCGGCCATCGCGGAAGAGAACGACCCGATGGGCCGTCCGAAAGGGCAAGCGTTGTGTCGGGCCGTCCACACCGAAGAGGACTACGCCCGCATCAAGCGGCGCGGCGAGGAGGGATGGTTCGCCCGGTACCAACAGCGTCCGGTTGACCGTCGATCGGGCCTCACCTACTCGCAGTTTGGAACGGCCAACGTCAATGCGTCCGTGGATCTCGTGCCCGGCTTGCCGCTGCAAATGTCGATCGACTTCAACATCCGCCCCGGTATGCACGCGATCATCGGGCAGCACAACCCGATCGAGGACACGTTCACGGCGGTCTACGAGTTGTACGAAGAGGGGCTCGACCTTCGCGGGATGATGACCAAGTTCGCTGAGTTGATCAAGACGATCGGATGGAACTACTCCGAACTCCAACTCTTCGGTGATGCGGCGGGCAACCAACGGACGATGGAGAACGCCAGCGTAGGGGAGACGTACTACTCGCTGGTCAAGGCCGGGCTCCACCGCATGGGCTTCGTACAGGAACTCGGACGGACGCCGACGACAAAGCGGTACCGCATCCGCGTGCCCAAGGCCAATCCCCGCATCGTCGATAGCGTGATGTGCGTGAACGACGTTCTCTGCGACTTGGACGGCAAGCGGCGGTACCTGATTCATCCCCGGTGCGAGGAACTCATTGCGGACTTCAAGGGCTTGCGGAACAGCGAGGACGGCGTACCGGACAAGTCTGATCAACAGCGATCGCACTCGGCTGACGCGGAGCGGTACCGAATACACTACCTGCGTCCGAGTCTACATCGGGCGGCGAAGAAGAAATGACATGCCCCGCCAATGATTCAGCATGTACACCCCGCCGATCCCCAACACCAACGGCAAGCCCATCACGAAGTCTCAGAGCAAGGGATACGGCTTCGCCTATGACCTGAGAACGCTGGCGAAACAGAGCGAGACGGCTGGGTGTGGCGACTACGCGACCTATCGCGAGATGCTGAACGACCCGACCATCGCCCTGTGCCAAGCGGCGGCGGCGGCTCCGATCCGGGCGGCAGGGTGGAGCGTCGAAGCCGACGACGACGCGCCCGATGAAGCCGTCTCGCTCATCACCGATATCTTCGAGTCCCATCGCCCGTGGATTCTTCAACAGGCCGTGCGGTCGATCTACTACGGCTGGCAGGGGTTCGAGAAGGTGTGGACGATCGAGGATGGGTACACCATCATCTCGCAGTTCAAGCCGCTGCTCCCGGACTGGACGGAGATCACGGTTGACGAGTACGGCACGATGACGGGGATGCGTCAGCATGGCGTGATGCTGGACCTATCGAAGTCGCTGGTGATTTCCTACGACGTGGAGGGAGACAACTGGTATGGGCGTTCGAGGATGGAGAACCTTCGCCGGTGGGCGTGGGCACCGTGGAAGGGCGGGGCGAGGAAACTCGAGCAGTACCAGACGAAGACGGCGGGCGTGATCCCGATGATCACGTACCCCGAGGGTGAGGGGTTCGACGAGAATGGGGGCGTGCTCACGAACTACCAGATCGCGGTTCGGGCGTTGGCGATGCTCTCGCAGGCGACGGGCATCGCCATGCCGAACACGCTGCACCCGTGGGCCGAGGATGCACTCCGTAACGGGGCGAACCTGAACGACCTGCTTGCGTGGAAGATTCAACTCATCGAACCGCGTGCGGGTCACGGCGCGGAGTTTGTGGGGGCACTGTCGTATCAGGACAAGCTCAAGGCACGCGGGTACCTGATCCCCGAGCGGGCGATTCTGGAGGGTCAGTACGGCACGAAGGCCGAGGCGGGCACACACGGCGATGTGGCGTTGTCGATCAGCCAGAGCGTTCTCGATGACATCGTGCGGCAGATCAACATGCAGGCGGTGGACGATGTGCTGTCCACGAACTTCGGTCCTGACGTGCGTGGCAAGGTGTACCTCAAGCCCGCGCCGATTGAGGACGACGAGCTGATGCTGTTCCGCGAGTTGGTGAATGGGCTGTACACGTCTGCCCCGGACCTGATGCGGACGGACCTCGACATGGATGCGGTGCTGGACCGGCTGAATCTGCCGAAGGCGGCTGAGGATATCAGCGAAGGCGATCCGTTCTCCGCTCCGCTGGGAGGGGACGCCACGGCTGTTCCGACTACGGTTCCCGCTGGCGGCGATGCTGTTCAGGACACGGCCCTTACGGGCATCCAGATCACGGCCCTTCGCGAACTGGCTCAGGCCGTTATCGAGAAGCAGACCAGTCCAGACGTTGCGAAGTCGATCGCGTACATCGCGTTCCCGAGCGTGGACCGTGCGGCCATCGACGCCATCTTCAACTCGGCGGCGACGTTCACGCCAGCGACCGCCCCCGACCTGTCGAACGCTCCCAGCGTGAAGGCCATCGCCGCGTCCCTGAAAGCCGCGAGGGGCACGAAGCCGGGGGTGGGGAACCGGCCCGCGAAGAAGCCGAAGAAGTCTTGACGTGCCGACGACGGAAGGTATTATGGTGGCATGAAGAGAAGCAACGACGGCTCATGGCTGCTGTACCTCATCGCTCTCGTGTGGATCGCGTTCGCCGTGCTTTGTATGGTGATCCCCGCTGGAAAGTAAGCCCATCAACTTCGCCTTCTACGACCTGCCCGCGATGGTGCGGTTCATGCGGGCCGTGTGGGAGGTGGCGGAAGAGTTGCAAGCGATGGGCCTGACCGAACAGGCGACGGAACTGCGGCGAGCGTACTACGACTTTGAACAGGACGCGGTGGCGGGGCCGAAAGTGGAGGATGCCGGATGAAGTGGCTGACGGGGAAACTCGACAAGTGGGCGAAGGAACGGGCGATCGATCGGCGGCTTGTGCCCGCGAAGGTGGTCGTGTTCAACAACTGCCGCCTCTACGCCGGGATGCACATCCAACTCGATGAGCATGGCGATGTCGCGAGCATCGACATCACTGGCGATCAGGATTCGGTGATTCGCTGGGAGGTGCTTCCCGGTCACTCGCAGGGGTTCGGCCTGTTGATGACCAACAACACGATCACCGTCGGGCGTCCGGATGATCAGGCCCCGCTTTACGCGGTCACACCCGAGGTTCGGTAATGCCATCCTCCCGCCGTTCCCGTGCCATCGCCGAGCGTCAGGATCGAGACGTGACCCGCATCGCGTCCAAGGCCGTTGACCCGCTGGGGTCGCTGGGCGTCTCCATCCGTACCGCCGTGCTGCGGGCCGTCCGGCGCGGCGGAGCAACCAAGGCCATCATCAACCGCGAACTTCGCGACTTCGTGCCCATCATGACGCAGGCCATGACCGCCGCGTACGTCATGGGGCAATACCAATCGAAGCGGCTGGCGACGAAGGCACCGACCGAACTCGCACGCAATGAGGACGTGCTGGGCCGGTGGGCGAAGATTGTCGGGTTCGCCGAGAAGCGGGCGGGCATCTCCAAGGAAGCACTCGGCACGCTGTTCGAAGGCTTCGAAGGGCAGGCGTCACAGGCGATGAAGTCGATGGGCGGGGTTCTCGAAGCACAGGTGCGGGCGGCTGTGGCCGAGGCGACAAAGCAGGGGCTCCACTTCCGGGGCACAGAGGAACTGGTACGGAAGGCATTCGACGACGCGGGAATGACGAACGCTAAGCCGTGGCTGATCGAGACGCAGGCGAGGACGCAGACGCAACTGGCGTACTCGGCTGGCATGTACGCTGCCGAACAGGATGAGGCGATCCAAGAAATCATCTGGGGCCGAGAGTACGTGACGGTCGGAGATGATCGCGTGCGTCCGTCTCACGCGGCTCTCGACGGCCTACGTCTTCCTATCGATCATCCGAGGTGGAAAGAAATCCTGCCCCCCAACGGGTGGAACTGTCGGTGTACAACAATCCCCATCTACAAGGGCGATGATCTTGCAAAGACGAAGAACGTACCCGAGTACGTGACGGTTGACGGAGAGCGTGTACGGGCGGGGGCAGACGAGGGATTCGACTTCGATCCCATTGGCATCGCCCGCGAACTTGGGGTATGATGCCGATGTCGGTAAGCGTTCCGGTAGCTCAACTGGCAGAGCAGCGGTTTTGTAAACCGC
>JACCDT011410741.1_pt1 | contig 11425 bp, 10 predicted proteins | sample 7446291 | NCBI WGS metagenome assembly JACCDT01 (sample SAMN15323446, study PRJNA562643) | freshwater metagenome | isolation source: river surface water | place: USA:Blue River Watershed | collected 2017-08-17 | reverse complement strand
TAGTCGCCGTTGATCAAGTGGCGGTCCACGCGGTCGCCGACCTCCAGAGTGAGCGTCGAGGTGTCCATGTTTTTCAACCGGATCGTCCTGAAGGGATTGTTCTTCTTGACGTACTTGGCGCCGGGGTACTTGTCTGGGCCGTTGCGCACCAGCTTGGTCATGTACTCGATGTTGTGCTCATTGACCACCTCGGGAAAGGTCAGGTTCATTGCAATGCGCATGGGAACACCAATCTCGTCGATGCTGATGTTGGGGTCTGGTGTGATGACCGTGCGCGCGGAAAAGTCCACACGTTTGCCCATGAGATTGCCGCGGATGCGCCCCTCTTTGGACTTGAGCCTCTCAAACAACGACCTCAGCGGCCTTCCAGTGCGCTGGGTAGACGTACCGAGAAAGGAGACCTGGTTGTCCACCAACGTCGCCACGTGGTATTGCAACATTGCGACGTATACGTCCAGCTGCTCTTTGGTGCAATTCTTTTCGATTTTGGACTTCGTCAGATTGTTGTACTTGACGATGTCACACAGCTTGTGGGTCAGGTCGTCCTCCATGCGCTGGCCCGTGTCCGTGCGTACGGACGGCCGCACAGCCGGCGGCGGCACTGGCAGCACCGTGCATACCATCCACTCGGGTCGGTTGTACTTGCGATGAAAGCCCATGACCTCCGCGTCTTCGTCGCTGATGCGCTCAAGAATGCGGAGCACGTCCTCGGCATCATAAATCACCTTTTTGGATTCCTCTTGTCCATCCACCTTCCACTCCATCGCGATCTTGAGCACGCTTTCCCTCTTGATGCTGTCTGGGCGCTTGGCCCCGCACCCGCCCTCGACGTCGCACACTTTTTTACGATGCTTGTTGCACAGCTTGGAAATCAACTCAAACCGCTTCATGCGCGAGTGTTTCTTGGACATGATGGCCTGCAATTCAGGACTGTTCTTGTCCAACAGCAACGCCGAGCACCTGAAGCACACGCACCTGAGCACCTTGCGCACGTACTCAAAGAACTGGACGTAGAATACGGGCTTCGCGAGATGGATGTGTCCGAAGTGACCCGGGCAAAAATTGTTGCGTTGCTCGCAGGTGTTGCACACTTTGTTGTTGTCGATGACACCCATGCGAGAGTCGAACAAGCCATTCTTGACTGGTTCGGTACCAATGTACGTCTCAGTGGTGAGGATCTCTGCGACAGAACGCTTCTCGATGTCCTTGGGGCTCAAGATACAGAACTGGATGCTCTTGACCGTATCGATGTCGTTATCATTGTCGTAAGCGAGTTCCTTGTATAACGACATCTCGCCGGTTTGTTTTAACCTTGAGAAATATTTGTGGATCAAATTTTTTAAGTGTGTTTACGCAGTGAATAATGAGCTAAAATGGATGGGCAGAGAGTTTGAGTACTCGACGATATGCCGGATGTTTTCAGATACGGCATTGTGTGTGGCCGCCAGCTCGACCAACCGCGACACTGCGTCTGTGTCGTGGTGGATCAAAAGCTTGATGAACACAACCTGCAGACCCTCGATGTCAGTTTCCATCGCGACTTTGTGCATGGCGGTCAAGATGTACCGTTGTTCCTCCAACGGAGGCACCAGCAACGTTTGCGCACAACTCAGGTCTTGTCGGTCGCAAAGGTACCTCGTGCACATTTCCACGTATTCCGGTAGCGCCACAGGCGCCGACGCATTCACTTTTACGCGCCTGCTGGGACGCACTTTGAAAGTCCTCAGAGCGAGCATTGTGCCTTTTAGACTACAACGGGCTTAAGTTGTTTGTCAACGGCAAAAGTGCGCCATCCTTCAAACACGTGTATCGGTGTGGCACCTCCTCCATCGCCATCCAAGTCCAACTTTGACGGCGTCAGCCTTTGGTTTTTGTTGGCGACAGCAGCCATGATCGCAAAGCTGCTGTTCCCAGCCAACAACATCGGTGCACTCACCATTCGGAAAAAGTCGTCGTCAGGACTACCCGCGTCGATTGTAACGACCGGACATTGCTCCCCGAGGAGGCGCACGAGCCTTTCCAAGCACAATCTACTCTCGCACCGCAGCCACTCGTTGGTAAGGTGTTGCATGCCGCCGGACAAAACCTCGATCCTGTCGGGTGTGGTGGTGAACAACTTGATCGCCCCGACCAGGTCTTCAATGGCCAACATTTTCTTGTGGTTCAAGTAATCTCCAATGCGATAATGCACGACGCAAGTCCGGTCTGTGCTAGGCCTTGGAAGTAGCGGTCTGAAGCTTGTGATGGCGTGCCTCAAACTCTCTGTAAAATGCGGATGCAAATCGATCAAGTTTTGGTAATGCATCCACCACCAGTTGCGGAGTGTCTTGGAAAAGTGTAGTGGCAGCGAGGTCGGCATGAATTTTGGCCGATGCAAGCCGAGGTGTTCTCCGAGCGTGGATTTGGCATAGTTAAAATAGATCATGCGGGCGTCTCGAAACCGCCTTTGTTCGTCGAGGGGCATAAAAGCCTGCGCGTACCATGTATCTACCATGTTCCCAAGACGGTACACTGGAAAGTGGATGTCATACACGGCAGCGTCACACACCACAATACCCGTGCCCTGGTAATGTCCATACTTTGAAATGTCGCAATGTTGTTTGGCAATCCTGCTCCAAAACTGCATCGCATCCTGATCTTTGTTGATTCTGTGCGCTATGATAATCCCCTTGTACGCCAACGTAGACAAAAGCTGATCGATGACTTCTGTGCTCTCTACCACGACGACCGCAGCATCCTGGTGTTGTGACTGGAAACTCACAACGCGCACATTTGGATTGCAAGACCATGCAAGGGCAGTAGCCCCAAAATCCGCCGACCCAATGGCATCAACGACCTTTGACCCGGATGGAAGTTGCTTTGAAATGTGAGCGTACAAGCGGTACGGTTGGGTCCCAGGTTCTGCTAAAAAGACGCGTCTATCAACGCCGCTCCCCCGACCAACCCGCTCGTGGCATAACAGCTGTCTTTCCAAAGACTCTGTGATTTCAGATCCCATAAGTGCATCAAAGTGGATGGCAAGTACATTCTGCGTCGGCATTCCTGTAATGGTGGGCATTGAAAACATTTAAGCTCCGATTGGATTGTATCTGTATCTCCAACAAGAGTAAAAAGCACAAAAATGTCCAAGCCTCCATCCTCCAAGGAATACAAGAAGTTGCTCTTGAGCACCTTGGAGGACATTGTCAAGAAAGCGGACCCGGACGCAGACACTGACACGCAGACTGAGTCAACGACCCAACCCAAAAAGAGGGTCAAAATTGTCACCTCAAAGAAGCGCTCCGGCTCGGACTTTAACAATCCCGAGCTCAAGTATTACGACCCCACAGAAAAGTCGTTTTACAACAAGTTGACCGAGGATCAAAAGCGGCTCATCGCTGACCTAGAAGCAAGGATCAAGGACATGAATGAGGAAGACACTCCCCTCCGCTTCAAGATCCTTCTGTCCAACATCGACGAAAAGGTCAAGGCCATTGCTATCAAGAAGCTCAAGTATGTCTACGACATGGACGAGTCTTCGGCGGAACACTACAAGGTGTCAAATTGGATCGAGTCGTTGTGCAAGGTGCCCATTGGCAAGTACAAAAACCTGCCCATCACCAAGGCATCCTCTATCGACGACATTCGGAGCTTCATCAAGGGCGTCAAGAAAACGTTGGATGACACTGTGTACGGTCACACGGAGGCCAAGGACCACATCATCCGCCTCATCGCACAATGGATCTCCAACCCCGAGTCCAAGGGCCTCGTCATTGGCATCCACGGTGCGGCGGGCCTTGGCAAGACGTCGCTGGTCAAGAATGGGATATGCAAAGCCCTGGGCTTGCCCTTTGCCTTTCTGGCCCTGGGAGGCGCATCCGATGGCGCGTTTTTGGACGGGCACTCCTACACGTACGAGGGTTCCACTTGGGGACGCATCGTCGACATTCTGATGAAGGCGCGATACATGAACCCTGTGTTGTACTTTGATGAGCTGGACAAGGTGAGTCTCACGTACAAGGGAGACGAGATCACAAACATCCTAATCCACCTGACAGATAGCACGCAAAACGACAAGTTTCAAGACAAATATTTCTCAGACATAGATTTTGATTTATCGCGTTGTCTGATCATATTTTCATACAACGACGAATCTGTAATTTCTCCCATTCTCAAGGACCGCATGGTCAAGATCAAGACCGAGGGGTACAAAATCGATGAAAAAATCGTCATTGCGCAACAGTATCTCATCCCTGAACTGTTGGATCAGTTCAAGCTGAGCGAAAAGGACATTATCGTCACAAAAGACACCCTGCGCTACATGATTGCCAACCGCGTCGAGGAGGAGCAAGGCGTCCGCAACCTCAAGCGCGGGTTGGAATGCATCCTCAGCAACCTCAACCTCAATCTGTTGCTGAGCCCCGACGAGGTCACGCTACCTATCACCATTGATGAGGCCATCATCAATAAGTACATTAAAAAACAGATTGAGAGCCGCAATCACGCCGCTATGTACACTTGACCTTACCCTGCCCCGCCTTCAGCGGCATTTGTCTCTTTTTGCTTTCCACAGCAACGGGCGAACCTCGCATTTGAAAGCCACTTGAACGTCTCCCCGGTACTTTTGCTTCAACATGTCACGGTCAATACAAATCGTGACATTGTCGTTTGTTACATCCAAGGCCGTAGGACAAGGCGCCTCCAGCTTGCGGCGCTTTGAGGCTTCTTGCAGTTCTGCCAAAAGATCGCAGCCTAGCGGGGCATGGAGCACGAGACAGCTAGCCATCACAGATACTGACTACGCAAGTCCTTATATATATACAACACCGTACTTTTTGTTGAAGTCTGCCAGCGTAATGATGGTCTTCACGCCTATATCGCGGGCTTTTTGTACCTTGGGTGTGTCTGGGTCTTTGCAGATCACGATGTCCACATTCTTGCTGAGAGAGCTCTTGATCACGCCCCCGCGTGCCAAGATGAATGCCTCGGCGTCTTTGCTCCGGACGCCCGTAAACAAGAATGCGGATCCCTCAAAGATTTGCTCATTCTGCTTTGCCTTTTTCGCGGCAGTCGGCGCCGCCGTTGCACTTGTTTTGATGTAGCGCCCAAGCCCGTTATCCTTGGCAAAGGCGCGCCACATCCCCAAGCCCTCGATGAAGCGCGCAGAGGTTTTTGCCTCAAACCCGGGGAGGGCGGTGAGTTGTTCAAACGTGGGGGCAAATTTGTCGTCTGTGATGATGCCTGGAAACTGCTGCGCCACCTGCGCGATTCGTGTGGTGCCAATGCCGCGACCAAATGCGTTGCTTGCCCCCATTAACACCACCGGGTCTATTTCTGCAAATCGTTCTTTGATGGCGTTCACCACGTTGCGCGCCGACTTTTCTTTGAACCCGTCAATACGCAGCAGGGCGTCAGCGTCTAAAGTCAGCACCTTGCCAACAGTGTCGATGCCCGCATCATACAGCCGCTTGAGCGTGCCCGTGCTGAGTCCAGCTACCTTGACCTTTGAGAAGAAGTACTCGACGTTCTTGAATGCGACAATGTGTGCTGCACTGCTGTTGGATACTACGAGGTCCACGCGCGATTCATTCCACTTGTATGCAGCTTGTTGTGGCATGCTCGGCTCCTCCGCGCGCTCGAGAACGGAGGTGATCGCCGGGATGACGTCACCACTTCGTGTGACGATGATCCGCGCCCCCGGCCCGATGCCGTTGTCCACAATGAACCGCGCGTTGTTGCCTGTCGCGCGCTTGACCGTGACACCCCCAATGTGCACGCCGTCGAACAGCACCACGGGCTTGAAGAAGCCGTCTTTGCTGATGTTCCACTCAACGTCGAGCACGACCACCTCGGCACTGTTCATGGTAGCAATGGATTTGAACGCAAAGGCGTGCTTTGGGTTTTCGCCCGCGACCCTAGGGTAGCCAGTGGCGTCGTGCACGATGACGATGCCGTCCACCTCAAAGGGCGAGCGCTTCCGCCTGTCCACGAGTAGCTCCGACAGCGCCGACATCGTGACGTCCTTGACCGGCATGACACGGTGCCAAGCAACTTCAAAGCCGTTCTGCTTCAAAAACGCAATTGCCTTGGAAGGTTGTAACAACTCTGGTGCCACGAGCTCGTACGCGACGAAGCGAATCAGGCGGGCCACCTTGATGTCTGGCTTTTTGGCATTGATCACCCCCGCTACGGTGTTGCGGCCATTCTTGCCAAGATCCTCGTCAAAGTCGTCGCGCGTTAGGATGAGCTCTCCCCTGACCGTGAACTCGCCTGTGTGGGTCTCCAACACATTCTTGGGCAAGCCGCGAATGAAAGGGATCAGATGCGATGCGTCTTGGCCTTCCACCCCATTCCCACGCGTGTACAGCTTTGCCACCCCTCTGCAAACAAACAACAGAGCGCTGATGCCGTCAAGCTTGTCGCTCACAACAACATCGCCGGCAGAGTACTTGCGCAGCCACTTTTCTAATTCCTTGTCATCATTTTTGATCTTGTCCATGCTGCCCATCCAATAGGGCAGTTTGACCTTGCGATCTTGCACCGCCGCACCAACAGTCTTGAGGATGGGATGATCCGGATCCCGGCGGCGGAGAGCCTCCTTGATTTCGTCAAACATCTGGTCGCTGAACAGCGGTTCCCCTTTGTTGAAGTAGCGGTGATTTGCCTCTTGAATGACATCGGCAATCTCGTCCGTGCTCAAGCGCCCCAAGGCAGTTACTGGGCTGCTCTTGATTGCCTTGACAACCGCCGCCGTGACCTTCATTTAGTGATATAAACACAAGTTTTTCCAGTTAAGTAACTATGACAGCGTCACGCACGTGGCAAACCTCTACCTCGCCGGTGGCGCTGTATGCCTTGCGACTTTACATTTGCATCCTCAAGCTCCTCGAGTTTCTTTGGACCTCCGTGTACTCGGCTTACCTTTGGTCCGCAGGTACTGTGCTGGACGGCGAAGTGACCGATGTGTACTTTTACAACTTTGACACACAAAATCGCCAGGTCGTGTATACACACTCGAATCCAGTGTGGGTGGTGTACCTGATGTTTCTGAAATTCGTGATGCATGCAAGCATCGAGGACATCGTCAATCCTGGCGTGCGTGTGTTGCCCTTTGGCAGGGGCATCTTTGAAATCAACTTTTTCCAAAAGGGCGACGGTTGGCTCCGGGTGTTTTCGCGCGAGTACACTGAAGACCCTCCTGCCACCCAAAAGGTGGGCACATACCTCTATGCCAGTGTGAATAGCTCGCTCGTCGTGACGAGCTTCATCAACAAAAACATGTCGTCTTTCAACAAGCAAAATGCATTCAGCGCAGACGACATCGTGAGACTGTGTTACATCCTGTTGGGGAAGCTTTTGCCAACCGACTACGACGATTTCGAGCCGACTCCAAGCCGGCTGTACCTCATTGAGGACGAAACTCTCAATGAAATCTCTTACGAGGGGGAGCAACCCGTGGTGTTGTTGGCTTAAAGAAAAAAACTTGGTTAGAATCATGTGCGAAGAGACGTTTCTCAACGACATTTGGACACATTACTTCCATGATCCAAACAACCCAGATTGGACGACCGGAAGTTACATACGCCTCAACGACATCAGCACGGTGAAGGACATGTGGAGCTCGCTCAAGGCAACGCAAGACAAGTTGAAAGGCGGCATGTTTTTTATTATGCGCGCGGACACCTTTCCGTGTTGGGATGACAAGTCCAACATCAATGGTGGGTGCTTGTCCATGAAGGTTCTCAAGGAGAATCTCGAGGAGTTTTGGGAAAAGTTGTGCGCGCGCTTGCTAGGAGAGTCTCTGCTCGCCCCCGAACACCGGACGGCGTGGAGCAACGTCAATGGCATCTCCACGAGCCCAAAGCGCTACTTTAGCGTGGTCAAGGTGTGGTTGCGCACGACTGACTTTGACAACAAGAAAATGTTCCAAATACCCCCCAAGTACTACGGCGACGTCATCTTCAGGGATAGCCAAGACATGATCAAGAAAAACAACGAGTCTTGAGGTCCGACCTGGCCGGCCAAGACACTTCTTTTTGTACTTTTGCGTGGGTGTTTGTGTACACACCCGCACGCACTGCCAAGTAATAAAATTAATTACACGAAATGAATTGATGCGACGGCACCTAGAACTTATTTGCGAGGAGGACGTCGTCGAGCTTGAAGACCCCGAACTTCTTCCGGCGCATGACCTTGGTAATGATGCGCTGCATGTCCTTCTGTGCACCCTTGAGCGCCTCCAAAAACACCTGCAACACCACGCTGTTGGGGGCGATCACCTTTTCGCCGACCGAGTCAGCCGTGTGCACAACGAATTTGAAATCTTCAGCGGAGTCGCGCCAAAACCCTGAATCAGCGTCTCCGATGACCAAGGCGTGGTCCGCGCCCCTGTGCACTATGAAGTGCTTCACCGCAAAGCTGGTAGCGAGACCCTTAGAGCAGCCGTAGTACGTCCTGAACACCAGCTCGAGCTTGTCGAAGCCGAGAACTACAGCGTCATCGGGCTTGAGGGTGAAGATGAAGTGGTGCGTGCCGAGCAGGTAGTTGGTCTTGGGGTTGGGTTTGAGGTCGCTCGCCGTCATGGCCAAGATCACGTCGTCGCGCATCGGGACCTGCCTTGCACACACATTCATTTCCACAAACTTGTGCTCGAACACGGCCTCGTTGATGATGGTCTCGGCATAACTCGGAGGCTTGCGGGAAGCCACCACAGGCTCGCGTGAAGGCTCAACGGCCTCCATGACACCGTACTGCCTGCCGGAGCGGGTAGTGGGCATCTTGCTTGCTTGTGTTCTTGTTTGGTCTTTGGCGCGATTGTGTTGGTTGGTTGGTTGGCGGGTAAAACCTTGGAGTTTCAAATTTTCGGACAACATTCCCGAAATTAAAGAAAAAATAGTGTCTAGTTTTGGATGGTGGGGCTCAGGCAAAGTTTCAGCTCTCCCAAGCTGGCCACCAAAAACTTTGCAATCAGTGGGTAATCATTCTTAAGGTAAAGCTCCACCGTGTTGCACAAGTTGGTGCACTTGGTGAACAAGACCAGGTACTTTAGACTGAACACGCCCTGCACAATCTCGCCATTGTTTTTGTTCGTGATGGTGTTGATGCCCTCGTGGTCCGACAACACCGTCTCTTGACTGCAGTAATCCCCCTTGCAAGAAAAGATGAGCTGGTTGTTGATGTTTTTGATCTCTACCTGGTCTGCAATGTTGTGGCAATCCCTGCAGATTTTTTGAAAGTCGGAGGATGGCAAGGTGATGACGCTGTTGAACTCCGCAGGGTCCACCGTGATCTTGGGATTGTCCAGGTCCAGCAAATTCAGCTTGAAGGTCGTGCGGCTGTTTTTCTCTACATTCTCGCACTTGATGCCCAGCTGATTAAAGTTGTTTTCGTCGACAAAGAGCGTGAGCGTATCATTACTGTTTAGCGTTTTGATGAGCTTGTGGAAGTTGATCATATTCACACCCACGACCAGCTTTGACTTGCAATAGTAGTACTCAAACTTGTTGGCGTCGAGCTTCAAATGAACGAGTACGATGTGGCTGGTGTCCATGGCCACAATCTTCATGCCCGTCTCGTCAAACTCAATGCACGTGTCTGTGAGCAGCTCTTTTGCGGCCTCCACCAGCGTCTTAAAGGCGGCGCTTTGGACCGTGCGTACCTCCAAGACGTACGTCATCCTTTTGTGGTATGTTTTTGATGCAGGGTGCTTAAATGGTTTGTGGTTTTATAGTAAAGGCCATGTGCTTTTCCGCCGGGGCTTCGCAAGCGGGTTTCTTGGCAAGTGTCATTGGCTCCTTGGTGCTCGCGCCCCTGGACCCCGCACTGGCGATCTTCTTTGGCTTTGTCGGGCTCATGCAATTGTATGACTACATCTTTTGGACCAACCCACCCTCTTCGCAAATCAATCAAGTCACGACAAAGCTGGCCATGGTGACCAACCACTTGCAACCCATTGTCTTGACCATGGTCATAGCTCTCTTCAAGGGGCCGCCGCAGCCCTTGACACTCGTGACAACACTTGCCTATGCTGCAACTGCTGCGGTGTACACGACCATCCATTGGGACAGCGTGCGTTATACCACCGTCGTTGAAAAGACGAACCCAAGCTTGTACTGGGCTTGGAATGACCGTCCCGGCAATGAACTGTTGTACCTCCTCTTCTTGGCTTCATTTACGGTCACATTCATGCAAGGATATCATTCTCCCCTCAACGGCGTCCTGGCTGGGCTGTCATTGTCTACCTTTGCTGCCGCTTGGTTCAAATACCAAGGCTATGCCGCGGTTGGCCGTTTTTGGTGCTACTTTGCGGCATTTGTACCTCTGGGCATTGCTGCACTCTTAACATTTTGATCATGATGCATAAAAAAACCCCCATGTAAAATAAAATGGTGCAAGCTTACTTGATCGCAATCATTGTCATTTGCTCATCATTAGTGCTTGCGATGTTGTACGCTTTCTTATCCACCAACAACCGTACGGAGAACTACTATGCTCCTGCAACAACAGTGATTGATGGCAAAGAATACGCTATTTGCATGAACAAAGTAGACACCAACGTGCCAATTGACGGTTTTGGCCGGCGCTGGGGGTGGGAGAATGAAAAGTCGTGTGTTGAGTATGTAAACAAACGCCCGGCACCACAATCAAAGCCGCAATCAAAGCCACAATCAAAGCCGCAATCAAAGCCACAATCAAAGCCACAATCAAAGCCACAATCAAAGCCACAATCAAAGCCGCAATCAAAGCCACAATCGAATCCGGCAACTACCGTGGTTGACGGTGAGGTATACGCCATTTGCAAAAACAAGGTGGACACGAGCGTGCCGATTGACGGTTTTGGCAGGCGTTGGGGATGGGAGAATGGAAAGTCGTGTGTTGAGTATGTAAAGGTTGCCCCACAGTCTCAACCAAAAGTCACAGCTCAACCAAGGTCGCGTACTAACATAGACAATGCAAGGAAGGAAAGCTCAAAATCCAAAAGCTGTTACGGTGCACGACCCGTGGATGATTGCAAGACTTGTGATGACGTCATCAAAGCGTATAAAGCTCGTAATTGGTCCTTCAACATCGCTGATTTTGAGCAATGCAAAGGCAGGGTACCCCGCAGTGCACCAACATCCAATTATTCTGAACCTGCCAAGCCACCACAGTGGGCTCCCCTTCCAGAGAGTCGCCCAGTCGAACGCGTAGCGACGGGTGGCGGAAGTTGTTACGGTGCACGACCCGTGGATGATTGCAAGTCTTGTGATGACGTCATCAAAGCGTATAAAGCCCGTAATTGGTCCTTTAACACCGCAAATTTTGAGCAATGCAAAAGAACGGCTCCCCGCAGTGCACCGACATCCAACTATTCAGAACCTGCCAAGCCACCACAGTGGGCTCCCCTTCCAGAGAGTCGCCCAGTCGAACGCGTAGCGACGGGTGGCGGAAGTTGTTACGGTGCACG
>JACCDT010208133.1_pt1 | contig 11431 bp, 25 predicted proteins | sample 7446291 | NCBI WGS metagenome assembly JACCDT01 (sample SAMN15323446, study PRJNA562643) | freshwater metagenome | isolation source: river surface water | place: USA:Blue River Watershed | collected 2017-08-17 | reverse complement strand
GACACGTTCGCCAGAAAGTTCAACGCTCCAATCGTATGCAACATCATAAGCATGTTCAAGATCAGTATACCATTCTGCATCATCTTTGCAGAAGTTGTTGGAAGTGGGAAGAACAGCAAACATGTCGTTGTGTTGTTTTCGACTTTTTAAGTATTGCAGAGATTGCTTGACTTTGCAATCTCTCTTGTGCCAGTTTCAGAATTGGGTGGTTTTTACAATTTCTTCTGCAAGTTCATTACCAACAACGCCAGCAATAAACTCTTGAGTAGAATCATCATCCTCACCTTCTGCAACCCAAATATCTTCAATTAGCATTGCAACATCAGTATCACCTTGACCAGGATTTTGGTCAAAAGATTGTGACATCATCTGCACTGCATAAGAAACAAGATCATCCATATCCATATTCTCAATCACACGATAACAATGTGCAGTCAAAAGATCAGAAACTTGGTCGGAAGTAAGAGTGGAAGTCATGTCGGTGTGTTGTTTTCGACCTTTATAGAATACATGATTTTGGACTCTGTGCTCATATCATGTGCCACTGATCTGATTGGCACAGTGGTACGATCTGCTGGTATGGGATCGCTGTTGCACTTGAGACTCACTGAGAACCCTTGGTATGACTGAAGCAAAAACCAGATTTTTCTGCAATTCTATGTCACAGATGGATCTGGTCATGCCTGAGATTAGAATTAACGAAAAAACAGTTTTTGATACAAATACAAAAAAAGAGAGGTGTTACCCTCTCTTCTCTCTTATGTTTTAAGAATACAAATCATTTGCATCCTCTGGTGTCATGAATCGACCTGGACATTTGCTCTCCATGATCTCATAATAACGCCTTGTTGCAGTACGACCAACAGAGGGATAATGAGAATCAAGTCGAACAAATGATCGAACTGCAATCTCTACTGCATCATCGCTGTGAGTATCAAAATACTTGCGAAACTCAGTGAGAATAACTGTTGCAGCATCTGATCCAGTTTCAGGAGAAACATGTTTCAGATAAAGGTCTGCAATGCAGTTCAATTCTTCATCAGTCCAGGGAATGATGTTTTTACGATTAACCTGCGTTGTTTTGCCTTTTGTCCAGGTTTTCATTGGATTGGCATACTGAACCTTACCAAACAATGCACGTTCAATGTTTCGATAAAGAATGCGATCTTCGCGTTCTTCAAATACATTCAACAGTCCAAACTTTGATACCTGATCTGAATAAGAATCGTAGAAGTCCTTTTCAGTTTGGGATACAGTAGTAACAGTCACGATGATACATTTAGAATTGGATTTCTTCAAGAGTAGGTTGATTTTGCTCTTCACTTGCCAGAGATTCAAGAATTGCAAGAATCTCATTGCCAGTTTCGCCTTGCTTGAGAAGATTGATCAGAGTAGACTTAGGCATCATCAAAAAAGTAAAGGAGTTTGGTTGAATCAGTTTAATGTCATGATTCAGGACAAGATGTTTAGAACGTAGGTTTTTTTACTTCTTCAGCATAACGCTCTGCAAAGCATCCTGATAGAAACACTGAATCATGAACTTGTGGTGTTTCGTTGTGCATCAGTTGTTGATTAAACTTAAAGCAACTCCAAACGATTTGCTTTGTTTCAATGTCAGATGCAGGACTGTAGGATCGCATGATTCAGTTCAAAAACAGTTGTTGAATTTTGAGTTGCACAGAATCACAGAGATCTGATTCTTCATCACCATGATCTTGAAACTCACTCATTGCTTCATAAATTGCATCCCATTCTTCATTTGTGAAAAACTCTTTGATGCTGGTAGTGTCAGTCATGAGTTGTAATTTTGGTGATTATGGGGATTTTACAATCCCCATTTTAATAGAATCAGATCATCACATTGCGATGATTTCAAGATCACCATGCTTCAGAGCACGATTCAATTCGCGACCCCAGGATGTTGCTTGTCGTGCTTCATCATCACTCAGAAGATCAATCCAACGAAGTGCAGCGCCATCATCCTCAAAAGCATACTGATAGATTTTATCAGGATTGCTATGGAAGATCACCAGCAGATCATAGGTTCCTTCCATCTCTCCAGAGATTACAGAGAGTTGGGAGATTGCACTGCTGTTTACAGACTGATGAACAAAAGTGCGTGAAGCGGTTGCGGTTGTCATGATTGGTGTTCCTTGAACTTCTTAAGAATACAGGATTTTGGTGGGAAAAACCAAGGGGTGTGCCAGAAATTAAACTGGCACACCTGCTACCAAGTAGCAGGTTTATAAATAATAAAAGAATGGAGAAAGTTATGAATCATTATGTCTATTACTCGTATGAAGATTGGGGCAGAGGATACATTGGCATAAGACAATGTGAGTGTAACATTTGTGAAGATGATTACTTTGGCAGTTACTATGATAAGACATTTAACCCAACAAATAAAATCATTTTGATGGAATGTAATACCAGAGAGGAGGCATTAGCAGCGGAGGTTATTCTTCACAACTTTTATGATGTGAAGAATAACCCACATTTTGTAAATCAGGCAAATCAAACTTCATCAAAGTTTGATTATGATAATACTGGAATGCCTATGAGTGAAGAAACAAGGAAAAAGATAAGTGAAGCAAAGAAAGGGCACTTAAAAGGCAAAAAGCAATCACCAGAACAGATTGCTAAAAGAATGGAATCAAGAAGAAATGGTGGAGGATGGAATAAAGAAACTGGCAAAAAGATTAGTCAATCATTAAAGGGCAACATTCCTTGGAATAAAGGTAAAAAAGTTGGTCCTATGAGTGAAGAACAAAAGGAGAAAATAAAAAATACAATGAAAGAGAAAGCAAAGTCTCGTCAAAGAAATGATGACGGGACTTTTACATCAACGCTTATATAACCAACCTCCACTCCAGTCTGCATTTTCAAGTGCCCATTCCCTCTCGTTAGCAATCAAAAGGTTGCACCTTTCTCCCTTTGCAGGACTACGCCACGATGCCGACTTTAGAACCGAACCAGTGTTCTTGTCTACAAAACAATGTGCGCTCTTGCTACCATGAGCAATCATAATCACTTTCAGATATTTCTTACCTTCTTCAATTTCATACTTGTAACCAAAGTCATAAGTACCATCGGCAATTTGTTGCAAACACTGATTATGATAATCAGCGTTCATTTCTTTCTCTACAGAAAGACGATGTTGCTTTGTGTTGTAAAGTCGAAAATCAATCTCAAGTGCTTCGCAAAGAGATTGAGTATACTTCAGAACCTCAGATTTGCGATCGGTGAGAGTTGCAGTCATTTGCTTGAATTGCTTTGACTCTTTAAGAATACAGGATTTTGGGCACTGTGCTCATTTGCTGTGCCAGTTCTACGAGTGTCACACTTCTTTTTCTCCCTATATTGTTTTTGATATTCTCTTATTTTTTCTTTATTTGATTCTCTATATTCTTTGCTCTTTTCTTTCAATTTATTTTTATTCTTAGTATTCCATTCTTCAATTTTATCTTGGTTGTTTTTCCTCCATTCTTTCATATATTCTTTTCTTCTTTCTTTTGTTCTTTGATGATATTTTCTATTTACTTTTCTTTTTGCTTCTTTTTTTTCTTCCTCAGTATGATATTTTATGTAAGGTGTTTTATCTCTATTTTTAGCAGATTCACTCATTCTCTTTTTTGATTCTTCTGATGGAGAAAATCCACTGATACCATCTCCACCTAAAGTTGAATTATATCCATTATTATAAGTATCAAAATAATCAATATAAAAAACTTCTTGTTCACCTAACACATTAACATCACATTCTTCTATAATTCCATAGATGAACTGATCCCATCCATATTTTTTTACAGCACGATAAAACTTATTTTCAATTCCTTTTTTGGAATCATATTTGTGTCTTACTTTTCTCCTCTCTTCGTGTATTGTTTTCCCTATGTATTTCTTTCTAGTGGCAATACAATGGTAACAATAAATTACACCTTTCATAGTTCTGCTTTGTGTTTGGCAAAGGTATTTATACAAGAAAGGGGGCATTTCTGCCCCCAATCTTTTGCTTGAATCGCCAAACACAAGCATCATTATTTATAGATCTATTTCCCAATCTTTATCCAAAATTAGAGAAACCCAAAAGAAATGTTTTCCGTTGAGTGACCGCAAGAAAACTTTATTTTCTTTATGTTGCTCAATTACACATTCAGATTGTTTATTCATAATGGAACAGAATCTGTTTTTGGACTTTTTGCTCTTGGGAGTGACAAATGCAGTGTTCATTGTTCAATGAGATCAGCAAAGGTGTGAAGAACTTGTGCAGATGAATAGCGAACAGAAGGAGAGAAGATAAATGCAAAAGCAAAGATCAGTGCAAGCAGTTTCATACGGTCAGGACTCTTAAATGTCAATGCTTTGCGTGTCATGATCAATCTTCGAGAGTGAGTGCAGAATCAATTACATCGCTCCACATCAAATCAATGGTCTCTTGATTCCACTTTTGTTTAATCATATCTCCATCTTCAGTATAAAGTTCACATACCCATTTTTCATATAGAGATTCATTGTTGACAGAAAGATTGTCAAACATTGCAACAATCGAATCGTTGATTTCTGCCTGATGTTTCATATCAGAATCGTTAAGAAAATCATTAAGTGATGCAATTTCAGACTCATTTAGAGAACTGAAGTATTCATCCAAGATAGTGTGAAGAAAGTTAGAATCCTCTTGACACTTATTATACAAAGATTCAAAAAGTTGGTTTTCTTTGATTGGATTTGAGAGAGAAATCATTTGCAGTAGTTAGGGTTTGCTTGACAGAACAGTTCTGCTTGTTGTTCTTGATACTCATTGGTTGTTGCATGTGCAATCAAACCAAAGCGAAGACCAAGTGCAAGAGTAGCAATCAGAAATGCAATTCTCATTTTTTTGATTTTTTGTGACGATAAGATGCAGAAGGGTCAGGATCATAAAGACCGCCACCAGAGCGATCTTCAAGATAAAATAGAAACGCGAACATTGTCACAATAAACCCACCTAAAATCAACATAATCAACAAGCACCTTGCATAAAGTTGTACTCTTGAACTAGATCAATGTTGTCACCAGTGATAACATAATCAAGTGCAAGACGCTCATCAATCTCACGAATTGCATCTTTTTTGCTGATGCACTTTTGAGAGATTGTATCAACACCCTTCCAAGATAGAATCTTGAGAGTGTGAGTGGAGCAATCCTCAATGGGATAGAATCCCACAAGCATTGTTCCATCCTTTGACTGAAGTGTGGGAAACTCGATCATTGGGTGCGATCCCTTGAACTTCTTAAGAATACAGGTTTTATGTAGCAGTGCCTGTTTCGTGTGCCAGTTCTCCAAGTGTCACAGCAGATGCCTAGAAACTGTATTTACGATGGAATTGTTGATGCAAACTCCATGCACTTCTTCCATATATTGTTCATAAAGCGTTTCTTCTTGTTCTCTTGCTTCAATTTCATGTGGTTGATACTCATAGTCGTACTTTTCCACAGGTTCTTTACAATAACACATTTTTCCATAACGAAACTGCAGTGAACCCATCACCCACTGGCGCAGATGAGTCAGTTCATGCAAAAGAGTTTTTATATACAACTCTTTGTCCATGTAAGTGTTAAGTTCAATCAAAAACTCACGGGGGCGATAAGATTCGCCCACAACACCACAATAACCATAAACATGTTCGCGCCTCAATCCACGATGAAGAATATCCAAATCAATCTTATGTCGTGGAAGAAACTTATTCAAAAACCAAGAGGTAACATCCTCACAGAGGAGTTTAGAATAACCATATCCAGAATGTTGAATGTAAGACATGAACCCCAGTGCAGAAACCAAATGAATGAAGAAACAAAGATAAGTTTATCAGTTGTTGTCATTTTGCGTACAAATATCCACCTGCCCAATCAGCATTTTCAAGCAACCATTCACGCTGCTCAATCAATCGCAGATCATAACGAACACCTTTGGCGGGAGACTTCCACGACGAACTTTTATACACTTCACCAGTCTTTTTGTCAACGAAACAATGAACCGAACGAGATCCATTGGCGTTCATAACAACTTTGTGATACTTTCTACCAGTTTCAGGGTAGAACTCATAATCACAAATACCTTGCTTCAGTTTAGCAATCGCTTCTTGATGATGCTTAACACCGCCTTCATCACGATAGTAACCAAGAGAGCGTTCGTGTTGGCGAATTGAGTAATCAATGAAGTTCTGACGCAATGCCTCACACAATGCATAAGTGTGCCCAAGAACAGCAAGTTCAATGTTCTTGCGTGCTTCTTGCTGTTGAGAGTATTCAGCGAGAGTGATAGTCATTTGCTTGAATTGCTTTGACTCTTTAAGAATACATGATTCTGGGCACTGTGCTCATTTACTGTGCCACTTCTACAACTGTCACCATGTACCACGCTGGATGTGGATTTTCCTGATTTCTTGATAAAGGAATTGACGAAGTTTAGGTTCGGAAGTGTTATCAAAAGCATAATAAAGACGATTTAGGTATTCATCTTGTGTTGCACCAATGCTGCCATCACCACCAATATCATTGAGTGATGATCCTGCCTTTCTTCGTGGTTGTGAAATGTTACCAGAAGTCCTAAACTTTGATTTTATTTTTGATAAATTAGAGGTCGCAAAATCAATAGTCATTGTGCTAAATAATACAGGTAACTTTGGTTAAACAATGAGACACAAGCATCACATCATTCCCAAGCATAGAGGTGGAACAAATGATCCATCAAATCTGGTTGAGATTAGTTTGACGCAACACGCAATGTTTCATTATTGCGAATGGAAATTGTATGGAAAGAGAGCAGATTATGTTGCTTGGAAAAGATTAGTTGGTAACTTAAATGATGAGGAACTCGTGCATCAAAAACTCATTATGGGAGGCGAAATATCTGGAAAGAGATGCAAAGAACTTGGAATAGGCATATTTGGAATGAGTAAAGAAAGGAGGAGTGAAGTTAGTAAAAGAGGAGGAAAGATTGGCGGAAAGATTGGTGGATTAAGTAAAAGTGAAAAAAAACTAAATGCTGCTAAAGAAAATATGTTAAAAGCAGTTGAAAAAGCAAGAGAAGCAGGAGTATTTGATTATGAAATGTCTAAAGAGAGAGGAATAAAAGGCAACAAATCTCAAAGAGAAAAGTTTGAGAAGGAAGGTAGAACAATAGCAGAACAAAAGTGGATTGTAACTACACCAGAAGGAGAAACATTAGAAGTATCAAACCTCAAAAAGTTTTGTAGAGAGAATAACTTACTACCAAACAAAATGTGTGAAGTTGGTAAAGGAAAGTGGAAGCAACATAGAGGTTACACTTGTAAGAGATTAGAGTAAGTCATTCCTTATCATCCTCCCAGTCAAGATTTACATTATCCCAGTCACTATAATCAACTTCTACATCACCCAAAAGTTCTTGTGCATACCGTAGAGTTCCTCTATCAAAATAACCATCACGGAAATCATCAGTTTGTCCACGTTGTTTATACCAAGTCAGAATACCAAATCCAACATCACAACAACTTACAACTTTCACATAATTGTTATCACACCAAGTTTCTTTTCCATCCATCTCACGGAGAGCATTTAGAGTAGCACAATTCCAGTTATGTTCAAGGAAGTTTCCATTCTTATCAAATCCACATTTAGGATCATCACCAGACCAATCTTTTACTCTGGTAGAACAACGAGGGCATTGATAATTCATTTGAAAGAAACATTCACGCCAACAACTTTTGCCTTTGGATTCCTTGCAGTGGCAGTTTCTCTTGCATCTTTGGGAGAATTTGCATACACTTCTTCCTTGAAGACTTTACCACCAACGTAGAGATCGACAATGTACTTCATCGTGTTTGAAACTCCTGTGCTTCTTTGATGTCAGAATTGTAATACTTTGTGATGAGATCGTTAATTACAGGATGCCATTCTTGGTCAACACTGCAATTTCCACAATCTCGTGCTTGGAATAGCAAACGCAAGATGCAAGTTTCTTCATCTTGTGTGAATTTAACTCGTTTGAAAGTGTAACCAGTGTTCATAGTCATACTGCAAGTGTCGCAGATGGGATTTCAATAGGTTCTGGTGCTACCATAAGTTCAAACTGGTGCATATCATAGGCATACCAGTTACCATTACGAAAGATGTAGGAGTATTCTTCATTATCAGAGAAGAATTCATCCATATTCTCATCAAGGCGAGGAGGACATTCTCCATCAGATTCCCTAACATAATACTGAGGACCATATTCTTCAACTTTAGTAGATGAACCATCAAAGTTCCAACGAGATTGTGTCCAGCAGGAACTCATATCACCACCATCAATCAATTCTGCAATTTTTTGATGAGTATTATAGTGAGTCTTCAGGATACGACCCAACCATTCAGGATAACCATCTGAGTGATGATATACTGAAAGAATAGAACCATTCTTGAGTTCAAGACCGATGCGGGAACGAGTGCTCATGATTAAAAATAAGAAAGTTGTGTTGAAAATCAGCAGTAAGTGGGAACAATGGAGAAACTTCCACACCAACCACGAACCCAATCAAGAGTATCAAAGTAACCGCGAGGATTACTCATTGTCATACTTTTATCCTCTTCAGGATTGTATGCAACAGCAACATAGAGGTTCTTTCCAACCTCTTCAATCCACATTTGACAGACTTTACCCTCGCGCCAATTTGTACAGTAATGAAAAACCATGTCAGTGGGGGGTTGATTCAACAAAGTCATTCTAAGGGCAGTGTGGGTCAATCTGAGAGGTCTGGTGGACAGTTCAGAGACTGTTCACCTTTTATGAATCAAATATATTCTTGTGCGATTGAGATAGCATCATCAAACGTGCGAACATCTTCTGCCACACATTTAGAACAACCAGGGCGACCAATGCTAGAATCAGCATCCTGAACATTTACCCAAACATCAAAAGAATCATAAGCGATTCCTGCAACGTAAGTGTTGCCCTTGATAGGATCTTCTTTAATCAGTTCAGAAGGTCCACGACGAGCACGATGATTGATAGAAACCTTAGAGTTTCCAATCATCTCATATACATCAAAACTATCAGATTTCATGCGACGATAACAAACTTTCATGAAATCATCAGAGAGATCATTTCCAGTCTCGAACAGAATCATGGTTTGAGTTGCAGTCATGAGGTGTTTGTCTCAACACAGATACAATACACCATTTAGAGTGCTGTGCCCATATTGTGTGACAGTTCTTCAAGTGTCACCGAATCAGAAATTACCCTCTCATTGTTCCAGTTGTTATACCAGTTTTTTTATTCATTTTTGCCTTAAATTGTCTAGTATAGATACTATCTCTTTTTTGTTTTCCTTTTTTAGGATTTTCGCCTCCCATCAGTGCAGAAGGTTCAAATGCAACTTTATCACCTGGTTTTGCACCTGCATGTTTTAGAGCATCCTTTCCACCACGAAGTTCTTTTTTGAAACTTGTTTGTCTTTGTGGTAGTTTATCTGGATCATTTTTACGATAATCGTCATCAGAATAAACTGCAACATTATGTACTGGTTTAGATGTACGATCACCACCTAATTGCTTTCTCAGTGTTTTAAGGCGACTAACTCTTTTTGATGTTGGAGTTACTTTATCTGCCTTTCCTCCTCTTTTCGTTACAAATTTACCAGTTCCAAGATTTTTATGAGGTGTATTTTGTATAGCAAAATCACTTTGATTAGCATCAGTGTCTACTGTAGTAAAATGATGGGCAGATCTGGTGGATTCATCTCCCACAGAATCTTTTCCACTCGCAGGTCTTTTGAATCCTGCCTTCTTCAACGCTACTCTATCTGAAGTATTTCTTCTCTGTCTTAATCTTTCTGCTGATGATCCAGATGTTCCTCGGGACGCAAGGCGTCGTCTACCGCGTTCTGGTGTTGAGGATTCTGCAAGTTCTAAAAACTCCTTAAAGGTAATCATGAGGTTATTGTTTTTTCAAATATTTATGATTACCCTCTCATTGTACCCATCGTCCTACCAGTCTTTGGATTCATTTTTGCTTTCAATACCTTCGTATAGATCTTGTCTCTTTTTTGTTTTCCTTTCATTTTGTCTTCACCACTCATAGTTCCTGAAGGTTCTGACGTAACTTTATCACCTGGTTTTGCACCTGCTTTTTGAAGTGCTTTTGGAACTGATTGCACTTCTTTCTTGAAACTCCTTCCTCTTGAGATTAAGTCTTCTCGATCATTTTTGACATGAGGAGTATCACTTAGAATTGCAACATCATGTACTGGTTTTGATGTACGATCACCACCTAACTGCTTTCTTAATGCTTTTGCGTGTCTTACTCTAGATGCAGTTGATCTTACTCTAGATTGCCCTCTTCCGGATCCAACATTTTTAAGTGGTATTTGATCTAGAACGTAATCACTTTGATTTTTATAAGTGCCCACTGTAGAGCGATGATGAGGTGATGCCGAAGCATCAGTTTCTTTAGGTTCTTCGCCAGATTCACGTCTCTTGAATCCTGCCTTTTTTAGTGCTACTTTATCTGAGATACTTCTTCTAGCATCTATTCTATCCCATGTATTTTCACCTGGACCACGAGAAGCAAGTCTTCTTCTACCTCTTTCTGGTGAAGATGATTCGGCAAGTTCTAAAAACTCTTTAAAGGTAATCATTGAAATACTTTTTTTAAGTATTTAGAAAACGGATTTACACCAGTCCTCATTGTTTTCCTATATTGTTCTAGACCTGGATTTACTGCATCAATCTTTACATATAATTTTTCAGGTATATTTCCAAAATAAGATTGCAACCAAGGACATAACCAAACTTTTTCATAGAGTTCTGTATCCAAATAAACAGATCCTTCATCATCAGTTTTTTGAAGTTGGAGTTCAGTATCATATTGATCAAAAGATTCTGTACTTACAATAATATCAAGTCGATCTCCTTTTTTAGCAGATCGACTCATATCAATTTCAAAATACTCATTCAAAACAAGTTCAGTACCATTACACAATGGTTCTTCCACAGTGTTTTGATGTTCATGATCAAAAACCCAGATAGAATCCTTTTTAATTGCAGTGAAATTAAGTTGCATAATTTTATTATTTTCTCAATTATACCGCGAAAAGCAAATTCATGAAGAGAGGTGTGACAGTTTTCAAGTTGATGCTTCTGTAAGTTCTAGAAATTCCTTAAAAGTAATCATTGAAATTTTCTCTTAATACTTTATGATTGTGGTCTTTTAATGATTAGGATCAATAAATGTCCCAGTATGTTTCACTGGATCTAAAGGTTTTGCACCTCTCGCTTTTTGTTTTGGTGAACGATTTCTTGCAATTCCTGCTTGTACACCGTGTTCGGGATCCGGATCACTCATTCCCTGGGTTCTTGTATTCAATGATGCTCTACGATTTCCTACAGGTTGTGATACTAATGTAGTTCCAGGTCTTGCTGAAGATGATACTCT
>JACCDT011978793.1_pt1 | contig 11434 bp, 14 predicted proteins | sample 7446291 | NCBI WGS metagenome assembly JACCDT01 (sample SAMN15323446, study PRJNA562643) | freshwater metagenome | isolation source: river surface water | place: USA:Blue River Watershed | collected 2017-08-17 | reverse complement strand
TGGGTGCTTTTTGAAATAGGAGGACAGAGATTCGAAGACCTTGCTAGATATTTTGTGAGGCTATGCCGAAACAAAATATCAACAAGGTGTACTGAAACTGTAAGTTTCGAATCTCACTCCCTCCGCAGAGCAGGAATGGAAGCTGTCAAAACAGCTTCTTTTTCTTTTGTAGAGCCACCGTTTGTAGGTTCTAACGATTCATACAGCTTCATTTGGTCCTTCAGCTCATTTTCTATGAGCATATACGGATGTGGCTTGTGAATTATGAGTTTTCTATCCTTCAACTCTAGGTTCGAACCAATCGTGATTAATATCTCTCTTTTCTTGTGTAGGTCCTTCGTTTCATTAAACGTCTTTCGAGCATACGTACAGAAATTGAAGATGCGTTCTGTAATATCGCGTGACTCATCTATTTTCTTTTGTACCTTACCTAACTCAGATTCATAAGAAGCTTTCTCTGCTTTTATCTCCACCTTCATATCTCTATATTCTTCAGGTGTGTATATGTCGTGCGAGATGTTTTGTGGTGAAGCGTACTCCTTTATAAGTTTGTTTAATCGAACCTCACAATCACTAAGAGACGATTCAAGTGACTTTCGTATACTTTCAGCGTCCTGACCATTTTCGGACTGTCTCGCTTGTAAGTAATCAATAGCAACTGCCAAATAATCCTGATTCATTCGGAATTTCTCAAGCTCAGAATCAATCTGTTTTTCTAATTCCTCTACACGTATTGTTTTTTGACTACACGGACCATTTTTCTTCGCACAACGATAATATGTATAGTTAAGAATTGTTGGATTCGCCATTTTTGAAATATCCTTTTCACACTTCGGACATGCTGTCTTATTTTCGTATCCAAATTTATACTTACAAAAGGTGCAAATTATTTGATTCTTCTCTTCAGCGGTCACAACTGAGTCGCATTCACCACAGCGAATAAGCCCTGTAAATGCAAATTCTCTTTTCTGTGGTCGTTGTTTTCCTTTTCTTCCAAGAAGGACCTGCGCGCGATCAAATTCCTTTTCGGTAACCATAGGATCGTGCTTACCCTGATACAGAACCTTTTCATCTGTTGCATAATCGAGCCAGTAAAATGAGCCACAATAAAATGGCTCATTAAACATCTTGTACATTGCGCTTATAGAGAATGGTTTGCCTCCCTCTATTCTTCTCGCCAACGTACGTAACCCCCACTCTTTTGTTGCAATCTGATGTATTTTTTTAACAGAATACTCTCCAGAAAGAAACATGTCCCACATCTTTCGTACAAGATCAAATCTCTCAGGATCTTTTATAATCCTTCGTTCAAAACTCTGACCAGCATTGAGATACCCTATCGGTGCTTGTCCAGGCCTCCATCCTTTCTTAACATTTCCCTCCAGTCCACGTTTTACGTTTTTAGAAAGTCGAATCACATAATCTGTAGCGCGTCCTCCTTCAACCCCCATAAGTAGTCCCGCATCATCAGGATAGAAACTGCGGTATGGGGTACGAATAACTCTGATGACACCCTTTTGGAGTAACCAACGCATTCTCCCTTCATCAACGGGATTGCGATAGAGACGGTCAATGTCCCAACAGAGAATCCCATTCGCTTCCCCACGATCTACCCTATCGAGCATATCATTAAAGAGTGGCCTTCCTGGATCTTTTGAAGATCGTTCTTCTTTATATGGATTCCCAACAATAGTGAGTTGTTCTGAGTCCACTATCTTTGCGAGTGCATCAATCTGATCGCCAATAGAAGCAACCTGTCGTGTAGAGTCCTCAGAACTCTTTCGACAGTACATGAAATATTTTGTTTCAGACTGATTTTTCATAATTCGCGGGACGCTTTTTGTAGTATTCCATCCTCACATATATGATGACACATTTGAGTCAACTGCTCTATCTCATTGCCTGCGGAAGCGTGCAAAATTACAGTGCGTGGAGATACTGTGTAACCTTTATCCTTCAAGTATCCACTCCCAACATATGAAACTTCATAACCCAGTGAAGAAACGTCCATAGATAGTTTTCTGAACTTTTGCCATTTCCCTTCTCCTTTGTCGTTATATAATCGTGCGTGTCGCCTATATTGCTCACCTCTACCGATCATTTCAAACGGGACACTCCCTAAGCCCCGTTTTGCATTTTTAATAATGTCATCCGTTATTGGTTTTGCTAACTGAATTGTGCTCATATAACTTGGTAATTATTGTAATTAGTAAATATATCTTGCTATGTTGCCAACTTGATTTCCTAAGAGCAAAGAAGGAACGTGGTAATTTGGCAACTATTCTATGAAAATGTGATTTTTTACCAATCATCATCGTCAACAATAGGGTTTTTTGTTGTTTCTCCCCCTTTTTGAATAAAGTAGAAGTTTTGTCTCCCACTCTTACTTGAATCTATTTCCTTCTCTGCTACAAGGTCACGGAGTGCATCTCGGATATTACGTTTACCAATTTTGCGTTCAGCATAAATAAAGTCCAATATGTCATTTGAGGGTTTCCCTCCATTTGCCAAAAGCTCAAGAATGCATTTTTTAGCTTCCTCCTTTTGAGTCTCTTTCGATTCCAAGAACCCGTCAAAGGTGATTCGTGTCTGTGTTTCCAAATGATCCCCAAGGGAATCTTCAATCAAAATTCTGAATGGCTCTATTTCTGGTGCAATTCTGTTTTTACGTTGATACACCTCTACCACCCCCTTACCCATAGCTCTAAGCATGAGGAGGACCTCCACAGAGGCCGTTTTATCCTGACTCCCCAAAAGATGTTCCTTTTGAGGAACCTTCTCGAAAAAACTTGGTTTACGCACGTGATCCAAGAACACGATACAGACACCTTCATCCTTAAGATCTCGATACCGATTAAAGAAAGCTCGAACATCCTCTGCCTTCTCCTCCTTCAGTCCTCCTGCCACAGCACGAAGAGTATCTACAAACACCACTTTGCAATCAAAGTACTCAATTGCTTCTCTCAACCATCGTTCACCTTCATCTGAATTAAGATTCAGGCCCATATCATTGAGAAAGAACAGTCCGTGTTGCGTATCCCTCTTGAAGCCAAGCTGTGCTCCGCGTCTCTTAAGTTCACTTTTTGAGTTCTCACAATCAAGGTATAGGACACTGCACCCTGTAGTGACAAACTCTTCCTTTTCTAAGAATGGCTTGTTGTCACTAATGCACTGGGCCATGTGAAGGGCAAGCCATGACTTGCCTTCGCCAGCCACAGAGGCAAGTATTGCAAAACCTTCTTTGGGAAGTATGTTCTTTATTCTCCATCGGTCCGTTGGTATTTCATATTTTTCAACCTCACCCCATGATTGCGGAACCATGATTTCATCCATTCGCGCTTTATGTGGGTCAAGGTCGTTTTTGGTCCAACCAACCTCCACGTTGTACATGAAGTCACGGAAGCCATCAGACTGACTCTGGGGAGTCACATTCTCGTCATCTTCAGTCATACTCAAGTACCACAGAAGCCAAACGTACGAGTTTCTCAAACATCTCCTGTGCATCAGGAAATGTGAGCATCTCACCTGTGTGCTCATAGTGGATTTTTATTAGTTTTTCTATAAAAGGTTTTTTTTCGACCATAAAAACGCGAAAGCCCTCAAGAGGTATTCATATGCACCCATGCTATGAATCCCTCTTGAGGGCTTTGGGTGCAAGCTAATTGAATAGCTTGCACTGAGTAAATCACTATTGCGGTTTAAACCGGTTTAAATACAAAGGGTTAACCATCGCATGCTGGTTCCCAACTAATATGAAGAAGGGTACGCCATGTTCCTTGAAACGTTTACTTATGGAAGTGATCGTGTTCTTTTTCGGCCTATCAATGAGCTCGGAATAACAAACATCTTTTTCATTTATCAAAAGTACTTCTCTCACTATTTCAACCTGCTTTTCTTTTGAGAAAAGTATCTTTTGTTCACCTATGTGTACACTTCTATGCTCAACATCCACTCTTATTGTTGTGTAGTCCTTATCGAGATATGCATCATAACGAGTTAAAAAATCATTTGGTGGTACGATTATCACTTTTTCGGGCACCACTCCCTCTCGTGGTTCAAATCCATAATCAAGAATAAAACCCCCCGAATGCAGGTCTGCCAAAACCTCTTCGAGAATAGATTTATTAATATTGAGTTTATTCAAAACAAATGGAACATTAATCTCGAACAAAGAATAAACAGTAAGTACACCACTCGCATTTTTACGGTCCTTTTCACGAGGTAAGAAAACATCATTTTTAATGACGTTTAATACCTCAATGATTGTTTTTTGAGTGGGTGCCATAGGTGCTTTTTTATAAGAATACAGCCCAAAAGTAGACGCGCAAGCATTGTTAACAAAAATTATTTATTCTCAGTTTAGAATAAATAATTATACGCATCAGAATACAAAAAAATGTTTTGTAAATGGTTCTTGCATAAGTTTACAGAAAGCGTAGAGTCGATAGATAATAACTCCGTAATTATTGTATCTATATGAAAACCTACATAAAGTTGATACTGTTAATGCTTCTTGTAGTTCCTTTCTTTACTTTTGCCCACCCAGGAGGAACAGATTCAAATGGAGGCCATTATTGCTGGACAAATTGCTCATCATGGGGTGAAACATATGGTCAATGGCATTACCACGGGGGTGGTTACTCAACACCGAGCTACAACTACTATTCAGCACCCTCTACCCCATCATGCCCCTCTAACTCATACGCAAGTGGATCATCGTGTAAGTGCAATTACGGTTACGTAGTGAGTGGTGATAGTTGCGTTTCAGGAAATACCCTATGTCATGCACAACTCGGAATCATGTCGAGCTATGATTCTCTAAGTAACAAATGTAAATGTGACTACGGATACGTGATCGGAAGTTCTGGTTCGTGCGTATATGAATCATCCTACTCAAGTTCATACTATGGGGGTTCTTCGTATATTTCTGATGCAGATTGTCCCGCGCATTCTACCGAAAATGATGACGGGGGTTGTAGTTGTGATTTTGGTTACAAAGTTAATGCTAAGAAAGATAAGTGCGTTAAGCTGACGAAGAAAGATAATGACAAGATGTGTCAGGCTGATTTTGGGAAAAAAAGTGAGTGGAATGGAAAATACGATAAAGTAAACGAGGTCCCTTACTGCATCTGTAAAAAGAAGTATGAATGGAACGAAGATCAGACCTCTTGCATCAAATCTTAATGACATATGGAACCTAATCTGACAAAAGGAAATAGTGTAATTGGTTTCATAATTATAGTCGCCTTGATTTGGGGAAGTTATTCCCTATTTAGCGAAGATAATTCAAATGAATACAAGTCTCAAACAATTTATGATAGAGATAGCAGTATCGATTCTACAGATGGGTATTCTTGGGCTGAGAATAATGATGTAAGTTCCTTTGATGAGTGCCAGGATCAATTCGGTACAAGTTACGAAGAAGACGAGTGCAATCGTTATGTTCAGGAAAACTATTCTGGCTACAACACTTTTCATGGAGACGATTGTACTGAGGATTGTAGCGGTCATGAAGCTGGCTATAGCTGGGCAGAAGAAAACGATATCTCTGATGAATATGACTGTGATGGAAACTCAAATTCATTCAATGAAGGATGTGCCTCTTACGTTGAAGAGAATTATTAGCAAATTGAATTGGGTAAAGTCAGAGCTGATATCGTTGTCGAGTAATGACTTCTGGAGTTACACTTTTACCCCCCTACCTTACAGATGAAATGGGTGTAGACTTAAATTACTTATTTACTCATATTTCGAATTACTCAAATGAAGTGGCTTGCAAACAATTGGATTAAAATTATATCGGTGCTCATAGTTGTGGTGGTGGTCTCATCAGTAGCCTTTATTGGATTTGATAAATATCTCTCATATAGTCAGGCAAAAGAACAAGAGAAAGCAGATTTAATTGCCCGACAGCGAGCCACAGAGGATTTGGCAAACCGTCAGTCTGAAGAGCTTATAGCAAAGGAACAACAAACTGCCGAATTGCTCGCAAAACAGCAAGAACTAATAGAAAAAATTTCAAATGATGCAAAAGATCAATCTTCATCTGAGATTGAGAGTTTAAATAAAAAAATTGCAGGTCTTGAAACGAAATCTACTATCCAATCACAAACTCAAAAACAATCTGACGAGCAAATTGCTAAATTAAAAGAAGACATTGTTGCTTCCACTGAGACAACAGATTCTTCTGACTATAATTACGACGAACAATCATTCGCTGTAATGAGTACAGTAGCTAAGGTTTTGTGTTACCTACGAAATGGAGATATATCAACTGGCTCTGGTTCATTATGGGAAGCAAACGGCAAAAACTATTTACTTACTAATATACATGTCCTTGAGGATGCTGATAGAGATGACGAATACTGTGTCATCATAGTGCCTATTGATTGGAATGAGGTCGTGGATGACCCAGACATTGCTTACAAAAATGATAATTTACTTATTTACCCACTCAGTCAAAGCTATAACTACTGGGAGCAGTCTGGTCTTGATATGGCAATAGTAGAAATATTGGAAGGTGATCAATCGCTTTCCCTCTTGGATGATTGGGGGGTGATGTCCACAAATGAAGCGGAATGCAAAGAAACAGTACCAGTTGGTGATAAAGTTGTTATTGTTGGCTTCCCTTATACGGGTGCATCGTATATTCCAACAGTTACGGAAGGTCTAATTTCCAGTTTTGAAAACGTAGGGGATACTAGGTACTATATTACCTCTGCAAAAATCGAACACGGGAATTCAGGGGGTATTGCAGTGACGGAAGATTATTATTGTATGGTCGGCATACCTACATCAGTGTCCGTTGGCGAAACTGAGAGCTTGGGAAAAATTCTCTTACTCACAGAAGAAATGTTAAAAGAATACTTCGATTCACTGCGTTAATATAATTACATTCCTGTATTTATGTATTCCGAGCCCTTGAGTAAGCTTGCATTGTAGTTTGAGTTCTCTAAGATGTATCTTACAAAATCTTGGGCACCACTGTTTGCCTTTCTTTCCTTTTCACTATCATCCCACTGCCCATACAGTGAGACTGTGTAAGAATTTACAAGTGTTTGTGTGTTTGCGTTGTATACCTTTTTGTAATTATCACTTTCAAACGTCTTAGAATCCATTGATTTGTAATCGGTTACGTAAATACAGGTATCAAGATTCGGACTATAGAAAATAAAGCCAAATTCTTCTGTGATGGTGTTGCCATACTCGCTTTTTGGTTTTTGTACAAGATCATTCTTTATGTCAGAAGTAAGTGACGAACAGGTTGTACTTTTTTCAAAGTAAGTATCTGCTGTTTTCTTAGCTTTCACTTCACCAATTATTTTTGTTATTGAGTTTTGAATCTCCGGTGATTTCTTAAAGATTGCTTCAGCGTAAAAAAGTGTAAGGTAATCATTTAAAGCCTTATCTTTCTGAAGCTCTTCACCAATGGCACCGAGCTTACTGTAAAGATCTTTATCTAAAAGGTAGAGATAGATAAATAGGTCTCTATACATATCAACATCCTTTTGAAGCTCGGTTATCATCGACCCAACTCCGCTTGTGACAGTGGCTTCCGGAACTGTTTCTTTTTGAATTTTATCTACAAAGTACTGACTAAATGCAAAATAGCTAATGACTACAGACACTATTGCAGTCATTAGTATCGTTAAAATATATTTCATAAAATCTTTATTTAAAAATTGAGTATCCATATACTTAAGTTTACTCTATTTTTATTGAAACGAAAGGATCTCTGATTCGTCTATATGCTACAGATTAGTTGTAAATATCTTTAAAATGCACTGAATCTTCTTAACTCTCAATAAATTCATTTAGCAATTTACGATACTTGTCTTGTAATGCAGGACTAATTTGAGAATGAGAAAGAGGTTTTATCTGTCCTTTATTTTCAACAATTTCACTTACCTTTCCGAAGTAGAATCTCTCTGGTGTTGCGAGGAACAAATACGACGGCTTCCACGATTCATACATTCGACTAGTTAATGAGAGAACATCTGATGCTTTTAAATTTTTTCGGTACTTCACTTCAATGAGATGCACATCATGTGTTTTGTTATTAATGACAGCAAAATCAGGTGCTCTGCGAATCACTTCCATAGTCTGTGCCACTTTCATTCCCTGCTGTTGATGCATGAGTTCAGGGAGAATATTTTCATAGCCAAAAGCGAGAACCGTAAAACAACCAGCTTCTCTGAGCATCTGTTCAAATATGTGTTCTGCTATCTTGCCTTTTATAAGTTGTCGAGAGAACTCTGTTTTATTCTTTTTAATCATAGTTATTGGGATTACGTCTCATATCTTCTGCTTTCACAAAATAATATTTAGTAACTATACCAAGAAAAAGTATGCTCAAAGCACTGAAGACAATGCCACTTTCTACTATCCTCATCCAAATAGGTCCAATAATTACCGTCACAAAACCTAATGAAATTACCCATACCAGAGAGTACTTGATGACATCTATAAGCCACTTCATGGTGTTGGTGTTGTTTTTGCCATCATTCATAATATTTAATTATTAGTCTGTGAAATAAGCTCATCTACGACCTCATCAATTGCCTCCATAGTTTCTGGGTCAGCATTACCATTCTCGGCATCTTTCAGACGTTGCAAGGCCTCAACACAGTTATTTTCTTGAAAAAATCCTAGACGAGCATCCACCCAATCAAGCATTGTCCCTTCAGGATTCTTATCAAAAAATTGATTCGTCCAATTATTTATTGCTTGTACTTGCTCTTCACTAGTTTTGAAATCATCAGGACATACTGGTCTCTTTGGGTCGATTGTTCTAACCAAAAGATAATCTGACTCATCTGGTGTACCATTATGTTCATAATAATCTCTTACATATCCCACACCTTCGCAAAATGTTGTAAAGGAAGTATCACTTGAAGTGCTGTCGTCTATGTCATAGCAAGGGGTATTATTCCCAAATGAATCAACGGGGTGTACTTTTGATACTTTTGTAGGATACAGATTATCAGTATCAGGGATTACACTCCGTACTTCCTGACCTTCCACAAGGGGAAAACTGCTTATTTCCCCTGTACCAAAATCAAATCCTGCTTCTGAAACAAGATAGCTTTTTTTGCGCTCTGTAAAATCTGGATCATTAGTATACGTTTCCTTTGTATCCACCCTTAAACCCTGCTCGGTTTCTGCAATATTAATAATTTCGACAATCTTTTGTGCGATCACTTCACGATTAATTTCTTGTGCTCTATCATAAAAAAGTCGCTTTCCTTCATATACCCATCGTGTACCAACAGATACAGGCATTACAAAAGCGTATTTCGATATATCTATCGAATTGGAATCGGTAGATATCTTCATTGTTTTATCCGAACCATAATCTCTCCATTCTTCTGGGAATGGAGGGTCAGAACTAACATGACACTCAGGCCTATCGCACTCACTTCCTTCACTAGAATTCGAAAGTATATTCATCACTACAATAACAGCGGTCAAACCAACTAATGTAAACAAGAGTATATGTTGCTTAATGAATTGATACATTTAATCTTTCACTTAACATTACAGTACTCCATGTATGTTCCTAAAGCCATATAGAGTTTTGTCTGATATTTAGTATTCATATTCTCTAGTTTGAACTCCCGCAAAAATGTCTTCGCGTACGAAGTAACAATTTTAGGGTCAGATGACAAAAGTGTCATAGGCATTTTGTCTGGTTCCTCCCATGTCGGATGTGGCGGTTCTGGCTTATTCTGTCTGTTCCAAGTACTCACCTTATTTGAAAAACACTCTTCAGGCGATTCATAATAAAAGAAATAATAAGTTGTGCTCGCAACGATAATCAACACAATACTGAGTATCACTTTATTTTTCTTTACGAAATCAAAAATCGTTTTCATATTATTCTGGATAATTTTCAGATACACAATCAGAAAGATTCTCACCAAAAGTGAAGTTTAATCCAATACCAGGTTCAAGCTCTGTATATGAATTTCCATCCTGGTCATATTTTGATATATCCTTAAAAACTTTCTCTGCACATTCTGGAATCACCTCACTTAGAAGTTCTTCTTTAATGCGTTCATCGGATTGTGATAAATAATCCATGGCATAGAGAGCACAAAAAAATAAGAAAAAACCACCAATTACATAAAGGATTTCCTTAATTTTCTCCCAGTTCATACTCATAAACTATATCACAAAAAAAACTGACACGAATATCTAAAGTTTGGATATTGAGTTTTTGGATAGACCATAGTGGTATATGGCAAAGTCTATCCATTCAAAGGAATATGCATACTTTGTTGAGAAACTTAAAAATGCTCGTATTGATGCGGACCTTACTCAGATTGAGGTAGCAAAAAAACTCAAGCGTCCGCAATCACATATTTCAAATATTGAATCGGGACAACAACGAGTAGATATTGTTGAACTTCAGCGTTTTGCGAAGATATACAAAAAAGATATTACTTTCTTTGTAAAATAACCAAGTTTATGAATTAATGTTGACGTATATACCAGTTGGGTATATCTTATTAATTCGTTACTTCGGTGGCGTACAATAGAAAAGAGCCGAACAAGTAATTGTTCAGCCCTTTTCACGAAAATTCAAACCGCTATTGCTTCTCTGAGGTGGTAGCGGTTTGCTTTACCCCCTCTTTAGATGGACGTTCTAGCCGAGCGCTAGGGCATGGGAAACAGTATCCCCTGCCATTTGGATTCTCACGTAGGTCACCCCACCTTCGAATCGCATTACACCAGAGCCATCCATCGGCTACTGGGTAACAAATCTGCGTAATCGCAGAAGTTGTTCCTGTCATTTTGGGATTGGTCTTAATCTGTCTCAGAGCTTTTGCATAGCAAATTGGATTAAGCCACCTGGGACATACATTTACCTCTGAGAAACAAAAAAGCTCGAATCACCGGTACTTGAGGCTGAAGTAATTTCTTACTTCCGACCCTGCGTTTTATTGCAAGGTCTTTCGACCCTGCAAGTATCCGTGACTAGAGCTTTTCTTCTTAAACTTTAATTATGGATAAATGCAACATACCGGTGACTTCATTGTTTCCGCAGAAGTAACTACATTCTCTCATATCAAGATTTTTCTGCAAGTATACTGTCCTGTGGATAATGAAAAAATCGCAATTCCCCTCTATGTTGAAATGCGTGCACTGTCCCAAAAGCATTTTGGTCCCTTTCATGTCGTTTGTACAAATTACACTAATTGGTGTAGTTACATGTAACGGTACCTCATAGGAAGGTACGGGGGGCTAGTCTGGGGGTATAGGGGGTCAAAAACGACACTCTGCAACAAACATCTCCTCCCTATGAGTCTGTATGTAAGTTCTAACGTCCTCCACGACCCTCCGCACCTGTTTTAAAAGGCATCCCTTGTGGGTGCTTTTTGAAATAGGAGGACAGAGATTCGAAGACCTTGCTAGATATTTTGTGAGGCTA
>JACCDT011423963.1_pt1 | contig 11441 bp, 9 predicted proteins | sample 7446291 | NCBI WGS metagenome assembly JACCDT01 (sample SAMN15323446, study PRJNA562643) | freshwater metagenome | isolation source: river surface water | place: USA:Blue River Watershed | collected 2017-08-17 | reverse complement strand
GCATGAAAAATGAGAATCCAACCCAAATCAGTTTCAAATGGAGGACAACCTGCACCGACATAATTGGGCTGATTCAGATGATATTGAAAATTCAAAGTATGCGCATCTTTATCATTTAAAAAGTTGAACCAAAATATGGGTGTAAGGTCGCTTAATGATGCTACAGCTGTAACTAAAATAGAAGGTTTGATACGGTGAAAAAAGTAGAGTTTTTGCTTGATTTTTCTTGGAAAAAAAACCAAATTTTTGTCCCAAATTTTCAGGGAACCTTTTGTAAAGCGCTCCTCTCCAAGAGGTACTTCTGGCACGATGATCCCAGCGCGCGAGAACTCCTTTAAATCTTTACTCAACAACAGTGCGCCAAGGGCATTTTTTCCGTCAAAAGCGGTGTAACTCAAAAAGAAATATTGGTCAATTTTAACAATGCGTGGGTCTTCGATACCCATGCGCTCTTGCGGGCCTTCCGGAGAAACTACTGGCTTTTGCTCACGCAGTTCAACCGTGAGCGGATCCGACAGCAGACAGTGCCCGAGTGTTGAAACCATATTGCTTGAAACCGCTCTGTAAAACATATGTATTTGTCCATTAAATGTGATGACTGCCGGATTCAAAACCCCTTTTGCTTCAAAAGCAAGTTCTGTTCTTTCCAGTACAATTCCTGCTCTCTCGATTAGCAACATAGGTCAATGCCTCGCTTTAAAAATGGTTGGCTGAATGATACACGGCAGTCGCTTCATTGGTTGTTTCTTTTTGTTTTTCTTCTGCTGCCCCTGCTTTACTCATGGCTATCAGTAGTTGCTCAGCCAAAAGATGCAGCGCACTCTTTATAACGGGAGATTTGATCCCCATTTGATTCGTTAGAGCGTCCCACAAATGGCTGTAGCCCTGTTCTTTGGTTTGCTCATCTTGCGAAGGAGCGGTCAAAACTTGTTTTACTGTATCGGTTATGGCTTGAATCGGGGAGAAGAGTTGCCTGACTTCTTCTAGGTTTTCAACGAGGTCTTTTTCCTGGGTATTTTGTAACTGATACAAACTACTTAATTGATTTTCAAGTTCATTGATCGTTTTCATGGCGCTAGTATTTAAATAACTAAAAGGCATCCTGATACATCTGTTTGAGCAACCTACTTTGCAAGCGCTGTTTGATAAGCTTGGCAGCAAAAAGTACCACAAGTAAAAGGATGCATCCAACTGATGCCGCTAAAAGGCCAAAACCAAAAGCATAATTCTGTAGGATATCTGAAAAGTAAAAACCTAAGGCCAAACCTGAAAATGCGAGAAACAATGCCAAAAGCAGGCCTATAAAAAGCTGCAAGAGTAACATTGAGCTCATCATTACGGTGCGCTTGAGTATCTCTAACTTGACAATTTCTGTTGTTGTTTTGACATATTGCTTGAGTTGCTCACTCATTTCTGTAAGGGTTTGATCTGGTTTCATAGTGCTTTTAATTTATGGAGATAAAAAAACCAGCGCGAACGCTGGTTTTCGCTTGAACCTTTATGCTTTTTCAGCAAGTTCCTTCTTGTCGTTGGCAAATCCCATCGTATGAGAGAGGTCGCTAGCAAGTTTCTTGGCACCACCTGACAGTTTGTGACGCGTAACACTCCCTTTGTCTGGTGCGAAAAGCACGCCGAGTAAGGCGCCTACAGCTGCTCCGGCTACAGCAAGTGTAACATAAGTCGAGGTGTTTGTTTTTGGAGTTTCCATGATTGAAAAATTTAAAAAGTGAATAAATATTGTATAAATCAAATTTATATAATGCTTAATTACAGTTGTTTACATATTTATACATAAAGTTTATATTTAAATCAGAATGTACTCCAGCCAGCGTCTGCCACCAAGATTTCTCCATTGATCATCGAGGACTCATCAGAAGCCAAAAACAATACAACTTCAGCTATTTCTTTTGGCTTTCCAACCCTCGGATTCAACTTCATGCCATTCACTAATAATTCATTCATTTCTGCAGAAACTTTTGAATAATCAATTGAGTTGCCAATATTGGTCTCTATAGCGCCAGGAGCCACTGCATTGCAACGTAAGCCGGCATCCGCATACAAATAACCTGTATTTTTAGTGAGTCCATTCAAAGCAAACTTACTAGCAGTATAAGCAGCACCTGCTCTGGCGCCTTGTACACCACCAATTGAACTGATATTGATAATGTTACCTTTTTTATGATGCAAAAAATGCGGGATCAAGAGGCGCATCAACATAAATGGCCCTCTTAAATTGACATTCATGATCCGATCCCATTGAGAATTGGTAACATCGGCAACCGCTTCGAAATTGTCCATCACTCCGGCATTGTTGACCAAGATTTGAATGTGACCAAATTCTTTGATGGCATTGCTCACCAATATTTCTATTTCTCTTTCTTTAGTGATGTCACAAAGGATGGTGTGCAATCTAGTTCCTTTTTGAGGAGCTTCTTGCTGCAAGGCATCGAGTGCAGCGCTATTGATATCTGTAGCAATGACCGTACAATCTTCTTGTAAAAATCGGTAGGTAACATCTCGGCCTATTCCGGAGGCGGCGCCTGTTACTATAGCTACCTTAGCGTTAAGTTTTCCCATAATTATTGAATTTAGATTGATGAAAAGTGTGTATTGATTGTACACAAAGTTGTACTAAAATACGCCGCTCGACTTACGGCATTCTGTTTTAGATTTACATAAATCGCACCTTGCAATTTTTCAAATTTCTCTCATCTTTTTACAACTCACTTTTTTCAATTCACCCGACTTTGGCACATGGAAAATTTTGAAAACCAAACCGGACTCAGCCTGAATAAGGTCAAGGAACTACAAAAAAAACACGGTAAAAATTTAAATAGCACGGCTCAAAAAAGTACTTTTCTCAAGCAATTGCTGCAAATCGGAACCGATCCACTTTTTTTACTTTTAATCCTTTGTGGCCTGCTGTATTTTTTACTCGGCGATTTTCAAGCAGGCAGTATCTTTCTGGTTTGGACCCTCCTTGTTGCCATGAGTAGTGTTTATCAGCAATACAGGACACAACATGCCTTAGCTGCCCTGCAACAATTGGCCCCAGAACGCAGCCAAGTAATTCGGGCAGGAGTAGCGCAGCAGATAAATAGCGAAGATTTAGTGCCCGGGGACCTCGTGCTACTTACTGAAGGAAATCGTTTGGCAGCTGATGGCGTATTATTAGGCTCATCGGTGTTATCTGTAGATGAATCCATTCTAAGCGGGGAAGCACTGGCGGTTCAGAAGTCTAAGGACAACAAGCAACTATTTAGCGGCACATTAGTAGCAAAAGGACGCGGACTGATGCGCGTAACGGCTATAGGCAAGAACTCAAATATTGGTAAAATCAATGCACTTTTAAAAGCCGAAACTAGCCTTGAACGCTCTCCGATTAAAAAACAAATACAAAAATTAGTTAGGTTTCTGCTCGTTATCGCACTGCTCGTTTGCACTTTTATTACAATTACTTATACGGTCATGCGCTCGGATTTCATGAGTGCCTTTCTGAACGGACTTGCCGCTGCAATGGCCATTTTACCTGAAGAATTCCCGTTGGTTTTTGGCCTTTTTATTAGCCTTGGAGCTTGGCGCATGACCCGACAAAAAGTGCTCACCAGAGAGCTTGGCGCCATTGAATGGCTAGGAGCAATTTCAGTGTTATGCACCGACAAAACAGGCACTCTCACTGAGAATAACATGAGTGTGCATACGTATAGCACTGATTTAAAAAATCAATTAGTACAAAGCTTACAGCAAAAAAGCCAAGCAGTACACAATTTAGAACGTTGCGCAATGCTTGCCACACCAAAGCGCAGCCATGATGCCATCGAAAAGGCTATTCGTCAGCAAATCGCTAAACAGAAGGACCTCGATTCATTTGAGCTCATTAAAGAATACGAACTCACAAGTGACTGTTTGGCCATGACTTTAGTATATAAAAACATGGATAACGATGCTGAAGCCTACTGCAAGGGGGCTCCTGAAACCGTTTTAAAGCTCTGTAAGCTCACAGAACAGAAAATACAAGTACAATTAGATCAAATAGAACAAATGGCCGCACAAGGCTTAAGAGTACTTGGTTTTGCAAGTGCTCAATGGACTTCAGTTCCTTTACCCAAAACCCAACAAGAATTTCTTTTCGAGTTTAAAGGATTTATTGGTTTTGAAGATCCGATTAGAACGGGGGTTCAAAAAGCGGTTCTAAAATGTCAGCAGGCGGGTATTCGGGTACTCATGCTTACCGGAGACTACCCGACAACCGCACTCAGTATAGCCAAACAAGCTGGATTTAAGGAGCCAATAGAAGTGGTTTTGGGAAACCGTGCCAATTTTAAAGAAGCTTTACAAAAAGCAGCCAGAAACCCTACTTATTCAATTTTTGCTCGCATCAGACCCGAACAAAAGCTACAACTTGTCGAGGCACTGCAAGCTAATGGTGAAATCGTGGCCATGACCGGTGATGGTGTTAACGATGCGCCAGCCTTAAATGCAGCTGACATCGGTATCTCAATGGGGAAGAGGGGGTGTGACGTTGCACGGGAAGCCTCTGCTTTAATTTTACTCGATGACAATTTTACGCATATTGTTAGTGCCATTCATCTAGGCCGAAATATCTTGGATAAACTACAAAAAGCGCTCTTGTATATCTTGGCCATTCATGTGCCAATCATTGGGCTTTCTATTTTGCCAGCGATCTTTCAGTCGGTGCCCGTTTTACTCATGCCCATGCATATTGTATTACTCGAATTACTCATTGACCCCATCAGCACCCTCGCATTTGAATCTGCAGCAGCCGAACAAGACCTCATGGAAAAACCACCCCGAAACCCCCAAGAAGCATTTTTTGGACCTCGCATTCTGATGCAAAGTGTACTTTATGGCCTGGTCGTTCTACTCTGTGTTTGCGCAACGCTTATTACTGCAACACTCACCCATGAAAAAGCAACTGTGATCAGGGCTTTGTGTTATGGCACCTTAATGTCTGCTAACTTATTGTTGGTATTGGTTGTGCTGTCGCGCTCAAAAAGCCGTTGGCAAACCCTCAAAAGTAGTAAAGCAATCATTTGGATCATTTTTGGTTTTGCCATACTTGCGCTGGGCCTAACCTGGAGTCTAGGATATCTTCAAAAGCTCTTTGCCTTTGAGCTACCAAAGTGGCCAGCTATGCTCTACGCATTTGGCTACGCCTTGTTAGCCGCGTTTTGTCTGAGTGCATTAAAAAAACAATTTTCAAAAAAAAGCCTCAACGAATTGAGGCTTTCTAAATCGGCTAATTGAAAATGTGTTTATTTCAAATCAAAGCGGTCTGCCATCATGACTTTCGTCCAAGCCGCCACAAAATCTTTGACAAACTTCTCTTTGGCGTCTGCACTTCCGTAAACTTCGGCTATCGCGCGCAATTCTGAATTAGAACCATAAATGAGATCAGCGCGGCTTGCGGTGTAAACAATGGCACCTGTTTTGCGATCGCGTCCTTCAAATAGTTCTTGATTGGCATCTGTAGGCTTCCAAACGATGTTCATATCGAGCAAGTTTACAAAGAAATCGTTGCTCAAAGTACCCACTTTCGTAGTGAATACACCTTTATTTGAATCGTCGAAGTTCGTACCTAACACACGCATGCCACCCACTAAAACCGTCATTTCAGGAGCAGTAAGACCCAATAATTGCGCCTTGTCCACCATGAGTTCTTCTGTGGTAAAAGTATATTGGGTTTTCTTGTAGTTTCTAAATGCATCAGCCATAGGCTCCAATACAGCAAATGAATTCACATCTGTTTGCGCCTGTGTGGCATCCATTCGGCCTGCTACAAATGGTACACTAACATTTACACCTGCATTCTTAGCAGCTTGCTCTAGTGCAGCAGCACCACCAAGTACAATGAGGTCTGCTAAAGAAACTTTTTTACTCGCATTTTTAGCATTGAAGTCTTTCTGAATTTGCGTGTACACACCAAGCACTTTATTCAATTGTGCTGGATTATTTACTGTCCAAGAACGCTGCGGCTCGAGTGCAATGCGAGCGCCATTGGCACCACCCCTGCGATCAGAATCGCGGTAAGTGGAAGCAGATGCCCATGCAGTTTCCACAAGCTCACTAATGCTTAGACCTGATTTCATAATTTGTGCTTTTAAATTCGCGATATCTGTAGCGTCAATTAAAGCATGATTCAGCGCCGGAATTGGATCTTGCCAAATGAGGTCTTCTTTTGGCGCCTCTGGGCCGATGTAACGCGTGCGTGGGCCCATGTCGCGGTGTGTGAGTTTGAACCACGCTTTAGCAAATGCTTCTTCAAACGCTTTTGGGTCTTCCATGAATTTCTTTGAAATTGGCCCATAAATTGGATCAAAGCGCAAGGCGAGGTCCGTGGTCAACATGGTTGGTTTGTGCTTCACGTTCGGATCAAATGCATCCGGAATGATTTTATCTTCCGTTTTTGCCACCCACTGCTTAGCACCTGCTGGGCTTGTTGTGAGTTCCCATTCATAACCAAATAAAATTTGAAAATAGGAATGCGTCCAACGCGCAGGTTGGGTCGTCCAGGTTACTTCTAGACCAGATGTGATGGCATCTTTTCCTTTTCCGCTCTTGTAGCTTGAGGTCCAACCAAATCCTTGCTCTTCAATAGCAGCAGCTTCTGGCTCCGGACCAACATGTGAAGCAGGGCCTGCACCGTGTGTTTTACCAAAGGTGTGTCCACCAGCTATAAGCGCCACTGTTTCTTCATCGTTCATTCCCATGCGCCCAAAAGTTTCGCGGATGTCTTTTGCTGAAGCAAGTGGATCAGGGTTTCCGTTCGGTCCTTCTGGATTCACGTAAATGAGCCCCATTTGAACGGCAGCTAATGGGTTTTCAAGTAAACGTCCTTCGCTGTAGCGTTTGTCATCTAAGAACTTGGTTTCTTTTCCCCAGTACATATCTTGCTCAGGCTCCCATACATCGGCACGGCCTGCTGAAAAACCGTAGGTTTTGAATCCCATTTCTTCTAAGGCGACATTTCCGGCCAATACCATGAGGTCGGCCCAAGAAATTTTGTTGCCATATTTTTGCTTCACTGGCCATAGAAGACGACGCGCTTTATCGAGATTTCCGTTGTCAGGCCAGCTATTCAAGGGCGCAAAGCGTTGTTGACCAGCAGAAGATCCACCGCGACCATCTCCGGTGCGGTAAGTCCCGGCGCTGTGCCACGCCATCCTGATAAACAGAGGTCCGTAGTTTCCGAAATCGGCAGGCCACCAATCTTGCGATTCAGTGAGCACCTTTTTGATATCGGCTTTCAAAGCATAGTAATCAAGACTTGAAAATGCTTTTTCATAGTTAAAATCAGCTCCCATCGGATCAGACATACTGGAATGCTGACGCAAAACCGTGAGGTCTAACTGATTTGGCCACCAATCGCGGTTGGTATTCCCGTTAGGATTTACCATAGGATTCACATGAGCATCGTGTCCTGCAGGAGGAGGAGTTGTGGCCCCATGCATCACCGGGCATTGCCCTGCAGGTGGCGGTGGCGGTGGAGGAGGGGTGTTTTTCTTTCCTTTTTGAGCTGACAAGTTCAAAGCCAAGCCAAAACTCAGGAGTAAATAAACTTTTTTCATAGCATATCGATTAATGTTGCTTCAAAAATAGGTCACCTAATCAATCGATGGTATCGATAGTGTTTATATATAAATAGAAATTATTTATAAGGAAATAAAGCTGAGTACAATTGGAAAATGATCCGAAGGATACGAGCGTTCAAAAGTATCCTGAAGCACTTCGTACTTGATTTGCATCAATGAAGCACTCCCGAAAAAGTAATCGATGATTTTATCATCAGTGTTGGAAATTGTAAAAGCATTAAATGTTGGGCCTGAACACAATTCCGGATGGCGCATACCGCATGATAAATCTTTGAATGATTTTCTAAGATTCACGATAGGAAATGAATCGGGCTCTGCATTGAAATCTCCCATTAATAAAATAGGAGCGGGCTGATAATGTTGAAGCGCTGTGTATTTTTCCTGAAGCAACAGTGCTGATTGCAAGCGTGCTGCTTCACCAATATGATCAAAGTGCGTATTGAAAACCCATAACATTTGATGATCGCGTTTACTTTCAAGTAGCGCATAGGTGCAAATCCTGTTCAGCGCTGCATCCCATCCTTTAGAAGGCTTTTCTGGCGTGAGTGACAGCCAAAAAGTGCCGCTTTGCTGACAAACATAGCGCGTGGTGTCGTAAAAAATTGGAGAGAATTCACCAGCTGTTTGCCCGTCATCACGCCCAACTCCGATAGCAAGATAGGAGGGAAGTGCCGCTTTCAAATCTGTGAATTGGGAATAAAGCACTTCCTGAAACCCTATAATGGTCGGTACTTGAGCTTTGATTTGAGCGATAATTGGAATTTTGCGCGCAGTCCAATCAGGCGCCAAATCAGTATGCCCGTCATAGCGAATATTATAGGAAAGCGCCTTGTGCTGCTCGGGTTGAGCAAAAACAAGAAAAGGCAAAAATACCAACAGGAACTTTAGAGGCATATTTGAGAATGATGTATGCTCAAATGTAGCTTTTATTTTGCATGTATTGTTTGAGTGCTTTTCAAAACAATTATTCGTTTCAAAATTTAGAAATTTCATTTAACATGAATTTGACTTATGACATAACAGCAAAACTTTAATAGTGAAAAAACAAACTTACCCCATGATGTTTTGTTTCATGTTTAAACAAATAATTTAAACAAAATGAAAAAACTTAAACTCTTATCCATCTCCTTACTCGCTACAGGTTTGCTTTGGACAAACGAACTTGACGCACAAACTAATGTTTTTGATAACGTTATTGCGGCTTCACCTAATCACAATTTACTAGAAGCAGCAATTGTTGAAGCAGGCCTTGTAAGTGCGCTTCAAAACCCGAGTGCAACGCTAACTGTATTTGCACCCGATGACCAAGCTTTTACAAATTTAGCTAGTGCATTGGGCACCAATGTAAATGGTCTTTTGGCCTTGCCAAATCTTCAAGACATTCTTCTATACCATGTTTTAGGAGCTGTTGTTCCGTCGTCAGCAGTTGTCAACGGTTCAATTGTTCAGCCTTTGAGCCCTACAAATACCCTAAAAATTACAGCGACTGCTGGAGGTAGTGTTTTTGTAAACCATGCTCAAGTAACAGCGGTGGATCTTTTTGCTGCTAATGGCGTGGTTCACGTTTTAAACAATGTAGTTCTTCCTGCAGAGACAGTTGCTGATGTCGCAATTGACAATGGCTTTACGACATTAGTTACAGCAGTAGTTCAGGCAGAATTACTTCCTGCCTTAACCAACCCACTCAGCGACCTCACAGTTTTTGCACCAAATAATGCTGCATTCGAGGATCTAGCAGATGAGGCAGGAATTACAATAGCCGAATTGTTAGGGATACCAGAATTGGCTGAAATCTTGTTGTATCATGTGCTAGGCACCGGTGTTCCTTCATCGGCCGTTACCAACGGGGCTATCGTTCAGCCGTTAAGCACTCTAAATACGCTAAAATTAACTAAAACAACTTCCGGCAATGTTTACGTAAATCAAGCTGAGGTTATTGCTGCAGATATTACAGCTTTCAACGGAATTGTGCATGTATTAGATGAAGTTGTTTTACCTATAGAAACTGTCGCAGATTTAGCAATTAACAACGGTTTTTCAACGCTAGTTAGCGCAGTAGTAAAAGCTGAATTATTGCCTGCATTATCCGAGCCCTTTTCACAATACACCGTTTTTGCACCGACAAACCAAGCGTTTGACAACCTAGCTGCTGCGCTAAACACCGATATAAACGGCTTACTTGCATTACCAGACCTAACAGATATTCTTTTATATCATGTACTTGACGAGGCTGTTTTTTCAACGCAATTAGTCGCGGGGCCAGTTGAAACACTTTCTGGTGAAGATGTAATTGTTTCATTAACAGGTGGTGGTGTAAAAATCAACGATGCAAATGTTGTTTTAGCCGATGTTGAAGCTGACAATGGTATTGCACATGTGTTAGACAAAGTTTTACTAGATACATTCCTCGGTATTCATGAGAATGAAACACTTACATTCAGTGTATATCCGAACCCTGCTCAAAACGAAATTCAAGTTGCCGGTGTAGAAGGAATTATTTCTATCACAGACATGAGTGGAAAAATTCTAATCACTAAGGAACTGAATAACAATGCTATTGATATTTCAACTCTTTCTGCTGGCAGCTATATTGTTTCAGTAGAAAACAATGGTAAATCCGGAAAACAATTGTTGATCAAACAATAACTGTTTCTTTATTAAATGAAAAAGCCACTCTATTTGGGTGGCTTTTTTCATTGGCTATTTGTGCCGTCTCATTAGGAATGGATATTGGGCGTAACGATTAAGAAAACGTTTCTTGAGTTAGCATTTTATCCCTTTAATTTTTGAAACTTTTGGGAGAGGTAATACATACCTACACCGAAAGAAACGCCACTAAGGATCAAGAGTTGGGCAAAAAGACCTTCGGCACTGAATGATAGTTTTAATAGAATTGTAGAAATTACAAAACTTGAATTGCGCATGATGAGTGCATAATCGTCTGTGTAGAAAAGCGAGAGCAACAATATAAGCACATCACTTACAATCAACAAGGAAAAAAAGTGATCGAAAAAGATGCCGTTCAAATTCAAAGCTGTACCTAAAGTATAATTGCCAGCAGCATGCAGCAAATAATCAGCGAGCGAATAAACACCTAGAAATAAAGAACTGATCAGCAACAAAACTGTAATGATTTTCTTAGAACGAATAAAGCGCTGAACCGACTGCAATTCAGGCTCTTCTGTCTCTTCATGCAGAGGTCTAAACCGATTACAGAGTTTGTAAAAAATATAAATCAGCAGAAATACCAATACCACAGTTATTAAATCGCCAAGTAACTTATTGTACGCTCCGTGTTCAGGCCATAGTTGCGCTAAAGGCAAGTGGGTGATGTCTTTAAAAACTCCCCTGATCAAGATAAGTGTCATGATTTCGTACTGCTTACCAATGTAGATACTTGTGGACTTTGGCAAATAATAAAGCAACAGAAAAGCTTCGAAGACTAGGAGAAAAGAAAAGGGCGTATAAAGCGCGTTAATAGGACTAGAAAACAATTTATCGGCAGGCCCCTGCCAAACATATTGATGCAAAAAGTACAGGCTAAGATGTCCTAGGAAACTAATAATGGCGACATACAACACTGCTTTACTTAACTTTTCCTTGAAGTCAGGCGTCAGTAAATAGTGAAACTTTTTTAAGTAATTCATTATTAGCAATTTATGCTAATATAGGGTTTTAAATGCACCCTTTCACATTCAAGAAAAATACAGCTAAAACTGATGGCTATGAAAGCGATCCACTTCAGCAATCATGCTGTGATAATAGCGGTACCATTTACCTTGTCCAAGCTGCTTAGCCTTTTGATGGATCGGGTTTTTCGCCCATTCG
>JACCDT011215582.1_pt1 | contig 11448 bp, 12 predicted proteins | sample 7446291 | NCBI WGS metagenome assembly JACCDT01 (sample SAMN15323446, study PRJNA562643) | freshwater metagenome | isolation source: river surface water | place: USA:Blue River Watershed | collected 2017-08-17 | reverse complement strand
TGCAAAAATACATAATATAATAGTTATTTTTTTCATCGAAGCCTTTGCAGCACAAAGACTAATTCGTCCAATTCTTTGTTTAAGTGAGTGATATAATTGCGCTGTAATCGTATTGTTTCTTGAAGTTCAAGTACTGTTGCGATAAAGCTAGCTTCGCGATTATTGCTTGCTATTTTTGATTGCTGTTCGCGTTGTAAAGCTTCGCGTAATCGTCTGTTTTCTAAGTGCGCTTTTTCTAAAGCAGTACGTTCTGCAGGTTTTTTTGCAAGTTCATCGCTTGCTGCAAAAGAACTGTTAGAAATGAAAAGCATGGCAATAAAAATACTGATATTCATAATTGTTTCCTTTTTATAAAAACATTATGGATATCAGTATCAAAAAACAGAATCGATATATGCAACAAAAAAAAATTTTAAGACCGTGCGAATTTTTGAAGTTATCATCTTTTTGTACTTTTCATAGTTTTTGTAGGGTCAAATGGTACTTTGTGTGGATTTTTAATGAATTTTTTCATTGTCGCAGCTTGTTCTTCTATGATACGATTTTTTGTGGCAACTAATTGAAATAATGTTGCTGCATGGGCTCGTGCTGAAGCTAATTCTTTTTTTATTTCACCTAAATTACCTCGGCGCAATTCTTTTACTTCTACACGCAAAAATTCAAGTTGATTTTCTAGGTTAGCTATCATAGATCGTGCAGCAATGATTTCTTCTTGCATTTGTGCATGTTGAGCGTATAAAGCTGTATATGCATCATCTTCTGCTGCCTCTGCATAGTATTCCAATGCTGCGCATGATGTCAATGTTGGCGTACACAATAGCATGAGAATCATTTTTGTATTCATATTTTTTCCTTTATTTTTTAGATTGAGCTGTTGAAAGCTGTGTTTTTAAGTCGGCCAAACGCCCAGCTTGAGCGCGAACAACAGCAGTTAAGGTTTGGTTTTGTTTTGCTAATTTTGCATTTTCTTCGTTGAGCCTTGCAATTTCAGCATTGGCTCCTGCTAAAGGAGTTGTAGGCAATGCTAATGGCGGTTGTGGTTTTGTAGTATATAAAAATGTTGGTATTAAAAATAGTATAAAAAATACTTTTGAATTCATAATATGTCTCCTTTTTAAGCTTAAAATAATAAATGCAAGTATGATGATTTTTTTTTAAAAATGCAATAAATTAGCTCTTAAAAAAGTTCATTTTTTCTAACGCATTACGAACTTCGAACATTGGCAGGCCAAGAATAGTGCTGTAAGATCCGTGAACCCAAGCGAGAAATTGATCACCGTAACCTTCTATAGAAATAGCGCCTGATGCTTGTAAAGCAAAAGAATGTTTGATGTACGTATCGATCAGTTCGTCTTTTACGTTAAAAAGATAGGTGGCTGAAACAATTTCTGTGTGTTGTGTTTCTGTTTGCCACTGATTGTTTTTCCAGATTTTTTTTTCAAGACAAAACGCAGTTTTCGTGGTCGTAGGTTTTTTTGAAAGATTGCGAATTTTTTTTACCGCGTCTTCGTAGTCTTTTGGTTTTCCGTGGATTGCGCCATCTTCATCGTATCCCATGGTGTCTGCTGTTAAAATGAATAATTCTTCAGCAGTAGTTTTTGCTGGCAGAACTGCGTGTTCCATTTTTAGTAACGCTATTTTTATCAGTAGTTCATCAAAAGGTAAGGATCGATTGATTGAATGTTCATCTGCAGTCTGATCGATGATAGCAAAGGGAATACCGGATTCTTGCAAAAGTCTTTTGCGTGATCGAGAGCTGGAAGCGAGATGAAGAATGTTTGTCATGAAAAGCTCCAAAATATTTTTAGGTATAAAAAAACCGACACGAATGTCGGTTAAATTATGGCTGGGGCGGAAGGATTCGAACCTCCGGTGCCAGGACCAAAACCTGGTGCCTTACCGCTTGGCGACGCCCCATTAAATAATTTTAATGATTATCGAATGAATAATCGTCAGAGTCAGAACCTACAGAAGCAAGTTTACCTGATTTTTCTAAAGTTTCGTATTCATTGATGATGCTTTCTTCGATATGTTTTCTCATTTCTCCGTTAAGAGGATGTGCGATATCTCTGAAAGAACCATCTTTTCTGCGACGTGATGGCATTGATACGAATAAACCTTTGCCGCCTTCGATGACTTTGAGATCGCGCACAATAAATGCATTTTCAAAAACAATCGTAGCATAAGCTTTTAAGCGTGTACCACTTTCTCTTGCAGGGTAGATTTTTACTTCTGTTATTTTCATAATTCCTGAACCTTTTACCTCATGAACAGCCGATTACTTCGGGCAAACAATACATTGAAGAATAATGTAATAGGCTGCTATCTTTTTGTCAAACATAAATAGTTTATTTTTTTTCTAAAATTCGTAATTTAGATGATCGAGAAGATTGATTGTTGGCAATTTCTTGATCTTGTGGAGTTATTGCGCGAGAAGATACATTATTTCCCTTTCCTTTTTTTTCGATGGTTTTATAAAAATCTTTTACTAGTCGATCTTCGAGTGAATGGAAGCTGATGCACGCAAGTCTTCCATTTGTTTTTAAAAGATCAAAAGCGCTTGGTAAAAATGCGCTGATGTTATCAAGTTCTTTATTAACAAAAATGCGTAAAGCCTGAAAGGTTCGTGTTGCAGGATGAGTTTTTTTTGCAGGGTTCCATCCAATTGCTTGTATCACGCAGCGTGCAAGTTCATGAGTTGTTTTTATTTTTTGTTTTTTTCTGCTTTCGATAATCATGGCAACGATATCTTTTGCTCTTTGTTCTTCGCCGTAGGTCCAGAGAATGTGTCGTAATTCTTCTGAAGTTGCGTAATTGACGATATCAAAAGCAGTTGTTTTAAAGTGGCTTGATGACATGCGCATATCAAGAGGAGTGTCGATAGTAAATGAAAATCCATCATTAGTATAAATTTGATCTTGCGATGTTCCAAAATCTGCAAGAATTCCATCAAATTGAGGAAAGTGGTGTTTTTTTGAAATTTTATATAAATGCGCAAAGCTTGCCCAGATCAAGGTGAGACGACCTTGATAGTGTTCAACCAAGGGCTCAAGGCGTTTAATTGCTTTTGGGTCCCAATCAAGCGCGATTACTTTTACCATAGGATCGGCATTGAGCAGTGCTTGTGTGTGTGTTCCGCCGCCGCACGTTACATCTAAAAATATTTTATTTTCTGATGGTTGCAGCGCGGCAATAACTTCATCAATTAAAACGGCTTTGTGTTGTGTTGCGACAAGAGATTGGTCTTTTTCCATATTTTTTATAAGTACTTATGAGTTTGGTTCTATAAAATTTTGTACGATATTATGCAACTGCATTCCATGAGAACCTTTTATAAGAATGAGTGAGTCATTGTCAAGTTTATCAGAAAGAGCAGGAATAGCATCTTTCCACGAAGCAACATGTTCGATAGGCAGGGTGTGAGGGGCTGTTTTTTTGATCCAGGCAACTTGATTGCCTATTAAAATAAGCTGATTAAGTGAAGGTATTTTTCTTAAAAATCTTCCTATTTGTCGATGCCAAAAGGGTGCAAGTGATCCAAGTTCAAGCATATCAGCAAGGACTGCAATTTTTTTTCCTTCTGTCCGCATAGTTTCTAGAGCTAAAAGGGCGGCCTTAACACTTTCTGGTGATGCGTTGTAACAATCGTCGATGAGTGTTCCTTGCTTATTTTTTAATGTATGCAGTTCAAATCGTTGCTTGCGAGTAGGAAGTGTTTTTAAGTGTTCAGGAATGTGTGCTGTTGGTATGTTAAGTTGTGTTGCTAATGTTGTTGCAGCAAGGATATTTAAAATGATTCCTTTATGATTTTGTGTAAGCGTGATAGGAAATTTTTCGTTATATATTTTTAAAAAGAACGAAACACTGCCATCTTTGCAAGGAGTGATTTTACGTGCTTGTATTTGATTTGATAATTTGTAGCCAAATTTTATAACTGGATGATGATAGGATATTGCGCTAAGCAAGGGCTGATCGCCGTATACGATTCCTATAGAATTGCTAAGAAAATTTTTAAAGAGTGTTCTTTTTTCGTGCGCTATGTTTCCTATGGTTCCTAATCCTTCGATGTGCGAAGGTGCGATGCAGGTGATTAATCCAAGCGTTGGTCGTAAAAGATCTACGATAGTTTCCATCTCTCCTTTTTTGCTGATACCAATTTCAAAAAGAGCGCCATCGTGTGCGTCGGTCATGCGAGAAATAGTGATAGCAACGCCGAGTAGTGTATTGAGATTCCCTTCTGATACGACATATTTTTTATTTTCTTGTGCAAGAATATGAGCGGTGATTTCTTTTGTGCTTGTCTTTCCAACAGAGCCTGTTACTGCAGCGATTGGATAAGAAAATTGTGATCGCCAGGCAGCAGCAAGGTTGATAAGAGCGGTATAAGGATCGGGAACGAGTATAATAATTTTTTTATGTATTAATGATTTTGGTAGTTCGTCTAGCAGGTGTTTTTTAGAAGTTGCCATTACTACGCCAGCGCATTTTGAAAAAGCATCTTTTAAAAAAGTATGACCATCAGCATTGTTGCCTTGTAATGCAAAAAAAAGATCGTGCGTAGAGAGTGATCGAGAGTCGATAGCGAATGTAACGTTGCAAGGCAAAGATCCTTGCAGTAATTCTGCTTCTGGCACTGTTGTTTCTAAAAATTTTTTTTGTAAATACACAGCAATATCCTTTTTGTGATAGTAAAGGGAATAATGATTTCAAGATGGTTTTGATAAAAACGTTACGTTCTTTTTATTTCTTGTCAAGAAACAGCATCTTGCTGCAAAGAGTCTTTCTTTTTTGTGCGCTCAAAAAGTATGCTTGTGTTGGTAATGTTATTATTTTTATGTATGAAAGGGTGGTATGAAAAAAAGCACGTTACTGATTCTTGCGATCAGTTTTGCAGGAATAATTTTTTCTGGAGAAATATATACGCCGGTTGTTAAAAATCCATTTGCTAAAGTTGTTGTTTCTAAAAATCCTGTTACAGAAAAATATACGTTAAAAGATCTTGTTGATGCAGTGCATGTTCAGAAATTTCCAAAAGATTTGTCTTATGTTCAATTGCAAGAATTGTGTGAGTTGCATGATTTTTTTATCTGTGCGCTTGCATATTCTTTGGAGTCGGGCAAAACAATAAGGCCAGATGAGACTTTGTGTATGCATGTTGTTGATGGTGGTTATCATGTTAAATTTTGCGTATCTCGTGATGTTACGATAGCTGATATTCAAAAAGCAACCATGTATTTGGCAAAAGAACACGAAGCAAAAGAATCAAAATCGTTCTGGTTGCTGCAGGATATTAGAAAAATATTTCCGCGAGCAGATGCATTGATAGCCTGTGGAATTTTTGTAAAAGATATGCCTCCAGCTTATGCCGAAAAAGAAATCGAAAAGAAATAATATTTTACAATAAGCTTAAATCTTTAGTTTATAAAAACTCTACTTGTAATATTGTGTATAAAAATGATATGATGAATTTGTTAGTTTGTCGTATTGTTTTTAAAAGAGTTTTGTTATGAAAAATAAGAAAAATAGTTTATTGTTGTGTGTTTTGAGTCTGTTGTGTCTGATTAATAAAAGCAGCGCTGCTGATAAAAGCGCATTCCCTTCTGAAGAAGATTTTGATGCAATGGTAGCGCAAGAAGAATTAGCAGGAGCTGCTGCAGATTCTGTAGTTAGAATTCAAGCTGTTGTTCCACCTTTAACGTTAACAGGTCCTGAAGAAGCATTTGAAGAAGAATCTGAAGTTGCAGGGGCTGTTGGCGGCTTTAGTGATCAAGATGCTTTTGATTATGTAATGGTACCATCGCCTTCGGTAAGTCCTTTTGTAGAAAATGGTGACGAACATGAAGGATTGTTGTTTAGGTCATTGCCAGTCCCTGTTACTGGTGATGCTGGTGCCGGAGCGGCCGCTGCAGCTGCGCCTGTAGACGAAGAAGATCATGAAGAAGGCGATCTTAATTGGGCATTTGCTCGTCCTCCTGCAAGGCTACCTTTGACTGCAAGGGCTGCTGTAGAAGCAGGTAGATTGAGTCCTGCAAGTCCTGTTGCAAGAAGGCCAAGACCCGGAGCCAAGGTAGCTCAAGATCGACCGCGTTCTGCAGCTTTTGAAGCATTTAGAGCACCTTCTCCAGTTAGAGCAGCTGCTGCAGGTTCCGCTGGAGCTGCTACTCAACAGGTAGATGTTTTTGGTGGAGCGGCTATGGCTTCAGGTGACTTTCAGGCACGAGTTTTAGGTGTGTTGCAAGGTTCTATTGCAGGGATTAAGGGTAATGTAAATTCATATGATGGTTTTTTAAAAAATGGATATCAATTTTTTAATGTATTACATAAAATTTATAATAATCCTAAGATGATAATGCAGCGTGTAGATTTTGAATTGGCAGAAAATAAACCAGCTTTGGAAGATATTCTTGAAGAAATGAATACTTTGCAACATAATGCGTGGGTAGCGTTTTTTGGTGAATCTATAAAACGTATTCTTGAAGAAAGTAATACTGGACTTACTCCAGATGAATTAAGGCGTAGAAAACAAACAATTGCAAAAAGATTAAAAGAAACATTATTTTCTAAAAAAGCAAATGATTTATATGATAAATTTGTTTTAAAAAGAGAAGGCTTTTATCGAATATTTGATCCAGAAGGGTATGCGCAAAGAGAGCGTGTTACAAAGAGTCATCAAAAATCAAGAGATGAAGCAGTAGAGTTTTTAGAGGAAATAATTAGAGAGGGGATGTCTACGACGCCGGCAGGGCGTAAAGAGCTTTCAAAAGATTTAGTAGAAAAAGGTTTTCTTTAAATAAAGAAGAGTGTGCATATAATGAGTATGCACACTCTTCTTTATTTGGTTGCTAGCTACTATTCGTTTATTTCAGCATCGATAGTTTCGCCGTTGTTAGGTCTTGCGTGATCTGCAGGTTGTTCTGGTTGCGGTGTGTTTTGGTTTTGTTCTGCAGCTTGCTTTTCTTTATACAGTTGTTCAGAAACTTTGTGTGATGCCTGCATAAGATCATTAGCGGCTTTGTCAAGCGCTTCTGCATCTTCTGCTTGGTTGAGTAATGTTTGTTTTGCAGTTTCAAGAGCAGCATTTATTTTAGTTATTTCTTCTTGGTCAATTTTATCTTTATTTTGAGTTATGGTTCGCTCAACATCATGAATTATGCCATCAAGACGATTTTTCTTTTCAGCAAGATCTTTCTTTTTTAGATCTTCAGCTTCGTGATCTTGTGCGTCTTTGATCATTTTTTCAATTTCATCTTTAGAAAGTCCGCTTGAACTTGTGATCGTGATGTGTTGGACTTTTCCGGTGCCTTTATCTTTTGCGGTTACGTTTACGATACCATTTGCATCAAGATCAAAAGTAACTTCGATTTGTGGAATGCCGCGCGGAGCTGTTGGAATGCCATCGAGTTTGAATTGACCGAGCAATTTGTTATCGCGTGCTAATGATCGTTCACCCTGAAATACTGCGATGTCCACTGCTGGTTGATTATCTTCAGCGGTTGAAAAGACCTGTGAACGTTTTGTTGGGATCGTTGTATTGCGTTCGATGATTTTGGTAAAAACGCCGCCCATGGTTTCTATGCCAAGAGAAAGAGGTGTTACGTCAAGGAGTAGAACATCAGTGACATCGCCTGCAAGCACGCCACCTTGAATAGCTGCACCTAGAGAAACAACTTCGTCTGGATTTACTGATTTGGACGGTTCTTTGCCAAAAAAGTCTTTTACTAATTGTTGTACTTTTGGGATACGTGTTGATCCGCCAACGAGAATGATTTCTTTAATTTCTTCTTTACCAAGTCCTGCGTCATCCATAGCTTTTTTGCATGGTTCGAGCAACTTGTTAAAAATGTCTGCACAAAGGCTTTCTAATTTTGAACGAGAAAGTTTTACGCTTAAATGTTTAGGCCCAGAAGCATCTGCGGTGATGTATGGCAAATTGATTTCTGTTTCGTGCAAGGTTGAAAGTTCACATTTTGCTTTTTCTGCAGCTTCTTTTAAGCGTTGTAATGCCATTTTATCTTTTTTAAGATCGATGCCATTAGATTTTTGGAATTCATCAACGAGGAAGTTCATGATTCTAAGATCGATATCATCGCCACCTAAGTGTGTATCGCCATTAGTTGCGCGCACTTCGATGACGCCATCATTGATTTCTAAGATAGAAACGTCAAACGTACCGCCGCCAAAATCAAATACTGCTATGACACCTTGTTTTGTTTTGTCTTGGCCGTACGCAAGTGCTGCTGCTGTTGGTTCGTTGATGATTCGTTTTACGTCAAGACCTGCAATTTTACCAGCATCTTTGGTTGCTTGTCTTTGTGAATCGTTAAAGTAGGCAGGAACGGTGATGACTGCTTCTGTGATTGGTTGGCCGATGTAATCTTCTGCCACTTGTTTTAAGTTGCTCAAAATTGCCGCAGCGATTTCTTGTGGCGTATAACCTTTGCCTTGCGCTATGATTTCTACTTCGCCATTTGATCTGCGAGCAATTTTGTAAGGAAGATTTTGAGCTTCTTTTTCTACGGCTGAATATTGTTGACCAATGAATCGTTTTGCTGAGAAAATCGTATTTTCTGGATTTGTTACTGCTTGACGTTTAGCGATTATTCCTACCAATCTGTTTCCGTTTTTATCAAATGCAACGATAGAAGGAGTTGTGTTGTTTCCTTCTTTGTTTGGAATAACTTTTGCAGTACCGCCTTCCATGAACGAAACAACTGAGTTTGTTGTTCCTAAATCGATGCCTATTATTTTTTTAGCCATTTTTAGGCTCCTTATGTTTTGATTAACACTTAGATTATTTTAGTGTAGTTGGCTAAGATTTTATACTTCTTTTTTATAAAGTAAAGTATTAAAAAAAACTTATTTTTGGTAAAGATTGGCATTTTGTCTTTGAGCCGATTTATATAATAGCACGTGTCGTATAATGCGAGCATCAAGCTTGAGTATGCTACAGTATACTCCACCTGCCCCCCCGTTCCTCTTGCCTGGGCTGTCGAAGTTGGGCTGTCGTAGGAAGGGGTGTTGGTTACGTATTTTTGCTGGTTGAGGCTGATTGTAGGAACAAGAAAAACTTCTGTAGAAACGTCAATCTTCTGTAGAAACGTCAAAAAGAGTTATCCTTCGAAGCCCTGGATCCTTTCGGTCGCTTTGCTTCCTGAGGATGACGAGAGAAGATCAATTTGTATATTAATGTGTAGAGATTATCGCTATCGTTAGTATCTATTTATGTAGCGTCTATTTATAAAATAGTCTCTCTTGGTCTCTGTCTTAGCGCTAGCGTTACCATGCACGAGTAACAAGTGTAAGTGTATACGCGCGTACAGGTTAAATAGGTTAACACGTACCAATCGTACGTACACGAAATCGTCATTCTGATTGTGCCGGAAACGTTTTTATGTTGTGCGATCGTTTCTTTTCTGTTTAGTTTTAATAATAAAAAAAATAAAACTCATAAAGGAAAAAAGGGGGCGGTGATGTGCGGCTATATTTTTTGTACGCAAAGTCTTGATCTGGATTCTAAAAATATGGAAAAATAAAAAGGTATTTTTTTCAAAATATTAAAAAAGGTTAGTTATGAATACTATAAAACAAACATTATTTTTGGTGTTGTTTAGCTTTGGTTGTTGTGTGCAGGCGGCGGTAACGAGTTCTCAGGGCAAGTTGCAGCAAACATTTGGAGCTAGTGGTATTTCTAAGCCTGCATTAGCAGGTGGTGGTACGCAAAATTTATTGAATACGCTTAAGATTTATAATGATTCTATTTTTGGAGGTGGTTTCATTGTTTTTGATAGTATACTGTATCCGATGGTATATAAATTTTCTGCTTCTAGCGGAGCATTGTTGAGTAGTAATTATCTTATTGGATTTCCTAATTCTAATGTGGCTGAAGTTGGTGTGGCTTTTGATGAAAATTTGCTTGCTTGTGGTACAGTTACAATTTCTAATCAAAGGTTTATGGTGTCTAAGTTTTTAAGTGATGAGTATATGTTGCCCTTAGATACTAGATTTGGTAGTGGAGGAATTAGTGTATTTTCTGGAAGTACTGCTATAGCTGGTGGTGCAGATGATATTTGTAAGTGTTGCGTTGTTCAGCCTGATGGTAAAATAGTGTTAGGTGGTTATAGTGGAGATACTAGTGTAGAAAATCATTTTGCATTGGTGCGTTATAATTCAGATGGTTCTCTTGATAGAGGATTTGGTGGTAATGGTACAGGGGCAACATTTTTGGCTGGGCATATACTTAGTGATGGTACGAGTGATACCGCAACCTGTATAGGATTGCAGTCAGATGGAAAAATAATAATCGCGGGTCAAAGCACTAATGGTGTGACAACATATTTTTCATTGGCACGTTATACGATAAATGGGGTTTTGGATATAACGTTTGGTAATGGTGGTAAAGCATGTCTTACGACGACTATTGCTGGTGGAGTTCAAGATGAATGTAATTGTTTACTGATACAGTCTGATAATAAAATAATTTTAGGTGGGTCATCGCTGAATTCTGCTGCAACACATACTTATTTTGCTTTAGCAAGATTTACAGCTGATGGTATTTTGGATACAACATTTGGGGCGAATAAAACTGGATTAATATCGGTGAATACGAATATTGGTGGTGGTAGTTCAAGTATAGGTAAATCATTGGGGCAAGATGTTTTTGGCAATATAATTTTGGGTGGTACGAGTAATAATACATATGCATTTGCTTGTTTTGATTCTAATGGTATTACGAATATAAGTTTTGGAGATAATGGTTTTCAAAGTATAATAATGGCGGGTGGAGTTAATAGTTTAGGTGTTATTAATCAAGGTAATCTCAGTTATATTATTGGTGGGGGTTCATCGGGAGTTTTTGTTGGATTATTGATGCTTAACAATACGCCGCTTATAGTTCCTGATAGCAGTCTGGTGCCGACGACGGCATTAAGTCCTGCACAATTGGTATCGGTGCAAACAAATGGAGTTGCGGCGGTGAAAGGTGATTGGGAGACGCAAGGTCAATTAGAAAATCAAAATTATAAAAATTTTGTTTCGGCATTTACAACAAGTATTAGTAATGGAAAGAGTTTGAGCGTTGCGTATGATGCAGCATTAAATGTTTTTCCGAATAATCTTGAAAGATATATTATAAGTTCTTTAAAGAGATATGCTTTATCGGGTAATTTTAACTTTTTAAATTATAAATATAAATTAACTGATTTTTTAACAGATGAATTAGACGCTAATTTTGAAACTATTGCTAATTTAACTGCATATTTCGATCGAAATTTTCGGTTTACAATAAGTAATTACCCTCTTCCTTATGCCTGCGCACTCTATGTTGCTGGTTATGTGAATGGAATAGCAAAATCTGGAGCTATAGGGTTATGAAAAAAATGGAGTTTATAATGATCAAAAAATATAGAAAACAAATAATATTGTTGATGCTTTTTGGTTCTGGTTGTTGCC
>JACCDT010357385.1_pt1 | contig 11450 bp, 11 predicted proteins | sample 7446291 | NCBI WGS metagenome assembly JACCDT01 (sample SAMN15323446, study PRJNA562643) | freshwater metagenome | isolation source: river surface water | place: USA:Blue River Watershed | collected 2017-08-17 | reverse complement strand
GGCGATCGATCTCGCTATGTCCATCCAATCGGACGATGTACTCATGACGGGACTTCTTGATCGCAAGATTGAGGGCGTTCGCCGTCCGCCCAGAAGGGTTCTCCACTAGGACGACACGTGCGTCATCATGTGCGAGCCGCTTAGCGATCTCCTCGGTGCCATCGCGCGAAGGGCCTACGGCGAGAATGACTTCGATCTCTCCTCGGTACTCCTGTTGCAGCACCGACCGCACAGCAGCGACGAGATGATCCGCCTCGTTCAAAACGGGGATCATCACTGACACTGCTGGCGAGCTACTCATAACGTGCTCAACTTATCGAATCCATGGTCATGCCCGATGAAGGCCGAGGGAATAACCTCTCCTTGTGAAATCCCCCGACTGGGTCTATCGCGTCGCCGCGAACCTTGCACTCCTCGAAGGAGTCATCGTCGCCGCCCTCGCACTCTTCCTCATTGGAAACTCCTTCTTTAGTGAAGTGGAAGCCCCGAGTGCATGGCTTGCAGGGATCGCCTTCGCAACACTGGGATCAGCAGGATTGATCGTCGCCAGCATCGGACTTCGTAGGCAGCGTAATTGGGGACGAGCGCCTGTCGTTCTCGCCAATCTCATCGCTGTTCCGGTGGCCTATTACTTGGTCACGAGTGATCGCATCATCCTTGGCATCATCTTGGGGTTGATCGCGATCCCTGCGCTCGTCACGACTTGGTTCGCGATCCCGAAGTCTGCGAACTAGTTCCTAGCTATCACTTGTTCTGCGGGAATCCAAGATTGATCCCTCCGTGGCTTGGATCCAACCATCGTGAAGTGACCACTTTGCCACGAGTGAAGAAGTGAACACCCTCAGTTCCATGCGCATGAGTGTCGCCGAAGAGTGATGCCTTCCAGCCACCAAAGGAGTAATAGGCAGTGGGGACTGGGATCGGGACATTGATACCGATCATTCCTACCTGTACCTCGTTCTGGAACCTTCGTGCAGCGCCACCATCATTGGTGAAGATCGCGGTGCCATTTCCATATTGATGTGAGTTGATCAGTGCCAGTCCTTCTTCGTAACTCTTCACCCGCACGATGCTCAAGACCGGTCCGAAGATCTCTTCCTTATAGATCGACATCGAAGGCGTCACTCGATCGAAGAGAGTTGGACCGAGCCAGAATCCCTGCGGTCCGCCTTTGACGGTTGGGTTGCGACCATCGACGACGAGTCGCGCGCCCTCCTTCTCGCCGGCATCGACATATGAGGCGACCTTGTCACGATGGACTCGCGTGACAAGTGGACCCATGTCGGAACCTTGACGTCCATCACCAGTAGTGAGCGTCGACATACGCGAACTGATCTTCTCGATCAATGAATCAGCGACCGGCTCGACAGCGACGACTACCGAGATCGCCATGCAACGCTCTCCTGCCGAACCGAAACCAGCATTGACCGCTGCATCTGCCGCGAGCTCGAGGTCAGCATCAGGAAGGACGAGCATGTGGTTCTTCGCACCACCGAGGGCCTGCACCCGCTTGCCGCTCTTCGTGCCATTCTCGTAGATGTACTTCGCGATTGGAGTAGAACCCACGAACGAAAGTGACTTCACATCCGGATGCTCGATCAAGCGATCGACTGCGACCTTGTCGCCATGGACGACATTGAATACGCCCTTAGGAAGACCCGCCTCCTGCCAGAGAGATGCGACGAAGTTGGTGGCCGATGGATCCTTCTCACTCGGCTTGATGACGACAGCGTTCCCACTTGCGATTGCAAGCGGGAAGAACCACATCGGCACCATCGCCGGGAAGTTGAAGGGAGAGATGATTCCGACGACTCCGAGTGGTTGCCTGATCGAATAGGAATCGATTCCGGTGGAGACGCCTTCGCTATAACCACCTTTGAGAAGGTGTGGGATACCGCAGGCGAATTCGACGACCTCAAGCCCGCGTGTCACTTCACCGAGAGCGTCTGAGAGGACTTTGCCGTGTTCGGCTGTGATGATCGCAGCGAGATCCTCCTTCCTCACATTGAGTAATTCGCGGAAGGCAAAGAGTGTTTGGACGCGCTTTGCCAACGAAGTGTTACGCCACTCGTTGAATCCCTTCACCGCCGCGGCAACTGCTGCATCGACTACTTCGACCGATGCGAAGTCGACGAAACCACTCACCTCACCGGTAGCCGGATCGAAGATCTCGCCCTTGCGGGCGGATTGGTCTGGAGAGGTGAAAGCGCCATCGATGTAGTGAGTGACCTGCTTCATGACTTCCCCTCGTAGTACTTGCCGATCGCCGTGAATGCCTTATCCATGATCGCTACGCCCTCTGCGACTTCATCAGCGGAGACGTTGCAAGGTGGGACAACATGGACGCGATTGAAGTTACTAAATGGCATCAAGCCGTTCTTCTTGCATTCGGAGACGAAGAGAGACATCGCCTCGCTCGTTCCGCCGTATGGTGCCAAGGGCTCACGGGTCGCGCGATCCTTGACGAGATCAAGCGCCCAGAAGACTCCGACGCCACGGACCTCACCGATCACAGGGTGTTTCTCGGCAAGTGCCCGCAACGCAGGTCCGATCACTTTCTCCCCGATCTCCCGTGCATTCTCGACCACTCGCTCCTCGCGCATCGCATCGATCGTCGCGACAGCGGAAGCACATGCAAGTGGATGTCCAGAGTAGGTGAGCCCACCTGGGAAGACGCGATCGTCGAAGGTCTTTGCTATCGCATCAGAGATCACCACGCCACCGAGTGGCACGTAGCCGGAGTTGACGCCCTTTGCGAAGGTGATGAGATCAGGCTCAACCGAGGAGAGTTGATACCCGAACCAATTCCCAGTCCTACCGAATCCACTCATCACCTCATCGGCAATCCAAAGGATCCCGTACTTGTCACAGAGCGCTCGGACACCTTCCAAATATCCCTTGGGTGGGATCAATACTCCTGCTGTCCCTACGACCGACTCGATGAGGATCGCAGCGACAGTCTTCGCTCCTTCGAAGATGATGACATCCTCGAGATGCTTGAGTGCGCGCTCACACTCTTCCTCTTCACTCTTCGCCCAGAAGGCAGTGCGATAGAGATAAGGACCGAAGAAGTGGACGTGCCCATAGGCGAACTCATTCGGCCAACGACGTGGATCCCCGGTCGCAGTGATCGCACTCGTGGTGTTGCCGTGATAGGAACGATAGAAGCTGAGGATCTTGTGACGACCAGTGTGGATACGTGCCATCTTGATCGCGTTCTCGACTGCATCTGCGCCACCATTGGTGAAGAAGACCTTGTTATGTGCCTTCCCTGCTACTGATGTGATCCGCTTTGCTGCCTCACCACGAGCATCATTGGCGACCTGCGGTGCCACAGTGGTCAGTTTCGCTGCTTGATCCTGGATCGCTTTGACGACTTTAGGATGTTGGAAGCCGATGTTGGTGAAGACCAACTGACATGAGAAATCCAAGTACTTCTTACCTTCGAAGTCCCAGAAGTAGGAACCGGCGCCACCGGCGACAGGAAGTGGGGCTATCTGAGCTTGCGCTGACCAGGAATGAAAGACATGGGTTCGGTCGAGATCGAAGACTTCCTTGCCTCGATCAGGATTGGCAGGAATCGGGTTGGGAACTTCAGCCTTAGACGGGTTCGCCCCGTGATCTCCGCTCTTCATGCGCCCAATCTAGTAGGAGTCTGGGTACGCACGCAGTGCTGCGCAGGAATCAGGGCGCTCACATCGGGGTGGTTAGCGCCTTCCCTTTGCGAAAGGAGAAGAGCAGAGCAATGAGTGCCACGGCGAAGAGCCCTCGACCGGCAAGAGTGCGTTCACTGGCATCAAGGGGTAGCCGCGAGGTCGCCATTGTGAAGCGAACCTTCGGCACCTCCTCACTCTCCAACTCCAACTTCCATGCGTCCTTGACCGGATTGGCATCGCCTTTGGTCTCCACGATGACTCTGCCTCCACTGCGATCGACTTCGATGACGCGATGTGCGAAATAGATAGAGGGCGCATTGGGATGCGGAAGGACGAGGACATCACCCTCTTCGACTACCTCTCGTGAGATTTGGATCGTCATCGCAGTATCTCCGGTTCGAAGAGTCGGAGCCATGCTCGCGGAGGTGATGGAGATGAATCCTGCTTGAAAATGAAGAGAGAGAATCGCGAGAGCAATGAGTGAGAATGTAGCAAGGAGAAGAAGGAGATCCTTGATCGCGCGCCACACCTTCATGAGTGTCTGATCTCTGCGATCCGGATATGCGCCCGTGTGATCTGGGTTGCGAGCGTGGTCTCGAAAGTGCTCTGAGCATTCGGCAATGTCCGAGCCCTTATTTCGAGAAAGGACCCGACGCCAATGGCGGAGTTTGCAAAGGTCAAGAGCCCGTCGGTTGCTCTCCCCAAAACAGAAATAGATCCAGAACACGTATGGGTCGCCACATTCCAACTCCCACCATCACAACGTTCGAAGAAGATCTCACGAGGATTGGCATTGCCGGTGAGTCGCACCTGGGTGATGGTGACGCTGAAACCTTGGATCGGGATCGTCCCAATGTTGCGGAATTGAAGGTAGTCATAAGCAGTACCTCCTGTCACTGACCAAACCAATACATACGGCGTCGTGGTCACAGGTTGATTGCGACCATTGGCAACGACTGCCCATGCCGCCGCAGTGATCGACTGGCTTCCCTCGACTCTGCCCATCACGACCGCGCTCGCATTCGATCCACTGATCCAGATAGAAGACCAGATAAAAGAGAGGAGGAGCACGAGCGCCCTACAGATCGCAGATTTGCATCGACGTCTCGACACTTCTTCACCCCTCCTCTCTCACTCGACCGCCTTGATGTTTCAGGGGTCAAATCGATCAACCCGTGCTACTAGCTGTTAGTGGTCACGGCTACGCGCTGAGCCAGATCGAAGGTATAGGTGATATCGACCGATCCACCTTGGACGGTATTGGCAGGGAGGTTGCCATTGACAGTGGTCTCATTCTGATTCGGTAGTTCGATCTTCACTTGTAGAAAGCGGACATCGGTGGAAGGCATCAAGCCATCGCTAAATGGTGCGGCTGTGGTCAATGATCCAATCGCCCTCGACGTTACCTGTGTGGTCGTCACACCGGTGCACTGACCGTTGCTGGTATTCCACGCCACATCACACTCAGTGATCGTCAGCCTTAGTGCTTTCGTCGTGACCGAACCACTGCCATCAGCGATAAGTGATGGTGTCCCACTCTGTGCAGTCTTCAGTGAGAGATCAATGCCATCGAGTGTGCCGGAGTTGGTCAGAGTGACATAGCGATTGACCACATCCCCTGGTGCCAAGTTGTTGATCGCAGTGGAGAATCCATTCCCCGAGTTCGCGAGATCCAAGATCATCGTGCCCGAGTTGTTATTCTGCGGATTGACATTGGAGACAGTCGCATTGAGCGAGGAGAGAACTCCTTGCCCCATCATCGCGCCCAGAGAGAGCACGATCGCCATACCTGCAAATGAACGCCAACGAAAGCGCCTGGTTGTCATATTCATCTTTGTTTCCTTCACTCCTTGAGCTGCGCATCGAATAGAGCAGCCGGAGGGCAAAGGTGAACCTGTCGTGGGTTGCGACTCACTCGCAGGACTCATCTAAGTCACATGAGCGAATGGAGAAGTCGTTCCAACCTCGACATGAGGAACACACGGTTGAGTCATCGAGAGCCGAGAGTGGTGCTCAGGCTGTGAATCTCCTCAATTCAGAGTGAATTCACCATGGAACGATCTCGTTGTCCTCCCAGAGAAGACCGGTCTGATCCACTCCTGGTGTGAAGGAGCGCGTCGCAAGCCAAATCGCGCAGGCCGCACCTTCCTCTGCACTTCGTGGCGCATCGGGTCCGCCCATATCGGTACGCGAGTGATTGGGGCAGACCGCATCGACCAAGAATCCACGCGTGCCATGTCCGGTCTCATGCGCGAGATTTCTCACCAGCGCGTTCACGCCAGCCTTTGAGATCCGATAAGGCGCGAGTCCGCCTGCATTTCCAGGGCCAGACATCCGACCGAGACATGCCGAATAGATGATGATGCGTCCATCACGCGTCTCACTCATCAATGTGCCGAAGAGATTGACCAAAACGAAGACCGAGTCAAGATTGATGCTCATAACTCTTCGCCACTCTTCGACATCAGTGCGCAGCGTCTTCGACATCTTCGCGCTCATCACGCCATGTGCGATCACCAAGATTCTTGGCGGACCCCAGAGCGCTTGGTACTTCTGCAACATCTCACGAGCGGAACTTTGGACCTGAGTCAATCTCTCTGGAGTCGTCGCCTCGAAGTCGATAGCGTGAGTGAAGACGAAGCCATCTTCAGGTGCGATCGAATTCAATGCATCTCGAGCCGAGCTGAGTCGCTCTTCATCCTTCGCAACCAAGAGAACCCGAAATCCGGCACCGAGCAGTCCCTTCGCTGTTTCGAAACCAAGACCACGAGAGCCACCGGTCACGATCGCCCACGGCTGTGATGGTTGACTTTCAGTAGTGACGGGGGCCATAACCGGAAGTATGCCGAGCGACCTCTACTAGCGCCCGTTGAGCGATCTTGGGTCGAACCCCCTAATGCGCCCAGATAGGCTTACCCTCTGTGAGCGGGAATTTCGGCGCCAATGACTGGCTCGTGGAAGAGATGTACGAGAAGTACATGGCAGACCCGAACTCAGTCGAGACTACCTGGCGAGAATTCTTCAATTCGCCCGAATTCAAGGCCTCCAACTTCTCGCCATCCGCTGCGACGACCATCACCTCGAATGGCGGATCAAGTTCGAATGGGAGCGCCATCACCGGAGCTCCTCGCGGCGGTACACCACCGCTGCCCAAAGCACAGATGAAGCAGACAGTTGCGCAAACTCCAGTAGAAGTTCCTCCCACCGTTGCTCCAACATCGACTCCAACGCCTCAAACCTTCACTCCACAACCAACTGTCTCGCAACCGAGAGTTACCACCTCACCGACTCCGGCTGATCCAGTCGCACAACCAGTCAAGGCGGTGGCGACTCCTGCTGCTGCGAGTGTCGAACCGATCCGAGGCGTAGGCGCACGCGTCGTACAGAGCATGGAGGCATCGCTCTCAGTTCCGACTGCGACCTCAGTCCGAGCCATCCCCGCAAAACTCCTCATCGATAATCGCACCGTCATCAACAATCACTTGAAGCGTGCACGTGGCGGCAAGGTCTCCTTCACCCATCTCATCGGTTTCGCCATGATCAAGGCGCTGCGAGCGATGCCGGAGATGAATGCTTTCTTTACGGAGATCGATGGCAAGCCTGCGCTAGGACATCCTGAGCACATCAACCTTGGGATCGCGATCGATCTTGCAAAGGCCGATGGCTCTCGTCAACTCCTTGTCCCATCGATCAAGGGATGCGAATCACTCGACTTTGCGCAGTTCCACGCCCAGTACGAAGCTTTGGTGAAGAAGGCGCGAGATGGCGCCCTCGCAGTCGAAGACTTCGCTGGCACTACTGTCTCGCTCACCAACCCGGGCACGATCGGAACCGTTCACTCTGTGCCGCGTCTCGTTCAAGGCCAAGGCCTGATCCTTGGCGTCGGTTCGATGGATTACCCCGCAGAGTTCCAAGGTGCGAGTGAAGAGACTCTCGCACGGATGGCGATCTCCAAGGTCGTCACACTCACGAGTACCTACGACCATCGCATCATCCAAGGCGCACAATCCGGTGACTTCCTGCGGCGAATCCACGAGATCCTGCTCGGTGCCGAGGACTTCTTCGATGAGATCTTCGCTGCCCTTCGCATCCCTTACGAGCCGATCCGATGGGTCTCGGACTTCGAATTCTCGAAAGATGATGAGATCAACAAGACCTCACGTGTCCAACAGTTGATAAATGCCTACCGCACCTCAGGTCACATCATGGCCGATGTCGATCCACTCGAGTACAGGCAACGTTCGCATCCAGATCTCGATGTGGTCACACATGGATTGACGCTCTGGGACCTCGATCGCGAATTCGCAACCGGCGGCTTCGGTGGTCAACCCTTTATGAAGCTTCGTAAGATCCTTGGGATCCTTCGTGATTCCTACTGCCGATCGATCGGCATCGAGTACATGTACATCGAGAGTCCTGACGAGCGAAAGTGGATCCAAGAGAAGGTAGAGGTCGGCACACCACGACTTCCACGTGAGGAACAACTTCGCATCCTTCGGAAAGTGAATAGCGCAGAGGCCTTCGAATCATTCCTTCACACCAAGTTCATCGGACAGAAGCGCTTCTCGCTCGAAGGTGGTGAGTCAGTCATCCCACTCCTCGACGCGGTGATCACATCAGCAGCAGAGTCCGGTCTCGACGAGGCCTGCATCGGTATGCCACATCGTGGTCGACTCAATGTCCTTGCCAATGTCGCGGGTAAGTCCTACGGCCAGATTTTCCAAGAGTTCGAGGGTAACTACGCGGAGAATGAAGTCCATGGTTCCGGCGATGTGAAGTATCACCTCGGCACGGAAGGAGTCTTCCAGGCTGAATCCGGTGCGACGACGAAGATCTATCTTGCTGCCAACCCATCCCACCTCGAGGCGGTCAACCCTGTCCTCGAAGGAATCGTCCGCGCAAAGCAGGATCTCTTCAACATCAAGAAGCTCTATTCGGTCCTTCCGATACTGATCCACGGCGATGCCGCATTCGCAGGACAAGGTGTGGTTGCCGAGACGCTCCAACTCTCACAACTCAAGGGCTATCGCACTGGCGGAACCATCCATGTAGTGATCAATAACCAGGTCGGCTTCACCACATCACCAGGTTCAGCACGCTCCTCGCGCTATTCGACCGATGTCGCCAAGATGATCCAAGCACCGGTCTTCCACGTCAATGGTGATGACCCAGAGGCCTGCGTTCGCGTGGCACGTCTTGCATTCGAGTATCGCCAGACCTTCAACAAGGATGTCGTCATCGACATGGTCTGCTATCGCCGTCGCGGACATAACGAAGGTGATGAACCAAGCTTCACTCAACCATTGATGTATGAGTTGATCGGTCAGAAGCGCTCGGTCCGTACTCTCTACGCAGAAGCGCTGGTCGGGCGTGGCGATATCACCCAGGCTGAAGCTGACGCGATCGCGCAGGACTTCCAATCACAACTCGAGGCGATCTATCAAGAGGTCCACAACACCAAGCCTGAAGACAACTTCCCACCAGCGCCAGAAGCGCCATCATCGAAGGCGATCAGCACTGCGATCAGCGAAGATGTGGCGAGAAGGATCGCTGCGACGCAGACAGAGGTACCTGAAGGTTTCAACGTCCATCCGAAACTCTTGCCACAACTCACTCGTCGCGCTGAATCACTCAACGATGGCACGGTCGATTGGTCAGGTGGTGAACTACTGGCATTCGGATCGCTACTTCTTGAAGGTCATCCGCTCCGCCTCGCTGGCCAGGATGCTCGTCGCGGAACCTTCTCCAATCGCCATGCTGTGATCATCGATTCCAAGAGCGCAGCCGAGTGGACGCCACTTCGCGGTCTCCTCTCAGAGGAGAACCAATTCTTCGTCTTCGATTCACTTCTCTCGGAATATGCCGCTCTTGGTTTCGAGTACGGATACTCGGTCGTACGACCCAACGCTCTCGTCCTTTGGGAGGCGCAATTCGGTGACTTCGTCAACGGTGCGCAGAGCGTGATCGATGAGTTCATCTCCTCTTCATTGCAAAAGTGGGGCGAGAGATCATCGGTGGTGATGCTCTTGCCACATGGCTATGAAGGACAGGGCCCTGATCACTCCTCAGCGAGAATCGAGCGCTTCCTCCTTCTCTGCGCCGAGAAGAACATGACTGTCGCACAACCCTCATCACCTGCCTCGTATTTCCATCTCCTCCGTTGGCACATGAAGAATCCGGCTCGCCGCCCACTCGTCGTCTTCACGCCAAAGTCGATGCTCCGGTTGAAGGCCGCGGCCTCGAAACTCGATGACTTCACTTCCGGGACATTCCGACCACTGATCGATGATGCGACCGTCTCCAACGCGACCCGTGTGATCTTCTGCTCTGGAAAGGTCTACTGGGAGTTGGTCGCAGAGCGCGAGAAGTTAGGTGAGAGCTCGACTGCGATCGTTCGCATTGAACGTCTCTATCCATTCCCAGAGAAGGAGTTCGCGGAGGTCATCGCGATGCATCCCAATGCGAATCTGCTCTGGGTCCAAGATGAACCAGCGAACCAAGGTGCATGGCCTTTCGTTGCGCTCGCGACACAAGAAGCCTTACAAGGTCGCACTCTCCGTCGAGTCTCTCGTCGTGCAACCGCGAGCCCGGCGACTGGAAATCACCACGTCCATGAGGAGGAGCAGAAGGCTCTCATCATGGAAGCATTCATGCGCTAGGAGTTCTTCCTTACTGCCACTGCTCGAAGAGATTCGCGCGAGATCCAACCGAACTTTCTTGAATCATGTTGCAACTTGGAAATGCTCGCATCCTTGTTGTCTCCCTCGATCCAGATGAGATCTCCATGCACCTTCTCGATTCTCTTGAGAAGCAAGATGCCTGGATACTCCTCGCGTTCGACTAGGACAACGCGGCCACGAAGCGCGAGTGTTCGCTCCTTTGATGGTGCTTCCTTGAGCATCCGGACCCAGATCACTTGACCGTGATGGAGAGTGGGTTCCATCGAATGTCCTTCTATCTCCACTCGTGTGAACCCCGTGAGACGAGAGAGGAAGGTGGAGAGCAGTGCCATCGGATGGACGCACCCCCTCAGAAGATCATGATCTATTCTGGATGAGCATAACCTTCAGCAAAAAGGTAGCCTTCGCACATCTCCTGACGAAAGGATTCACATATGTCTCTCACTTCGATAACCAAGGTCTACGCACATTGCGACCTACCTTGTGGCGTCTATGACCCAGCTCAGGCTCGCATTGAGGCGCTCTCCGTCAAGGCCTGCATGGAGAAATACAACGCCTCATCCGATACCGATTTCAAGTCCCGCTCCGTCGCCATCAAGGAAGAGCGTTCACACCAGGTCAAGGAGCACCTCTGGGTTCTTTGGACCGACTACTTCAAGCCGAATCACTTTGAGGCATATCCGCAATTGCACTCGCTCTTCAACGAAGCGACCAAGCTCGCAGGTGCCGCCGGTACCAAGGGTACGAACGATGTCGCAGTAGCTGAGAAGTTGATCGCAAAGATCGACGAGATCGCAGAGATTTTCTGGGCGACGAAGAAGTCCTAAATCTAGCGAAGTGGTAAAGGGCTCGAGGTTCATATTCCTCGCGCCTTCTCTTTCTGTGAGCAATTGCCTAGTATCGCTATCGTGAGCAGGGGCCGAGTAAAGAAGCCTCAAGAATTTGAGAGGTGAGCGATGAAAGAATCTCTTCTCAGTAAGACTGTCATTGGAGTCTTGCTAGCTTTCTCACTTTCATGGTTGACACCCATTTCTGCTAACGCAAACGGACTAGGTGGATACGCAGTTATCCATCCTGACGGTTACGTCTGCGGCGTTATCGTGGCCACCAGCTC
>JACCDT010732798.1_pt1 | contig 11452 bp, 12 predicted proteins | sample 7446291 | NCBI WGS metagenome assembly JACCDT01 (sample SAMN15323446, study PRJNA562643) | freshwater metagenome | isolation source: river surface water | place: USA:Blue River Watershed | collected 2017-08-17 | reverse complement strand
CCAGAGGAAGGCAGCATGAAGCTGGCCGGCTTCGATGTCGGGCTCGATCGCCCGTTCTTCCTGATCGCCGGTCCCTGCGTGATCGAGTCCGAGCAGATGGCGCTCGACACGGCCGGCCAGCTGAAAGAGATCACGGCGGCGCTTGGCTTCCCGTTCATCTACAAGTCCTCGTTCGACAAGGCGAACCGCTCGTCGGGCACCTCGTTCCGGGGTCTGGGCATGGACAAGGGCCTGCAGATCCTGGCCAACGTCCGGCAAAAAATCGGCGTGCCGGTGCTGACCGACGTGCACGAGATCGACGAGATCAAGCCGGTGGCTGCCGTCGTCGATGTGCTGCAGACGCCGGCCTTCCTCAGCCGCCAGACCGATTTCATCCGTGCCTGCGCCCAGTCGGGCAAGCCAGTCACCATCAAGAAGGGCCAGTTCCTCGCCCCGCACGACATGAAGAACGTGATGCAGAAGGCGCGCGACGCCGCTGCCGAGGCCGGCCTGCCGACCGATGTCTTCATGGCCTGCGAGCGCGGCGTGTCCTTCGGCTACAACAACCTGGTCTCGGACATGCGCTCGCTGGCGATCATGCGCGAGACCGGTTGCCCGGTCGTGTTCGACGCCACCCACTCGGTGCAATTGCCGGGCGGGCAGGGCACGTCCTCCGGTGGCCAGCGCGAGTTCGTGCCAGTGCTGGCGCGCGCTGCGGTGGCCGTCGGCATCTCGGGCCTGTTCATGGAAACCCATCCGGACCCGGCCAAGGCCATGTCCGACGGTCCGAACGCGGTGCCGCTGGGCCGCATGCGCGAACTGCTGCAAAGCCTGGCCGCGCTCGATCGCGTGGTCAAGCAATCCCCTTTCCTCGAGAACGATTTCAGCTAAGCCTTTGAGCTGGCGGCCAGCCGGGTCGTTCGACATCAAGTACAACAACATCTGTCGTGGAGAACTGAATGAGTGCAATCGTTGACATCGTAGGCCGTGAAATCCTCGACTCGCGTGGCAATCCCACCGTCGAGTGCGACGTGCTGCTGGAATCCGGCGTGATGGGCCGTGCGGCCGTGCCGTCGGGCGCCTCGACCGGCTCGCGCGAGGCCATCGAGCTGCGCGACGGCGACAAGTCGCGCTACCTCGGCAAGGGCGTGCTGAAGGCCTGCGAGAACATCAATACCGAGATCTCGGAAGCGATCATGGGGCTCGACGCCAGCGAGCAGGCTTTCCTCGACCAGACCCTGCTGGACCTGGACGGCACCGAGAACAAGGCGCGCCTGGGGGCCAACGCCACGCTGGCCGTGTCGATGGCGGTGGCCAAGGCTGCGGCCGAAGAGGCCGGCCTGCCGCTGTACCGCTACTTCGGCGGTTCGGGCGCGATGCAGATGCCGGTGCCGATGATGAACGTCATCAACGGCGGCGCGCATGCCGACAACAACCTCGATCTGCAAGAGTTCATGATCATTCCGGTCGGCGCACCCAGCTTCCGCGAAGCGATGCGCTATGGTGCCGAGGTCTTCCACATGCTCAAGAAGATCCTGCATGACAAGGGCCTGACCACCGCGGTCGGCGACGAGGGCGGTTTTGCGCCGTCGGTGAAGAGCCATGAAGAAGCGATCCAGCTGATCCTGCAGGCCATCGAGAAGGCCGGCTACGAGCCGGGCACGCAGATCGCGCTGGGCCTCGACTGCGCCGCTTCCGAGTTCTACAAGGATGGCAAATACCATCTGGACGGCGAAGGCCTGCAGCTGTCATCGGCCGACTTCACCAACCTGCTGTCGACCTGGTGCGACAAGTACCCGATCATCTCGATCGAAGACGGCATGCATGAAGGCGACTGGGAAGGCTGGGCCACGCTGACCAAGGCGCTCGGCAAGAAGGTGCAGCTGGTCGGCGACGACCTGTTCGTCACCAACACCAAGATCCTCAAAGAGGGCATCGAGAAGAACATCGCGAACTCGATCCTGATCAAGATCAACCAGATCGGCACCCTGACCGAGACCTTCGCCGCCATCGAGATGGCCAAGCGCGCCGCCTATACCGCCGTCATCTCGCACCGCTCGGGCGAGACCGAAGACTCGACCATTGCCGACATCGCCGTCGGCACCAATGCGCTGCAGATCAAGACCGGTTCGATGTCGCGCTCGGACCGCATGGCCAAGTACAACCAGCTGCTGCGCATCGAGGAAGACCTGGGCGACATCGCCAGCTACCCGGGCCGTTCGGCTTTCTACAATCTGCGCTAAGGCGACCGCCGGCCTGTCATCAGGGCCGGCGTCCCTGCGGAACGCCCCGTGCGCCTGATCCTCATCTGCCTGACGGCCCTGCTGATCCTGATCCAGTACCCCCTGTGGCTGGGCAAGGGGGGCTGGCTGCGGGTGTGGGATTTGTCGCGCCAGCTCGATTCGGCGCTGGCCAAGGAACAGGAACTCAAGGCGCGCAATGCCAAACTGGCGTCGGAAGTGCAGGACCTGAAGGAGGGCACCGGCGCGGTAGAGGAGCGGGCGCGCTATGAGCTGGGCCTGATCAAGGAAAACGAGATCTTCGTGCAGGTGCTGGAGCCCGGCGCCAGCAAGGTGCCGCCAGCGCCGCCTGTCGCGCCGGCGAAGTAACTTCACCGCCCGTTGGCCAGGCGCCTGCCGGCGTGTGCCGTCCCGGCGCGCTGTCCGCAGCGCCGGCTGCCGTTGCTCAGTGCTGCTGCCGCCCCGGTGTCTGCACCGCAGCCGAAATGGCGTCGGCCACAAACAGCTGCGCGCAGTCCACCGCATCAAACGCGTATTTCTGGCCGCAGAAATCGCAATCGATATCGAGCCCGCCGAGATCGGCCAGCGCATCGTCGATTTCTTCCCGCCCCAGCATTTTCAGCATGTTGCCGACTTTCTCGCGCGAGCAGCCGCAATGGAAGGACAGCGGGCGCGGCTCGAACAGGCGCACCGTCTCTTCCCAGTACAGCCGGTTGAGCAGCGTCATGATGTCCACGCTCAGCATTTCCTCGCTGCGCAATGTGGACGCCAGCGTGACCACATGGTCCCAGCGCTCATTGTCGGCTTGCGGCGATGGCGTGCCCCCTTCGTCCGGCAGCTTTTGCAGCAGCAGTCCGCGCGCGACCTGGGTATCGGCCGCCAGCCACAGTTTCGTGTCCAGCTGTTCGGAGCGCAGCATGTAATTCTCGATCACGCCGGCCACGCTATCGCCGTCCAGCGACACGATGCCTTGATACGCCTGCTGGCCGGGCAATTTGTCGGCCGGGTCGAGGGTGATCGCGAAGCGGCCATGGCCATGCAGGTTGACCAGTTCGCGCAGGCTGGCGTTGTCGGCAATCTCGGCGTCGGCAGCCAGCTTGGCGGTGGCGCGCAGGCGCAGCGCGGAATCGCATTCGACCACCAGCAGCAGCACCGGGCCGTCGCCGTGCACTTGCATGATCAGCGAGCCATTGAACTTCAGGTTGGCCGACAGCAGCGCGGCCGCGGCCATCATCTCGCCCAGCACCGTCGTGACGGCCGCCGGATAGGTGCGGCGCGCTTGCACCTGTTGCCAGGCGTCGGAAATCTCGACCAGTTCGCCGCGTACCGGGGAACTGTCGAACATGAATCTTTGCAGGGTGTCGCTCATGGGTCTGGCCGGTGAACCGGTTCGCTGAAAAGCCGGGGAACGAGGAATCGATGAAACGGAAAATTCGGGAAGCGTGCCGACCGGGCTCAGCCCAGCGGCTTCAGGTTCTGGCGATAGTTGATTGCACGCTGGACATACATGTCGGCACTGGCCTTCAGTCCGGCGATCTGTTCATCCGTCAGCGTGCGCACGGCCTTGGCCGGCGTTCCTATGATCAGTGAATTGTCGGGGAATTCCTTGCCCTCGGTGACCAGCGCGCCGGCGCCGACCAGGCAGTTGCGGCCTATCTTCGCGCCATTCAGGATCACGGCCTGGATGCCGATCAGGCTGCCATCGCCGATGCTGCAGCCGTGCAGCATCGCCTGGTGGCCGACGGTGACGTCGCTGCCCAGCGTCAGCGGGAAGCCCTTGTCGGTATGGGCGACCACGCCCTCCTGAAGGTTGCTGCGCTCGCCGATGCTGATCAGCTCGTTATCGCCGCGCAGCGTCGCGCCGAACCAGATGCTGGCATGCGCTTTCAACTGCACGTTGCCGATGACGGTGGCCGTATCGGTCACGTAGGCTGTGTCGTGGATGTCGGGCGATACGTCGCCGAGCTGGTAGATCGCCATGGGGATTTACAATGGAGTTCTTCGAATGGCCTGCATTTTACCCTTCAGCGCATGACCGCATCCTCTGACGCCCCTGCCTCGGCCGCAGCCGCCGACGTTTCCACCGCCGGTGCCACTGCCATGCCCGCTGCGGCCGTGCCCGACCGTGCACTGCCCGTCTGGCGCGCGGCCGTGCTGCACTGGCTGTGCGAGACGCGGCCCGAGCGCAAGGCGGCCGGCACCCGGGCGCTGTACGCGGCCTGGCGTGCGGGCGACCGCCTGCCGCCGGCGCTCGCCGGGCTGGCCGATGCCGCTGGCAAGCCGGAGGCTCCCCATGCCGCTGCCACTGCTACTGCGGAGGCCGCCGCTGCCGATCCGGGCCGCATCCCCGGCCGGCCCGAGCGGCCGCTGCTGGTGCCGCCGCGCGCTGTCGAACGGCGGCCCATGCATACGGTCGAGGGCAGGGCGGCGCTGATCCATGCGCTGGCGCACATCGAATTCAATGCGATCAACCTCGCGCTGGACGCGGCCTGGCGTTTCGAGGGCTTGCCGGAGGCATTTTTTTCGGACTGGCTGAAGGTGGCCGACGAAGAGGCGCTGCATTTCAGCTTGCTGGCCGGGCATCTGCAGTCGCTCGGCTCTGCCTATGGCGATTTCAGTGCCCATAACAGCCTGTGGGAGATGGCGGCCCTGACCAGCGGTGATGTGCTGGCGCGGATGGCGCTGGTGCCGCGCACGCTGGAAGCGCGCGGGCTGGATGCGACGCCGGCGGTGCGCGCCAAGCTGGCGCAGGCCGGCGACGCCAGGGCGGCGGCCATTCTCGACATCATCCTGCATGACGAGGTCGGCCATGTGGCCATCGGCAACTACTGGTATGGCTGGCTGTGCGAACGTGACGGCCTCGACCCGCTGGCCAGCTATGCGGCGCTGGCCCTGCGTTACAAGGCGCCGGTGCCGCGCGGGCCGTTCAACCTCGCCGCCCGCCGTGCGGCCGGCTTCACCGACGACGAACTGCGGGCGCTGACCTCGGCCTGAGCCAGGCGCCGGGTGCCGCCACGGATCAGGCCGCCGACCGGCTGGTCGCCGCCCGTTCTTCTTCCTGCAGCCGCAGCACGCGACGCTGTACCTTGCCGGTGGTGGTCATCGGCAGCGCATCGATGAACTCGATTTCCTTCGGATACTCATAAGGCGCCAGCAGCCCGCGCACATGCTGCTGCAATTCGGCGATCAGGGCTGCATCCTGCTGCGCGCCGCGTTGCCGTCCCTCGGTCAGCACGATATAGGCCTTCACGAGGTTGCCGCGCTCGGCATCGGGCTTGGGCACCACCGCCGCATTGGCCACCGCCGGATGCTTGACCAGGCAGTTCTCGATTTCGGACGGGCCGATGCGATAGCCAGCAGCCTTGAACATGTCATCGGCGCGGCCGCGATACCAGAGATAGCCGTCGCTATCGATCTCGGCCAGATCCCCCGTCAGCAGCCAGTCGCCGCGATACTTGTCCCGGGTGGCATCGTCGCGCTTCCAGTAGCCGACAAAGATCACCGGGTCCGGATGGCCGTGGATGTCGAGCCGGTGCAGCGCCACTTCGCCGGTCGCGCCGGCCTGCACCGGCTGCCCGGCATCGTCCAGCACCGCGACACGATGGCCCGGGTAGGGACGGCCCATGCTGCCCGGACGCGCCGGCCAGTGGATCGCGCAGTTGCCGACCAGGTAGTTGGCCTCGGTCTGGCCAAACATCTCATTGATGGTCACCCCCAGTGCCGCCTGCGCCCAATGGAAGACCGCATCGCCGACCGCTTCGCCGGCGCTCATCACGGCGCGCAGCTTGAGCTGGTAGTGATGTTTTGGTTCGGGCACGGCCTTCATCATCATTTTCAGCGCGGTCGGGAACAGGAAGCTGTTCGTCACCTGCTGCCGCTCCATCAGGCGGAATGCCTGCTCGGCCGAGAAGCGCGCGCGGCTGGCCACGATGGGCTTGCCGAAGTAGAGGGTCGGCAGCAGCGCATCCATCAGGCCGCCGGTCCATGCCCAGTCGGCCGGCGACCAGAAGACATCGCCTTCCTGCGGGAACCAGTCTTGCGAGGCGACGAAGCCGGGCAGGTTGCCCACCAGCGCAGACTGCGGCATCAGCGCGCCTTTCGGCGAGCCGGTGGTGCCGCTGGTGTAGATCAGCAGCGCCGGATCGCCGGCGCGGGTGCCGACCGGTGTAAAGCTGTCGGCGGTGCTGGCCAATGCCGCATGCCAGTCGATCAGGTCGTCGCGGCCGGCATCGACGGCGATGATGCGCTTGAGTGCCGGGCAATCGGCGCGGATCGTGTCGATGGCCGCCAGTGCTGCCTCATCGGCAATCAGCACGCTGGCTTCGCTGTCTTGCAGCCGGTAGGCGAGGGCCTCGGGGCCGAACAGCACCGACATCGGCATCGCGATCGCGCCCAGCTGGTGGCAGGCGATATGGGCAACGGCCACTTCGGGCCGCTGCGGCAGCACGATGGCCACGCGCGTGCCGCGCTGCACGCCCAGCGTGCGCAAGACATTCGACAGGCGGTTGGCGTCGCGCTGCAGCTCGGCATAGCTGACCTGGCGATCGCCGAGCTCGTCGTCATGCACGATGATGGCGATGCGCTCGGGGTCATCGGCCCAGCGCGTGCAGCAGGCATGGCCGATGTTGAAGTCGGCCGGCACATGCCAGCGAAAATCGCGGTACAGCGATGCGTAGCGGTCGTCCGGCAGGGCGGTGGTGGGGCGGCGCCTGGCGCTCATGGGGTCTCCCTTATAATCGTTGCGCATTATCGCCGTGTTCCGGCGCTGCACTTTCGTCGGGCGATGCTACCGTCGCCCCTCACCACTGGCAAGCCGCCTGAGCGACTTGCCGCAACCCTTGCCGTCATGACCGCTGCCTTGTCGATTCCCGTCAAACCCTCCCGCTCCGAATTCCTCACACTGAGAAAATTGTCGACCCATGTCCGGCACTGGGGCCGCGAGGGCGCGCCCAAGCTGTTCATGCTGCACGGCTGGATGGATGTGTCGGCCTCATTCCAGTTCGTCGTCGATTGCCTGGCGGGCGACTGGCACGTGATTGCGCCGGACTGGCGCGGCTTCGGGCTGACGTCGCGCATCGACGGCGATTGCTACTGGTTCGCCGATTACCTGGGCGACCTCGATGCGCTGCTGGACCACTATGCCGGCGACGAAGCGGTCAATCTGCTCGGTCATTCGATGGGCGGCAATGTGGCCTCCATCTATGCCGGCGTGCGGCCCCAGCGTATCGGCAAGCTGGTCAATCTCGAGGGCTTCGGCTTGCCGGCCACGCGGCCGGAGCAGGCGCCGGCCCGGTTCGCGCAATGGATGGACGAGTTGCGCACGCCGCCCGTGATGCGGCCCTATGCCAGTTGCGACGAGGTGGCGGCGCGGCTGAAAAAGAATAATCCGCGCATGACGGATGCGCGCGCGCAATTCCTGGCCGGCCATTGGGCGGCGCAAAATGCGGACGGGCAATGGGACATCCTGGGCGATCCGGCGCACAAGATCACCAGCGCGACGCTCTACCGCGTCGATGAAGTCACGGCCTGCTGGGCGGCCATCACCGCGCCGGTGCTGTGGGTGGAGGCCGACGACACCGACATCTGGCGCTGGATGGGGCCGAAAGCGACGGCACGGATCGAGATCGATCGTCGCAAGGCTTTCATTCCCCACGTCCAGACCGCCATGATCGCCGACGCCGGCCACATGCTGCATCACGACCAGCCCGAGGCACTGGCGCGCGTGATCGAGGCCTTCCTGACGTGAAACCTCGCAGCAGGCGCCGGCCCTGCGAGCGCAGGGGCGCCAGCGTACAATGTCGTTCATGGATTTGAGAACCGTTGTCCCTGTCGCGCGTGCTGTTGGCGCAAGTACCGCCGGCCATGCTTAACGCCGACCTGCACTGTCATTCAAACGTATCGGACGGCACGCTGGCGCCGGCCGAGCTGGCCGCGCGCGCCAAAGCGCATGGGGTTGATTACTGGGCCCTGACCGATCATGACGAAGTCGGCGGCATCGCGGCTGCGCGCGCCGCCGCCGCCGAGGTCGGCCTGCCATTCGCGGCCGGCGTCGAGGTGTCGATCACCTGGGCCGGCAAGACCGTGCACATCGTTGGCCTGGGCATCGACGAGACCAATGCGACCCTGACCGCGGGGCTGGATTCGGTGCGCAATGGCCGCCTCAGCCGCGGGCGCGAGATCGCCGCCCAGCTGGAACAGGCCGGCATCCCCGGCGCCTTCGACGGCGCGCTCAAGTACGCCGACAATCCCGAGATGCTCGGCCGCACCCATTTCGCGCGCTTCCTGATGGACGCCGGCGTGCAGCCCACGGTGTCGGCGGTCTTCGACAATTACCTGGTCGAGGGCAAGCCCGGCTTTGTCCCGCATCGCTGGGCAACGCTGGAGCAGGCGGTCAGCTGGATACGCGCGGCCGGCGGACGTGCCGTTATCGCCCATCCGGGACGTTATCCTTTCACTGACTTGCAGCTGTGGGCGATGATCGATAACTTCCGCGAGCTCGGCGGCGAGGGCATCGAGGTCGTGACCGGCAGCCATACGCCGGACCAGTACCAGACCTTCGCCAATGTCGCGCGCCGCAGCGGCCTGCTGGCCTCGCGCGGCTCGGATTTCCATGGGCCCGGCGAGTCCCGGGTTGAGCTCGGCGCCTTGCCGCCGCTGCCGTCCGGCCTGACCCCGGTTTGGCATGATTGGTGAGAAAATTTCTCATCAGAACTAAGAAATTCTTCGGTTTTTCCTGACTTGTCTAACAATAATTAACCCCAAAATATCGCGCATGCACCCCGGGATTGCGGCGACCATGCCGCCCAGCCCGGCTGGGTCCGGCCCGGTGCAGACCTGATCTTTCCTTCGTGGAGAAACCTTTATGAAACGTATCTTGCTGTTTGTGCTGACCAATATTGCCGTGGTCGCTGTGCTGTCCATCGTGCTGTCGGTACTCGGCGTAGACCGCTTCCTGACGGCCCAGGGCCTGAACGTCGGCATGCTCCTGGTGTTCTCGCTGGTGCTCGGCTTTACCGGCGCCATCATCTCGCTGTTGATCAGCAAGCCGATGGCGAAATGGTCCACCGGCGCGCGTGTCATTGATGCGCCCGAGAATGCCACCGAACAATGGCTGGTTGACACCGTGCGCCGACTGGCCGATCGCGCCGGCATCGGCATGCCGGAAGTCGCCGTCTATGACGGCGAGCCGAATGCCTTTGCCACCGGCGCCTTCCGCAACGAGGCACTGGTGGCGGTCTCGAGCGGCCTGCTGATGAACATGACGCGCGAAAAAGTCGAGGCCGTGCTCGGCCATGAAATCGCCCACGTGGCCAATGGCGACATGGTGACCATGACCCTGGTCCAGGGCGTGGTGAACACCTTCGTGGTGTTCCTCTCGCGCGTGGTGGGCTTCGTGGTCGATCGCGCGCTGTCGCGCAATGGCGAGCAATCCACCGGCGGCATCGGCTATACGGTCACCGTGATCGTTTGCCAGATCGTGTTTGGCCTGCTGGCCTCGATGATCGTGGCCTGGTTCTCGCGCCAGCGCGAGTTCCGTGCCGATGCCGGCTCGGCCCAGTTGCTGGGCAGCCGCCAGCCGATGATCAATGCGCTGGCCCGCCTGGGCAGCATGCACGAGGCTGAACTGCCGCAATCGGTGGCGGCGCTGGGCATCAACCATTCGAGTGGTATTTTCGAGCTGTTCTCGACCCACCCGCCGATCGAAGAGCGCATCGCAGCACTGCAGCAGGGCTGACGCAAGGCCGGCCCGCCCGCTTGCAGTACACTCGGGCAGGCGACAACATGGCGCGCCAGGCGATATGCCTGGCGCTTCTTTTTGATGACCCAGTTCTTCCAGATCCATCCGGACAATCCCCAGCAGCGGCTGGTGCGCCAGGCCGCGCAGATCATCCATGGCGGCGGCATCGTCGCGCTGCCCACCGACTCCAGTTATGCGCTGGCCTGTCATCTCGATGACAAGAGCGCCGTCGACCAGCTGCGGCGCATACGCGGCATCGACGACAAGCATCACCTGACCCTGCTGTGCCGCGACCTGTCCGACCTGGCCAACTATGCGCGGGTCGACAACCGTCAATACCGGCTGCTGAAGTCGGCCACGCCGGGGCCCTACACCTTCATCCTCGAGGCCACGCGCGAAGTGCCGCGCCGGCTCTCGCATCCGTCGCGCAAGACCATCGGCCTGCGGGTGCCCGAGCATGCGATCGCCCAGGCACTGCTGGCCGAGCTAGGGCAGCCGCTGCTGGGCACGACCCTGATCCTGCCCGGCAGCGACGAGGCGCTGCACGACCCGGCCGAGATCCGCGACGCCCTGCAGAAGCAGGTGGCGCTGGTGATCGATGGCGGCGCCTGCAGCCTGCAGCCCACCACCGTGGTCGACCTGACCGGCGAGTCGCCGGTCGTTTTGCGCGAGGGCAGGGGCGATGTCGCCTTGTTCCGCTGAGATGGCCGGTGATTTGATGGCCGTAGCGCCTGTCGGCGCCGATTCGAGGCTTGCCCGTCTGTTAAAATCCCGCTGATGAACGAGACCATCCAGACGATAGCGGTCTATGCGCTGCCTATCCTCTTTGCGATTACGCTGCACGAAGCTGCGCACGCCTATGCCGCCCGCTACTTCGGCGACCTGACCGCGTTCTCCCAGGGGCGCATGAGCCTCAACCCGGTCAGGCACATCGATCCGATCGGCACCATCGCCATCCCGCTGGTGCTGGCGCTGCTCAATAGTCCTTTCCTGTTCGGCTATGCGAAGCCGGTGCCGGTCGATTTTGCCCGCCTCAACAATCCGAAAAAAGACATGCTGTGGGTCGCACTGGCCGGCCCGGTGGCCAACCTGGTGATGGCGCTGGGCTGGATGGTGCTGTTCTTCGTGTTCGATGCGGCCGGCCTCGACGAAGAGTATTTCTTCCGCATGGCCAAGGCCGGCATCGTGGTCAACCTGGTGCTGTTCGCCTTCAACATGTTTCCGGTGCCGCCGCTCGATGGCGGCCGCATCATGACCAGCCTGCTGCCGAACCGCTATGCTTTCCGGTTTGCGCGGCTCGAGCCATATGGCTTTTTCATCGTGCTGGCATTGCTGATGCTGAACCTGCTGCATTTCTGGATGCTGCCCGTGATCGCCGGCGCGAATGCGGTGCTGAACCTGCTGATTTCTCCTCTTAAACTCCTGCTGACCTGAGAACGTCCATGTACCCTGATCGTGTTGTCTCCGGCATGCGCCCGACGGGCGCGATGCACCT
>JACCDT010398153.1_pt1 | contig 11454 bp, 12 predicted proteins | sample 7446291 | NCBI WGS metagenome assembly JACCDT01 (sample SAMN15323446, study PRJNA562643) | freshwater metagenome | isolation source: river surface water | place: USA:Blue River Watershed | collected 2017-08-17 | reverse complement strand
TTAACCTTTTTGTACAAGAATAAGTTTTTCCAGAACCAGCTGTAGCAGCCAGAACAACAGAAGAATTTCCGCTGTAATTTATAAAATTCTGTTGTTCTGGTGTGTCTGGTTTATTTTGTACATCTGGAACTTCCGAAAGTAAGCTCAACTGTAAAGAATCCTGCTGTGGTTTTTTTACAACAATTCTCTTTTTTGCCATAATATTACTTTGCTGTTGCTGCTGAACCTATTTTTGTTCTGTACTTATTTAAAATTCTGGTAAGCATCAATTTAGTATCTGCTGGCATTTCAGAAACATTAATCAACCAGTCATAATATTGTTGATCACTATAAAGCGCCTCACCAACTGGCCTTCCTGGTGTCTTTCCATCTTTTGATGGGCCGTATTTTGCGCCAAAATTAAAGATTGGCACTCCAGCTTCATTTAATATAATGTTACCTTCTATATCTAAAGCCTTTCTCGCTTTATTAAAAGCCTCACTAAGACTTGAAATATTTGGCTCAATTTTGTATGATTTTTCTTTTGCTTTATCGTAAACTTCTTGTCCACTATATTTTTCAAGCATTTTATTAAGAATCTCTGAATAAATGTGGTTTGTTTTTTCAGAGTTATTAGCCTCATTCTTTTTACCACAGTAAAATTGATATGCTGCGTTTAAATCACGTGGTTCCATAGTGTGATAAATACTGGACAAATCAATAATTTCTCTGCCAATAATTGTAAACTCAACTTTAGCTCTATTAAATTCTTCTGATAAAAAACGAAGATCAAAGTGTTTAATGTTGAACCCGATGAAATCACAGCCATCAAGAAACGTTGCAAGTGTCTGAGCCACTTCTCCGAATTTTTTTGCATCCTTAACCATATCAGTTGTGATACCATTAATTCTTGTTGACTCCTCTGGAATTTCCATTTCTGGATTAATGTAACGACTTCCAGTTACAATTTTACCATCTGGGTTTACTTTGATTATTGACAGCTCAATAATTCTATCTGTTCTTGGTTTTAAACCTGTAGTTTGGACTTTTATAAATGCCAAAGGTTTTGCTAGTGTGATATTTAATTTTTCCATGTGTATTTTTTTATTTTGTTTATTTTCTTAAAACCATTTACCTGTTTGTTCTTTTCCTAGGAGATCAAGCATTTCACCACTCCACTCTTCGTTTTTTTCTTCCAATAATTCTATCTCAATATCATCTACCCAGAACAACCTAACAATATTTGTATCGTCAATTGTGCGAACCAGTTTTTTATTGTCTTCGGTACAAAGATACAACAATTTTTGATTCTTTTCTACAAAATGACCATCTTTCATATTTTTTTGTTCAAGTAGCTTGAAATACCTAGACAATCTTATCATGAAACCTTACAGCTTAAAAATTCTCTTAATTTTGTACTTTTATTGTATGCTCTCAATTTTTTAAGTGCTATTTCCTTTAATTGACGAACTCTTTCATTGGTCAAATTCAATTCCTCACCTATTTCTTTTAAACCATACTCCTTTGATCCATTAAGACCAAAAAACATATTAAGTATCTGGCTTTCTCTATCTGTTAATGTTGTTAAAACCGAATTGATTTCATGTTTCAAAGAATCACTGTTCAATTTTACATCAATGTCTTCCATGGTTTCGCCAGGAATAATATCAACCAATTCAGTTTCGGATTCATCACTAACCTTCTGATCTATAGAAAAACATCTTGAAGTGTCTAAATAAGAAGATTTTATCTCATCGGCTGAGAAATCAGTTAACGCCTGCAACTCAGAAGGTGTTGGCTCTCTATCCAATTGTTTAAAAAGAACTTCAGATGCTTTATTTACTTTACCAATAATATTTATTTTATTGATTGGGATTCTAACCATACTTCCATTTTCATAAATATATTGCATGATAGATTGTCTAACCCACCAAACAGCATAAGAAATAAATTTGAAGCCTTTTGTTGGGTCGAATTTATTTACCGCTTTAATCAAACCTATGTTTCCCTCATTAATTAAATCTTCAGCTGATACATTTCCATATTGATACTCTTTAGCTATCGTCAAAACGAACTTGAGATTACACTCAACTAATTCGTTCATCGCTTTCTGATCGCCAGCTTTTGCTCTGATAGCCAACTGTATTTGGTCATCTCCGCTAACGTCTTCAATTTTTCTTAAATCTTTAAAATAATTCTTCAAAGATGTGCTACTTCCGCTTATGGACAAATCACTGTGTCCCATAACCATTTTTTTACTTTTTGTGCTCATGTGTGTTTTTTTGTTTTTTGTGTGTGTTTGTTTTTAGTCGTTCCAATTCAACTTTGAAACAAACTCCTTAAATTTGTTCCATGTTGTTTCGTCAAGAACGAACATTTCTGTTTTGTTAATCTGTTGTTGGTTGTCCAGGCCAACAACAGAAATAGAAATATGTCTAGTTTCTTTTCCTTGCTGTTTAAAACTCTGAAGATCTATTTCTAAAACTCCAGACTCTTCATTTCCAAGCTTACAATAAGTACCATTTTGTTGAAAATTATCTTCCGATGCTTGATTAATACCAGCGCTCAATATTTCATTATTGTTTTCGTTCATAAAAATTGTTTTTTTTGTTAAAAATCATTACTAACAAATATAACCATAATTCTGATAATTAACAAATTAATTACCTAGAACTTTTTAGGTTAAAAACCAGACCAAATCAGGTTGTTGATGTAATTAATTAACACAAAAGATAATTTTCCATTTATGCCAAACTTTTGTGGCAATGGTACCTTTTTGTAAACCTTTAAAATTGGGGAGGTGGATAGTTCAGATTCCAATCGGAACCCACGGGAGTTTGTTTTTTTCTTCATAACCAAATAAATGTCTTGCAAAACCAAATAAATTTTCCAGGCTTTCCTGGGCTTCAATAGTGTTGTCTGTTTTTTAAAATCTGTCTTTGTACTTTAATATTTTTTGCATTTTAACAGCATCTAACAATAGACCTTGACCATTCTTAAGAGTAATCGTATACTCTTTGGAAATGGCGGTTTCAAGTTCTTCAAAGCTCATTCTAGTATCTTCAATCTCAAAACCTCTTTCTGAAAAAATAACTTCAAAAGGTGCTCCAGTACTCTTGTCAAACACAACCTTTGTGGGTTTCATAGGTGGTTTAACAGGTGTGGGTTGAGCTAATGCAGGAGCTTCTGGGGCAGATGCAATTTGTGATTGTTCAGATAAAACACTTTTTACTTGCTCTAAAACTTTAACCAAATCTTTATTAAATGTTTGTTGTTTCATCTTTTATAAATAGTCAGTAATTTTAAAAAATAAGCCTGTTATATCAATTATAACAGGCTCACTTTCAATTAGATATATCCAGTATTTACTTGGATGCTTTCAGTCTTGATTCCATCAATTTTGCAATCAAGTCTTGTTGTTTTTTAAGATCAGATTTTTTCTTCAAAGCCAACTTTAGTTTTTTGTTTCCCATTTCAGCTTTGGTAGCCTTTAATCTATCACTTCTTTTTTTTCCTCTTTTTGCTTCGGCTTGTCTAGCCTCTTTGCTCTTTGGTTTTTTCATAAAATTTGTTTTTTGAAACATAATTCTATAAAATGAAAAAACCAAGACTTATTCTAGTTTTCTTGTTTGAGGAATAAGATGAGCATTAAATTTTACATGTGGAAATTTTTCTAATACAGCTGTTTGAACTGCTTGTAGCCAATCTTTTCTGTCCTCATAAAAATGAACTTCTTCCCAAGCGTTGTCTTCGATAGATTTCAATATTGTGTTTACCTTAAATTGTTTCACTGTACCATTTCCATTCACAAACATAAAAAGTCCAAAATTAGGAAATGGCATTTTTAAATCAAACAATCTCTTGGATACGTTTTGTCTAAGTGTTTCGTTTCTCCCAGTCACAATCATTCTATTTGTGGCTTTCATATAATCATTCAACACAGGATCATTTGTGTCCCTACCAATTGTAGAGGGGTTTTCATGAAAGCCAGAAATATTTGTAATCACCAAATGATTATCTTCTTCACCAATTGACCTCTGTAAATCTTTTAATGAATAACCAGTAACCCCATTCATAGAAAGTTTATTAGGTGTTAACTCCTGTATTTTTTGTGCATAATCGACACTTAGTGGTTTACTAGTTTTTGCATCATGTATTACTATAAAATCTCCAACTACAACATAGTAAATGTCTTTAAAATACATCGCATAAAAAAACTTCTTTATATTTTTTAATACTTCTACAAATTGAGAATCGTATTGATCAAGCTCTTTGTAGTGTTTTAAATCAACAACGCCATCTTGGTCTTTTTTTGCAAAGTCGCCAAATGATGGTGTCACCAACAAAGTGTCGTCTAAATCAAATATGTCAATTCTTTTGCTCATTATCTATTATATATATTCTCAAAAAACAACAAAGGCCAGAGAAATCCCTGGCCCTTGTCGTCTGTTTGTGTGTTTGTGTGTGTGTTTATTATCCGCATTTACTTGTTCCGCAAGAGGCACATTTTAAGCAACCCTCTGAAAATACGATACTGTCTTCAGCTCCACAATTAGAGCAATCCGCTCCCTTCAACTTGGTACCCTCTAGTATGTATTTTTTAATACTACGTGTAACACCAGCCTTCCAGGTTGTTAATGCTTCCTCGCCAAGATTTAAGCTATCCACAAGGTTAATTACATAAGGTAATGGCATACCATGTCTTAAAATACCAGATATCATTTTTGCATAATTGTGATAATCCTGGCTAAATGCTTTTGAGAGTCCCTCTACAATCATTACATCATCTGATTTGTGATTAATGATAAAGTCATATCTTGATTCTCCGTCAATTTTTAATCTTCTAATCACGCCATTGTCAACAGATTTTGGAATCTTAAATTCTTCTTCTTTACCAGTGAATATCTCATAGGGTCTTCCATCAAACAAACCAACAAACGCAATCCACTTTTCACCCTTATTTACAAATCTGTGCACTTCAGCATCTAAGAATTTTGGTCTCTTTGGAGCATGACTATCTTCAAATTGTTTTTGCTTCTCCTTGTCTTTCTTTTCAGATTCACTAATCAAAACACCACTTCTAGATCCCTCTCTGTAAACTGTTACACCTTTACAACCACTTCTCCAACCTGTTTCGTAAACTTTAGCAACAGTCTCTTCAGAAATATCTTCTGGTAAGTTAACTGTAACTGAAATAGAGTGATCAACGTGTTTTTGAACTCTCCCCTGCATCTCAACTTTTTTAACCCAATCAACATCGTTTGATGTGGCTTTGTAGTAAGGAGATTTCTTAATGATTTTTTCAATATCCTCTTTATTCATTGAAACAACCTCATCAACATTATATCCGTTTGCCTCAAGATAGACCAAGAACTTGTGATGAAACACTGGGTATTCTTGCCAACAATCACCAACGCTGTCAGTAAAGTCTACTCTTGCGTTTTTATCGTTAGGATTAATTTTTCTTCTTCTCATATACATGATCATGAACGCTGGTTCAATACCAGATGTAGTTTGAGTAAGAATAGATACAGAACCAGTTGGAGCGATAGTTAAAATAGCAATGTTTCTTCTACCATATTTCACCATGTTTTCATACAAAGCTGGATCTTCTTTTTTGATTCTAAGAATAAACGGGTTGTTCTTTTCTTTTTCTGTGCTATAGATAGGGAAAGCACCTCTTTCTTTTGCGAGTTCTACCGAACTTGCATACGCTGCAAGTTTTAGTGTCTTGTGAATTTTTTCAGCAAAATTATTCCCCTCATCTGTTCCATAAGTAATGTTAAGCGCTGCCATCATATCACCCTCTGCGGTAACACCAAGACCAGTTCTTCTACCTTGAATACACTTATTTTTAATGTTTACCCAAAGATTAATTTCTGCTCTTTTAATTTCTTCATCTTCAGGATCGCCCTTAATTTTTTCCAAAATCTTGTCAATCTTTTCAAGCTCTAACTCGATTAAATCATCCATTAAACGTTGAGCAACTTTAATGTGTTTTTTGAAAAGGTCGAAATTAAACTTCGCTTTACTTGTGAAAGGATTTTCAACATATGAATATAGATTCAAAATCAATAAACGACAAGAGTCATTTGGGCACAATGTGATTTCACCGCACGGGTTTGTACTTGTAGTTTTAAATCCTAAATCAGCATAACAATCTGGGATTGACTCTCTAATAATTGTATCCCAAAATAAAACACCTGGCTCAGCTCTTTTCCATGCATTATGAATAATTTTATTCCAAAGGGGTTTAGCATCTATTTCTTTAGTGTACTTTGGTTTATCTGAATCAATCGGATATTTTTGAGTAAACTTTTTTTCTGCTACCGCAGCTTCCATAAAAGCATCAGCTATTCTTACGGATACGTTTGCACCAGTTACTTTTTTCTCATCCATCTTCGCATCAATAAACGCTTCTGAATCTGGATGCACAATTGAAATAGACTCCATAAGAGCGCCTCTTCTACCGTCTTGAGCAACTTCTCTAGTTGAATTTGAAAATCTCTCCATAAATGGCACAACACCAGTAGACGTAAGTGCTGAATTTTTTACTGGTGTACCTTTTGGCCTAACAAAAGAAAGATCTAAACCAACACCAGCTCTACGCTTCATAAGTTGAACCAACTCCTGGTCTAATTTTAAAATTCCACCATAAGAATCAGAGTCTTTATCATTACCAATTACGAAGCAATTTGATAAAGAAACGTATTGAAAATTATTTCCAATACCCGCCATAGGGCTACCCTGTGGAACAATGTATTTAAAATCTTTAATCAGTTCATAAATTTCATACTCACTGACTGGGTTTTCAAACTTAGACTCTGCTCTTGCAAACTCTTTTGCTATTCTTTTGTGCATATCATCTGGAGTAAGCTCAAATATGTTCTCATTTGAATCTTTAAGGGCATATTTATTAACCCAAACTTCCGCTGCCAAAGTATCTCCATTGAAATACTTTACTGAGGCCTCGATTGCCTCTTCTCTTGTGTAGAGTCTTGTTGTTTTTACTTCTGCTGTGTTGTTCATTACTATGTTTTGTTCCATGTTTAAAATTTTTTTAGGGGTAAAAATAAATAAAAACAAAAATTGGATTTTTACTATTTTTTTTACTTTATCTTGTTCACCAACAATATGTCGTTGATTTCTAGGTTGATATTATTTTCAGTTTTTTTTTGCTTATCGGTTGCTTTTTTATTTTTCTCATTTTTTTTTGCCATTATCATACTTGGATCTAATTGTTTGACCTCTATATGTATTTTTGAGGTATTAAATTCAGCTGGTAAATGGAAACCATCCTGACCATTTCTATTCTTAAGAATACCAATTGTGGCGGTGTTTTCTATTTTATCATCTGGGGTTCTTCCAACACCAACAACAACATCCGCTGCCCTAGCATTACCTAAAGACTCACCAATAGTTCTAAGCGAAATCTCTTCTTGATCCATACCCTCTCTATTGGTTTGCGCTGCATTCCAAATCGGCACGTTCAATTCAACTGCCATACCACGAATAGAAACATAAATACTATCCAAAGAGTGTCTTTTTTCACTGTAGTTATCTGTTGGTTTTAAAAGATCTCCGTAATCAATAAAAATTATATCTGGTACAAATCCTTCATTTATTTGTAATTGCTTAGCGTGTGCCATTAAATTTGCAACAGTGGCCTGACCAGTTGGGAAACTTTTAATGTACAAATCACCACCAGCCTCCATTAACTCCTGCACCTTCTCTTGAATAATGTCTGTAAATTCCCAAACTTCTTTAATTGGAAGTTGATTAATACAAGCGTCAAATCTATTACCTACAGCGTTTTCTGATAGCTCCAAAGTATAATACAAAACCTTTTTACCATTTATGAATGCATTTGCCGCAAACTTTACCAACAACATTGATTTACCTCCGCCAGTAGGTGCCAATACAATTCCCATCTCACCTGGCGACAAACCATCACCTATATATTTGTCCAAAGATGGCATAGCTGAAATTGGTTTTCTAAAATCACCCTTCAAACGCTTATGTGCATCCCTAATGTAGTTGTGTCCAGATTCTTTTGGTTCACCTGCCCTCAAAGCTTCTTCGAGAGTAGATTTCATTAAATCATAATTTTGTTTTTTCCAATCTACAACCATTTTCTTTATACAGTTTTTTATACTTCTTTCTTTGAAGTATCTGTATATAGAATCTTTAATGTGTTGTACATTATCCACACTGGCATTTTCAATATTCTCTATTAATCCAATAAGATGATCTTTTGTTAAACCCTTTTCTTTTTCGTTTACAATATCTCTAAGGGTTGAGAACCTTGCTACCTCTCTGTATTTAGAAAAGAATTTCAATTCGTGGTCCAACAAGATTCTTTGATAGCTGTCAAAATAATCTGGCTGAACTATGTCCATTATTCTTTCTGTAAAACCACCAGTGTCTGAAATAAAAACTTTTAAAAATTTGTTTTGATAATTCACATCAAATGGAACGAGATTATCATCTTCTAAAAAAGCATTTATTTCATCAGCGTTATTTATTTGCGAATTATTTGTCATTGTTCAAATCCATCCATGTTTTATTTTTATGAACTTCACTAATTTTTTCTTCTAACTTAACAGCCATATCTTTAAAGAAATAGTACAATTGTAAGTCTTCATCCTCTATAATACCAACAGCATAGTCTGGAACATCAACATTTACTTCGTGTATAACCTTACCATTAAGTTCAAGTTTAAACACAAATTCATCTTTAGAGTTTAACTCATTTAGTTTTTCAAAAATTCTGTTACCCATACTATATTTTCATCTTGTTAGCGTATTCTTTTTCTTTGGTCATGACCATATAAAATGGTGCCAGATATGAATCAATGTATTCAAGCCCGATAATATCTATTAAACCTTCTTTCATTAAATATGAAACAGCGCTAGTTATTTCTCTTGTGTCATCAAGTATGCCATGTTTAACATTATCAACCAATTCAATTGCCTCTTGATTTAAAAATGGTTTTTTTAAATTCATTAGCTTAGCATTTCTATACAAGATATATTCAGCACCAAGTATCGTATCATAAAATTTAAGCTTAGCTTTCTTTTTATCTTTCTTGGCCTCTTCGCACTCTTCAACAAGGCGCTTATATGTGTATTTTTCTGTGGCCATTCTAGGAAAATGTTCTAACAAATTTTCTTTTGTTATACCTTTTACTTTTGTAATCTCATCTGCATCATCACCCCTAAAACACTTGAAGAGTAATTCGTTTTCTATAATAACACCAAATTTTTCTTCATAAGTTTTCTTATCAAGAATCCAAAGATGGTCTGGGTTTATTATTTTTACCTTATCTGATATCAACTGGACAAAGTCTCCATCTCTGCTATAAATAAAAATTTCATCATCATCGTTTTCACTCTTTAAAATATATTGAGCAATTAAATCATCGGCCTCAATCAAATCCACTTCCATTTGACGAATATATAACTCGTCCAAAATGTTAGATAACACGAGTTTTTGTTTAAATATCTCAAAGTTCTCTCTTTCTTTTGGATCCATTGTTATCCCCTCGTTCTGTAACATCCTTGTTTCACTCTCGTAATTTTTGCGCTTTGATTTATACTTAGGGTAAATTTCCCACCTTAATTTACCAGCATTAAAACCATCCCAAGCAACAATAACTCTGTCTGGGACAACTTTGTTTATAACTTGTTTTAGTGATGCCAAAAAACCTATTATACCACCACAAAGCTCGCCCTTGCTACTCCTAGCGGCTTTTTGAGAGAAAAAATTTCTCTTTAAATTCCACTGCCCATCTACTATTAAAACTTTCATTGTTACAAATATAACAAAAAAACCTAGACAAAATTAAAATTTTTAGAAAAAAAAAGCGGAAATAATCCGCTTTTTTGTCTGGGTTTTTATGGGTTTATTCTATTGACTCTTCTGGTTCTGAACCATATACATCAACAGATTCTTCAGCCTCATCAATTATGTTTTCAAACGAATTAACGTCTCCAGACATATCACCAAGTAACTTCACAAAGTATTCCATGTGTTCTGTTTGATATTGTTTGATAGCTTTTTCGTTATCCAAAATATAACCACTTGGTGTTACGATAATCTTACCAGTTGTACTAATTCCATTAACATGGTTTTTTTCTAACTGAAGTTTTACACGTGATCCCCAAACGATTTCTTTACCTTTGCTCTTAACTCTGATTTTATTAATACCAGAAGAACTTACATTACCGAAAGTGATGATAAATGTAGCATCATACCACATGGTTTTACCACCCTTATTTTCCATTCTTGGTTGACCCATAATACTTTCTGGTTTTTGTGTCCACACTTTGTTTACACAAACAAGAGAGTTGGTCCATGGAGATTCTAACTTTCTCGATGCGACGATTCTCTGATTGATACTTCCACCAAATTGAACTGACATTGCGCCTGCGTTCCATTCGTTGTTGTTTTTTTGCTTCTCAACACTCATTTTACAAGGAAGTGAACCAACGCTATCCCAAAAGAACGCAAGATCAAATTTTAACCCTGACTTAGGATCTTCTTGGTCATCAAGAGTTTTGTTAATAAACTCTGCAACATCTTCAATTGTTCTCAAAGTAGACCTATCAACATAAATAAAGAAACCTTCGTGACCAGTAACCTCACCTGTTTTTTCATTAACAACTTCTTCAAATTCTAAACCCAACATTTTTGCGTGTTCCCAAGACCACTTCATCTCAGAGATAATAAATACTGGAAGGATGTTTCTCTTTTGAGCGCTCACTGCAGCTTCAATTAAAGCTGTAGTTTTGCTTGAGTCAGAGTGTCCTCTTAAAATCGTGATGTGTCCAACTGGTATACCACGCACACCTGTTACTTCACGAAACGCTGGAGATAAATCCATCCACTCTTGAGGTTTGTACTCTGTTTTGTCTAACCCTTTAGATTTTTTATAGGCCTCTAGATTTGCCAATTTTTTTCCTAAGACCTTACTTTTTCCATCACTCAGTGTTGCAGATGGTGTTGTCTCTTGTGTAGATCCTGACTTATTTGTAGAATCTTCTTGTTCTGTTTTTTTCTTTGCCATTTTAGTTTTGTTTTTATTTTAAAAAATAAGCTAGTTTTTTCCAAATTCAAAAAAATATCTGGTTTTGTTTATAAGTTGTTTTGAACCTATTGTAAAATCAACCAGTTACGTTTAAAAAATTTTTTTGTTTGTTTGTTTAATGTTGATAAAAAAAGAGCGCTTATGCGCTCTTTAATTTTTTTCAGTTTATTGACCATCTGTAGATGGAGGTGCTTGTTTCCAGTCTAAAACTTTCTTTCCAGCCTCATCTCTTGTGGTTAAGTAATAAACCTCTGGGTTTGCCTTTTGTTGCCCAAAGTTCACAGAAGCTTTACATTTTTTACATTTAACTACAACGTATTCAAATGAATCTTTTTTAGTTTTAGGATCTTTTCCTACGTGTGCGCTAAGCATTAAGTCGTCGCTT
>JACCDT010506248.1_pt1 | contig 11456 bp, 10 predicted proteins | sample 7446291 | NCBI WGS metagenome assembly JACCDT01 (sample SAMN15323446, study PRJNA562643) | freshwater metagenome | isolation source: river surface water | place: USA:Blue River Watershed | collected 2017-08-17 | reverse complement strand
TCCCCCAGGTGGGGCATGGACAGCCAGATGCGCTGGGACAGCTCGCGGCGCAGGATCAGGTCCTGCGGGCGGCCGGCGGCGTCCACGACGGGGAGCTGGTCGATCTGGTGCTGGTCCATCACCTTCAAGGCGGCGGCCATGCTGGCGTCCAGGCCGATGGTGACGGGGCGCTGCGGCGGCAACTGCGAAAGGGGCGTGGCGCCGTCCACCTGCGCCAACAGCGCGCGGCGCACGTCGCCGTCGGTCAGGGTGCGGGCCAGGGTGCCCTCCGGACGCAGCACCAGGAGGATGCTTTTCGCCGTCCGCTCCAGGGTCGGCAACGCCTCGCGCAGGGGCAGCGTGTCGGGCACGCACAGGGCGGCAAACTGGTCGCCGGTCATGAAATCCTCCGCGCGGGCAGTCCGGCCCAGGTGCCGGGTTCGTCGATGTCGCGGTTCACCACCGCGCCCGCGCCGATGATCACGCCGTCGCAGACCTTGCGGCCCGGCAGCACGGCGGCGCCCGCGCCCACCAGCACGCCGGCGCCGATGGACACGCCGCCGCCTAGGCGGGCGCCGGGTGCGACGTGGGTGAAGTCGCCCACCGTCACGTCGTGGTCGACCACGGCGCCGTGGTTCACGATCACGCCATGGCCCACGCGCGCGCGCGGCGCCACCACGGCCTGCGCTGCAACCAGGCAGCCGGTGGCCAGGTGAGCATGCGGCGACACGCTGGCCTGCGGGTGGATGACCGTGGCCAGGCACTGCAGGCCCACGGCCTCGCTTTCGCGGCGGCGGGCGGCGTTGTCGCCCACGGCCACGTGAACGACCACATGGACAGCCTGCCCCACGGCCTGCGCTTCGTCGAGGGCGGCGGGCGGGCGCAGCGCCACGCCGGGCAGCAGCTCGCCCCGGCAGCGGTCGGCGTTGCGGTCGGTCGCGGCGATGGCGGCCCAGGCGCCTTGGCGCTGGGCGGCGTCGGCCACCACGCGGCCATGGCCGCCGGCCCCCAGGATCAACAGTGTCGGCAAGGCGGCGGTTTCCATTCAGTAGCGGTTGGTCTTCTCGAGCAGGGTGGCGTCCAGCGGCAGGCTCGCCAGCAGCGCGGCGATGCGCTCGCCGGCCCGTCCGTCCCCATAGGGATTGTCCCATGGGCCTCCGGGCTGCCCCCGCAGCGCGGCCAGCCCGGCGCGCATCGCGTCTGCCTCGGCCGGCACGTCCAGCACGTTGCCGCCGTGCTCGCGCAGGCGCTGGCGGTCGCCCACGTTCAACACCGGGGTGTGGAAGGTGGCGGCCTCGATGATGCCGGAGGAGGAATTGCCCGCCAGCAGCTCGCAGTGGCGCATGGCGGCGGCGTACAGCGGTCGGCCCAGGTGGGTGATGCGCCGCGAGCCGGCAGGCAGCAGGCCCTGGGCCCGTGCCTCGTCCAGGGCCTGCAACACGCCCAGGGCGCCGGCATCGGCATTGGGCTCCAGCCACACCAGCGGCAGGCCGGCCTCGCCCAGGGTGGCGGCCAGGTCCAGCGCCTGCCGGCGGGCCTCGGCGGCCTGCTGCACCACGGGGTGGAAGACCACCAGGATGAACTTCGCGCCCGGCGGCAGTCCCAGGGCCTGCAGGCAGGCCTCGCGCGGCATGGCGCCCAGGTCCACCAGGCCGTCCAGCCCTGGCGCGCCGGTGACGTGGATGCGGCCTTCGTCCTCGCCCATGGCGACGAGCCGCTCGCGCGAGCCCGGCGTCGCGACGAAATGCCAGGTGGCCAGCTTGCTGATCGCATGGCGCACGGGCTCGTCCACGGTGCCGGAGCGCTCGCCGCCGTGCAGGTGCACGCAGGGAATGCCCAGGTGCAGGGCCGCGATGGCGCCCGCCAGCATCTCGCCCCGGTCGCCCAGGAGCAGCAGCAGGTCGGGCTTCCCGCGGGCCAGCGCCCCGGTCACGCCGCGCAGGCAGTCCGCGATGCCCAGGGACATGCTCTCGCCCGTGCGGGTGGCCATGTCCAGCGGAATCTCGGCGCACACCTCGAGGCCGGCGGCGCGGATCTCGTCCACCGTGTGGCCATGCGCGCGGCTCAGGTGCATGCCCGTGACCAGCACCTGCAGGGACAGGCCCGGCGTGGCGGCGATGCGCTGCAGCGTGGACTGCATCAGGCCGAAGTCGGCCCGGGTGCCGGAGAGGTAGGCAATGCGCCGCACGCCGCTCACAGGGCCTCCGGAAGTCGGACCGCGCAGGGGCTCATGCCCCGTCCCCGCGCTCGAGCTGCTCCCACTGCAGCACGGTCATGGCCGCGATCGCCTCACGGGCCCGCGCGCCGACCACCAGGCCGATGTCGCGGGGCGCGATGCCGGTGGCCGGGCGGCGGCACACCAGCATGGCCTCGGTGATCTGCGCGCCGGCGGGAATGTCGCGGGCCGCCGCCACGCTGCGGCGAGCCACCCGGGCGGTGTCGCGCTCGGCCGGCGTGGGCGCCTTGGCGCCATCGCCGCGCATGGCGGTCACGCGGCGGATGCCGGTCACCATCTGCGTGAACTCGCCCGGCTCCAGCGAGGCGCTGTGGTCCGGTCCCGGCAGGGTGCGGTCCACGGTGATGTGTTTCTCGATGACGGTGGCGCCCAGGGCCACGGCCGCCAGCGCGGCCTCGATGCCTTCGCTGTGGTCGGAGTAGCCGATGGCCACGCCCAGGTCCCGCTGCATGGCCGGAATGGCCGTGAGGTTCAGCGCCTCGGGGGGCGCCGGGTAGGCGGAGGTGCAGTGGAACACCGTCACGTCCCGCAGGTCGCCGCGCGCCTCGCGCACCCAGGCCAGGGCCTCGCGGGTCTCTTCCATCGTCGCCATGCCCGTGGACAGCAGCAGCGGCAGGCCGGTGGCGGCGGCGTGCTGCACCAGTCGCCGGTGGGTCAGCTCGCCCGAAGACAGCTTGATGCGCCGCACGCCCAGGCGCACCAGCATGTCCACCGCCTCCACGGAGAACGGGGTGGAGAAGAACTCGATGCCGATGGCGTCGCAGTGCGCCTTGACCTGCCGGTGCTGGTCCTCGGACAACTCCAGCGCCTCCAGCATCGCGTACTGGTCCTGGGCGCCGGTCTGTTTCTGCTGGTACTCGGCGGTGGGCGCGCCGGGCACCACCAGGTCGCGGGCGCGGAAGGTCTGGAACTTGACCGCGTCGGCGCCGGTGGCCTTGGCGGCATCGCACAGGCGCAGGGCCAGGCCCACGTCGCCGTTGTGGTTGACGCCGGCCTCGGCGATGACGAACACGTGAGATGACGCGTGAGAGGCCATCACCACACCGTCCACCCGCCGTCGACCACCAGGTTGTGGCCGTTGATGTAGGCCGAGGCGTCGCTGGCCAGGAAGTTCATGGCGTTGATGATGTCCTCGGGCTGGGCCATCCGGCCCAGGGGCACCTTCTCGGAGTAGCGCTGCACGAAGGTGTCGTTCTGCCCGCTGAACACGCCACCTGGGGTGATGGCGTTCACGCGCACGCCCTTGTGGCCCCAGTAGGACGCGAGGTACTTCGTCAGGCCCCACAGGCCGGCCTTGCTGGCCGAATAGATGGCGGGCGTGTTGATCGCCCGGCCCATGTACTCGGAGCCTTCGTAGATGCGCTGGTCCGGTGCCACGATGCCGTAGATGGACAGCGTGTTGACGATGGCGCCCTGCCCGCGCGCCGCCATGGGCGCGCCGAAGACCTGCGCGCACAGCATCGCGCCGGTGAGGTTGACGGCCATCACCTGGTTCCAGTCCTCCAACGGGAAGTCCTCGAACGGGGCGAAGAAGTTCTCGCTCTTGGTGGCGGCGTTGTTCATCAGCACGTCGGGCGTGCCCCAGGTGGCCTGCAGCTGCTGCCAGGCCTGCTCCACGGACGCCCGCTCGGCGATGTTCACGGCGACCTTGAGGATCTGCGGGCCATCCGGCAGGCGGGCCAGCGCCTCGTCGGACACGTCCAAGGCGCACACGCGCGCGCCCTGCGCCAGGAAACGGGCCGTGACCTGGGAGCCCAGGATGCCGGCGGCGCCGGTGAGGACGACCACCTTGCCGTCCAGGCGCAGGCGGTCAGGCGAGCCGGCGTGGGAGGTGGCGGTTGAAGTGGCAGATGTCGTGCTCATCGCGGCCCCTCAGTTGAACTGGCGGAACACCGGCTTGATCGCCGGGCCCACGAGGAACTGGTCGACGCCCTGGTCCAGCGCCTGCTTGTACACGGCCAGCGCCTGGCGGACGGCGGACAGGGTCAGGTCCAGCTCGGCGTCCCCATGCGCGTAGCTCTGGGCGATCCAGGGCATCAGCACACCATTGCGGATCATCTCCTGCGAGAACAGCGTGCGCAGCGCCAGGCTGGGCGCGCCCTGCGCATCCAGGGTCACGTAGTTCATGGAGATGGCATTGCCCTGCACCTGGAAGCACTGCGCGATACCCAGCTCGCGGGCGATGCCTTCGAGGCCGGTGAGCAGCTTGGCGCCGTAGGACCACAGCTGGTCGACCACGGGCTCCTCCTCGTAGACCTTCACCGTCTCGAGGAAGGCCGCCAGGCTGGCCATCTCGCCGCCGTGGGTGGTGGAGATCAGGAAGGTGCGCTCCTGCCCCGGGCGGTTGATGGCGCCGCACTCCATGATGTCGCGTCGGCCCGCCAGCGCGGCGACGGCGAAGCCGTTGGCCATGCCCTTGCCGAAGGTGGTCAGGTCGGCCTGTACGCCGAACAGGTGCTGCGCGCCCTTGAGGTGCCAGCGGAAGCCCGTGATCATCTCGTCGAGGATGAACACCGCGCCGTCCTGGCGGCACAGGGCCTGCACCTGCTGCAGGAAGTTGGCGGGCTGGCCGGCGCAGGTGCGGCAGCTCGGGGGCACCAGGCGGTTGGCGTTGGCGCAGCCGCCGCAGGGGCCCACCGTGGTGGCCGGCTCCAGCATCACGGCCGCGATCTCGCCGGGATGGGCGGTGAACAGGGCCTGCAGGCTGGCCATGTCGCCGTAGTCGAACAGCAGCGTGGTCTCCGCGTGCTGGGACGGAATGCCGCGCTTGAGGGCAGTAGCGCCGATGAACCAGTCGTCGAAGGAGAAGAACGGATGCTGGCGCGGCACCGCCACGTAGCGGCGGCCGGTATAGGCGCGGGCCAGCTTGGTGGCGGCGGTGGTGACGTTGGAGCCGTTCTTGGCGAACTTCACCATGTCGGCGCCGTCCACCAGGTCCACCAGCCGCTCGGCGGCCTCCAGCTCGATGGTGGAGGCGCGGGTCAGGTTCAGGCCCATCTCCATGCCGCGCAGGGCGGCGCGGTTCACGCGCTCGTTAGCGTACCCCAGGGTGACGGAGCGCAGGCCCATGCCGTAGTCCAGCAGCTTCTGGCCGTCGGGCGTGTAGACGTAGGCGCCCTTGCCACGCTCCAGGATCTGCGGCGCGTTGGCGGGGTACTGGTCGTCGCCGCGCGAGTAGGTGTGCGCGCCGCCGGGGATGACGCGGTGCAGGCGCTCGGAATACGACAGGCCCGCGGCGGGGGCGGAGGATTCGGGTGTGGAGCTCATGATGCGTGTCTCGCCGTCAGTCCGGCAGGCGTCCCTTGAAATGACCCAGGATGGCCTCGATGCACAGGAAGTCGATCTCGTCGTCGACCTCGTAATTCTGCCAACGCTGCACCACCTGGCCCGCCAGGCGCGGGGGGTAGAAGGTGCGCTGGTTGCACAGGATGGGGGTTTTGACCAGGTAGATGCCGCCGTAGGGGTACCAGGCGGCGGTGTCGTCCGACGGGCCGGTGCCTTCGGGCATCCAGGGCACGAGGCGGTCGCGGTCGTCCTTGACCTTGATCACGGACGGGTGCTCGCGGTGCATCTGCCCCACGGCCACCACGGCGTCGATCTCGTCCCAGCGCTCGACCAGCTGGGCGACCGCACCGCCGATGTCGCCACCCGCGCGCAGGGGCGAGGTGGGCTCCAGCAGCATCACGGCGTCGAAAGTCTCACCCTGGGCGGCCAGGAATTCCACCGCATGGGCGGCGGAGTCGGCCGAGGTGGTTCGGTCCTGGGCCAGCGCCTCGGGCCGCAGGAAAGGCACGCGCGCGCCGTATTGCACCGCCACATCGGCAATGGCCTGCGAGTCGGTGGACACCACGGTGGTGGTGATCGCCGGGCAGGCCCGGGCGGCCTCCACGGTCCAGGCGATCAGGGGCTTGCCGTGCAGCGGCCGCACATTCTTGCCGGGCAGGCGCTTGCTGCCGCCACGGGCGAGGATCAGGCCGAGGATGCGGGGTTGGACGGGTGCGCTCATGGGTTTCTCGAAAGGTCAGGTTGCGCTCGCAACGAGACGCAGGACTTCATCGGCCACGGCCTCGGCGGCGGGCTGCCGCGCCTCGGTGATCGTCGTCGCGGCGGCGCGATGACCGAGCCCGGCATCCAGGAGCTGCGCCAGGTGCCCCAGCGACGCCGCCGCCTCCCCCATGCCCAGGCGGGCGTAATCCAGGCCGCTGCGCTGCACGGTGGGTGAGAAGCCGAGGTTGACCAGGCGCTTGCCCGCGGTGTGGGCCTGCACGCCCACGGTGGTGATCTGCACCACCACCTGGTCGGCCGCCATCAGCACCGGGGTGAGGTCCTCCTGCCCCGGCTGGCTCCAGTGCAGGCGCGGATGTTCGGGCAGCCGGCTGAAGCGGTGCCACTCGTTGGGGTGGTAGCGGATCGCCAGGCAGGCGTCCTCATGGCGCTGCAGCCAGTCGAACAGCGCCGCCTGCACCTGCTCGCCCAGGGCAGTCCCCGCCCAGGCGGGGTCGGCATCGTCCGGCTCGCGGTCACCGGCCCACAGTACGACGTGCTTGTCCTGCCAGCCCTTGGCCGCACGCCAGGCCAGGCCGGCAGCTTGCGCCTCGGGCCGGGACAGGATGTCGAAAGCCGGGTTGCCGGTCACGGCGAGGCGATCACGCGGGATGCCCGCACGCACCAGGTTGTCGGCCACGCCGGCCGACAGCACGGTGATGCAGTCCGCATGGACCGGCCGCGTGAGGAAGGGGTCGCCCGGCAGGCCGAACAGGTCCAGCATGGACAGGCTGGGGATGCCCAACGACGCGGCGGCGGCCACCACGGCCTGCTCGCTGCGCGGCGAATTGGTCGCCACCACGGCATCAGGCTGCAGTTCCTGCAGCACGCGGGTGAAGAAGCGCACCGGCAGGAAGCCATGCCGGCCGGCGGACTGCCAGCGTTGCAGCGCGCCCTCCTCACCCAGTTCGGCCACCCACTCCATGAAGTTCAGCCCCAGGTAGGCCACGCTCTCGTCACGGTCCACATCGGGGTGCTGGTTGCCTGGCAGCAGGCGCTCGCCCCAGGCGCGGGCGGCCTCGGCGTCGGGCCCGGCGAGGAAGTCCGCATAGCCCAGGGGCTGCTCGCCGGCCTGGCGGGCGATCTTCGCGGCAGTGGTCAGCGCCATCAGGCGGATGTCGCAGCGCGGTACGAAGGCGCGCAGGGCATGTATCACCGGCAGGCACATCTCGATGTGCCCGCCGCCGTAGCTGACGAACAGCAGTTTCATGCGCCGCGGCCCTCCAGGGCGCGATCGGCCCACAGGGCTACGGCGGCCAGGGCGCGCAATTCGCGGGTGTGGTTGGCGCTGCCGTCGCGGTGGCGCTCCAGCAGCGAGGCCACCTGCGCCGGCTCGAACAGCTGCCGCAGCAGCTCGCTGCCCTCCAGCGTGGACTGGAGCCAGGGGTAGCTGTCCTTGCGGAACCACTCACCCACCGGCACGGTGAACATCTGCTTCTTGCGGTAGGCAAGCTCCTGGCCGATCAGCGGGATCACCGCCTTCTTGTACCAGTGCTTCTTGTCGCCCTCGGGTGAGAGCTTGGTGCGCCCGCGCGAGCGGAAGGCCAGCTCCATCATCCGCCAGTCGAGGAAGGGCGTGCGCGCCTCGATGGACACGGCCATGCCCATGCGGTCAGGCTTGACCAGGTTGTTGCCCGAGAGCAGCAGCTGCATGTCCAGGTACAGCGCCTGGTTGATGCGGTCGAAGTGCTGCGCCTCGTCGAACCAGGGGCGAGCGGCCGCGTCGAAGCTGTCGACGCCCGCCAGCTGCGCCGCCACCTCGGGCCGGTACAGGCCCTGCTTGGCCTGGGGCGTGAACAGGGAGATGGAGTCGAAGTAGGCGCGCTGGAACTCGCGGTCGGCCATCGTGAAGGCGTCGGGCCGCTTGAAGAATTCCTCGTACTTCTCGTACCCGGCAAACAGCTCGTCGCCGCCATCCCCGGTCAGCACCACCTTCACGTGCTTCGCCGCCAGCTCGCTCACGCGCAGCGTGGGCATGAATGAGGCGTCGCCGTGCGGCTGGTCGAGGTGGTGCAGCACCCGCGGCCAGCGATCGAGCATGTTCAGCTCGGCCACCTCCATGGTGTGGTCGCAGCCGAAGCGCCGGGCGGCGTCCAGCGCGTAGGCCGATTCATCGAAGCGCGGGTCGGCGAAGCCGATGCAGAAGGTCTTGACCGGCTGCTGCACGTGGCGGGCCATCAGGCCCACGATGGTGCTGGAGTCCACGCCGCCGGAGAGGAAGGCGCCCCAGGGCACGTCCGCGCGCAGGCGGATGCGGGTGGCGTCGTCCAGCACGGACATGAACTCGGCGGCCCAGTCATCGAAAGCATGGTCCTGCTCGCGCTGGTCCGCCAGGTTCCACCAGCGCTCGGTGTGCGTGCCGGTGCGGCCGTAACGCACCCAGGTGCCGGGCATCACATGCCGCACGCCGCGCCAGATGGTCCAGGGCGCGGGGATGTAGTTGAAGGTCAGGTAGTGGTGCAGCGCCTCCAGGTCCACCCCGCCGGCGGTGCCGCCGGCCGGGGCCAGGGCCTTGATCTCGGAGCCGAACAGCACGCGCCCGCCTTCGTCCGCCACGTACAGCGGCTTGACGCCGATGCGGTCACGCACCAGGTACAGCGCGTCCTCGCGGGCGTCGTCGATGGCGATGGCGAACATGCCGTTGAGGCGCTTGACGAAGGCGATGCCTTCGCGCTCGTACAGCCGCAGCAGCACCTCGGTGTCGGAGTGCGAATCCAGCCGCACGCCCTCGCGGCGCAGTTCTTCGGCCAGCTCCACGTAGTTGAAGATCTCGCCGTTCTGGACGACGGCGACCTTGCCGTCATCGGACACGAAGGGCTGGTGCCCGCCCGCCAGGTCGATGATGGACAACCGCCGGTTGCCGATGGCCACGCCGCGCGCGGGCACGTGGTGGATGCCCTCGTCGTCGGGCCCCCGGTGCACGATCTGCCGGGCCATCGCCGACAGCGTGCCGGCCTCCATGGCGCGGGCGCTGCGATCCCAGTAACCAAAGATTCCGCACATGCTCAGTTCGCGTCCTTGCCGGACAGGCGCTTGACCGTCCAGCCCATGATTTTCAGGTCCAGCGCCAGCGACTGCTCGCGCACGTAGCGCAGGTCCAGGGCCAGGCGGTCGGCCTCCGTGCCGCTGGAGCGCAGCAGCGCCTGGGCCAGGCCGGTGATGCCCGGACGCACGGCGCAACGCTCGGCGAACTGGGCATCGGTGTAGAGGGAGCGCTGCGCCGGCACGTCGGGGCGCGGCCCCACCAGGCTCATGTCGCCCTGGAGCACGTTCAGCAATTGCGGCAGCTCGTCGATGCTGGTGCGGCGGATGAAGCGCCCCACGCGGGTGATGCGCGGGTCGTTGGCGGCCGTCTGGAACGAACCCAGGGCGGCGGCGTTCTTCACCATGCTGCGGAACTTGTACATGCCGAACTCCCGCCCGCCCCGGCCGAGGCGCACCTGGCGGAACAGGACCGGGCGGCCGCTCTCCACCGCCACGGCCAGGGCCGTGGCCAGCAGGAGGGGCGACAGCAGGCACAGCGCTGCCAGCGACAGCGCGATGTCGAGGAGGCGCTTCATCGGGCGTCCGCCGTGCCGGTGGCGATCTCGCGGATGCGGCGGGCGGTGTCCCGGGCGTCGGCCTCGACCTGCGCGGGCGTGCGCGCCGCGAGCTCGCGCTCGGCCTGGCGCAGCGCCGCGACCTCGTCCTCGAACACGGCGTCGGGGTCGTCGCGGTGGAAGGTGCGCGACAGGATCACGGAACGCGAGCCCAGGCGCAGGTGCTCGCCCAGGACCTGGCGGCCCGACAGCAGGCCCTCGTCCAGCCGGGCGATCCCGCCGAAGCCGAAGCGCAGGCCCTGCGCCTGGACGATGCGCGCGACGGCATCCACGCGGCCCAGGGCCAGCGGCTCGAACATGAAGCGCAGGCCCATGGAGATGTGCAGGTCGTTCAGGCCCACGTACACCTCCCACAACCCCGGCGTGGCCACCCAGTCGGCGACCGAATCCATCGCACCCGCCGTCTCGACCAGCGGCACGATGCCGCGGCGGCCGTCGACCAGGCGGGCGAACTCGCGCAGCGCGTCGGCGTCCTCGAACATGGGCAGCATCAGCAGGTCCGCACCCTGGGCGATGGCGTCCTCCACCTCGGCGGCAGTGCCGGCGTGCAGGGGGTTGACGCGGACCATCAGGCGGGAGCGGCGCAGTTCGGCCTTGATGCGGGCCACGTCTTCCAGCGTGTGCAGGCTGATGAAGGTGTTGCGCCCGGCCTGGCGCTCGGCCTTGCCCAGGCGCTCCAGGTCGACGAACAGGCGCATGCCCTCCAGCGCATCGCACCGGCGTGCGAGCGTGGGATCGTTCGTGATCTGGATCAGGTCTAGCATGGCAAACGGTCGATTATCGCCGCAGGGCCGCCTTCATCACGGGGTCGCAGGCCCAGGCGGACAGGAGCACGGCCGCCGCACCCACGCCGGCCCAGGCCAGCCCCGGCAGGCCCGTCCCGCCCATGAAGCCAAAGGCACTATGCAGCCCCGCCACGGCCAGCAGCGCCAGCGTGGACACGGCCATCAGCCGCCACGGCATGGCGGCCCGCGCGGCCGGGCCGAGGCAGGCCACCAGGACGCCGGCGATGAGGGCGAACAGGCCGTTCAGCGCCCCCATCAGGGCCTCGCCTCCGCGCGGCAGCCAGGCTGGCGCAGCCAGCAACGCCACCAGGGCCAGGCCATGGATGATGGCGGCCGGCCGCAGGCGCCGTTGCGAGGCCAGCACCGTCAGCGCCACGGCCGACACGGCCTGCGGCAACAGGCCCCAGGCCGCCACCCGCCCCCAGGCCGCGACCTGGGCCAGGGCACCCGTGTCCATCCGCCCCCATCCGAACAGCAGGCCCGCCACGGCGTCCGCGCCCACCAGCAGGCCCGCCGCAGCGGCGCAGGCCAGGGCCCAGGCCAGGGCAAAGGCCACCCGCAGGGGCTGGCGGGCCTCGGGGGCGTCCAGGCCCTTGGCGACAGCCGCCGCCACCGCCGGGAAGGCCAGGGTCGCCACCAGCTGGATCGCCAGCACCAGAGGCAGCTCCACCAGCTTCCAGGCGTAGTTGAAGGTCGCCAACCCGCCCTCCCCCTGCAGCGAGGCGAGCGAGCGGGCGGCGAAGGGCAGCGCCAACGGCAGTCCGGCGCTCAGGAGGGCCCAGGCCCACACCGGGGGAGCGGGCAGCCGGGCCC
>JACCDT010182934.1_pt1 | contig 11456 bp, 10 predicted proteins | sample 7446291 | NCBI WGS metagenome assembly JACCDT01 (sample SAMN15323446, study PRJNA562643) | freshwater metagenome | isolation source: river surface water | place: USA:Blue River Watershed | collected 2017-08-17 | reverse complement strand
TTGTTTGAGAAGGTGGCCAGCGGCACCCATGTGTATTGCTGCGGCCCGAAGGCCTTGATGGACAGCGTGCGCGACATGACGGGGCACTGGCCCGAGAGCGCGATCCACTTTGAGAGCTTTGGCGCCGACACCCGCGCGCATGCCGACGACCAGCCGTTTGTGGTGGAGCTGGCGCGCAGCCACCGGCGCGTCGAGGTGGGCGCCAAGCAAAGCATTCTGGAGGCCTTGCGCGCGCACGACATCCATGTGCCCAGCTCTTGCGAGAGCGGTACCTGCGGCTCGTGCAAGGTGGGCTTGCTGGGCGGCGAGGCCGATCATCGCGACATGGTGCTGATGGCCCATGAGCGTGCGCAGCAGGTGATGGTGTGTGTCTCGCGCTGCAAGGGCGCGGATCCTTTGGTGCTGGACCTGTGAGCACGCCGATTCGCCTGGGGGTGCTGGGCCTGGGGCGGGCCTTCACGCTGATGCTGCCCACGCTGGGGCGTGACCCGCGCGTGCAGCTGGTGGCCGCGCACGACCCCAGGGCCGCGGCCGGTGCGGCGTTTGCGCAGGACTTTGGCGGCACCGCGCATGCCAGTGCGCAGGCGCTGTGCGCCGACCCGGCGGTGGAGTGGGTGTATGTGGCGACGCCGCATCAGCTGCATGCCGAACACGTGGCCCTGGCGGCGGCGCATGGCAAGCATGTGCTGGTGGAAAAACCCATGGCCCTGGGCCTGGCGGACTGCACCCGCATGATGGACGCCTGTGTCCAGGCGGGCACGCAGCTGGTGGTGGGGCACAGCCACAGCTTCAATGCCCCGGTGCGGCTGGCGCGGCGCCTGATTGCCAGTGGCCGCTATGGGGCGGTGCGCATGGTGCACGCCATGAACTTCACCGACTTTCTGTACCGGCCGCGCCGCCCGGAGGAACTCGATACCGCGCAGGGCGGCGGGGTGGTCTTCAGCCAGGCCGCGCACCAGGTGGACGTGGTGCGCCTGCTGGCGGGCGGGCTGGTCCGCTCGGTGTTTGCCCGCACCGGGGCCTGGGACCCTGCGCGGCCCACCGAAGGGGCTTACACCGCTTTGCTGGATTTTGAAGGCGGTGCGGTGGCCAACCTGACCTACAGCGGTTATGCGTTCTACGACAGCGACGCGCTGATGGACGGGGTGGGCGAGATGGGCCGCCCCAAGGTGCCGGGCACGCACCAGGCCACGCGCCAGGCGCAAGCGCGCACGCAGGACGAGGCGGCCGAGGCCGCGCGCAAGGCGCAGCGCAACTACGGCGGCAGCGCTTACCAGCCCGATCGCAGCGGACCGCCCGAGGCCTTTCAACACTTTGGGCCGGTGCTGGTGTGTTGCGATGGGGCCGATCTGCGCCTGACCCCCACCGGGGTCGAGGTCCATGACCGCGAGGGCGTGGCGCACCTGAGCGAGCCGGTGCCGGCCATTGCGCGCAGCGAGGTGATCGACGAGTTGTGGGCCGTGGCCCGCGCGGGTCAGGCACCGGTGCACAGCGGGGCCTGGTCGCGCGCCACGCTCGAGGTGTGTCTGGCGATGCTGGCCTCACAACGCGAAGGCCGCGCCATCGCATTGCACCATCAGGTGGCCGCCAGTGCCTGAGCACCGGGCCCCGTGTCCGCGCGCCCCATGCGCCGGGGCTTGGGGGCCTTAGATGCTGTAGCTTTCGTAGGTGGCGGGGTCAAACAGCTCGTCCACCGCCATCTTGCGCGCCGACAGGCCTTGCGCAAAGTGGTGGTGGGTGAAGGCCTCCAGGGTGCGGCGGTTGGCGGCCACGCCATACGACCAGAAATCGTCGCCCAGGGTCTCGCGCGCGGACTTGAGCTGTTCTTCGACAAAGGGCAGGGTGACCTTGGTGGCCGAGGTATCGGCCAGCAGCTCCAGCGCCCGGGTCTTGGACTCTGAGAAAGCCTTGAACACCGCGCCGGGCAGCCAGCGGTGCTGCGCGGCCAATTCCTTGCGGATGCCCACCACATGCATGATGGGGAAGATGCCGGTGCGGCGGTAATAGTCCTTGGCGGTGGCCACGGTGTCGTCAAACAGCCAGCCCACATGGGGGTTGCGGGCGGCCGCGCCACTGGGCGGGCGCGGCGCGATGAAGCCGTCGATCTCGCCCTCGTTGAGCAGGTCGGAGATGGTCTTGCCCTCGGGCGCGCTCTCGATCTTCACGCCAGGGGGCAGGTCGAGCTTGATTTTCTCGGGCCGGCCCGGGGTGTCGATGCCGCCGCGCACCCAGGTCACATCCTCGGGGGCGATGCCGTAATCGTCTTGCAGGATGGCGCGCGCCCACACAATGGCCGTGAGCTGGTACTCGGGGATGCCGATGCGCTTGCCCTTGAGGTCGGCCGGCGCGTGGATGCGGTCCTTGCGCACATAGATGGAGGTGTGCCGGAACGCGCGCGACAGAAACACCGGCACGGCGATGTAGGGGCAGTCGCCGCGCGAGTGCTTGACCAGGTAGCTGGAGAAGGACAGCTCGGTGATGTCGAAGTCGCGGCTGCGCATGGCCCGAAAGAACATCTCCTCGGGGCTGAGCAGCATGTAGGTGGGGTCGCAGCCGTCGATTTGCACACGCCCGTCAAAGAGCGCGCGGTTGCGGTCGTAGTCGCCCATGGCGACCGAAATTTGCAAGCGTGCCATGGTGTTCAAGCCTTCACTGCGTAAGCGTTGTCGGTTCCGGCCTGGGCCTCAGACCCCTGCCACACATAGCGGGCCTTGTAGACCCGCCAGTCAATGTCTTTGGCGATCACGCTCTGGAAAGAGCAGACCGTGTCCGGCGTGGCGTTGGCCCCGGTGCCAATGGCGCTGGCCCCGCTGGCGACGGCGCGCACCGCCTCGAGCATCTGCTTGCGGAACTCGACCACCGCCAGGTCGCTGGCGCCCAGGCGGTCCTTGCTGCGGTCGGCGATGGGCTTCATGGAGGTCCACATGGCCATGTCCTGGTTGGGAATGCCCTGGATGCCGGTGAAGTTGCCCGCCTTCATGGCCTTGCGGTCTTGCCAGAAGCGGTTCTCTTGGTTGCGCAGCGGGCGGTAGCGCTCGTCCAGGTCGATGCCCACGGTCATGTGAAGGAACTTGCGCCAGGTCTCGGTCTCGGGGGTTTGGGCCGGATGGCCCCAGCCGATGAAGTAGAAGACCATGTGCTCATCATCGATGGGCACGTTCACATTGGCCACGTTGTAGAGGTTGTTGGGCGGGATCAGCACCGTCCAGGGCGCCACGAACACGGTGGTGCGGATGTAGTCGTGCGTCTGCGCATTGAAGATGGGGCGGCGGATGGCGGCGTAGCGAAAGCCGTAGCCGGTGCGCTCGACCTGCAGGCGCGGCGCCTTGTCGGTGGAGGGGCGCAGCCAGCTCTTGTCGGTGGCCTCGGCCCCTTGCACGCGGGCGGGCACCATGTCGGAGCTGTGCAAGCTCGAGCTGTGCGCCGAGTCGATGGCGCCCTCGAGCACCTGGGCCCAGTTGACCGGCAAGATGGCCTTGGCGATCGACACGCGGGTGTCGGCCGTGGGGGCCCAGCGTGGCGGCACAAAGGCCGGCATCTGCTCGCGCGGGCCCATCCAGGCCCACACCATGCCGCCCCACTCCTGCACCGGGTAGGCCTTGTGCTTGACCTTCTCGGCAAAGCCGCTGGCTGCGGGCTCCGAGACCATCTCGAGCACCTGGCCGTGCACGTCCATTTTCCAGCCGTGGTAGAGGCAGCGCAGGCCGCCTTCTTCGTTGCGGCCGTAGACCAGCGAGGGGCCGCGGTGCGGGCAGGCCTCGTCGAGCACGCCGACCTGGCCGTCGCTGTCGCGGAAGACGACCAGGTTCTCGCCCAGGATGCGCGCGGCGACCGGGTCACCGTCGGGCTCGGCCACCTCTTCGCTCAGGCAAATGGGCACCCAGTGCTGGCGCATCAGCTGGCCCATGGGGGCGTCGCCCTCAATGCGGCAGAGCAGCTCGTTCTCTTGTGGCGTGATCATGGTGACAGGGCTTCGGGAGTTTCAATGCCCTGAATATACTTTGATGACTAAGTAAATTCGATGCGGGATATCCCTAGGCCCTACTGGCAGCACGGGAATGCCGGGGCGGCCGACCTGCGACAATCGGGGGATGAGTGAGCACACCGAGACCGAACGCACGCCCAAAGTGGGCTTTGTCAGCCTGGGCTGTCCCAAAGCCCTGACCGACGCCGAGCTGATCCTGACGCAGCTGAGCGCCGAGGGCTACCAGACCTCCCGCACCTACGAGGGCGCCGACCTGGTGATCGTCAACACCTGCGGCTTCATTGACGACGCGGTGCGCGAGAGCCTGGACGCCATTGGCGAGGCGCTCAACGCCAACGGCAAGGTCATCGTGACCGGCTGCCTGGGCGCGCGCGACGGCGAGGGCGGCGACAAGCTGGTGCGCGAGGTCCACCCAAGCGTGCTGGCGGTGACCGGGCCGCACGCCACCCAGGAGGTGATGGACGCGGTGCACCAGCACCTGCCGCGCCCGCACGACCCGTTTCTGGACCTGGTGCCCGGCGGTTTTGGCGAGGCCGGCCTCAAGCTCACGCCCCGTCACTACGCCTACCTCAAGATCAGCGAGGGCTGCAACCACCGCTGCACCTTCTGCGTGATCCCGTCGATGCGCGGCGACCTGGTCAGCCGGCCGATTGGCGATGTGCTCAAGGAAGCGCGCGCGCTGTTCGAGGGGGGCGTCAAGGAACTGCTGGTGATCAGCCAGGACACCTCGGCCTACGGGGTCGATGTGCAGTACCGCACCGGCTTCTGGGACGGCCGCCCGGTGCGCACGCGGCTGCTCGAGCTGGTGCAGCAACTGGGCGAGCTGGCCCGCGCGCACGGCGCCTGGGTGCGCCTGCACTACGTCTACCCCTATCCGCATGTCGACGAGATCCTGCCGCTGATGGCCGATGGCCTGGTGCTGCCCTATCTGGACGTGCCCTTCCAGCACAGCCACCCCGATGTGCTGCGCCGCATGAAGCGCCCGGCCAGCGGCGAGAAAAACCTTGAGCGCCTGGCCCGCTGGCGCGAGATCTGCCCCGAGCTGGTGGTGCGCAGCACCTTCATTGCCGGCTTTCCAGGCGAGACCGAGGCCGAGTTCGAGCACCTGCTGGAGTTCATGCGGCAGGCGCAGATCGACCGGGCCGGCTGCTTTGCCTACAGCCCGGTGGAGGGCGCGGCGGCCAATGCCCTGCCGGGCATGCTGCCCGATGCCGAGCGCGAGGCGCGACGCTCGCGCTTCATGGCCGTGGCCGAGGCGGTGTCGAGCCAGCGCCTGCAGCGCCGGGTGGGCGCGACCATGCAGGTGCTGGTCGACCAGGCCAGCGCCATGGGCCGCCGCGGTGGCGTGGCCCGCAGCTATGCCGATGCGCCCGAGATCGACGGCGTGGTGCACCTGCTGCCGCCCGAGAAGCTCAGCAAGACCTACAAGGTGGGCGACCTGGTGCGTGCACGCATCACGGCCGTGCAAGGCCACGACCTGGTCGGTTTGCCGATCTAAGCGGCGCGGCGCCGCCCCTCAGGGCTCGAGCCGGGCCAGCACGCGGTCGCGCCCAGAGAGCACATGCCGCTCGGCCAGGGTGCGCGCGCGGCGCGCATCGCCCTTGGCAATGGCCTCGAAGATGGCGCGGTGCTCGGCATTCGAGCGCTTCATATTGCCCGGCGCGTTGAAGTGGCTGCGCCGAAACAGGTGCAAGGATTTGACGCAGTCGTCGTAGGTCTGGTGCGCCCGCTGGTTGCCGCCCAGCGTCAGGATCTGCGCATGGAATTGCAGATTGGCATCGTAGTAGGCGGTGGCGTCCTGCGCGGCATGCGCCTGGTCCATCTGGTCCAGCAGCTGCGCCAGCGCCTGCTGCTGCGGCGCCTCCAGGTGCTGGCACGCGCGCTCTGCGGCAAAGCCAAACACCAGGGCGCGCAGCTCGTAGAGCTCCAGCATTTCGCGCCAGGAAATCTCGCGCACAAACACCCCCCGGTTGGGCACGGCGGTGACCAGGCCCAGACCGGTGAGGATGCGCATGGCCTCGCGGATCGGGCCCCGGCTGATGCCCATTTCCTGCGCCAGCACCGCCTCGTTGATGCGCTCGCCAGGGGCGATCAGGCCGTCGTAAATGCGCGCCTTGAGCGTCTGCGCAATCGTTTGCGACAAGCCCTCGTCCGGTCCCTTGGCAGGGGCCCGGGTGGGCGGGGCTTGATGGGCGCGGGCGTTGGGCATGGGGCGGGGCAGGGCAACTCTTTGGGGGGCGATGGTAGCACCGGCGCCCGGGAAAACCCACAGAACAACCCTTTGAAGTGTTGGCAATTGCGTGGCAAGTGTTGACACTTTAAGCGTTTTGATTGGACACTGACTGCTGTTGTGACGACCTGAGCAGGTGCTTGCCATGCCCCATCTTCCCGCTTCTTCAGCGCTTGCGCGCTTTCGTGTGATCGACCTGACCCAGGTGCGCGCCGGCCCCACCGCCTGCCGCCAACTTGCCGACTGGGGTGCCGATGTGATCCAGGTGCAAATGCCCGAGCACATGCGCGGCGACGACACCCTGGGCGGGCAGGACGGATCGGACTACCAGTACACGCACCGCAACAAGCGCTCGATCACGCTCAACCTGAAAGAGCCCGAGGGCATTGCCATGCTCAAGCGCCTGATCGCCACCGCCGATGTGGTGGTCGAGAACTTCCGCCCCGACGTGAAGTTCCGCCTGGGCATTGACTACGAGACGCTCTCGCGCGAGCACCCGGGCCTGGTCTACGCCAGCATCTCGGGTTTTGGCCAGACCGGCCCGCTGGCCCAGCGCCCGGGCTTTGACCAGATCGCGCAGGGCATGAGCGGGCTGATGTCGGTGACCGGCAAGCCCGGCGACGGGCCGATGCGGGTGGGCATTCCGATTGCCGACCTGTGCGCCGGCATCTTTGCCGCGCAGGGCATTCTGGTGGCCTTGCTCGAGCGCCAGTCCTCTGGCCGTGGCCAGTGGCTGCACACCTCGCTGCTGGAGGCCATGGTCTACATGATGGACTTCCAGACCTCGCGCGTGCTGATCGACGGCGAGGTGCCCACGCAGGCGGGCAACTACCACCCGACCAGCATCCCGACCGGGGTCTACAAGGCGCGCGATGGCTGGATGAACATTGCGGTGTTTGGCTCCAAGATCTGGGAGCGCTTTTGCGACATCATGGGCGCGCCCGAGTGGGTCACCGACCCGCGCTATCACGACAAGATGAGCCGCTCGGTCAACCGCGACAGCCTCAATGCCGAGATCAACGAGCGCCTGGCCTCGCAGGACCGCGCCTACTGGGTGCAGCGCTTCAACGAAGGCGGCGTCGCCTGCGGCCTGATCAACAATGTGCAAGAGGTGTTCGAGGAGCCGCAGGTGCAGCACCTGGGCATGGTGCACGAGGTGGTCTCGGAGCGCCTGGGCCCGCAGCGCCTGGTGGGCCAGCCCATGCAGCTCACGCGCACCCCCAGCACCATCGCCCGTGCCGCGCCCCGGCGCGGTGAGCACAGCGAAGAAATCCTGCGCGAGCTGGGCATCGACGATGCCCGCCTGGCACAACTCAAAAACCAAGGAGTGTTCTGACATGAGTGATGCGGTGTACACCTCCCCCACCGACCGCGTGCAATGCTGGCTCGATGCCGATGGCAGCACCTTGCACATCCGCTTCAACAACCCGCAGCGGCACAACGCGCTGTCGGTCGACATGTGGGAGGCCGTGCCGGTGCTGCTGGCGCAGGCCGAGCACGACGAGCGCGTGCGCCTGGTGGTGTTCTCGGGGGCTGGCGAGAAGGCCTTTGTATCGGGCGCCGACATCTCGCAGTTCGAGGACATGCGCGCCGCGCGCGAGGCCGTGGCGCGCTACGAGGAGATGGCCGAGTCGGCGCTGATGGGGATTTACCGCTTTCCCAAGCCCACCCTGGCCTGCATCCGCGGCTACTGCATCGGCGGCGGCGTCAACGTGGCCATGAGCTGCGACCTGCGCATTGCCAGCCGCGACGCGGTGTTCTCGATCCCGGCCGCGCGCCTGGGCCTGGGTTACCGCTACTCGGCCCTGAAAAACCTGGTCGATCTGGTGGGCCCCGGGGTGGCCAAGGACCTGTTCTTCACCGCCCGCCGCATCCAGGCCGACGAGGCGCGTGAGGTGGGCCTGATCAACCGCGTGGCCGAGCCCGAGGCGCTCGAGGCGCTGCTGGCCGAATACCGCGAGGCCCTGGCGGCCAATGCGCCGCTGACGGTGCAGGCGGGCAAGGCCATCATGGCCGAAATCCTCAAGCCCTCGCCCGAGATCGATCACGCGCGCTGCAAGCAGCTGATCCTGGACTGCTTCCAGAGCGAGGACTACGCCGAAGGCCGCCGTGCCTTCATGGACAAACGCAAGCCGCAGTTCCGTGGCCGTTGAACCGGAGGTGACGATGAGCCTGCCCACCCACATGGATGCTTTCTGGGGCGTGATCCGCCAAGGACAAATCGAGGTGGAGCGCCGCGCCACGCCCGTGCCCACGCCCGGCCCGGGCCAGGTGCTGGTGAAGGTGCGCGCCGCCGGGCTCAACCGCGGCGAGTTTCTGCTGGGCCACAGCCTGAACCAGGAGGGCCAGGCCAAGCCCGCAGGCATGGAGGCCGCGGGCGAGGTGCTGGCCTGCGGCCCCGGCGTGACCCGCGTGGCGCCCGGGGACGCCGTGATGGGCCGCTGCGGTGGCGCTTTTGCGCCCTATGCCTTGATGGACGCCCGCGAGGCCATGCGCAAGCCCGAGGCGCTGAGCTGGACGCAGGCCGCCGCGGTGCCGCTGACGGGCCTGGTGGTGCACGACATGCTGGTGCTGCAAGGCCAGTTGCAGGCGGGCCACTGGCTGCTGGTCAACGGCGTGGCCTCGGGCGTGGGCGTGACGGCGCTGTGGATGGCCAAGGCGCTGGGCGCGCGGGTGATCGGCACCTCGGGCTCGCAGGCCAAGCTCGAGGTCTTGCGCGCACGCGGGCTCGATCTGGGCCTGTGCACACGGGCGCCGGATTTTCGTGCCGCGGTGTTGGACGCCACCGGTGGCAAGGGCGTGTCCCTGGTGGTCAACACCGTGGGCGGCAGCGTGTTTGACGAGGCCTTGCATTGCCTGGCCTTTGAGGGCCGGCTGGCGGTGGTGGGCTATGTGGATGGCCAGCTGCAGGCGCCGCTGGACCTGGACTGGGTGCACGCCCGGCGCATCACGCTGTTTGGCGTGTCCAACAAATTGCGCAATGCCGACATGAAGGCCGCCGGGGTGCCGGCCTTTGAGGCGCAGATCCTGCCGATGCTGGCCGATGGCCGCGTCGTGCCCTGGGTGGACGCCACGCTGCCCCTGGCCGAGTTGGCGCGTGCCAAGGCCATGATGGAAGCGGGCGAGCACCTGGGCAAGATCGTGCTGACGATGGACGACTGAATTTTTTGACAGACCCCACAACGAGGAGATCGACGATGAACAAGCGAACGCTGTGCCGCACCGCCCTGTCCCTGGGGCTGCTGACCCTGGCCGCCAGTGCCTGGTCGCAGGCGGCCTATCCCAACAAACCCGTCAAGCTGGTGGTGGGCTTTGCGCCCGGTGGCGCCGCCGACTATGTGGCGCGCACGGTGGGCGACGCCCTGGGCCGCGCGCTGGGCCAGTCGGTGGTGGTCGAAAACAAGGCCGGCGCCGGCTCGAGCATTGGCGCCGATGCGGTGGCCAAGGCCGCGCCCGACGGCTACACCGTGTTCGTGGGCAGCCCGGCGGCCATCTCGGTCAACCCGGCGCTCAACCCCAAGCTGCCCTACAAGGCCGCCGATCTGTTGCCCGTCAGCAAGATCACCAGCTCGCCGCTGGTGATTGCGGTCAACCCCAACCTGGGCATCAACTCGGTCAAGGACCTGATCGCGCGCGCCAAGGCCGAGCCGGGCAAGATCAACTACGCCACCTCGGGCAATGGCTCGGCACCGCACCTGGGCGCGGCGCTCTTTGGCCTGGTGGCCGGCGTGCAGATGCAGCACATTCCCTTTCGGGGGGGCGGTCCGGCCATTCAGTCGGTGATCGCAGGCGACACGCAGGTCACCTTTGGCACGCCGCCCTCGGTGCTGCCGCAGGTCAGCGCCGGTCGCCTCAAGGGCCTGGGGGTGAGCACGCGCGAGCGCACGCCGCTGGTGCCCGATCTGCCGGGCATGCAGGAGGCGGGCCTGCCCGAGTTCGTGATCGACTTCTGGTACGGCCTGTTCGTGCCGGCTGGCACGCCGCAGCCGGTGGTGCAGAAGCTGTTCACCGCCGCGCAGGAGGCCCTCAAGCAGCCGCAGGTCAAGGCCGCGCTGGCGCGCGAGGGCACCGATGTGTCGCTCTCGCGCACGCCTGCCGACTTCGCCAGCTTTCTGGCGCAGGACGAGAAGTTCTGGGTGAACCTGGTGCGCAGCGCCGGCGTCAAGGCCGAGTAAGCGCGCGCTGCGCCCCTTGCAGCGCCTGCACAAAGCGCTGCACCTGCGCCTCGGGGTCGGGCGCGGCCACCAGGGCGCGCACCACCGCCACCGAGCCCACGCCGCTGGCCAACACCGCCGGCAGCTGGGGCAGGTCGATGCCGCCAATGGCCACCAGCGGCCGATGCCGCATCAGCTGCGCGTACGCGGCCAGGCGGCCGGTGCCCTGCGGCGCGGTGGCCATGCGCTTGAGGGTGGTCGGGAACACCGCCCCCAAGGCCAGGTAGCTGGGCGCCACCTGCTCGGCGCGCAGCAACTCGGCGTAGCCGTGGGTGGACAGGCCCAGGCGCAGGCCGGCCGCGCGGATCTGCTGAAGGTGGTCATGCGCCGCGGCCAGGTCTTCCTGCCCCAGGTGCACGCCGTAGGCGCCGGCCTCGATGGCCGCCTGCCAGTGGTCGTTGATGAAGAGGCGGCTCTGCGTGCCCTGCACCGCCGCCACCGCCGCCTGCACCTCGCGCCGCACCGCATCCGCATCGTCCGACTTGAAGCGCAGCTGCAGGGTCGGCACGCCCGCCAGCGCCATGCGCCGCACCCAGGCCGCATCGGGCAGCACCGCGTACAGGCCCAGCGCCAGCGGGCAGGGCGCAAACGCGTCGGCGCGCGCGCCGGTGTCCACGCCAAAGTCTTGCGCATCCACCGGCCAGCGTGTGGCGTCCCAGTGGCCCAGGCGGGCGCTTTGCGCGGCCCAGGCACGGCCCAGCAGGCGGGCGTCCTCGTCCACAAAGCCCATGCAGCGGCAGGCCGCCCGCACGGCCGCCTCTTGCGCGCTGGCGCATTCGGTGTCGCCGGCATGGACGCCTTCGGGCAAGGGGCGGGGCTGGCCGGTCTGCATGCGAGCGGCGTGGGCGGCCCACAGGGCCTGGGCAAACACGAGGTCCATCATGGGGGGCTCCGATCAGCTGTGGTGCCAGAAGGGCGTGCCCAGCACCGGCGTGCTGGGCTGGGCATTGTCCTGCGCCTGCATGGCGCCAGCGCGGTAGGCGCTGCGGCCGGCGCGCACCGCATCGGCAAAGGCCTCGGCCATGCC
>JACCDT010048531.1_pt1 | contig 11457 bp, 9 predicted proteins | sample 7446291 | NCBI WGS metagenome assembly JACCDT01 (sample SAMN15323446, study PRJNA562643) | freshwater metagenome | isolation source: river surface water | place: USA:Blue River Watershed | collected 2017-08-17 | reverse complement strand
TCACAATTCCAACGAGCTCGCCCTTAGATGAAACAACTGGTGCAACGTTGCGCACCTTCTCATTAAGGAAATCAAATGCTTGGCGTGGATCAAGGGTGTCAGGCATAGTGGTCAGCTCTGCTGTCATTACCTGACCTAGCTGAGTAAAGCGATCAACGCTCTGAAGGTCATCTTCGGTGATGATTCCAACTGGCTTCTTGCCTTCAACGACAACGATGGCGCCGTGTGCACGCTTATTAATCAAGCTCGCTGCATCAGCGACAGTCTGCTGTGGAGTCAATGTAATAGGGGTTTCAAAGAATGAATGTGCTGCCTTCACTGAAGCAATGACATCTTCAACGATATCAAGAGGAATATCTTGTGGAATCACGACGATTCCACCACGACGGGCAACGGTCTCTGCCATACGGCGACCTGCGATTGCCGTCATGTTTGCTACGACCAAGGGAATCGTTGTTCCCGAACCGTCGGTGGTATCGAGATCGACCTCCATACGGCTTGAGATCTCAGAGGATGAAGGTGCCATAAAGACATCGTCGTAGGTAAGGTCGAATTGTGGCTGAGTGATAAAGCGCATGGGGTAAGGATACCCGTGCCATTTTTAATGCGCCCCGAGCAGGGGAGGTTTCTGCCAGATAAATATGAGAAAAATTCCCCTTGCTGAGACAGAAGGGAGGTTTCGATGGTATTAACCTCAAATATGAACACCATCGATATGAAATATGGATTTGTACTTACTCGAAATAACAATCCGCCAAATATTGTGAATACGATCGAGAAGGCGTAGCGCTACCTAGTCGCCAGTGACTGGCTCACAGTTCTCGCCTGCAATTTCATTCCTGGAATGCGATCATTCGTTCCAGTTATTGCCGGCCAAGGATGTATGGAGCGGATCAAGTATCTGTCTGCCAATGCCTTCGGTTCAATCGCTTGGGGAAGTGCAATCACCTTTATCGGCTATAAATTGGCATCGATTACCGCGATTCAAGAATCACCCTTTGTGATTGTCGCCGGTCTCTTCTTGGTCCCATCCGGAGCGTCAATCGTTAGCTATTTCAAGGCGATGTAGTTTCTTTTTATGCGGTTGGGGCAATTGAGATAAGTGACCCATCAATCTCTGGATCTATATTTCAGCCATCTCTTCTTCTTGAGATAGTCATCCAACATGTTTAAGAAGAGTTGTCCTGCAAACATGATGTTGATTATTCCTAGAATGCGCCAAAAAGTTTCCATCAGTGATTCCCAGGATTACCCGTAGACCATTGTGCAAATCCATTCTGTCCCATAAACAGCCACTTGAACTGGTTTCGTGACATTGCCAATAATCAACCAAACCGTGGTAAATCCGGTTACGACTCTCACGGCATAACAAAACTGTCTTCCTGGAAATCCATTGTTCGGATTGCTGGGCGTCGGCGGTGTGCTTCCACCGTCAGTTGGTGGAACGAAATTTGGCTTCGCAACTATCGGAGATACAAAAGTAGACGACCCTATTGATCTAGTCTCTGCCTGCGCACTTGTTGCACCAACCGCGCCAACAGTCATAAGTAGTCCAATTGTCGCAATTAGGGAAATTACTTTCTTCTTCACGCAATTCTCCATTCTTCTAGTTGACTTCAGACTCTAGAGAGGCATGGATGGAAGGTGAAGGAAAGGAAGTTCAAGAAATCTTCACATTTTCTGAGATTGGAATTAAGAGCTCTTGAACCCATCGATTCTGTGGCTGGTTACTCCCTGGAAGATAGCGAGTAGCAATAGAAAGGGAAGGACTCGCACCATAGGGTGTACCGCTTTGACAACTCGGAACATCTCACGCCCAATATTTATGTTGAATTGCGACCTGAAGACTACCGGAACGCTTCTAAAGTGTTCGTTAGATTGCCATAAATCTGGCGGAGACGAGGAGATTTGAACTCCTGAAGGGTTTAACCCCTTACCTCGTTAGCAGTGAGGCGCACTCGACCGGGCTATGCGACGTCTCCGAGTTGCAGGTGGAAGTTTACCTCAGTGCAAGAGCTCTCTTCACCGGGTCAAAAGCTCGTGAAGTGCCTTAATTACACTGACATATTCGCTGCCGACCGCAGTGGTCATGGCCATCTCGCAGGTGCGGTTATTGGAGATATAGAGATCGGCATCGACAGACTTCACATAGGCAGCCTCTTCGCGGGTAGCCGATTCTGTAAGTTCAGGGATGAGAAGGCCGCGATCGCCCGCAAAACCACAGCAACCCCAATTAGGTGGAACGATAACTTGATCTGCAATTGCACCTGCAACAGCTATGAGCGCCGAGTTCTCATCAAGCTTTGCGGATGAGCAGGTGGGGTGCACAACGACGGTACTGACCTTCTTGATTTCGAGGCGGTTAATCACATGGGAAGCAATGAACTCTGTTGAGTCAAGGACGCGATTGCCTTGAAAACTTCTAATGAAGCCATCGGCACATGAGGGGCTATCGGTGACAATGGGAAGATTGAGTTGCTTCAGTTTTGTGAGAAGCTCAAGGTTCGTCTGGTCGATAGCTACCCCACCGGATGACATTCCCTTTGACCTCCAAGGAGTACCGCAGCAAGTGCTTACGATTCCGTTCGGTATAAAGGCGGTGAGCCCGGCCTTCTTACATATATCTAAGAAAATTGATTGGTTGCTAGGACCGAAGATTTCATTGGTGCATGATGGAAGATAGATAAAGTCAGGTGAGTTGCTCTCTAATGAGAATCTGCGTTTACCTGCTGAAAGCTTTACACCCCTAAATCTTGGAAGAATCGAACCGAGCGCGACTCCCATTCGTGCCACCGATAGGAAGCTCCCCCAGTGATTTGCCGCAACGTGCCATGCCTTTTGCTGCAATGGTGATGAATTCTCCTTTCGGAGCCGCTTTACGAGATCGCCAGTATTGATGCCGACTGGGCAGGCGATGGCACACATTCCATCCACTGCGCAGGTATCGATTCCCTCGTATTCAAATGCAGATTCCAACTCAAGGGCTAACTTCTTCTGGCCTGATTGACGAGCTGACTCTGCTCCTCTTCGGGCTGTGATTCGCTGTCGTGGGGTAAGTGTTAAACCTTTACTTGGACAGCCCTGCTCGCAGAATCCACACTCAACGCAGCGATCTACCTCCGCCTCAACGGTGGGCGAAATCTTGTAATTTGTAAGGTGAATTGTGGGGTTTTCAGTGATGATGACATCAGGATTGAGGATTGAATGTGGGTCAAAGGCGCGCTTGAGATTGAGCATTACCTCGTAGAGGTCATCTCCAAATTGCTTACGGACAAAGGGCGCCATCACGCGACCAGTGCCGTGCTCGGCTTTCAGCGTTCCATCATGAGCCAGAACTAAATCCACCATCTCCTCTGTGAAATCGCGGTATCGATTCTGAGATTTAATCTCGCGGAAATCTTCATTGAGCATGAAGTGGATATTTCCATCCTTGGCATGGCCAAAAATGACGCTATCTCGATACTCATACTTGTCAAAGAGTGAGATCAGATTTTCGCATGTTGTCGCTAAAGAGGTAACCGGCACTGCAATATCTTCTAAGAGTGCGGTTGTTCCAGCCTGTCGGGCTCCCGCTACAGTTGCATAGAGGCCTTTTCTGATATGCCACAAATCATTTCGGCGAGAGAGTGTCTCGGCTGTAATGGAATTGGTTGCAAGCGGCAAGCTATTGAGCAGCCAGGATGATTTCTCAATTCGTTGGCTCAGCGCATCCGCAGTCAACTCTTGGTATTCAACGATGAAAGCGGCATGATCTTCAACATGGAGGGCCTTCAACTCGCTCATCGCACGATCTTCACGTTGAGCAACCTCGAGCGAGGTCCGATCAAGAAGTTCAATAGCAGCTGCTCCTGTAGCCACCAGGGCGGCCAGTGATTCATTAGCCGCTTTTAGAGAGTTAAAGATCAAGAGGTTGGTAGCAGCAAATGGCTTTAGGGGAATTGTTCGAAATGTGGCCTCTGAGATGTAGGCAAGAGTTCCTTCACTGCCGACCATTAGGTGGAGGAGAATTTCAACTGGGGATGAGTAATCGAGAAATGCATTGAGCGAGTAGCCCATAGTGTTCTTGCCCCGATATTGGCGGAGAATCTCGGCCTTCATGGTCGCCGACGCGTCGATTTTCATCTTCTCTGCCACAAGTACCCGATATAGCTCTGGTTGAATCTCTCTCAGGCGGCGGTCTGCACCTGTATCTGAAGTATCTAATTCGCTTCCATCGCTAAAGATAATCTGCGCTGAAACTATTGTTTTATAGGCATTTTCGGCGGTTCCGCAGACCATGCCGCTTGAGTTGTTAGCGATAACGCCGCCAACAGTTGCGGCAACTTCACTCGCTGGATCTGGCCCAAATTTATAGCCGTATGGCTTAAGGCGATTATTAATCTCTCGTACAGTAATTCCAGGTTCGACGGTAATGCTACGCCCGCCATCTTTGATCTCAATACCTTTAAAGTTGCTTCTTGAATCCATCAATACCGAGTCAGAGAGGCTTTGACCGCTAAGGCTCGTTCCACCTGATCTAAAGGTCAACGGTTTTCTCTCTTTAAAGTGTGACACCAAGAGCGCTTTGATTTCGCTCGTTGAACCTGGTTTTGCTACCGCCTCTGGAATTAAAAGATAATGCGATGCATCGTTAGCGTAGGAATGGCGATTAATCGCCGCCGTATTTACTGAGCTCATCTCTGTGACGCTGCAATTTTTGCTGCTTCGAAGGCAATATCAGCAGAGGCGGTTGTACAGCGCTCTCCTAAAATTCGACGTAATTCGTCTGCAACAAGTTTTATTCCGGAGACTCCTCCAGCAAATTTAACTGTTAAATTCTCTCGGCCGGTTGTCTCTTCTGTGCGGTAGACGAGCTCCGATAAGTGTCTTGCACTCTCTTTTATAATTGCAATAGCAGTTGGATCGCCTGAAGCCGCACTTTCGGCAACAATTTTGCTAAGGGCTGCAATCTCACTTCGGTCATTGCCGTAGACAAAACTCTTGACTCCGCTCCAATTAGTTGCCTTGATTGCTTCAAGAATCATTGCCTCAAGGCTCTTTGCTTCTGGTTGAACCTGACCATCAATGAAGAGCATCGCTGCGCGAATTGCTTCGCGGCCGATCCAATATCCGGCACCTTCATCTCCTAAGAGATAACCCCAACCACCGATACGAAGCGGTTTTCCATCTCTACCTAAAGTAAAAGCAACGGAGCCAGTTCCGGCATAGATCAACACTCCCTCTGATTCGCCAAAGTTCGCCCGGTAGGCGAGTTCGATATCTGAAATAACAGTGACAGGTGCTGCAAATTCCTCGCCAAAATACTTGCTGAAATCACTCTCTTCTGAGTATCCGGTGATGCCCATAAAGATTTTCTCGATATTGAATTTAGCTGTGGCATCTGAGATTCCATGAATTACTTGGCGAAGGCGAACGACGGATTCCTCTCGGTAGAGGTGAGCGTCCATCGCCAACTCGTGACCCGAGGCAACAACTTTCTCGCTATCAAAGACTGTCCACTTAGTTGCAGATGCGCCTGCATCAATCCCGAGAAATGCCACGCCCTAGCCTTTCACAGCTCCAGCGGTTAAGCCCTTAATGAATTGCTCTGAAAGAACGAGGTAAAGGACGATCAAAGGCAGTGCAGCCATCGTGAGGCCCGCGAAGAGAACGCCCCATTGAGATGCGTATTGTCCAAAGAAGACTGTCAGGCCCTGCATAATCGTCTTATTCTCTGGGCTCTGCAAGAAGACCAAAGGCAGGAAGAAGTCATTCCAAATCGGAATCGCTGAGTAAATCGCAACAATTGCAAGACCTGGTCGAACTAGCGGTGTTAAGACGATGCGCAGCAACTGGAATTCAGAAGCACCATCAATCCGAGCTGCATTATCAAGGTCACTTGGTAGCGCTTTAAAGAAGCCCGACATGATGAAAATCGCCGCTGGAAGAGCACCTGATGTGTAAACAAGAATCAAACCAATATGAGAATCGAGCAAATGCATCCACTTCAACTGGATGAAGAGCGGAAGAATTGCCAACTTTGCTGGAACTAGCATTCCAGTGAGAACGAATCCATAGATAAGCCCGTTGCCTTTAAAGCTATAGCGACCGAGTACAAAACCTGCTCCGAGCGCAAGAATTACAGTAAGGAGAAGAGCTCCACCTGTGACAACAATCGAGTTCTTGAGATAGATAGCGAATGCGCCGTCTGACCAGACATCTTTGAAGTTCTCCCATTGTGGATCGCGTGCCAACATAAATGGGTTACTTGCAAAGCTGCTGTCCTCGCGAAGCGCAGAGTTAAAGAGGAAGAAGACTGGTGCCAGAACCATAAAGACATTGAATATAAGAACCGCTCTAAAGAAGAGCTTTGAAGACAATGCCGCTATCACTGTTCTACCTCACGCTTACGCATAATATTTGAGCCAAAGTAGGCTCCTAAACCAACAATTGCAAAGATGAGAACGCCAAGGGCAGAGCCAACTCCCACGTTATTTGCGCCGGAATCTACTGTTCCGAAAGATAATCGGTAGAACATCAGCGCCAAAGTATCTGTCGCTCCTGCTGGATTTCCATTTGAACCACCAAGAACAAATGGAAGATCAAACCACTCGAATGCTCCGATAAATGTCAAGATGGTAATGATCGTCATTGATGGCGCAAGGAGTGGGAACATAATCTTTCGGAAAATCTGACCCTCGGATGCTCCATCGAGACGGGCCGCTTCGATGTATTCGGAGCTGATTGCATTGAGACCGGAAAGGAAGATGATCGCTGGGAATCCTACCCAGCGCCATAAGTTGATAAAGACGAGAGTCGGTAGAGCAGTTGTAGTGTCACCGAGCCATGGCATCGCCAAGTTTTCGAAACCTAAATCGGTAATTATTTTATTGATTGGTCCGTAATAAGGATCAAGGAGAACCTGCCACATATATCCCACAACTACCAATGAGAAGATAACTGGCAAGAAGGTGACTGTGCGGAAAAAACGTTGACCTCGCACCATAGTAAAGAGTGAATATGCGACCAGAAGTCCGAGCGTGGTCTGCAAGATATAGATTGCAATAAATACGAGGACGTTGTGGCGCAGTGCATTGAGCAGTTGATCCTTAAATGGATACTCCATTAAACGCTGGAAGTTTTCGAACCCGGCGAAATCTAAACGAACAAAGCCTTCCCATCGAAAGAAGGCATAACTCAAAGTTGTAAGCGCTGGGATTGTGGTGAAGGTAAGAATCGCCAAGAGCGCGGGGGTAAGCAGAAGAAAGATGTACTTTCTCTGCTGTTTCTTCAATCCACCGGCTGCCATTTTCTACCTTCTCTTCATAATGTGAATGTGATGAACAAGAGTGAAGCTGGGCGCACATTTTGAGTGCGCCCAGCTGCACTTACTTTTTATTACTTACCCTTGTGACCAGGGTGCCATGTAGCAATTGCTGTCTGGACATCCTTTGCAAGCGCCGCAGGGGTTGTTGCCCCTGTGATCAGCTTCTGGAAGCCTGGCTGCAAGATGCTTGAGCTTGTTGGGTTCTCATAACGGAATCCAACGACGTTCATGAATGGTGTTCCGAACGCTGTGCGGTACTTGTTGATCTTTGAAACGACAGGGTCTGTGATCTTTACAAGTGGAGCTGTTGGGATGAATGCAATTTCATCTGCCATAGCCTGACCGAACTCCTTAGATGCAAGGAAGTTAACCAACTTGAGGGCAGCTGCCTTCTGTTCTGTCTTAGCGTTGATACCGAATGCACCGTCTGCCCATGTTCCAACATACTTAGCTGAACCAGTTGCCTTTGATGGTGCTGGCATCCATTCGACTGGAAGTGATGCGTTGAGTGAGCGGAAGTATCCGAGCTCGTAGTTACCACCGATGTAGAACGCAGCCTTTTCGTTAGCGAAGAGTCCACGTGCTGTGTTGTAGTCGATACCTTCAAAGCCCTTAGGCATGTAAGCAGCGAGATCCTTGACAGCTTGAAGTGATGCTACGTATGCACGATCGTTAAAGTTCTTCTTACCGGCAACGACATCGTTGAAGAACTGTGTTCCACCATAGAATGTTGGACCAACTGTTGCGTGGAGCTGCTCGAGAGCAGGACCGTTACCGCCAGCGTTACCCAAAGGCATGATTCCTGCAGCTGAAACCTTCTTGAAGGCTGCTAGCAACTGAGGCCATGTTGATGGGAGTGCGCCAACGCCAGCCTTCTCAAGAAGTTCTGGGTTGTAGAAGACGCCCATTGCAGAGACTGCATATGGATATCCGAACTGTGACTTTGTCTTATATCCCTGTGCACCAGCAAGAATTCCTGGTGAGAGCTTTGCAAGTGCAGGAACATCCTTAGTTGTAAGTGCAAGGAAGTTGCCAGCATCTGAAAGGTTTGCCATTCCACCGTATGGGCGGATCTGCATTACATCTGGACCCTTACCTGCTGTAAGTGCAGTCGCGAGAATCGCGTTGTATTCAGTGTTGAGGTATGGAGTGAACTTCACCTTGATACCTGTCTTAGCTTCAAACTTAGCCATCTGTGCCTCGTAGAAAGCCTTATCTTCTGTACGCCAGCTCCAGAAAGTGATTTCTGTGGCTGCATTTGCTGACTGCGTGCTAATTGCTGGTACAACGATTGCTGATACAGCAACTGCTGAAGCAAGCAGACCGCGAAGAGTGCGTGATGCGATCTTCAATTAATTTCCTCCTCTAGAGCGGACTTTGGTTTGTACTGATGATGCCTTCTGGACATCGTTTGCTTTTATTCCAGAACGTGCACCAATCGCACCTCTAGATTCATCCAGAGCAGCTTTTGTTCCGCTCCAGTTTCTTTGTGCCAAAGCAACACAAAGACAATCAACCACCGTTAGCTGAGCGATACGACTCGCTGTTGCTCCGCTGCGGAAGGTGGTTTCCCGAGCGGATGTATGTAGAACGATATCTGCAAGATTTGTCGCGGTTCCGCGAAGGCTATTTGTAATCAAAATAATTGTGATGCCGCGGTTCTTAAATTCCTGCATCACATCAACCACATCAAGTGTTGTTCCGCTATGGCTAATTGCAACGAGACAATCGCCAGGTTTTAACATCGATACCGATGTCAGCGCGGTGTGTGCGTCTGACCAGGCAAGTGCATTCTTACCTTGGCGATTTAACTTCAATTGAAGATCGAGCGCTACAAATCCGCTTGAGGCTAAACCAAAGATTCCAACCATCTTTGCGCGATCCCAAGCAGTTACTGCACGGTCAAAACTTTCAACATCTAAACGCTCTGCTGTTGTTTGAATTGCTAACGCGTCAGCCGCGGATATCTTACGAATTATTTCAGCAGGAGAATCGTCAACTGTGATTCCGCTATCTAGCTCTTGGTGAACTTTGTTGCTTAATCCAAGGCGGCTTACTTCACTGACAAGGGCCATTCGAAATTCTGGATAGCCCTTAAATCCCATCGCCTTACTAAAGCGAACAATCGATGCAACAGATGTCTCGCTGTACTCTGCAAGATCAGAGATCTTCATTTGAGCAACGCGGAACGGATCGCCAAGAACAGCGGTTGCAATTGCGGCTTCACTTGCGTGAAAAGAGCTAAAGGAATTCTTGATCTCACCGAGGAGGTCTGAAACGGGATTACCCTGCAACGCAGTTGTGCGCTTTGCCATCTCTCACCTCCGCTCTTCATGAAACTTAGTTTCAGGAAAAATTAACGTTGGTGAAAACTATCGCCCTATATGAGCGTGGTCAAGGGTATTTGCAGGTTATTTATCGTTATTAAGAGCTTCACGAATGCGATTCGATGAAGCGGTAAGACGCTCTGTAGCTGTTGTCGCATCGATATGGAGAAGCAACATCAAGATCGCGACCTTGACCTGATGGCCTGAATCAATGAGCGCCTGCTTTGCATCGGCAGGGCTAGATCCTGTCGCCTTACAGATAATGCGAACAGCGCGATCTTGTAACTTTTCGTTACTGATTTGAAGGTCGACCATGAGATTTCCAAAGGTTTTTCCTAAGCGGACCATGGTTACCGTAGAAATCATATTGAGAACGAGCTTCTGCGCAGTTCCAGATTTCAAACGAGTTGATCCTGCAAGAAGTTCTGGTCCTGAGTCGATATCAATCGGATGTGTCGCAACTTTACCCACAACCGAATCTGGATTACATGAGATTGAGATTGTGAGAGCGCCAACTGAGTTTGCATACTCAAGGCCGCCGACCACATATGGAGTTCGACCACTTGCTGCAATTCCAACGACTGTATCGAGAGCTCCGAGTGAAATAGATTTTAAATCTGCAATCGACAAATCTGGATTGTCTTCGGCACCTTCAGCCGGCTTGCGAAGAGCTTTCTCGCCACCAGCAATAAAAGCGATAACTTCATCGTCGCCAACGGAGAATGTCGGACCGCACTCGGCTGCATCGAGAACGCCGAGGCGCCCTGATGTTCCTGCACCAATATAAATTAAGCGCCCACCACGAAGCATTCGATCTACGACACCATCAATTGCATTTTCTATAGCGGGCAATACAGCTGCAACAGCTTTAGGTACCTCGGCATCGTTTTCATTCATCGCCTGAAGTAATTCGGAGACTGACATTGCATCAAGCATCTCGTACTTCGCATTCACCTGTTCGGTGCGAAGTAAGCCAAGATCGTTGCGATGCATAGTGATGTCACCCTTTCCGAGATGAACAATAGGCACGAATTACTCAATGCGCAATAAGGTGATAGGTGACTCAATGAAAATGTTGTGAGAAGATTGCAAAATGAAGAAATTAGGCGCAGTCATGGAACTAGAAATCTTCGAAACTCCTGATGTTTATCAACGCCTCCTCACTGACCAAAGTCAATTCATTCAGCTAAAAAACCTGCTTTCTGAGCGTAAAATTCATACGATTTTGATTCTTGCTCGTGGCACTTCAGATAATGCGGCCTTCTTCTTAAAATATTTGATCGAGACGCAGTTAGGTTTACCCGTCGGTCTCACCTCACCCTCTGCTGTCTCTGTCTACGGGGCCGAGCTTAAAGTTTCAGGCACGCTGGTAATTGCTATCAGTCAGAGTGGTCAATCTCCAGATCTCGTCCAATTTGCGCAAGCAGCGAAGACTGGCGGAGCGACTCTCTTAACGATGGTCAATGCTACGGACTCACCCCTAGAGAAAATTGCTGATTTTGCCATTCATCTCTTGGCTGGCGAAGAGATTGCGGTTGCAGCGACCAAATCCTATTCAGCCCAACTTCTCGCTTCATATATCTTGGTGCAGAACTGGGCTGGTAAACCTCTTGCTATTGGAGAACTGGCGGGTGAATCCGCACGTCTGCTCAGCACAATCTCGGATTTCCAGAGTATCGCTCGCTCCATTGATTTGACCAAGCAGATCGTGATCTTGGGTCGAGGTTTTAGCTTTCCAAATGCAAAGGAAGCTGCGCTCAAATTACAAGAAACTTCGAAGGTTCCGGTGCAGAGCTGGTCAATTGCCGATTACCTCCACGGACC
>JACCDT011856746.1_pt1 | contig 11459 bp, 10 predicted proteins | sample 7446291 | NCBI WGS metagenome assembly JACCDT01 (sample SAMN15323446, study PRJNA562643) | freshwater metagenome | isolation source: river surface water | place: USA:Blue River Watershed | collected 2017-08-17 | reverse complement strand
TTGGTGCAATTCTATATATAAGTCGCGTATTCTTGGATTGATCCAGCTATCCGGGCGTTTCGGCGCGCTGGCGGCGCAGCCATGGATCACGCCCGCGAAATCCCGGTTGCAAGTGACGCTGTGATCCGCACCCCGCAACACGCCGCGCAATTTACGCGGCACATGCACCTTGTCCAGGGGGATGATTCCCCGCTTGTCCGGGCAGACCCATAAAATATCGGGGCTTTCCCGGCTTTCGGCCATGGGGAAATAGCCTACGGTATAGGCCTTTAGCACAAGGTCGGGAGTGATTTCGGTTATTTGGGGCATAGCCTTGTTATCATTGCATATCTGCCATGCCAGGGCAAAAATTAAGGAATATTAACTTGATAACTGTATCTTTTTGAGATAAGTTAATAGGTCAGGGGTGGAGAGAAACAATGAGTTCAATCGGAACGGCGGAAATGGAACCAGGCGCAACGCAACAGCAGGAAATACAACCGGCCAGTTTGGCCGAGGCCGCCGCGTTTTTTAAAACCCTGTATGACGCTTGGCTGGGCTTGGAATATGGATTTGTCGATGCGCATATGGCCAAAGTCGCTAATCCGCAAAAGGCAACTTTTGAGGCGTTGAAAAACAAGCTGGGCGAGCAAGCCAAGAACAATGCGGCCAGCATATTGGCGAATGGCGATTTAACCCTAAGCGCGGATCAAAAAGAATTGCTTGGCGCGCTTTCCCAGGACGGCAAAGATATCATCGTTCCTTTTAAAATCCGCCGCGCGCTTGGCCCCGCCCAGCTTGCGCCATTGGCCTTGCAGGCCGCTTATGAGATTTTGCCCAAAGACGCAATCGAATTGCCCCAGGCCGAACCGGAACCGGTTGTGGCAACCCCCACCATGAAAGAAGTTTTAAAGGACGCTGGCGTTTATGGCGGCGTTGCGGAATTGAACGCGGCGTTGAATGCGATTGAAAAGGGCGAGCCATCTAATATAACCGCAAACCGGATCAGGGAAATCACCGGCCTTGTTAACGCCAATGCCGAAAGAATTGAGAAGGGCGTGGTAGAGGCGCCCAAGCCAAAAGAGCAGGCAAAAATAACCCCTGCCAATATCGAAAATTATGCGGACTTGATCGCGGCCTATGCCAAGGCATTTTCCCCGGATCGGAATATCGCGGCCGATAAAGCGGCGCTGGATGCGGTGTCAAAAGCGATGGGGCTTTCGCAGGCCATGCAAGTATATATGGCGGAAAACGCCGATTCCGCAAAAAAGCAACGCGAAGATGCCGCTGCGGTTATAATTGTTTATGAAACTGCGGCAGAAGGAATAGGCTCCAATGGAATGCTGCGTGAATACCGGAACAATTATAGCAGTTTCAGCGAAAATTTTGGCAAGGCGGTCGGCGAATTCGGCTCAGGAAAAAAAGACGCCGCGTTTTTAGAGCTCGTCAAAAGTGGCGATAGGGAAAAAGCCGAGGCAGAACTTGCAAAAATAACCAAGCTGCGTTTTGAAGGGCTGCAACGTAAACTCAAAACCAAAAAATATGTCCATATGCGGAAAGCAAAAGATTCTGGGGAATGTCTTATCGGCAATGCCGAAAATTTGCTTCAAGATACAGCACTTGCGGCTGCTTATGACCGGGTGTTAAAGCCGATTTTCGGTGCGGACTATATGAATTACTGCACCGCCGACAATATCAATTTTCCCGAAGTGTGTGATTCCAGGGCTGTTCTTGAAACTTTACGGAAAAAATCGCCGGAATATGACGCCGTGCTTTCCGCGCCAATACGCATCGCTACAGCCGCAAGATTGGCTGTCAACGATCATTTGCTGTCCATTGCCGAAATGGCGGCGATGACAAAGGGCGTCGCCCTTCTAAAAGAATCCGGCTTTGCGGTCGATACCGTTTCAAAAAAATTATCCGGCGCTGCCGAAATATCAAGGCCACTCGCTCCTAAAAACCCGCTTGGCATCGAAAAGCTTGAATCTTGCGGTATGGATGCGCAGGGCGAAGAGGCGAAGAATCTTGCCGCCGCTATCAAAGCGCAGCAAAAAAAGCTCGACGCCATCGCCGCAATGCAACCCGATCCCAACGCGGTTTTCTTTTTGAATGTCGCCGCCCAGAAAGCGGCCGGGCAAGAAGCCGCCGGCCCCGGCATCGTCGCCCTTAAGATCGACGCGGCCAAAACCGATGCGGATAAAGAAGTCCGTGCGCGGCAAGAAAATTTTTGGGATCATGTAAATTCGGCGGCGCAATGGCTTTGCGGCAATCGCGGCAAGATCGCCGTTGCCGCGGCGAAAACCCAGGCCCTTTCCCCTGCCGTTTCCTCGCGGCCTTTGCCGCCGGGCGTTAAGGGCCATAACGGCCCGCCTTGCATCGTGCGTGAGCCGCGCGGATAGTGGAATCACTATCTTTGTCATCCCGGGCTTGACCCGGGATCCATAACCCTGGTTTTCGTAAGCCGATAAAATCCATGGATTCCGATTTTCATCGGAATGACGAAAGTCGAAAAAAGGATTGTTATTCCGAGCGTAGCGCAAGCGAATCAAAGCAAAGCAAAGCTCATCCTGAGCTTGTCGAAGGATGAGAGCCATAACCCCAATTTTCATCGGGATGACACCATCTTTAGGGGGGGGAGTTGGCTATACTGTACCAGCCAAAAAATTATTTTCATAAAAACTTCATTTATATTTTTTAAAGATAATGCTATTCAGGCGGATGTTTAAAGATTTGCTTGAATCGCTGCGGCCTTTGACCCGCGACGAAATAGACCAGACCGAATTATTGGCGCGCAATTTCGGCGCGATTATGCGGCGGGAGGAAAACATCCTCCGCGCCGTAAAAATCTTTGCGGCATGGGACGGATTCAACCGCGGCTTTGAAGGTTCCGCAAAAGGCCCGTCAAAAAAAGACATTCAAGGCTTTATGCAAAAACGCGGCAAGGCCGATCTGTCTTTTTTCCATGATCGATTGACCGAGGCTTTTGGTTTAGGCGGCAGTAAGCTTGTGGTGAAAGACGGCTTCAGTTTCCGCGCCGGCACAGCCGCTTTGGAAAACGGAATAAAAATTCATTGCTTGACCCCGATGTTCTTGCATCCGAAAATCGGCGGGGTTTCCTTGCGCAGCTTGCTGGTGGCGGTAAGCATGATGTCGCACGAGGCGGCGCATAGCTGGCAGTTTCAACAAATAGATTCCAAAGAAAACGCCGCTGTAAGCCCCGCCACAAGACAAACTTTGGAAAAATCCGGGCGGCATTATATTTCTGGCGAAAAGCTTCTTTGGGCTTTTATCACTTATGCGGCCGCCTATGTGGTGGCCCCGATCGCGAGGATTTATAATATTCCTTTTGCCGGCATTATAAGCGACATTCTAACCTATCCTTTATGGGGCGGGCTTGCGGTTCTGGGCGGTATCGGGGTTATGTGGAAATTCCGGCATGGCAATAAGATGCTGCGTTCTTTGGTGGCTTCTTATTTGCTGCCTTTTCAAATATATATATCCAACTTTCACGAGCGCCATGCGCGCATCGCTCAAAGATCATTCGCCGAAAAACATTCAAGCCCTTTCCGGCAGTTGATGCGGAATTGCGGTTTCGGGATAAATGGCAAACAGGGCGAAAAACCCGCGCGGCATCTAAGGCGGCTGCCAATCAAGGGCGAAACCGGAAACGACAAAATCCCGGTGAAATTAAGAATGCAAAAATTGGTTTATGTGGGAATAGGCAATATAGCGCTCATGAACCCGCTATTGGCGCGCGATCGCCCCCGTTCCAGGTAATCAGGCCGCGTCTTTTTTGGCTTTTTCCAGCTCTGCCTCGACGAATTTTCCAAGCCAGTGGATGTCGTAATTGCCGTCGATCACATCGGCGTTCATCAATAATTTCTGGTGCAGCGCGATGTTGGTTTCGATCCCCAGGATCGCGAATTCGCCCAAAGCCCGGCGCAGGCGCAAAATGCATTCATTGCGGTTCTTGCCATGCACGATCAGTTTCGCGATCATCGAATCATAATGCGGCGGGATGGAATAACCGGGATATAGCGCCGAATCGACGCGCACGCCAAGCCCGCCCGGGGCGTGATATTCGGTGATCTTGCCGGGCGACGGCATGAAGGTCAGCGCATGTTCGGCGTTGATGCGGCATTCGATCGCATGGCCGCGGAATTCGATGTCTTCTTGTTTAAAAGATAGAGGCTTTCCGGCGGCGATGCGGATTTGTTCCATCACAAGGTCGATGCCGGTGATCATTTCCGTGACCGGGTGTTCCACCTGCACGCGGGTGTTCATTTCAATGAAATAAAACTCGCCGTCTTGGTACAAAAATTCGATGGTGCCAAGGCTTTCATAACCCAGCTTTTTCACCGCGTCCGCCGCGCGCGCGCCGATTTTTTCGCGCGACGCGGCATTGAGCGCGGGCGAGGGCGCTTCTTCGAGAACTTTTTGGTGGCGGCGCTGCAGCGAACAATCGCGCTCGCCCAAATGCGCGGCGTTGCCATGCTGATCGCCGATGACCTGGATTTCGATATGGCGCGGATGATCCAAATATTTTTCCATATAGACCGACGGATTATTGAACGCGGCCTTTGCCTCGGCCCGCGCCAGGTTGAACGCCTCGACCAGCTCGTCTTTCGACCGGGCTACTTTCATCCCCCTGCCGCCGCCGCCGGCGGTTGCTTTTAATAAAACCGGATAGCCGATTTTTTCTGCGTTCTTGATCGCGTCTGCCTCGTCCTTGATTTCGCCGTCCGATCCCGGAACCAGCGGCAAACCCAGCTTGGCAGCCGTTCTTTTGGCTTCGATCTTGTCGCCCATGATGCGGATATGGTCGGGTTTCGGCCCGATCCAGGTAAAGCCGTGTTCGACCACCATTTCGGCGAATTTGGCGTTTTCCGACAAAAACCCAAGGCCCGGATGGATCGCGTCCGCGCCGGTGATGGCGGCTGCGGTCAAAAGCGCGGGGATATTCAAATAGCTGTCTTTGGAAGGCGGCGGGCCGATGCAAACCGATTCATCCGCAAGCCGCACATGTTTTGCGTCCGCATCGGCGGTGGAATGCACCGCGACGGTTTTAATACCCATTTCCTTGCAGGCGCGGTGGATGCGCAATGCGATTTCGCCACGGTTGGCTATGAGAACTTTTTCGAACATGTTTCTGCTTATTCAATAACGAGCAAAACTTCGCCGAACTCGACCGGCTTGGCGTCGGCGAACAAAATTTCCTTGACCGTTCCGGCGGCGGGGGCGGCGATTTGGTTCATGACCTTCATCGCCTCGACGATTAAAAGCGTTTGGCCCTTATTCACCCTGTCGCCGATTTTAATAAAAGGCGGCTTGCCCGGCTCGGCGCTGGCATAGGCGGTTCCGACCATCGGCGATTTGACCGCGCCCGGATGCGATGATACATCCGCCGCTTGCGGCAAGGCCACGATATTCGCAGGCGCGGGCGCAGCGGCCGGCGCTTGGCCGACGATGGATTGCACGCTGATTTGCTTGGCGACGCGCACGCGCAGATTTTCTTTTTCGATCTCCAGCTCGCTTAGGCCGGTTTCGTCCAAAAGCGTGGCCAGGCGGCGGATCAGATCTTCGTCGATTTTGCTTTGCGTCATCGTTTTAACCTATTGTTTTTGTTTCTTAATCGCAAAAAAAGGATAAGGGCTTTTGCTTATATCATGGGTTATTCCCAATGCAAGAATAGATTATTTTCCCATGCGACTTATTGCTTGGCAAAAGCCGCCACAAAATATAGAATTTCTTTTTAAATCAAAGCCTTGATCCTTAACCTTTGTATAGGTACTCCCATGAGCCTCGCCGCGAAGCCGCAATCCCCACAATCCAACCCCATGGCAACGGACGGGTTTGAATTCGTCGAATACGCTTCGCCCGATCCCATGGCGCTGGCCGCGTTGTTCGGACAGCTGGGTTTAAAACCCGTTGCAAAGCACCGTTCCAAAAAAATTACCTTGTACAAGCAAGGCGACATCAATTTTTTGATCAACGAAGAGCCCAATTCTTTTGCCGAGTCGTTCGCAAAAGAACACGGACCTTGCGCCTGTTCCATGGCGTTCCGGGTCAAGGATGCGGCTTTTGCGCACAAACGCGCGGTGGAATTGGGCGCGAAATCCTATCAAGGCCCCGTTGGCTCCGGCGAATTGCAAATTCCCGCGATCAAGGGCATCGGTGAATCGCTGCTCTATTTGGTGGATCGTTATGGCGCAAAGGGTACTATATATGACGTCGATTTTATTCCGATTCCCGGCGCCGATCAAAATCCCAAGGGCATTGGATTGGGGCTGATCGACCATTTGACACATAATGTGCATCAGGGCCGGATGGATTATTGGTACGATTTTTACAAGCGCCTGTTTAATTTCCATGAAATCCGCTATTTCGACATTAAAGGCCAGAAAACAGGGCTTGTCAGCAGGGCGTTGACCAGCCCTTGCGGCAAAATCAGAATCCCGATCAACGAATCCCAGGACGACAAATCGCAAATCGCCGAATATCTGAAACAATATAAGGGCGAAGGGATTCAGCACATCGCGCTGTCGACGAACGATATTTATAAAACCGTCGAAGGTTTGCGCCAAAACGGCGTGCCGTTCATGGATGTGCCGGAAACCTATTACGAATTGGTGGATAAACGCCTGCCCGGCCATGGCGAAGATTTAAAGCGCATGCAGAAAAATAAAATCCTGATCGACGGCGTGTCGGAAAAAAGCGAATTGCTTTTGCAAATCTTCACCAACACCGTGATCGGCCCGATTTTCTTTGAAATCATCCAGCGCAAAGGCAATGACGGTTTTGGCGAAGGCAATTTCAAGGCTTTGTTTGAATCGATCGAACTGGATCAAATGCGGAGGGGCGTGATTTGATGGCCCTAAAGCAATAAGAAATAACAAAGGATACATCATGGCCCATAAAAACTGGATCAACATTCCACGGACCGAAGGCGATGCTTCGGGCCAGGCGCATGCGGATTTGCCGGATGGCACTTTCGAGCGCGAGCTGGGCAAAGAAGGGTTTTTTGGCCCGGCGACGCATATGTACCACAAGAATCCGCCGACCGGTTGGAGCGCTTGGGAAGGGCCGCTGCGCCCGCGTGCCTTCGATCTGACCAAATTGCCCGCCGAGGCGAAATCGCCCTGGGACGCGAAAATGGTGCTGCATAATAAATCAGTCAAATTCCGAATGTGGCGCACATCCGGCGCGGATGCGCATAATTTATACCGCAATGGCGATGGCGACGAGCTGCTGTTCATCCATGAAGGCGAGGGGGATTTATATTGCGATTATGGCCGCCTGCCGTTCCGCGACGGCGATTATATCGTGCTGCCGCGCGGCACGATGTGGCGGCTGGATTGCAAAAAGCCCGTTTTCGCCCTGCTGATCGAAGCGACCAATAGTTCCTATCAACTCCCCGACAAGGGCCTTGTGGGCAAGCACGCGATTTTCGATCCAGGAGCCATGGGCATTCCGCAAATCGACGACGCCTTTAAAAAACAGCAAGCCGTAAAAGGCGAATATAAGGTGCATATCAAAAGGCGCGATCTATTGTCGGTGGTCACGTTCCCTTATAACCCGCTCGACGCTATCGGTTGGCATGGCGATTTGATGGTAACGCAAATCAATTGGCGCGATATTCGGCCCCTCATGAGCCACCGTTATCACTTGCCGCCATCGGCGCACACGACTTTTGTCGCCGACCGGTTCGTGGTTTGCACTTTTGTGCCGCGTCCGTTCGAAACCGATCCAAAAGCGATAAAAGTGCCGTTCTTTCACAACAATGACGATTTCGACGAAGTTCTGTTTTATCACAAGGGCAATTTTTTCAGCCGTGACAATATCCATGCCGGAATGGTAACCTTGCATCCTTGCGGCTTTACCCATGGCCCGCACCCGAAAGCGTTGAAAAACGTCTTTACCATGCCCGCCGAGGCGACCGACGAGGTTGCGGTGATGCTGGATACCCGCGACGCCGTCGATATCGGCGACGCTGCGGCGGAAACGGAATGGAAAGGCTATGTCGATAGCTGGAAAGGCGCAAAGTAAAATTCTCTCCCGCCAGCGGGAGAGGGAAAGTAAGCAAGGTTGAAAACTATATGAAACTAGCCTCTTTAAAATCCGGCGGCCGCGACGGTACGCTGGTGGTATTGGATCAATTCGGCGACCGCGCGGTCAAGGTGCCGCAAATCGCGCCGACGATGCAATCCGCGCTGGATCATTGGGCCGATGTCGAACCGGAACTGCGCGCGGTATTCCGCCTGTTGAATCAGGGAAATTTGAAAGACGCTTTCGCGCTTGACGTGAAACAGCTGCACTCGCCCTTGCCCCGCGCCTATCAATGGGCGGACGGGTCGGCCTATTTGCCGCATGTGGAATTGGTACGCAAATCGCGCGGCGCCGAAGTTCCACCGAGTTTTTACACCGATCCCCTGATCTATCAGGGCGGATCGGACAGCTTTATCGCGCCCAGCGATCCCATCGAATTGTGTGACGAAGCCTGGGGATGCGATTTCGAGGCGGAAATCGCCGTCATAACCGACGACGTGCCGATGGGCGTCAGCGCAGAGGATGCGCGCGATCACATCAAGCTTTTGATGCTGGTCAATGACGTGTCCTTGCGCAATTTGATCCCGGCGGAATTGGAAAAGGGGTTCGGTTTTTTCCAAGGCAAGCCGGCAAGCTCGTTTTCGCCCGCCGCCATAACGCCGGACGAGCTAGGCGAGGCATGGGATGGCGGCAAGGTGCATTTGCCGATTAAAATTTACGTCAACGGCAAGCTGTTTGGGGAACCGCTTGCGGGCAGCGACATGACCTTCGATTTCGGCCAACTGATCGCCCATGCCGCGAAAACCCGGCATTTATGCGCCGGAACGATCATCGGTTCCGGCACGGTCAGCAACCAGGACCGGTCCTTGGGTCATGCCTGCATCATGGAAAAGCGGATGCTGGAAAAATTGCAGACCGGAAACGCCGTAACGCCGTTTTTGAAATTCGGCGATAAGGTGAAAATCGAAATGCTGGACAGCTCCGGCCAATCCATTTTTGGACCGATCGACCAGCAAGTCGTGAAATACGATAAAATGCGCAAGGCGGCGTAAGACGGTGCGCGGTGACGGTGACCAGTGAGCGGTGAGCAATAATGATGAAGCTTTATAACTACTGGCGTTCTTCCACCTCGTACCGCACCCGCATTGCGCTCGGCATAAAGGGCGTGGAATATGAATATATTCCGGTCAATCTGCTGAAAGGCGAATCGGATAGCGCTGATTTTTTGAAAATCAATCCATCGGGCGGGGTTCCGGCGCTGGTGGATGGCAATATCGTCATCGGCCAATCGCTGGCGATCATAGATTATCTGGAACAGACCTATCCGAATCCTTCTTTCTTTCCAAAAGACGCGGTTGCCCGCGCGCGGGTTTGGCAGATCGCGTCCATCGTCGCGACCGACATGCATCAGTTTTGCAATTTGCCGGTTTTGAATTATGTCGCCGAAAAAATCGGCGAGGATCAAAAAATTCCCTGGGTGCGGCATTGGATCGCGCCGAATTTGTTGGCGATAGAGGCAATCTTGGCGGACGGTAAAGCCGGAAAATTCTGTCACGGCGATACGCCGACATTGGCAGATATTTGCCTGATCCCGCAACTTTTTGCCGCCCGCCGGTTCGAGGTGGATTTAACCCCTTACCCAGCCATCAGGGCGGTTGACGCCGCTTGCCAGGCGCATCCAGCCTTTATAAAGGCCCATCCCCAGGCGCAGCAGGACGCGGTAAAATCCTAACTTGACTGCTGTATCTTTATAGGATAATCTTTGGGCAAGAAAAAGCGGGGTATGTATTTATGACAACGAAATTAATGCTGGTGTTTCAGGTATTGGATCGCAATAGCGGTACGGCGATCACCCAAGAACAACTTGAAATGGTGGATGAAAATCGTTTGGCGATGGATCTTGTCGACGCCGCGGCGGCAGTATATTGCCTGCGCCAATTGATCGACCCGAAATCCGCCCGCGCCGATTTAAGCGAAGTTAGCGCGGCGACGGGCGCCGCCGTAAGGCCGCCATATTCAGATAAGGATTTAGAATATCAGTTCAATCAAGCCGGGCGCGACGCTGCAGTCAATAATCTGTTCAACGCCTTGATGCAGCTACCCAATCCGGGCCTGCGCGCCATGATCGTCGATCAAATGGCGGATAAGTATACGGCGGATAAGGGCGGGAAAGCCGATGCAGGCGTTCTGCAAACCGCAGAACCTGAGAAACTTGACGTTTTAATCATCAGCCGCGCGCTAGAACGCGGCGCAAGATCATAATGAAAATACAAAAAAATCAACAACAATCAGGAGAGTATAATGACAAAATCTATTAAGCGAGAATGCGCCTATTTCATGAAAGGCCAGGACGGCAATCAAGTTTTCGGCGCGATGGGCGACGATCCTGTCGTCTTGGCGTCGACGATGTTGGATCTAAGGCAGCAACATCCGCGCGTCACTTATACCTTGGTCCATACAAATACCGGGCAGGAATTGGACGAAGATTTGGTTCAAGATTGGGCCTTGAGACGCGCATGCCGCGACCATTCGGCAAGAACGCTTTAAGTTCTTGTATCAAATAAAAAAGGCGGCTGAATCAGCCGCCTTTTTCTTTGGTAGCAGTTAATTTTCAAAAAGCTCATGGTGAGCTTGTCGAACCATGGGGCATTTACCGCTTATCCTTCGACAGGCTCAGGATGAGCTATTGGTGAAGCCGAACTGAATTACCCAATAATTTGCTTGTTAATTGGGCTGCGGCGCTGTTTCCGGCGCGGAAGGCATGGCCGCTTGCGCGCTGCGGATGGTTGCGACATGCTTTTTAAAGCTGTCGGCGTCGAGCGCGCCAGGGAACATTTTATCGCCGATGATGAATCCCGGCGTGCCGTTGATGTTCAAACTTTGCGCCAGCTTGAAGTTTTCCTGCAAGGCTTGCTCGATTTCCGGGCTTGCCATGTCGGTTTTCAACTGCGCCACATTCAATCCCAGATCGGTCGCGATCTTGGTGATGACGCTGTCATCTTTGTTGCCGCGGAAATCCATCAAAGCGGTGTGAAATTCTATGTACTTGCCCTGTTTATGCGCGGCCAAGGCGGCCTTTGCGGCCAGAACCGAGCTTTCGCCCAGGATCGGATATTCCTTGAATACGAATTTGATCTTGCCGTCTTGCAGCACCGCGTCGCGGATCGGGTGGAACACTTGCTTGCAGTAACCGCAATTGTAATCGAAGAATTCCACGACGGTCACATCGCCGGTGGCGCTGCCGATGAAGGGGGATTTAGGGTCTTGGTAAATCGCCGCCATATGGGTTTGCAGGGCTTTTTTCGAGTTTTCGGCGGCTTCGCGCTGCGATTGTTCTTGATAGGCTTGAACCGCTTCGATGATGATTTTCGGCTCTTGCATCAGCATTTGGCGGACGATGTCCTTGACTTGCTGGCTTTGCGATTCGTTAAGGC
>JACCDT010837502.1_pt1 | contig 11465 bp, 14 predicted proteins | sample 7446291 | NCBI WGS metagenome assembly JACCDT01 (sample SAMN15323446, study PRJNA562643) | freshwater metagenome | isolation source: river surface water | place: USA:Blue River Watershed | collected 2017-08-17 | reverse complement strand
CACGACGTGAACCAGCCACCGCTGGACCGCGTCGTCGAAGGCTGCGCCGCGGATGATGACGATCGCGGTGCCGCTCGTCAGCAGCGAGAGCAGACGCGGCGTGTTCGCGGCGCCGTCGTTGATCGCGACGTAGGCGCCGGGGTCGAGGGTCAGCGTGTGCGTCGCGTGGCAGTTGACGCCGATCAGGAACGTCTTGTCGAACGAGTACGCGTCTCCGGTATCTTCGATGTCGGCGCCTGCCGCAGGGAGATCGACCGTGACGTTGCCCGATGCGGCGGCGAGATCGATCCAGGTGTTCGCGCGGGTGATCGTGCCGCCGTTGATGAGTGTGTTGCCCGAGCCGAAGTTTCGGCCCCAGGCGAGACCGTCGCGAATCGCCTCGATCTCCTGCGAGTCGATGCGCGAGACGAGCCAGACCAGCGACGCGCCGACTCGGTAGCCGTGCAGGAGGTAGACGCCGTTGTTCGTGGTCCGAGTCGTGTCCTCGATGTCGGCGAACTGCGCCCCGGTGCCCGTGCACGCGAGGTCGAACCCGCCCGCCGCGTCCGTGACCCGGAGCATGATCGTCCGCGACTTGCCGTCCGCGACGTCCCCGAGCGTGACCGTGATCGCGCCCGCGCCGACGTGGACCGCCGAGACGTTCTCGTCGACGTTGTCCGTCGTCGTGATGTACTGGCAGCCGCCCAGGCCCCCGAGGATGGCTTGCCAGGCCGAGGAGGCGGTGGCTCCGGTGGGGAGGCCGAGGGAGGCGGCCACCGCCACGATCGTGTCGAGGATCCGGTTGTACTCGTTCGCGTCGGCCTGTTGCGACGTTGACGTGAACGTCGACGTGTTGACCTTCGTCCGGCCGAGGCTCTCGTCGGTGCGCGTGGGGAGATCGTCGGGGTACGCCACCCGAGGACGGTCGCGCTACGGGACGGATTCGTCCGGGGTCAGCGCGGCCCCGGGGACGTGTACTCGACCTCGATCAGCGTGACCGTGTCGTTCGCACCGCTCGCGGTGTTGCCGGCCTGGATCGTCACGTAGTAGACGTCCCCGGCGGACACGGCCTGGCTCACGCTGGTGTCCTCGCGCATCCCGAGGACCACTGCCCCGTTGTCGTCCATCGTCGCGATCTGTGTCGTCGACCCGAAGCCGGCGAGTGTGAGCGGCACCGTGACCGGCCGGCGGAAGAGCGACGCCTGCATCCGGTTCGCTCCGGCACGCGCTGCGCCGGGGGTCCAGAGTACGCGGAGCGCCTCGATCGTGCAGCCCGCGGGGAGCTCGAACGCGAGCGTGTAGTAGCCGCTGTCCGTCTCGAGGGCGAGGCGCCCCGGGACGCCGCTGTCGTTCGTCGTGTTCGACACGGCGCCGGTGCGGCCGACGAGGAGCGTGCCGACGAACCGCGCGTAGCGAGTCTTCGCCGTCGGGTAGGTCCACTCGTCCGACACGATCCGGACATTGAGGAGCTCGTCCGCGAAGTCCTTGAAGTAGCCGAGCCACTTCGCGATCATGTTGAGCAGCCAGTTATCGACGTCGGCCGGACGCGGAGTCCCGGGCACGTAGCCCTGTTCCTCGATTGCGGTCGTCGGCGCGACCTTCGTCGGCTGCCCGTCCCAGTCCTCGCCGGGGACGTCGTAGTTCGTGTCGGTCGCGATCTCGGTGATCGGCTCGGTGGGTTCGGTCGGGAAGGCCATCTCAGATCCTCACTGCGTGCAGGCCACCGACGGAGTCGTCGCCGCTCCATCCGTCGCCGTTGGTTGCGCCGGAGACGCCGTCGACCGCTCCGCCGGACCAGCCGAATCGGTACGGCCTGGTCGAGCTCGTCTCCGCGCGCCCGTCGAGGTTCACGCCGGCCGGCTTGATCGTCCGCGCGATGACGCGGAGATCCGCCACCGACTCGGGCAGCGCGTAGACGTTCAGTGCGAGGGCCGCGGCGGCCGGTTCGCGAAGCTCAACGGTCCCCGCCCCCGACGCGACGCCGAGGTACGCCGTCAGGATCCGGAGCATCGTCGAGTGCTTCCCGTCCGCCCGGTTGATCATGATCCGAACGCGGATCGCAGCCCGGTAGGCGTCGTTCTCGCGGTCGCGGCGCGGCTCGCCGACGATCGCTCCGAGCCCGTCGAGCTGGGCGCCGACGGCCGACGCGAGGTCGGTCGCCAGGAGCACCTGCCAGATCTGATCCTCGAGCTCCTGGGTCCGGTTCGCGAGCGCGCGGACCCACCCTTCGATCAGCGGCAGATCGTGGAACTGCTCGAGCAACAGGTCGACGGCCTGGTCCGCGTGGTCGCCGACGTAGACGAGGTCGCCGAACGTCGGCGTCCCGCTCGGCGGGTAGACCGCAAGGTCGCCGGCCCACGCGAACGGGAATGCGTGCGGAAAAAACGGCACGTCAGGCCACCGTCACTTCGACGTTGCTGGTGTCGATGTCGATGATCTGCCGCACCGTCGGCGTGATGTTCGCGTCGAGGAACGGCCCGAGCGGGTTCGTGCTCATGCCGAACGTGACGACGTCGATCACGCCGGCCACGTCGAGGACGGCGGCGGCGATGATCCGCGCGCGGGCGACCTCACCGGGGGCGAGCGAGGCAGCGGCGTCCGCGATCGCTTCCTTGACCGCCGTGTCCCCGGCGTAGGAGTCGGCGTCGACCTCGATCTCGACCTCGACGTAGACGTCGACGAGGGTCGGCCGCGTGAACTGCACCGTGTGGCTCACGCCCTGGTCGTCGGTGACCGTGCGCGAGGTGTTGCCGTAGGTCCCGATCCCGGCGGCCTTCGAGGCGAAAATCTGCTCGGCGACGGCCTGATTCTGGTCGGCCGTGGGCGACGCGGGGCCGTAGGCGATGACCTCGATCGTGTGCCCCGGGACGCCGTCCCCGTCGGTCGTCGACGTGTCGTTCTCGAGGATCGAGACCGATTCGACGCGATCCACCTGGAGCACGTCGGCCCGGATTGCCTGCGCTGTCGTCGAGCCTGCCGCGCGGAGCTCGTCCTCACGCCGGAGCCGAAGCGCCGCGTCGGACTCCTCCTCGGCTCCGAGTTCCGCATCGTTGACGTTCGTGACCGAGTTCCACCCGGCGACCGCCTGGGCGATGACGGTGAGCGTGCCGGCGTTCGCGCGGACCGGCCCCGTCGTCTCGCACTCGAACGTCGCCTCCACGTTCGCCGCGACGCCGCCGGAGTTCACAACGTCGTCCGAGTTGAAGAACCGTGCTGCCGGGTTGTCGTCGACCGACGCGATCAGCGTGCCCGCGGCGTAGGTGCCCGGGTCGACGTTGACGGTGGCGACGACGGTGCTCGGGGTCGCCGGCTCGCGCTCGGTCCCGGTGATCGCGGCCCGGAGCGTGAGGGCGTAGCCGCTCGCCGAGTCGCCGAACATCGCGTTGTAGACGGCCTGGAGCACCTCCCAGACCTCGCGGAGCTTCGTCGCGTGGATGCCGTTGAGCTGCCCGACCACGCTCGCGGTCGCGGTGTTGATCGTCGGCGAGATCAGCGCCCGCTCGTCGGCCTCGATCTCGGCCTTGATCTGCTCGAGGGTTTTCGCCTCGAACCCCGTCGACGTGAGTCCGGACATCCCCGCGAGGGGGCCACGGAGTCACCGGTTACGTCCGGGGTCAGCCTCGAGCGACGAGGGCCGAGGACACGGCGTTCGCGACGGTCGCGATCATCTGCCAGTTGTCGCCGGAGAGCGCCCGCACCTCGCCGCCCGACGTCGCGATCACGACGTAGTAGCGGCGCAGGAACCGGGACCCGTAGGCGAGGACCGCGAGCGCCAGACCGGCGAGAATGGACAGGACCGCGAACCACCAGCGATGACCCAGGGCTCCGAGTCCACCGCAGCCGAACGCAAGCGCCGACACCGTGCCGGCCCCGAGCGCCCACGGTGGACGTTCCGGGTCGGCCGCCGTCCGGACCGAGGTGACCTGCGACATCGCGTACGTCGCCGCAGGCGTGACGAATCGCGCGTTCGAGACGAGCACGCCGCCGTGCTGAAAGAAGATCCGTTCCTGCATCCCCGCTCCTAGAGGCAATACGACTGGTTGATCGGGATGTCGCGCGCGCACCCATCCGGACACGACCACCGATGGTTCACGACCTCGACCGTCCCATCGCACGCGCCTGTCGCGCCGCAGTGGGTCACCGTCTCGTCGTAGCCGCGCCAGCCCGGGGCGATGTACGAGTCGGGGTAGCAGTCCTGGGGACCGTCCACGCTCGAGCACTCGGTGGTCACGGGCGCCGGGTTGCATCCGTCGGGGCAGCACGTTGACACGCCGGAGCACGCGCAGGATGGACCCGAGTCCGCGCCGCTGTCGTGTCCCGCGTCGACGGTCGCCGTCTGCCCGGCGTCTTGGCCAGCGTCGATCGCGGCGCCCGCGTCGCGTCCGCCATCAAGCCCAGCATCGGCCCCGCCGTCGACTACGACCACGCTCTGCGCCGGGCATCCGGCGATCAGGACCAGGAAACAGACCCGCCACATGCGGGACAGGGTACGGATTCACCCCGGGATGTCGAGCACGAACGGCCCGAAGTCCGCGGCCGTGATCGACTCGCCCTCGGTCGTCACGGCCTCGAGCCGCGAAATCGTGAGGGTCCGGCTCGGTCCGTCGAGCGCGAGAACGAGGGTCCGCACGCTCGCGATCCCCGGCGTGCGGGCGACGGTCTGCCGGAACGCCTCCGTGACCGCGGCCATGTCGGGGTTGCGGACGAGGATCTGTTGCCAGTACGGGACGCCCTCGCGCCGGTCCAGGTGCCACTCGCCGAGGAAGAAGCGGAGCCGGATGAGGACGTGCTGCGCGATCGCCTCGCGCCCGGTGACCGAGGTCGTGCTCCCCGTCGAGTCGAGGTACAGGTCGCCGGTCGTCGTGTCGAGTCGGATGTCCATCACTCGGCTTTCAGCGTCGTCGATGCGACGGATGACGCGGGGCCCATCGCAGCCGCCGGGACCGCGGTGGCGACAGACGGGTTCGACCCTGGGATGTACAGGTGCGTGTGCGTGTCGAACTTCGACCGGATGTCGTTCAGCTCCGAGAGAACCAGGTTCGCGAGCGCGACGAACTGCGTCGCCGACTCACCGACGAGCATCTGCGTCGCCCCCGGGAGCGCGACGACGACGTGCGTCGGGTTCGCCGCGGCGACGCTCGATACGGGCCGGAGCCCCGGCAAGAACACCGCGCCCGCGAGCGAGTGGCATCGCTGGTCGCCGGGGCTCGACGCCTGCCCGGTGTACCTCCACTGCCCGATGTCGCGCTCGCAGAAGATCAGGAGCCCGGTCGACCCGACCGCGATCGGGAACGTGATCGCGGCCTGCCCGGAGCCCGCGGACATCACCGGGACGTCGAAGATCTCGGGGAGGTCCTCGTGGACCCAGAACCCGTCCGCGTCCTGTACCGCTTGCTGGACCTGCGGCGCGATCGTTGCGGTCTGCGTCGCCGCGTCGTATTCCGTGACCTTGCCCGGGAGCGCGGTGTGGATGCCGCGCTCGCGGCTCGCCCACCACTGGCGGATCACGTCGGGGATCTGTGGCGTCGGTCCGGCGGTCGTCATCGTCGAGCGTCCTTCGTCTCGGAAGGCTTGCGCGACGCCGCCGCGCTCGTCCGGGTTCCGGGCGGCTCGGCCTCGCACTCGACGTACCAGTCCTGCCCGTGCGAGTCGCCGCGGTAGGTCGCCTTCGTGACGCGGTACTGGCCCGCCGTGAGCGTGCGCGTCCTCGGCTCGATCAGGCGACCGGGAACGAGGTCCGGGATCATGAGCGTCTTGACCTTGATGCGCCCGCCGGTCTCCCGCGAGACGTCGCCGACAAGCCCGGTCCCTGCGTCGAGACGGATCGCGGAGCCGCGGAGAGCCTGGCCGAGCGGGACAAGCTGGAGCGCGCCGCCCTGGATCGACCATTCTAGCTCGCACGAACGACAGAGCCCGTCGAGCGCCTCGGCCGCGCTGCCATCGACCACGGTCCCGCCGACGAGCGTCGACCCGGCGCCGCCCGAGAGCGAGGCGTCCGAGGACACGTCGGGGAGGTTCCCGACGCCGAGGCCCATCGAACTCGCGATCGCCTCGAACACGGTCCGGAGCGGCGTACCCGGACGAAACGAGCGCTGGACTCGCGCGGTACGGCGACGTCGCCCACCGTCGATGCCCGAGATCTTCGTGGTCCAGTTCGGTTGGTCGAACGTGTTCACGACGGTCGAGAGGTCGCCGTGAAAGACGACATGCGTCGTCGACCCGTACCCGACCGAGAGCGTGCACGAGACCGAGCCGAGTCGCTCGAGGACGCCGCGCCGCTCGGCCGAGAGGTTCGTGATCGTGATCTCGGCCTTGTTCGGCGTCGACCGTGACGTGCGCTCGACGAGGAAGGCGACGCGGAGATCTCGGATCTCGACGTCGCCAACCCGCAGCACGTACGCGCGGTCGAATAGCTCGGTCATCCCGTGATCTCGGCGAGGTCGTAGTAGAGCAGCGTCGACGACGTCCCGAGCTCGGTCAGGCCCGGCGGGTCGCGCGAGATCGCAGACGCGAGCATGAGCTTGCCGGGCGGTCGACGCTCATCCGTCACGCGCCAGAGCAGATCCCAGAACGGAACGAGCGCGAGCCCGGCGACGATCGAGACGCCGTCGACGTCCGCGATGTCCAGTGTCCACCGGCCCTCGCGCTGGTTGAACTGGAACGTGAGCTCGAACTCGATGCCGTCGAGTTGCTGGCGCTGCCGGCAGCTTCCGCGGTCGCGTGCGATCTGTGGGATGACGACTTCGGTGGGCATCAGAAGAGCGAGTCCATGAGCTGCGCCGCGCTCGAGCGATTGTCGGCCGCCGACGTGGTGACCGTCGGCGTCGCGGTCGCCGGCAGTGGATTCGGCCGCGTCGGCTGCGTTCCAGCGTTCGCGCGCCGGTGCCCGCGGGTCTGCGCCGGCTGCGGGACGTTCGCGGTCGTCGAGGTCGCGATCCGCACCTCGCGCGCGTCGAGCTGGAACTCGACGCCGTCCTTGTTGTCGACCGGGAACGAGAGCGACGTGATGATCATCGACTCGTACCGACGGAGCGGCGTGACGATCGTGACGAGCTTCTTCGACGCCCGGAGCGTACGGAGCGCCTCGTACACAAGCTGCACCCGGTCGATGCGCTCGCTGAGGCCCTGGACGAGCACCGACCCGAACGGCGTCTGGACGCTCGACGACCCGTCGACAGCGCCGCCCATCTGCGAGGCGAGCGGGGAGATCAGCGCGTTCGATAGGTGGCAGAGCGACGAGAACGTTTCGAGTTCGAGCTTGACGTGATCGGTGACGTCCGACCCGTCTTCTACCGGATGGTCCGTCGGCGTCGCCGTGAGCCCGTGTTCGTGCGAGAGTGAGAGGAGCTGAATCCGCTCCGTCGCCCCGGCGTCGTCGGTGTAGTACAGGTCGATCATTCGCCCTCGTCCACGAGGTCGCCGAGGGCGTTCGTATGGGCTGCGTCCATCTCTTCACGGATGACGCCGCGGGTCCGCTCGAAGAAGGACTCGTCGACCACGCCGTTGACGCGCACGTCGACGCGTGATGTGGAGTTCACCGTCTTCGACACCGCGGGCGCGGAGTCCCTGACGACCGCGAGCGACGAAGCGGCGATCGATGCCGGAGACGACGCGTAGGCGGACCGAGAGTTGGCGAGACCGCTTGTTGCCGAGTTGATTAGCCTGGTTGCCTGCCGAGATGTATCCGCCGAGTTGCCGGATGCCTGAACAACGACCTGACCGAGCGGACCTCCGAACACCTGAGCAAGCGACCCGACGAGTTGTGGCAGCGACTCGGTGAGTCGAGTCAGTAGCCAGTCGACCGCGATCGAGAGGTTGTCGAGTAGTGGCTGAAGCGGCCCGAGCGCATCGTACGCCGCGTTTCCGGCCTCCCTAAACGCCTCGCCCATGAGTCGCGCGCTTGCAACGAGAAGCTCGAAGGATGCGACGAGATTGTCGAGCCGCTGGTTGATCCCGTCGATGAACGACTGCGCCCTCTCCGTTCCGAGCAGCCCATTGAGAAATCGGCGCGTGACGGAATCTCCGCCCTCCAAGGTCGTGACGAGATCGTCGACACCGAGCGCCAGTCCTGCGATCCCGGCAGCAACCAGAGCGATTGTTCCGATGACCGGAGCCCACGCAATGACGCTCGCCACGGCCGCTTCCGCCGACGCGACCCCGAGCGCGGTCACGACGCCCGTCAGAGCGATCGTCGCGGTTCGGAGGTTGTGCGAGTCCGAGAACCACTCACGGATCGCGACGATGGTCGGCCTGGCCCTGCGAGCGAACGACTCGACGACGCCGATGAAGCTGCGGACCGCGGGCATCACCTCGGCCATGACCGAGAGCTTGAAGCGCTCGAACTCCGCGCGCGTCCGCTGCATCGACGCGATCGTGTCCGCGTCGAGCCCGCCGCCGAGCTCGTCGAACTCCGCGCCCATGCGGTTCAGGCCGGCCGACCCTTGCGAGAGGACGGGGAGCAAGAGGCGGCCCTTCTCGCCGAACAGCGCGATCGCTGCCGCGGTCTGCTCCGTGCCGGGCCCCATCGCCGCGAGCGCGTCCGCCGCGTTCCGGAAGAGCTGGTCCGCTGAGAGCGTCTCGCCGTTCGCGTCCGTGATCGCGAGGCCCATCTCCTCGAACCGGCGCGCCGCGTCGCCGCCCCCGTCGGCTGCCGCCTGAACGCGCGAGACGAGCCCGCCCATCGCCTCGCCGAGCTCGTTGCCTTCGAGGCCGGCTTGCTCCGCGGCGTACCGCATCCGCTGAATCTCGTCGGTCGACACGCCGAGCGAGCGCGCCTGCCGATCGATCGATAGTGCCGAGTTGAACACGCTCGCGGCGAGGCCAGCTATCGCGCCGGACGCCGCGGTCGCGATGCCGACGACGACGTTTCGCAGGCCGCCGAGAGCCGACTCCCAGCGGGCCGCCGAGGCGTCCGCGGCCTGGGCCTGGGCTTGCTGCGCGTCCGCGGCGACACGCTGAGCCGGAGCCTTCGCGGCCTCAGCCGCCTTCGCCCACTGCGCCTCGGCGCTCTTCGGATCGACCTTCAGATCGACCGCGATCGCGAGTCCGCCGATCGTCTCGCTCACGCCCGCCCCCTCTTGATCTCGGCCGCGCGGATCCGGTCGAGGTCCTCACGGACGTCGAGCACGAGGTGCGCGTCAGAGAGATCGCAGATCGACCAGTGGGTCTCGATCTCTTGCAGCGTCGCGATCTTCGGTTCGGCGTTCACGATCCTCCACACGTACCAGTCGATCGTTTTCGGGAGCTCGACCTTCGGCGCTCGGACGGCGTCGGGAATCCGCGGGCGCGCTACTCGCTCGGACTCCCGCCGAAAAAATCCCCGAGTTGGCACTGGATGCACCACCCGAGCCACTTCCATTTCAGCGCGCCACGACCGCGGAACGTGTCGTTGAACGCGGTGCCGGTCTTCAGGAACCGGATCTGTTCCTGGCCCTTGTCGTCACGGGTGACGACCTCACAGATCGGGGTGAGCATGTCGACGACGGCGAACACGCGATCGACGTCTGCCTGCACGATGATTCCGAGGAGGCTCGCCGCGTCGGGCGCGCCCTTCTCGGCGACGGTCGCGATCGCTGGACCGAGGAGCGAGAGCGCGAAGACCTCGAACCGGATCGCGTCGCGGACGTCGAGGTCGACGAGCCGGAAGGTGACCCCGTCGATCTCGGTCTCGTACCGATGCTTACCCATCGCTCACCACCTCACGCGAAGCGCGTGTTCCCGCCGATGTTCGCGTCGCTCACGATGACCGCGAGGACCCACTCGCGCGTGCCGCCCGCGTTGCCGAAGGCGACCGCGGGACGCTTCATCACGAACGCGGTGCCCTGGAGGATCGTGGTTCCGGAGTTGTCGCGGAGCGAGAACGCCGAGGCGAACCCGGATGCGGTCGCGGCCATGCCCGAGTCCCGCAGCGCCGACAGGTCGTCGTTCGACGGGGCGTGCTGGAGAAGTCGGAGCGTGACGGTCGCGAGCGGGTTGTGGATCCGCGTGATCGCGACGTCGCCCTGGCTCCCGACCTTCTTCTCGTAGTCGTCCGAATCGAACTCGACCGAGATGAAGTCGCCGTCGGCGAAGCCGGAGATGAGGCGTCCGCCGAGCGCGGCTTCGACTTGATTCGGGACGTAGAGACCGTTCGACATGCGGACCTCAGTAGGAGAGCGAAACGGTCAGGTTGACCTTGTGGATGGCGCTCGCGTAGGTCGCGCTCGCCTCGATGTCGTTCAGGATCCGGGCCTGCCGGTCGGCGCTCGAGACGTCCGCGAGTGCGGGACCGATGACCGTGGAGCTCCCCGGCGAGAGGAAGCCGATCGCCTCGCCCTGCCGCATCCGCTTGAGCACGGTCGCGACCACCTGGTCGATGCCGCTCTGCGTGAACGGGAGCTTGCCGGCGTTCATGATCAGCGTCGCGACGTCCTCCTGGATCCGCTGGGCGAGCCAGTCGGTGCCGTGGATGATGTCGATCCACTCGCCGCTCGCGACGAAGCCGCCGCCGGGGAGCGTGGACGAGGTCGAGAGCACCGCGTTTCGGCCCGCGATCTCGACGTAGAAGTTCGTCCGATCGCCGTCGAGGTAACCGCGCTCGGTCGGCGAGAGCGTGTCGACGTCGACGCCCGCGAGCGTGGTGAACGCCCACGACCGCTGACCCTGGTCGGGGTCGAAGAGGTTCGCAGCCATCCACGCGACGCCCGCGTACTGCCATGGCTTCGAGTGGTAGAGCAGCGCGGTTCGGTCGTAGGCCGCCGAGACGAGCCCGGCGCCGATGGTGCCCGAGGCTCCGAGTTCGCGGGCATCCGCGACGCATCCGACGAAGAGCTTGTCCGCGGACTCGGCCCACGCGGCGACCGCGTCGACGATCGCCTCGGAGTTGCAGTCGACGACGACGCCGTAGAAGTCCGAGTCGACGTTCAGGAGCGCGTCGAGCCGGGTCGCGTAGCCGGGGTCGGCGGTGTTGTCGTCGAACGCGCTGAGGTTCGAGTTCAGCTCGTAGAACGGCAGGTCCCCGTTCGCGTCGTTCGTCATCGTGATGACCGCGCCCGACCCAGTCGCCGAGACGACACTCGACTCGCTCGAGATGGTCGCCGCGAGCTCGGTCGCGATGGTGGTCGTCGTGTCGCTCGACGCGGTGTGCGTGTGCGTGGTCGACGTCCCGTCGGGGTTGTAGATCGTGATCGACGTGACGGTCCCGTCGGTGGCCGCGTCGACCGTGACGTCGACCGTAGTCGCGACCACGACGCCGAGTTTCGCGACCTTCACTCGGCTCGGCCGAGGCGACTGCGCGAACGCGGCACGCACGGCTCGGTGGATCGGCGAGAGCGATCCTTCCGCCGTCGCGGCCTGCGCCGGAGTCGTGTAGGTCGCGACCGTGGGCGTCGCGAGGGTCTCTTGGGCCGTGGCGATCAGGAGCGTCCCGAAGCCCTGCCGCGTCAGCGGAGTGCCGTCGGCCGAGATCGTGACGGTGACGATGGGATCGAGTGCGCTCATGCTGAGGT
>JACCDT011967775.1_pt1 | contig 11472 bp, 7 predicted proteins | sample 7446291 | NCBI WGS metagenome assembly JACCDT01 (sample SAMN15323446, study PRJNA562643) | freshwater metagenome | isolation source: river surface water | place: USA:Blue River Watershed | collected 2017-08-17 | reverse complement strand
CCTCGCCCTCGCCGCCCTGGCCCTCTGGCCGAACGATGACCTGCGCGCGCGCCCTGCCGACCGACCCAACGTCGTCATCCTCCTCGCCGACGACCTTGGCTGGAGCGACATCAGCGCGAACCCGGGCGGCTCCATCGCCACGCCCAACATCGACAAGCTTTTCGACCAAGGGCTCCGCCTGAACAACTTCATGGGCTGGTGCGTATGCTCGCCCACGCGAGCGATGCTCCTCACCGGGCGGCACCCTTTCCGCGTCGGCACCGGTCCGGAAGTCGGCGGTGAACTGGACCGAGGCGAGACCACGATCGCCGAAGGCTTCAAGGCCCACGGCTACCGCACGGGCGTCTTCGGGAAATGGCACAACGGCGAAGACCCCGACACCCCGGAATATCGGGCGGCCTTCACCGAGGCGTTCAAGGCGCTGCCGAACAAGAAACTGAAGGGCGGCCTGGGCGTCAACGAGCACGGCTTCGACGTGGCCTGGGTCTATTACGGCGGCGGTGCGGATTACTTCACCCGCCGGACGGTCGGCGGCCGCGGGCCGGTCAGCTGGTGGCATGACCGCGAGTTCCGCCCACAGGACGCCGGCTACTCGGAGGACCTCATCGTCAGCCGCGCGACGGAGTTCATCCGCGACAACAAGGACCGTCCGTTCCTCTGCTACGTGCCCTTCCATCTGGTGCATGCGCCCATGCAGGCGAAGGACGCGGACCTGAAGGACGTCGACCCGCAGGTCACCGACCAGACGAAGCGCACCTACGCCGCGATGGTGCGGGCGATGGACACGAACGTAGGGCTCATCCTCGCCGAGCTGGACAGACAGGGCCTGCGCGAGAACACGATCGTCGTCTTCACCAGCGACAACGGCGCGACCAAGGACGGCAGCAACCTGCCGTTCCGCGGAGGCAAGCACTCGGTCAACGAAGGCGGTACGCACCTACCGGCGGTCGTCTCCTGGCCGAAGGGCGGGCTCACCAAGCGCTCCTGGGACGGACTGTGCGGCGCCCTCGACCTGTTCCCGTCCTTGATGGCCATGGCCGGGCTGGAAATGCCGACGACCCGGCCGCTCGACGGCAAGAACCTTTGGCCGGCCCTGCGCGACGGCGCCGCGAGCCCGGTGGAGAGCTATTACTGGTCCTGGCACGACGCCGACACGATCCGCACGGCCGACTGGCGCCTGCACCGTCGTTTCGGACGCCATGAGCTCTTCGCCATCCGCGAAGACGTCGGCGAGACGAAGAACCTCGCCTCGTCCCGTCCCGAAGTGGTGAAGGACCTCACCGCCAAGATGGACGCATGGGCCGGATCGCTCGGCGCGGCCCTTTCCCATCTGCCCTCGCCTGCGCGGCTCGACGCCAAGCCCGCCCCCGAAGGCGAAGTGCTCGAGGTCACGGTCAACGTCACCGCCCAAGCCAAGCCCAAGGACCGGCTGATCATCCCTCTCGCCGGCTTCGAAGGGTTCCAGCTCGCCACCGACTACGTCGAGTATGACGTCGCCGTCGCTGCCGACAGCCTGCCCGGCGGCTTCTACTATGCGCCGCTCAAGGGCAACGACCCGCAGACCATCGCGATCCTGTTCAAGCGCGGCGAGGGCATCGATCAGTTCGGCCGCGAGCAGGTCGCCGGCCCCGCGCCCCGAGGCGGCCCGGGCGTCTGGGAACACCGGGTGATCGGGCTCTGCAGCACCGCCCCGGGCGCCTTGCCACGCCATGGCCTGGTCTTCAACGGCGGCCGGCCCGGCACCTACCGAATCTACCTCGACAACCTGCGTATCCGGCATGCCGACGGCAGCACCACGCCGATCTGGACGACCGCCAAAGATACCCGTTACCGGAAAGAGCCCGGTAACGCGGCCTTCGACGGCGTGACCGTGCGCGCCGTGCCCGTGTCCGCGGTCCGCTGAAAACCGGCCCCTAGCCGCGCCCCCATCACGCCGCCTCGCCTGCGGATTCCTGATCCGACTCACGACGCAGCCCTCAGGCCCGCCAGATCCGTCTGGCGGGCCTTTTTGTGGGCCGAGCTGAAAGCGATGGCGACCGGACGTGCAGAGTCGGTCCGCCCAAGCCCTAGTCAACGGATCGGGGACACACTGATGTGGTCGAAGGCGACGTCGGCGCCGCTTGCATCCGATGCCAGCGCGAGGCCCACATAGGCGGTTTCGTTCAGCGGAACCGTCTCCTTGCCGGTCTCGGCCCAGTCGCGACCGTCCTTGGACCGGAACGCGGTGACGGTGTCCCCTCTCCTCACCAACCTGACCCAATAAGGGCCGCCTGGACTTTCGCCCCCAGGCGCGACGTTGCCCCCACGCCGACCGCCATGAGGACCGCGCCGGAAGGCCGGAGACTGGCCGGAGGCATTACCGACGAAGGCCATCGGCGCATCCTCCGTGAGGTCGCGGCGTACGACCAAGCCGGCGTCGGCGGAAACGGCGCCGGCGCCCGGGACGACGCGAGCGACGATCTCGCCATCTCCGCGCATCGAACGGTAAACGAAGTGAAAACCGCCCTCTTGGCGCCGGCCGGCGACATGCCCCTTGCCTCCGGCGAAGCGACGAGGCCCGCTCTCGCCGGGCGAACCTCGGCCAGCGGAAGAAAGCCGTACCGAGTCCGCCTCGAAGCGGACGAAAGTAGGCGCCTCGGTCGGGCCGACGTCCTGCGAATTCCATGGGCGAGGTACGAGCGGCGTCGCGGCGAATTCGGATCCGGACCGGCGATCCGCCTGCGCGAAGAAGCCTTCGGCGACGGTCAGTTCGCGGCCGTCGTCCAGCCTTTGCCAGCGGACGCGACCGGTCTCGACCTCGAGCCTGACCCCTTCGGGCTGCGCGCGCAGGGTCATCGCCCCTTGGTCGATGAGAGCCACAGTGTCACCGGCTTCGATCCGCGGTCCGGAGGCGGCGGACGATGAGATACGCAGTTCCCCACGATGCAGGCTGAGCCGAGGCTCGGCTTCCACGGAACGGAGCGTGAGCGCCGCCGGACCGAGGAGCGTCGACGACAGCTTTTGGGCGGAATCGCCGAAGATCGCGACGCCCCCCGTGGCGACGTTGATGACATCCCCGGCCTGCAGCGCCAGACCATCGGCCGGGACCGGGATCTTGCGTCCCTCCCGTTCGACCTGGGCCGAGCGACTTTGCCCGGAAAGCATGAGCCCGTCCGACGGCGCCAGGCTCAAGGCGAACCAGCTGCCGAGGGCGACGACGAGCAGGGGCAGCGCCAGCCGCAGGACCGGACGTCCCAGCAGCCAGGAAAATATTTCATACCAAGGAGAAGTCGGCTCGGCAGCCGGTGCGCGCAGGGGGGCGGAGGCAAACCGCTCCGCCGAAGCGGATGCGACAGCAGCGGCCTGCTGGTCGCGGAGCACCTCGCGGACGAGCGTGTCGAAACGCAGATCGCGCACGAGCTGTCGGCGGGCTTCCGGCTGGGAGAGCAACGCGTTGAGCTCACGATGCTCGTCATCCGAGATCGTGCCGTCCTGCCACTTCAGGAGGATTTCCTCGAGGCGGCTCATAAGCCGAGCTCCCCGAGCTTGAGTTTCTTCTCCACGCAGACGGCCAACGCCTGGCGCAGCCGCACGAGGGCCTTGATCACGGCATCGCAGGATTGCCCCGCCTTGGCGGCGATATCCTTGAGCGGAAGCCCTTGCTCATACTTGAGGACGAGTATCTGACGCGACTTCTCCGGCAGCGCCCGAAGGCATTCGCCGAGGGCCTGGCGGCGATCCTGGCCCGAGTCATCGGCGGCGTCGTCCTCCGCGAACGCCTGCTCCACGCAGTCGAGGAATTCGACGAGGGTGCTGTCCACGCGGACCTTCGAATTCTGCTTCGTCCGCCAATACATGAGGATGAGGTTGCGCGCCACCGTGCGGCACCAGGCCGGCGGATTCTGGATGACGGCGCCTTTCTCGAGTTCCGCATGGAGCTTCAGCCAGACCTCCTGGAAGACGTCCTCGGACGTCTGCGCCTCGCGCAGCAGTCCGAAGATAAAGGCCATCAGCCGATGGCGGTCGGCGAGAAACCACGCGGTGATCTGTTGGTTCGTGAGGCTCATCGGGGGCGTTCCCGCCGGAAACACCGTGGCCGGCAATGAAATGCGGCCACGGCGCTTGGCGTCAGTCAACGTCAAATGGCCTTACCCTTACCGCGGCCGCTATCGTTGCCGTGACCTTTGTCGTTGCCACGGCCGTTGTCCTTGCCGCGGCCGTTGTCCTTGCCGCGGCCTGCGTCGTCGCCGCGACCATCCCCTTTGCCACTGGGAGCGCCTTTACCACCGGGACCGCTGGAGCCACCCTTGCCGGGACCGCCCTTACCTCGGCCAGCATCGTCGCCACGGCCATCACCTTTGCCACCGGGGCCGCCTTTGCCGCGGCCGTCGCCATCGCCGCGGCCAGGGTGGCCGTGATGCCGGCGATGCCGGTCGAGGGCCGCGCGGTCCTCGGAGGTCAAGGCGGTGAGTTCCGACTCGTCGAGCTTGCCGTCGCCGTTCTTGTCATACTTGGCGAGGAGATCGGCGGGGGTGTCGCCCTGTTTGCCGTCCTTGCCCTGGGCACCGGGATGCGCGTGGACGGTGGCGGCCAGCGCGAGGCAGCCGAGAAGGATCGTGAGTGCTTTGGTCATGTTTTTTTGGGTTGGGGATGTTGGTGGGGTGTCGCGAGTGCTTTCGCCAGATAAGCGGTGCCCGAGAGGGACGCCGGCCGTATCCTTGCGGTGAGAACAAGTCGTTACATAAGGGATGATGCCGCCGAGGGCCCGACATGGACATTTATGTTTCAGCCGGAGCTTGCCCGCTCCGACCTCGCCAAAAAGTAAGCCTTCCACCCTCCCGGCCTGCTTACGCACTTCCCTTGAAGGGGGCGCTCCCCCAGTCTGCCGGCATGACGTCCGCCCCCGTCCTGCCGTCGGCCCCCCTCAGCCCGATGCTCCGGCTCGCTTGGCTGGGAATGCTTCTGCTCAGCGGCGTCGCTTCGGCGCGCACGCCGAACATCCTGCTGATCCTCGCCGACGACCTCGGCTACGGTGACGTCCGCTGCTACAACGATCAGGCCAAGGTGCCGACGCCGAACCTCGATCGGCTGGCCCGTGAAGGGGTCCGCTTCACCGATGCGCACAGCCCCGCGACCGTGTGCACGCCGTCGCGCTACGGTCTCCTGACCGGCCAGATGCCCTTCCGGATTCCGCGGGGCGGCGTCGTCTTCACCGGCACGGGCGGACCTTCCCTGATCGCAGCAGGCCGTCTGACCCTGCCCGCGATGCTCAAGGCCCAAGGTTACGCCACGGCCGCCGTGGGCAAATGGCACCTCGGCCTGACCTTCCGCGACGCCGACGGCGCACCGCTCCAGGCGGGCCGACCCGAAGACGCCCGGCGCATCGACTACGCGCGCCGGATCGAAGGTGGCCCGCTCGATCACGGATTCGAAAGCTTCTTCGGCACGGCCTGCTGTCCGGGCACCGACTGGCTCTATGCTTACATCGACGGCGACCGCATTCCGACTCCGCCCACGGGGCCGCTGGATCGCACGAAGCTCCCGCGTCACCCTTACGCCAATGACTGCCGGCCCGGCATCATCGCGCCCGACTTCGACCTGCCAGAAATCGACGAGCAGTTCTTGCGACGCAGCCGCGATTTCCTCGCCCGGCAAGCCCGGGCGGAACCACGTCGGCCGTTCTTCCTCTACCACGCCACCCAGGCGGTGCACCTGCCTTCGTTCGCCAGCAAAGATTACCGCGGCAAGAGCCCGGCCGGGCCGCACGGCGACTTCATCGCGGAGTTCGATGCGCATGTCGGCCTGCTGCTCGCCGACCTCGAGAAGCATGGGCTGGCCGAGGACACCTTGGTCATCATCTCGAGCGACAACGGACCCGAAACCACGAGCGCCCTGCGCATGCGCGCCGACCACGGGCACGACGGCGCCCGCCCGTGGCGCGGACTGAAGCGCGACTCCTGGGAAGGCGGTCATCGGATCCCGCTCATCGTGCGCTGGCCCGGACGCGTCAAGCCGGGCATGATCAGCGACCGGACCATCAGCCTCACCGACGTCATGGCCACCGTGGCGGAAATCACCGTACAGACCCTCCCCGCGCCGGCCGCCGAGGACAGCATCAGCTTCCTGCCCACGCTCGAAAGCCGCCCGCAACCCGGACGCCCCTTCCTGCTCACGCAGGCCGCCGGAGGAGCGGCCACGTTGACCATCCGGAAAGGGTCATGGAAGCTGATCACGCACGCCGGCTCCGGCGGCAATCGCTACGACCGCGGCGAACTGAAGGATATCGCGCCGCCGGGCCCCTCGCGGGAAACCGGCCCGCAGCTCTACGACCTCTCCCGAGACCCGGGCGAGACCACGAACCTGGCGACCCAGCGCCCCGAGATCGTGCAAGAACTCCAGGCCCTCCTCACAGCCACACGGGCCAGCGGCCGCAGCCGGCCCTGACCCGCAGGCCCATGTCCGCGTGACGGCAAACGCTCATATCATTCTTTCAGGCTTTCTTGCTGTAACCTCCGGCCCAAAGGCTTGTCTGGAAAGCATCATCCGACCCCTCGGATCCATGCCCTCCTCTCTTCGCCATCCCGTCGCCTTGCTCGGCGCGTGCCTCGTCGCCGCGACCGGTCTGCGTGCCGTCGATACGCCGAACTACGAGACGCAGATCAGGCCGATCTTCAAGGAGCACTGCACGCACTGCCACGGCGAGGAGGAGAAGCCCAAGGGAGGCGTCGACCTGCGCCTGCGTCGCTTCATGGACGGCAAGACGGAGGACGGCTCTCCGATGCTGACGCCGGGCAAGCCCGAGCAGAGCGCGATCTTCACCCTCACCCGCGACGGCGAGATGCCGAAGAAGGGTAAGAAGATGCCGGAGGGACAGCTCGCGCTGCTCGAAGCCTGGATCAAGGCCGGCGCGAAGATCAACGAAGCCGAACCGACGGGCACCCTGCCCTACGGCGCCTACGTCTCCGCCAGCGACCGGAAGTTCTGGTCCTTCCAGCCGGTCACCAAGACCGCCGTGCCGAAGTTCGCCGACGCTCCCGACCTCGGACCGATCGACGCCTTCATCCGCGCGAAACTGAAATCCAACCGACTCGACTTCGCGCCCGAGGCCGATCGCGCCACGCTCATCCGTCGCGCGACCTTCGACCTGACGGGCCTGCCGCCGACGCCGGCCGAGACCGCCGCGTTCGTCGCCGACGCCGCCCCCGACGCCTTCGCGAAACTGATCGACCGGCTGCTGGCTTCCGAAGCCTACGGCGAACGCTGGGGGCGTCATTGGCTGGACGTCGCGGGGTACGCCGACACCAACGGCTACGCGGACGCGGATTCGGTCCGACCTCACGCCTGGCGCTACCGCGACTACGTCATCCGCTCGCTCAACGCCGACAAGCCCTGGGACCGCTTCATCCAGGAACAGCTGGCCGGCGATGAACTCCACGGCGTCTCGGCCGCCAATGTCGCGGCCGCGGTGCTCGACCCTTCCAAGATCGACGCCCTGACGGCCACGGCCTTCCTGCGCATGGGTCCTGACGGCACCGGCGACACGGTCGCTGACCTCGAACTGGCCAAGAACCAGAGCATCGCCGACACGCTGCGCATCGTGACGACCTCGCTCACCGGCCTGACGGTCGCCTGCGCGCAGTGCCACGACCACCGCTACGACCCGATCAGCCAGGTCGACTACTTCCGCCTCCGCGCGGTCTTCGACCCCGCCCTCGATTGGCGGAAATGGCAGAACCCGACCCAGCGCACGGCCTCGCTCTACACGGCGGCCGACAAGGCGAAGGCCGCCGAGATCGAGAAGCAGGCCGCGGCCATCGACGCCGAAGCGACGAAGATGTATAAGGACGCCCTGGACGTGATCTTCGAGAAGAAGATCCTCGAAGTCCCGGAGGCCGAACGCGCCGCCTACCGCGTCGCGCGCAATACGCCCGTCGCCAAGCGCACCAAGGAGCAGGCGGCGCTGATCAAGAAATACTTCTCCGCCCAGGCGACCTTCGGTCTGGATCTATACGACAAGGCAGCCGACAACAAAGTCGTCGCCAAGCGCGCCGAGGCCACCGCACTTCGCGCGACCAAGCCGGCCGAGGGACGCCTCAGCCTGCTCGTCGAGCCGGTGAACGCCGCGCCGAAGAGCGAACTCCACCATCGCGGTGACCACGCCCAGCCGCGACAGGTCGTCACCCCAGGCGAACTTGCCATCCTCGGCAACCCCGCCATCCCGGTCGACGACCCGAAGCTGCCGACGACTGGCCGACGTCTCGCCTACGCCAAGTGGCTGACCTCCGGTCAGCACCCGCTGGTGGGCCGTACGTTGATGAACCGCGTCTGGCTGCATCACTTCGGCCGTGGAATCGTCAACACCCCCGGTGACTTCGGGATGCTCGGCGAACGCCCTTCGCACCCGGAACTCCTCGACTACCTGGCCGGACGCTTCGTCGAGACCGGCTGGAGCCTCAAGGCGATGCACCGTGAGATGATGCTCAGCCGCACTTACCGCCAGTCCGCCCGCCATGACGCCGCCCAGGCGGCCGACCCGGATAACGCCCTCTTCGGCCGATACCGCATCCGCCGGCTCGACGCCGAGACCATCCGCGACGCCATGCTCGCGGTCAGCGGCAAACTCAACCCCGAGCGCTTCGGCCCGCCGGTCACCGTCGGCAAGACCGGCGACGGACGCATGATCCCCGGCGTCGAGGTGCTCAACGCGAACCGCGACGTCATCAAGGTCGACACCTCCTCCCCCGCGGTCTACCGCCGATCGTTATACCTGCAGCAACGGCGCAGCGGCCCCGCGACGGCGCTCGCCACGTTCGACCTGCCGAACATGGACCCGAACTGCGAGCGACGCGACGTCACCACGGTCGCCCCGCAGTCGCTCTTCCTGCTCAACGACGAGTTCGTCATCGAACGTGCCAAGGACCTCGCGGCGCGCGTGATCAAGGAGCACCCCGAAGACGCCGACGCGCAGGTCCGCGCCGCCTGGCGGCTCACGCAGGCCCGCGACCCCTCGGCCAAGGAACTCGCCGACTTCAACCGCCTCCTCGCGGAGCAGCTCGAACACTTCGCCAAGCTGAAACCAGCCAAGCCGGTCGCGGACGCGTCGCTGAAGATCAAGCCGGTGAAGGTGAAATCCACGTCAAAGAAAGCCGCTCCTCAGCCGACCTTCCCCACCCCGACGGCCACGACGCAGGAAGCCCGCGTCGAGGCGCTGGGCTCGCTCTGCCAGGTCCTCCTCGCCACCAACCGTTTCCTCCATGTCGACTAAGCTTCCGCACGGGCTCTGTTCCCGCCGTCATTTCCTCGAAGCCGGCGGCTTCGGCCTCGGCATGCTCGGACTCGCCACCCTGCTCCGACAGGACGGCCTCCTCGCCGCGCCCATCAAGCCGCTCCTCGGCAACGAGACCTTCGACCTCCTGCCGAAGCAGCCACCCCGCCCCGCCAAGGCGAAGGCGATGATCTCCCTCTTCATGATGGGCGGTCCCTCGCAGATGGACCTCTTCGACCCCAAGCCGATGCTCACGAAGTGGCACGGCCAGAAGTTCCCGGGTGACATCAAATACGACAACGTGGCCCAGGCGTCGGCGAAGGTGCTGGGTTCGTTCTGGAAGTTCTCGCGCCACGGCAAGTGCGGGATGGAGCTCAGCGAACTCCTGCCCCAGCTCGGCACGGTCGCCGACGACATCTGCCTGATCCGCTCGATGAAGTCCGGCGTGAACAACCACCTGCAGGCCATGCTCGCCATGCAGACGGGTCGCATCACCTCCGGTAACCCGACCCTGGGCGCCTGGACGACCTACGCGCTCGGCAGCGAGACCAAGGACCTGCCGGCCTACGTCGTGATGGGGCATCCCTCCGGCCTGCCGACCTTCGCGAACCAGCACTGGTCCAACGGCTGGCTGCCTTCGATCTACCAAGGCACGTTCGTCCGCGCCACCACCCCGCACATCCTCAACCTTGACCCGCCCGCCGCGCTCCAAGGCAAGCCGCAGGAACGTCAGATGGAGCTGCTCCGCGCGATGAACGCCGAACACGCGGCCAACCATCCGGGCGAGAGCGACCTGCAGGCGCGCATCCAGAGCTATGAGCTCGCCGGGCGCATGCAGCTGGCCGCCAAAGAGGCCTTCGATATCTCCTCCGAACCGAAGCACGTCCTCGAACTCTACGGCGTCGGTCGCAAGGAATGCGACGACTACGCCCGCCGTTGCCTGATCGCCCGCCGCCTCGTCGAGCGGGGCGTGCGCTATGTGCAGGTCCTCAACCAGGGACAAAGCTGGGACAGCCACGGCTCGATCAAGTCCGCCCTGCCCACGCTCTGCGCCGCGACCGACCGTCCGAGCGCCGCGCTCGTCGCCGACCTCAAGCAACGCGGCCTCCTCGACAGCACCATCGTGCATTGGGGCGGCGAGATGGGCCGACTGCCGGTCCTCCAGAACGACGCCGGCGAGGCCAAGTGGGGCCGCGACCATAATACCTACGGTTTCAGCCAGTGGGTCGCCGGCGGCGGCTTCAAGGGCGGCCTGACCTACGGCGAGACCGACGAATGGGGACACCACGCGGTCAAGGACGTCGTGAACCATTTCGACTGGCACGCCACCATGCTCGACTGCTTCGGGTTCGAGCACGACAAGCTCACGTATAAGCGCAACGGCACCGCGCTGGCCCTGACCAACAACCAGCCCGCCCGGGTCGTCCGCGAGCTCCTGGCTTGAATCGCCCGGGGTTGCAAAACCCCAGCAGAGGACTTGATTGAGGGGGATGGTCCGCCCCGCCCTCCTGCTCGCGCTTGCCTGCTCCGCCATGGCCGACGCCAAGGTCTCCTTCAACCGGGAGATCCGGCCGATCCTTTCGGAACAGTGCTTCTCCTGCCACGGCTTCGACGCCAAGCACCGGAAGGCCGACCTACGCCTCGATACCCGCGAGGGCGCCTTGGCCGACAATGACGGCGTCCGCGCGATCATCCCCGGCGACCCCGCGAAGTCCGAACTTTGGAAGCGCCTTTTGTCCTCGGATCCGGAAGAAGTGATGCCGCCGCCCGAGGCCCACAAGCCGAAGCTGACGGCCAAGCAGAAAGAAACCCTCCGCCGCTGGATCGAAGAAGGCGCGCCTTACGAACCGCACTGGGCCTTCACCGCCCCGCAGCGTCCTGCCCTGAGAGAAAAGGGGGCGGCCGCGATCGACGCCCTGATCGACCAAGGACTCAAGTAAGCCGGCCTGAGGGCTTCGGCCGAGGCGTCGCCGGAAAAACTCCTGCGTCGCCTCTCGCTCGACCTCACCGGCCTGCCGCCCACGCCCGCCGAACTCGACGCCTTCCTGCAAGCCCGCGCAAAAGACCCGCAGGCCGCGTATGCCGCCGCCGTCGACCGTCTGCTGGCTTCGCCCGCCTACGGTGAACGCTGGGGCCGCTGGTGGCTCGACCAGGCCCGCTACGCCGATAGCAACGGCTACTCGATCGACGCCCCGCGCAGCATCTGGAAATACCGTGACTGGGTGGTG
>JACCDT011796858.1_pt1 | contig 11472 bp, 9 predicted proteins | sample 7446291 | NCBI WGS metagenome assembly JACCDT01 (sample SAMN15323446, study PRJNA562643) | freshwater metagenome | isolation source: river surface water | place: USA:Blue River Watershed | collected 2017-08-17 | reverse complement strand
TACTGCCCCGCCCATTTCGTCGATGCGCGCAATGTATTCGTATGCCAGGCGCTCAACTTCATTTGTGAGAGATTCAACAAAGTACGAACCAGCAAGAGGGTCTGGCGTGTCGGTTACGCCGCTTTCGTATCCAATGATCTGCTGTGTGCGCAATGCAATGCGCGCAGCTTCTTCAGTTGGCAAGCTCAGCGCTTCGTCGTAGCCGTTGGTGTGCAGACTTTGCGTTCCGCCCAACACTGCAGCCATGCTTTGCACAGCCACACGCACCACGTTGTTCAACGGTTGCTGTGCGGTAAGTGTTGAACCACCAGTTTGTGTGTGGAAGCGCATGAGTTTGCTTGCTTCCTTTTTCGCACCAAAACGATTGGTCATGATGTCGTGCCACATGCGACGGCTGGCGCGGAACTTGGCTACTTCTTCGAAGAAGTTGTTATGGCCATTCCAGAAGAAACTGAGACGTGGACCAATGTCATCCACGTCGAGACCGGCATCGATCGCTGCTTGCACATATGCAATGGCATTCGACAACGTAAACGCGAGTTCTTGAACGGCAGTGCTTCCCGCTTCACGAATGTGATAACCGGAAATGGAAATGGTGTTCCACTTCGGAACATTCTTTGAGCAGTATTCAAAAATATTGGTAATGATGCGCATTGAAGGCTTCGGCGGATACACATAAGTTCCACGTGCGATGTATTCCTTCAACAGGTCGTTTTGAATGGTGCCGCTAATTGCGGTGCCTGGCACTCCGCGCTCTTCTGCAACCAACTCGTACATCAACAACAAAATTGCAGCCGTTGAGTTGATGGTCATTGAAGTCGTGACTTTGTCGAGCGGCAAGTCGGCAAGCAATGTGCGCATGTCGTCGAGTGAGTCAATAGCAACGCCAACTTTTCCTACTTCGCCAGCCGAACGTGCGTGATCGCTGTCGTAACCCATTTGTGTTGGCAAGTCGAATGCGCAGCTGAGACCGGTTTGACCAGCCTCAAGCAAAAACTTAAATCGTTGGTTTGTGTCGGCCGCACTTCCGAAGCCTGCGTATTGACGCATGGTCCACAACCGGTCGCGGTGCATGGTTGGGTAAATGCCACGGGTATACGGCTGTTGACCAGGAGCACCAAGTGCGGTTGATGGGTCGAAGGCGCCCAGCGTTTCCGCGGTGTACAACGGATTAATGGTGATGCCGGAGTCAGTCTGGCGCTCTTTAGGGGTTTCAGCCATGGGTCTAGGTTACGAGATGGAGCCCAAATTGTCGCATGGCTAGCCTTGCACTATGACCGCAACCGAGAACAGCACCCGCATGATTGACGGAATCGAATTGAAGCCACGCGAAGTGGCATCCATTGGTCGCCCGCAATACGACTCCATTGAAGACGAACGCCGTGCACGAAAAGTTGGCCTCGCTGCTGCGCTTCGGGTATTTGGTCGCCTCGGTTATGGCGAAGGTGTTGCCGGACACATCACTGCACGTGACCCGGAATTTACTGACTGCTTTTGGGTGAACCCGTTTGGCAAAAGTTTCCGCCACATGAAAACCAGTGACCTCATTTTGGTAAATCATGACGGTGAAGTGGTGTACGGAACGCAACCTGTGAATCGTGCTGCGTTCGTGTTGCATGCAGCAATTCACAAAGCACGACCAGATGTGATTGGTGCGGCGCATGCACACTCCACATATGGCAAGGCCTGGTCATCGCTTGGTCGCAAGCTTGACCCAATTACTCAAGACGCTTGCATTTTTTACAACGACCACACCGTTATTGCCGAACAAGGCGGCAAGGTGGTGTTTGAAGTTGCAGCTGGCGAAGAATTTGCGTCGTTGTTCCCAACAGGCAAAGCAGCCATTCACCAAAACCATGGTTTGTTTACTGTTGGAACCACCGTTGAAGCTGCAGCATTTTGGTTCATCACCATGGACCGCAGTTGCCAAGCACAACTTCTTGCCGAAGCAGCGGGAACGCCGAAACTCATTGATCATGATGCGGCAACCTACACACAACAACTCACAGGTTTCGCAGAAGCAGGTTGGTTCCAGTTTCAACCACTGTTCCAAGAAATCTGCGCAACAGATCCTGACCTGTTCGATTGAGCGGTAACACTGCACCACTCACGCAGAAATCGCTGAGTACCCGAGTAGGCGGTTTACCGCCCGAGTTGTTCTTCATCTGTTCTGCAAGCGCGCAATACATTGGCGCGGTCATTGCATTCCGTTTGTTTGACCGCGTGGCGCCAGAAAGCGTTGCGTGGTTGCGAGTCATTGCAGCATCATTAATTCTGATTATCTTTTCGGCACCACGACTGATTCGTCAAGGCAAGTGGTCGCGAAGCGAACTTATCTCTGCAGCAGCGTTCGGAATTTCCGTTGCGCTCATGAACCTGACGTTCTACTTGGCTATTGATCGGCTGGATTTAGGCAAAGGTGTGGCCATTGAATTCATCGGTCCAATATGTGTTGCTGCTTTTCAAACAAAGACGCGCCGTAACGCTCTTGCGCTCGCCCTGGCAACCATTGGTGTGCTCATTCTTTCGGGATTCGAACTTGGCAATGAACCGCTTGGTCTGTTGTTTATCTTTCTCGCCTCTGCATGTTGGGGTGCATACATTGTGATCGGCTCAAAAGTTGCACAACTCAACAGAGGTGTTTCAGGACTTGGCGTAGGACTAGCAATTGGTGCTGTTGTTATTGCTCCATTTGGTGCAGCAAACAGTGGTCCTGCGTGGAGTTCACCATCAATACTTTTTGCATGTGTTTTGGTTGGGTTGTTTTCAAATGCGCTTGGCTACGGAATTGAACAATCCATCATGCGCAAAATTCCTGTACGCAGATTTTCGGTTTTGCTCGCACTACTTCCGGTGACTGCAGTGGTGTTTGGATTTCTCTTTCTTGATCAGACTCCCACACTGATTGATTTACTTGGGATGTCCCTCGTGCTTATTGGCGTGGTCGTACAACAACGAGATGTACTTCCCGCAGCCAGCGAAACCGCATAAATAGCGCTCAAGGGTGACCTCACCCTGCCGATACCTATCGGTAGACTGAACAGAAGCCATTGAGGAGATTTCTCACTATGCGCGTCCCCCACAAAATTTCTGCAGTTCTTTGCGTACTCGTAAGTAGTGCCACTCTGATGTCGACCCTTGTCGCACCGGTTCAGGCTGAAGACGGTCAGTTGCCGATTGCCATTCAAATTGACGGCCGCGGATACGGTCACGGACGCGGAATGAGCCAGTACGGCTCGTATGGATACGCCACGGTGTATGGCTGGTCGTGGGACGCAATTCTCAATTTCTACTACGGCGGCGCAACAGGAAACACCCTCGGCTCACTCGCCAACCCTGACCAAGAAATGACCACCTGGTTGAGCGCAATGAACAATGCACAAACGGCTGTTATTTCCGATGGCAACAATGCCGTGTTTCTGCAAGACCCAACTCCTGGTCGAACTTGGGGCTCGCTTGTTGCCCGTGAAGTTGCTAACCGCGTGTATCGCGTATGGGGAACACAAGAACGTCGCTGCGCAACTGCTGGCGCAGACCCTGGCTCTGAAGGTTTCACACTGATTGGCGATGTGCAAAACGTTGCATCGTTTACCACCACTGTTGGCGCCGACCCAGCAGCAGCCCCAACGCAACTCATCGGTTTATGCGAGCCACGAGTTGGCTCAACACGTTTCAAAATTCGTTACTACCGCGGCGAAATTCGCGCTGTGAATAATTCGCGCGGCGAAAATCGCACTATCAACGCAACGTCAATTGAAAGCTACTTACGTGGCGTGGTGCCTCGTGAGTCTCCTGCCGAATGGGGTGCTGCAGCAGGCGGTGCTGGAATGAATGCATTGCGCGCACAGTCGGTAGCCGCTCGCTCGTATGCAGCAACAGAGAACAGATATGCAGGTCTTGCACGCACATGCGACTCGCAAGACTGTCAGGTGTATGGCGGCGCCCTGTTGCGCGAATCAATTAACGCCAACCCCACACCACTCGAACACCCCTACACCGACCAGGCGATTGCAGAAACAGCCAGTGTTGTGGTGATGACGCCAAAAGGCCTGCCAGCGCGCACCGAATTCACCTCCAGTAATGGCGGTCGAACTGCTGGCGGCACCTTCCCTGCTCAGGCAGACCCCGGCGACTTGGCAAGCGACCCTGTGAACTCGCTACTGGTGTGGACACGCGTGTTTTCTGCAGCCGCGATTCAAGCAAAGTACCCATCGATTGGCACGCTGACTTCGGTGGTGACAAACCATGACGGTCTTGGTGGCGATTGGAATGGATATGCCACCAGCGTCACTATTAACGGCACTGCAGGAAGCGTGACCGTAACTGGATGGGCGTTTAAGACCACGTTCGATATTCCTGCGCCGTGGTTTGAAACGACAAGTGTCGTAGGTGCTCCATTTGATGCAGCACCTGTTGGATCATTCCTGTTCATTGGTGATTCAGTCGGTGAAAGCATGAGAGCAGAGTTCAACGCAATCGTGACTCCGTCGTATCCGTCCATGAATTACCAAGCACTGTCCAATCGCTGCATGGTTGGACCAAGCTGCGTAGCCGCTGCAATTTGACTTCCTGATGCGCCAGCAGTGATCAATTCACTCACACCTGAGCAGTATCCAAACATTGCCATTATTCAGTTGGGCTACAACGACGACCCGAACACCTTGCAGGCAGACGTTGACCAAGTGGTGAATGCTTTGAACACACGTGGCGTACAACGTGTGGTGTTTATCAACCTGTCAACGCGGCGCACATCGCGCGACTATGCGCTATCAAATGCGGTGCTTGCCAACGCTGCAACGAGTTATCCAAACGTGTCGGTACTGGATTGGAATGCGGCAAGCAGCGACCCTTCACAGAACCGATGGTTTAGAGATGACGTGCACCTAACGAACACTGGTCGTGCACAATTTGCATTGTTCATTCGCAATCAACTCGACGCACTACGCGCCAATGGCTTGATTGCCAGCGGCACAGCAACCATTGTTCCACTTGGTGTGCCGATGGCACGCGGAGATCGCGGCGACAACGTGAGGTTGTTGCAAACTCAACTAAATACGTACTTCAAATTGCCAAAGAAGAAGCGCATCGTTGTGGATGGCGTGTTTGGCAAAGGCACTGCTGCTTGGGTAACGCAATTAGAAACCAACAATGGTTTTGCTGTAGACGGAATTGCCGATGATGCGGTGCTTGCAGTGTTGAGCATTGACCCATCCACCATCACCCTAAAACTCGGAATGAAACACGCAACAGTTGCTACAGCGCAGACCGCACTCGCCCGCGTGCTGAAAGTGAAAGTAAAAGCTGACGGCGTGTTCGGGCCTGGAACGGTGCGCTTGGTAAAACGTTTCCAGAAAACCGTCGGGTTGAAGCAGTCAGGCGTGATTAATCACGAAACCTGGATGGCTCTACTTAGCGCTTCATCCCAGCAGTAAATCGCGCTTCCCACGCTTTTGTACTGACCATTTCTGGATATATGGCGCGATACTCGCGCTTCAGACGGCCATACGAAAAAGCAATAGAAACAATAGATTTTGCGACCTGTCCGAGCAACGAAAAGAATCGCTTTGTGTCGCGTTCGACTACATAGCCATCGGCAATGCGATCGTGGCGATACAAAATGTGATTGCGCAACGTAGCAACACCAACTGCTCGGGCGTCAATTGGGCCAACTCCATAACCGCGCAAACGAAGTGGTCGCGGAATTATGTACCCGCCCACCGACACGATGGCAAACAGGAAGCCGAACGCTCGCAGTGCCTTGTGTCGTGGTTTGCGTGGCGCAATTGCTGCAAGTTCTGGAGTAAGTGGAGCTGGTTTTTCCTCTGCACACTTCCGTAATTCATCGTGCAACGCTGCGTGATCAATTTTCATCCACTCGCTTGGTCCTGCCAAGTAAGCGTCAAGACCTTTCAACATGTATTCGGTGCTGGAATAACGCATGGAAAACAAGTTGCGGAAACCAAACGATGCAAAGCGATACGCCAAGTTCCACCAATGATGCTTGTCGAACACCAACGTGTCGACCAACGCCAAGTTGCGTGACTCGTAGAACAACGAACTTGGGTTGTTCTTCAAACCAAAGTCTGCGTGCCACACGATGACGCCATTCAGCGTGACGCTGTGCTTACCGGTATGCATGAGACCAAATGCCACGTCGTCGCCGCGCACAAATACCGGAAGCGGGTTGTCATTGGTGATTGAAATTGGAAACGCGGTGTACCACCAGGCGGTGTAGTCAAACGGAATTTCTGGAGCGTCGACTACAGCCAGTTCGCGCTTGCGCAAATCATCTTCGCGGCCAAGCGCCTGCAACGGATAAATGGAGCGGAACGAATACTCAGACCCTGCCTCAAATTGCAGCCAAGGGCGTTCTTCGCTCAGCATTGCGCCGTGCACGCACAGTTTCGGGTCGCGTGCGTTTGCAAACAGCGCCATAGTGCGCACAAGAGCTTCTGGTTCAAGCGTGATGTCGTCGTCCATGAACAACACATGCGTAGCCCAACCCTGTTTGCGCAGTTCAATAAGGCCTCGAGCAAAGCCACCTGCACCACCCAGGTTTCCGTTTGGTGCTACCTGCAACGGCGCGTCTGCTGGTGCATCAAACGTAACGTTCTGCGCGTTGTCTACAACGAACACGCGAACACGACCGCGCAGCACATCGATGCTGCGCTCAAGTTCCAACACATTGCTCACCGTTTTGCGAACGTACTCTTGGCGATTAAACGTGGTGATGGACAGCGACAGCTTCACATCGTGGGCTGGTGCGTCTGCACTCACCCATTCGCCGCCCGTGATGCATACCTCTCCACCTTGCGCCAACACCCGAACGAAGTACGTGCCATACGGCGTGGACTGCAGATTTGGCAGCAAAAACTCAACAAATACGGGGCATCCTTCACCCTGTGGCAACGGCTCCGAAGCGACCACGGTTTCTCCGCGTGCACTCACTCCAACCACTTGTGCAATACCCACCCCAGACGCGCGTACGCGCACTGCGAGCGCATTCACGGTGGTGATGCGACTCCATCGGCCGGCTGCAAACACACCGAAGCTCGTATCGAAGGACACCTCTGCGCCATCTTGCAACACCGCGCCACCAGGAACGATTTTTGTTATGCCATCAAAACGCGCATACAACAAAGGCTCTGTTGTGGTTTCAGTTGGTAAAACCAAACGTTGCAGCAACTGCGTCATTATGAGCCGCTCAGAGGGTCGGTGAAAAACGACGGAATTGAACTGTTGGTATTCACTGCTTCAAGAATGCCGCTTGCAGCATTAAGCGCTTCGTGAATGGTGACGTCCATGTCGAGGTAACGATACGTGCCAAGACGACCAAGGAAGGTAACTCCCTGCTGCGCACGAGCTTGCTCAACGTATTTCACGAGTTGATCTTTTTCTTCAACCAAGCGAATTGGGTAATAGGGCGTATCGGTTTCGCCACACAAACGCGAATACTCGGTGTACGTCACTGATTTGTCGTGATGCTCCCACGGCGCAAAATGCTTGTGTTCAGTAATGCGTGTGTACGGCACACTTTCGTCGCAATAATTCAACACCGGACAACCCTGCACGTCGCCGTCTTTCACTTCTTGAACAAAGTCGAGCGTGCGATAGCCAAGGCGGCCGTGCTCGAAACCAAAATATGCATCAATTGGACCTGTCCACACCACATGGTCGTATGCACTCGACGACGCAGGATTGAACACAGTTGACAAATGCAGCGTGATTGACGGGTGATCCAAAATCGCTTCCACGATTGGCGTATACCCGTGTTCAGGAATTCCTTGGAACGGATGATTGAAATACGAATTGTCTGCAGTAAAGCGCAACGGCAATCGCGCAAGGATGCTGGCTGGCAATTCTGTTGGTTCAACACCCCATTGCTTTTTCGTATAGCCCTTGAAAAATGCTTCGTACATTTCGCGACCAACAAAACGCAGCGCCTGGTCTTCAAACGACACAGGGTTGGTAATGGTCTTGTCAGCTTTTTCCGAAATAAACGCTTCAGCCTCTTGCGGCGTGAAGTTGGTGCCAAAGAAATCGTTGATCAGCGTGAGGTTCATGGGCAACTGGTACTTCTTGCCACCGCTCATTGCGCTGACCGTATGGCGGTAGGGCTTCATGACCCCAAAGCGCGTGATGTAGTCCCATACATGCTCGTGTTGCGTGTGGAAGATGTGTGGGCCGTACACATGCACCATGACGCCCGATTCATGGCGCTGTGTAAAGCAGTTGCCGGCAACATGGTTGCGAGTGTCAAAAACGGTGGCTGTGTGCCCGGCTTCGGCCAATTGGCGAGCCACCACAGCACCTGAAAAGCCGGCGCCAACGATGGCAAAGGACCGTGACACCACGGCTAAATACTAGTTAATTAGTGAGAAAGCCAAGGGGCGCATGCGCCTTCCAAGTCGCGAACTTCAATGCGATCGCGGTTGGCATATGTCACCTGATTGTTTGGGTCTGGGCGCAAACGGAAGGTGCGGAACGACATCTCGGTGGTGTCAATGGCAAGGATTCTGCCCGACAACGAATCGCCAAGACCAAGCAGCACCTTGATGGTTTCCAAAGCCTGAATTGACCCAACAATTCCTGGCAATACACCAAGCACGCCTGCCTCTGCGCAACTTGGTGCAAGTTCTGCTGGAGGTGGCTCGGGAACCATGTCGCGATAGGTCGGACCGTTCTTCGGATCGAACACGGTGACCATTCCTTCGAAGCGGAAAATGGATCCGTGCACTACTGGAATGCCGAGCTTGATGCTCGCATCATTCAGCAAGTAACGACTCGGGAAGTTGTCTGCGCCGTCCACAATGACGTCGTAGCCAGCAATGATGTCCATGATGTTGCTTGCTTCAAGACGAGTGTCGTAGGTAACTACTTTCACGTCTGGGTTCAGCAGTTGCAAAGTTTTCTTTGCCGACTCCACTTTGCGATCACCAATGCGATCGATGTTGTGCAAAATTTGGCGCTGCAAGTTCGATGCATCTACTTCGTCCATGTCGACGATGCCGAGGGTGCCCACTCCGGCAGCAGCCAAGTACAACGCTGCTGGCGATCCGAGCCCACCTGCGCCAAGCAACAACACTTTGCTCGACAACAACTTTGACTGACCCTCTACCCCAACTTCTGGCAACAAAATATGACGTTGGTAACGATTGCGCTGCTCTGCAGTAAGTACAGCAGGCGTGCGCCACGGGCGACCTTCATCTTTCCACTTACCAAAACCGCCGGCTACAGAGACAACATTGGTATAGCCAAGTTCGTGCAATGTTTTTGTGGCAAATGCACTGCGTACACCACCTGCGCAATACACCAACACCGGTGCAGTCTTTTCAACAATGCGACCTTCAATTTGTGCTTCAAGGTGACCGCGCGGAATGTGCAATGCGTCTGGCAATGCACCCTGTTCGTATTCGTCTGGTTCGCGAACGTCGAGCACAATCACTCCACCAGCGGCAATGCGCGATGCTGCCTCGTTCGTGTCAATCTCGGTAATTTGTGATTTTGCTTGCGCAAGTAGGTCGCGAAAACCAGCCATGGGGGAACCTCCGGCTAATACCCTACCAATTCAGTCAGGAATTCACGCAGCCCTGATTACTCAACGATTTGCGGAAGCACCGTGCCAATGTCGTCGTTAATCACAATGTCGGCATAACGATCCATATCGGTTGGCTGGCCATTCACGATGATGACGTGTGCCCCGTTGGCCTTTGCGCGCGGAACGATGTTCGCAGCCGGATACACGCGCAACGACGAGCCAACTACGAGCAACACATCGCACTCGTCTGCTGCGAGAAACGCTGCTTCGATGACGTCTTGCTTTAACGACTCTTCAAACAAGATGGTGTCGCTTTTCAAAATGCCACCGCACAACAAACATTTTGGGTCGGCATCGCCGGCAAGCACGCGCTCCACCGCTGCACGCATGGGATGCGTGTCTTTGCAGTCCCAACACACCGCAACATGCATGGTGCCATGCAACTCATGCACAATTTCGGGGTGATTCCCTGCCTTTTGATGTAGTCCATCAACGTTTTGTGTAGCCACTGCAAGCAACACTCCGCGCTGTTGTAGTTGCACGAGTGCTTTATGGCCGATGTTTGGTTCGGCAGTCCAAGCCAAATTACGCGCGCGGTTTTGCCAGGCAATTTTTCGCACTTCTGGGTCGTTCAAGTAATAACTCAGTGTCGAGGTTTTTTCGGCAAGCGGATTCTTCGTCCACAGACCGTTTGGTCCACGAAAATCCGGAATTCCAGAATCGGTTGAAATACCCGCACCAGTAAATGCGGTGATGCGTTGTGCTTCGCGCAATATGTCGCGAGCGCGATCGATAAGTGGCGTGAGATCGTTCATAGAAAGCGCAACTGGGTTACGCACAAATCGTGCCACGGCGTGGTCGTGGCGCACACATCGGACCAATGAACACATCACCCGAACTGCTCACCCAACCCACCATCGTGGTTGTGCCCTGGGTTGACCCCGTTGTCGACCAAGCCGGCGCATCACTGTTTTCTCGCTATGTCGAGCTGTACTGGTTGCCCGTACTGGGGCCAAGCGCGTTATGGATCTTGCGCCGCATTGCCATGGGCTTCGAAACGTTTCCCGCAGGGTACGAACTGGACTGCGCCGCCACGGCAAACGACATCGGCCTCAGCTTCACGCAGAGCCCCAACAATTCGTTTACACGCTCGTTGCAGCGTTGCTTGTATTTCGGAGCGATACAGCCCCACCAGGGCGGTCTGGCAGTGCGTTGCTACCTGCCAGCAATTAGCAAGCGGCACCTACAGCGACTGTCGCCCGCATTACGCGAAGTTCACGAAGCCTGGAACCCCGGCAACATGTCTGGCGACGACACCGCTTCAAGCCACGGCACGTAATTTTCCATAAACGCCCACGACACCCGGTGAATAGCGCTTGGGCCATAACCCTGCAGCGCCACTCGATGTTTCGGGCACGGATAACCCTTGTTCGTGTCGAAGCTCCACATTGGATAGTCCAACGCGTATTCGCGCATCAATCGATCTCGTGAAACTTTCGCCAACACCGATGCAGCGGAAACCGACAGGCACGATGCATCTGCTTTCACTTGCGCAACCACATGCCCAACTAACGGTGAAACGAAATCCCATTTGCCGTCAATGACTGCTGCAGCGGTTTTCACATCCACAACTTTCTCCAGCTGTTCGAGCGCACGTTTTGTGGCCAGTTTTTGTGCTTTGTTCATTCCCAAACGATCACATTCTTCATGCGACGCTGCACCAACGGCCCAGGTTTTGCAGGTTGCCGCAACATGATCAAACATGGCTTCGCGCTTTACTTCAGACAACTGTTTTGAGTCACGCGCTCCGCCCATTAACTCGGGAGCGTTCGGTGAATCGATTACTTCTTGTGTAAGTACCGCGGCGCCAATCACCAGCGGCCCCGCCCACGCACCTTTACCAACTTCATCCAAACCGATAACACACGATTTAC